>Ga0137372_10000421_pt1 | contig 39211 bp, 34 predicted proteins | sample SagtaG_6_FD_104911 | JGI IMG/M metagenome (GOLD analysis project Ga0137372, IMG submission 104911) | Vadose zone soil microbial communities from Sagehorn Ranch, Mendocino, California, USA - Sage1_R_60_16 metaG | ecosystem: Environmental > Terrestrial > Soil > Vadose zone | place: USA...
CAACGCCCCGCCGCACCCCCAGTTGACGACGCCACCCCAGCCACACCATGATGCCCACCCATCCGGACTAGGTGGTCCCTAGGTCGTGGCGAACCACTGGTCCCATCCCGCTGGCGGGTGACAGGTTGTGGTGCGCCGTAACGGCGGCGCCGCGGGCATCGATGCCACCACCCTTGCCGATGTCGAGGAGTACGGGGTCGGCCGGTTTCTCGAGGAACTGGCCGGGGACCTGAAGGACGGCAGCTACCGGCCGGTCCCAGCGCGTCGGGTGTTCATACCCAAGCCCGGGCAGCCGGGAGAGCGCAGGCCGTTGTCGATTCCTTCGGTCCGTGACCGGGTCGTGCAGGCCGCGTGCAGGATAGTGCTGGAGCCGGTCTTCGAGGCGGATTTCCTTCCGTGCTCGTTCGGGTTCCGGCCCAGGCGCGGCACGCACGACGCTTTGCAGGTGCTCATCGACGAGGCGTGGCGGGGACGCCGCTGGGTGGTGGAGACGGACATCGCTAACTGTTTGGATCCATGGTCACACTGCTCCTCTCTCTCATTTCTGGGTTAGAACAGTGGGTGTTGGGTGGGTGGAGGCTGGATACGTAGGCCTTTTCTGCGTCCGGTGCGGACGTGGACGGCGCGGAGCTCGCCACGCTTGACCCGCTGCAACAGGGTCTGTCGGGACACGCCGTAGGCGAGGGTGGCCTCGAGCGTGGCGAGCCAGCCGTCGGGTGTGTCGTCGAGGAACAGGCCGCGTAGCTGGTCGGTGAGGCGGATCCGCCAGGGCGCGCCGGGGGTGAGCTGTTCGCCGGGGACGAAGCCGTCGTTCAGCCAGCGGTGCAGTGTGGAGGGTGCGATACCGAGTTGTGCGGCGGCGGCGGCCACGGTGAGCATTTCTCCTTCCGGCTGGTCTGCTGCTGGTTGGTGGCAGGGGATATTCCAATAGTGCCGTAGGCCCTGGACTCTACTGGCGGTGTAGGACAGTTCTCGGGGGGTGCGGCGGCCTTGCCGGTTGAGGATGCCGGCGATGGTGGCGTCGGGGTAGTGGGCGGCCAGGCGGCGGACGAGCGCGACGGTGTCCTCGTCGGTGCGGATTTTCGGCGGTTTGCGTTTGAGCGGGATGGACAGTTCGCTGATCGCGCCGCCTTTCCACCGTAGGAGGAGGTCGGCGCGGCCTTGGGTGTGGTCGCGGTGGAGGGTGATGTTGACTTCGTCGAGGAGGGCGCGCAGTAGTTGTTTGCGGTCGCGATCGGTGGTGGTCGGCGCGGACCAGACCTGGCCCAGATCCTCGCCAAGGGCGAGGACGGCGGCGTGTTCGCCCGCGGTCAGCGTCTTCGGGCGGATGGTTTCGCGGCGGGCGAGTTCGGCCTCGGCGGCGGCCAGCTGCTGCAGGGCGTCATTCCAGTTGGTTTCCAGGCCTCGGGCGACCAGCCGGTTTTCCGGGTCGACTGCCCGGTAGCGCCGTTCGGCCTTGGTCGCGTCGTAGCGGGCGCGTTCGACCTCACGCCGCCACTGCGCCAGGGCGGCGTCGCGGCCGTCCTCCAACTGCTGGGCAGCGGCCAGGCAGGCGGCCAGCGCCGCGGGGGCCAGCGCGGCCAGGAACGCCTCGGCGACTGCGGCGTCGATCGCTACCCCGCCGACGCGCAGATGCCGCACGTCGCGGCCCTCGACCAGAGTGCCGGTGCCGGTGCAGTAGTAGCCGGGGGTGGACTTGGCCGGGCCGTCGTAGTAGACGGCCAGCTTGCGGCCGCAGACCCCGCAGGTGGCTAGGCCCTGCAGCAGCGCGCAGCCCTCCCGGACTGCTCCGGTGCCCGGCTGGTGGGCGGTTGGGCGGATGTTGGCCTGCAGGCGGGCCTGGTTGTCCAGGTAGGTGTCCCAGTCGATGAACCCCTCGTGATGTCCGGGGATGAGCACCTCCCACTGGTTCTGGGGCAGCCGCCGGCTGCGGGTACGTAGCACGCCGCCGGGGTCAACGTAGCGCTCCCGCCGGGACCGGCCGTAGACGTACGCGCCGGCGTAGGCGGGGTGGCTCAGGGTCGTGTGGACGGCGTGGTAGGTCGGCTCGACCCAGGTGATCTCCGGCTGACCGCCGCCGCGTGAGTAGGCCACTGGCTGCAGCGGCCAGCGCAGGCCCTGCTCGCGCAGCCACAGCCACACCCCGCGGGCCGATCCGCAGACGGCGAAGCGTTCGAAGACCGCGGTAAGGACGCCGGTGACTGCCTCGTGCGGGTGGCGCAGAATCTGTCCGTCGGCTTCGCCCCAGACCAGCCCGACCGGTAGCCCCCGGCGCAGTTGGCCGCGGGCGGCCTTGCTGCGGATCCCGCCGTTGAGGCGGGCCCGCAGCACATGCAGTTCGCATTCGGCCATGATCCCCTTCATGCCCAGGACGATCCTGTCGTTGAACAGGCTCGGGTGGTAGACGCCGTCGGCGTCGGCGACCAGCGTGTCGCACATCCCGGCCAGGTCCAGCAGCCGGTACCACGCCGAGTTGTCCCGGGCCAGCCTGGACACCTCCAGCGCGAGGATGATCCCGACCTGGCCGAGTGCCACCTCTGCGACCAGGCTGTCGAACCCGGCCCGCTGCCCGGTCACCGACCCGGAAATACCCTGGTCGCCGTCCACGACGCGGACCGCGGTACGCGCCCAGCCCAGCCCGGTCGCTCGGGTGACCAGGTCGTACTGCCGCAGCGTGGACTCCCGGTTGCGTTCCACCTGGGCCACAGTGGACTGTCGGATGTAGACCACAGCGGCACGGGACAGATGCGAGACGGTTATCTTCGCGGCCTCACTCATCGCCGCCCCCCCGGCCAGCCCACCGCGGCCGACCGGCTGCTCGCCTTGGCGATCACGCCGGCCAGCAGCGTCACCGCCACGGCCAGATCCGCTTCGGGCAGGTGTTCGACCATTGCTGGCGGTGGCGCCGGTGTCTGGCCGTCGGCCAGACTGAGCTGGACAGGCTGCACGGTGGTCCTCCTTGGTCGGTGACTGCCGTGCAGCCTGCTCCGGCCGGCCTCCGGCCGCGGCAGAAAGACCCGCGACCAGCGCACACGCGGCCAGCAGGTCGCCGAGGGACCCCAGCGTGCCGGGCGTGCCCTGGCCGGGCCGGTCACCGGCGGCACCGGCGCCCAGGTCGGTCCAGTCCGCCGGGAACAGCGTCTTGCTGCCGTCCGGGAGCACCACCAGCAGCTCCACCCCGCTGTGCCGGCGCATCCGGCCCAACACTGTAAGCGTGCTGCCCTGCAACGGATGCCGCGGCCGGGTCACCGTCACCTCCCTCACCACCCGTCCCGGCCCGGCGCCCCCAGGCCGGCCGCCCGCGCCGGCGCTCACCACCCACCCCGCCCTACCACCCGCACGCCCAGGCCGCGGTGACCGGCCGCGTGCAGCACCGCACCAGCGACCAGCCAAGCGTTGCCCTCGTCCAGGCCCGACAACGCCGCCCACAAGTCCACCGCCACCCCGGCGGCGATGCTCGCCGCCAGCCGCAACATCTGCCCCTCGCTGCTCGAGCACACCAGCGCGCCGGCGTCCAACGCCGCGACTGCCGCCTCCCAGTCGACCGCCGCCAGCACCGAGCCACCGGCCATTCCCCGGTCGAACTCCACAGCCACATCGCGGAAATCCACGCGGCGAAGCCACGACCGATGCTCGATCAGCAGCTCAACGGCCGCCTCGACGCTGAACAGGCCCCTCGCCCACAGGCGAAGCGCTACGGCGAGGTCCTCGAAGCACGTAGTGTGTCGGGGCTTCCTTCGGGTCCCTCGACCATTCGATCACGAGATCGATCCTGGCCGAGAAGATCCACGACGGCCGGTTCCTGCGCCTCATCGACGGGCTGCTCCAGGCCGGATACCTGGAAGAGTGGCGCTACCACGCTACGCTCAGCGGTTGTCCGCAGGGCGGAATCGTTTCACCGATTCTATCCAATATCTACCTGGATCGGTTGGACAAGTACATCGAGACAAACCTGCTCCCCACCCACAGCCGTGGAGCCCGGCGCCGGTTCAATCGGCCTTACATGCGACTGCGTGATGCCTCCCGACGCCAGGAGAAACTCGGCCACCGCGACGAGGCGCGCAGACTGCGCCAGCAGATGCAGCGCCTGCCCTCCCGCGACCCGAACGATCCGGACTACCGGCGACTTCACTACTGTCGCTACGCCGACGACTGGCTGCTGGGATTCACCGGGCCGAAGCGGGAAGCAGAGCAGATCAAGAGCCAGATCGGCGGGTTCCTGCACCACGAGTTGAAGCTGGAACTGTCGCCGACCAAGACTCTGATCACCCACGGGCGGACACGCGCCGCCCGGTTCCTCGGCTACGACATCGTGGTCTACCAGGCCGACACCAAGCACTCACGGCACGGCTGGCGCAGCATCAACGCCCAGATCGGGCTGAAAGTGCCCCCGGCTGTCGCACGGGCCAAGGCCAGGCCCTACCTACGGCACGGTAAGCCGATCCACCGGACCGAGCGCATGACCGACAGCGACTTCTCGATCATCGTTCAGTACCAGGCGGAGTACCGGGGCATCGTGAACTACTACCAGCTGGCGATCAACCGGCACCCGTTCGAACGGCTCAAGTACGTCATGCAACGCTCGCTGACCAAGACGCTGGCGCACAAGTACCGCATCAGCGTCCCCCAGGTCTACCGGCGCTACCGTGCCGTGCTCGCCACCGACCACGGCCCCCGCGCGGGACTGCAGGTCATCATCGAACGAAACGGGCGAAAGCCGCTGATAGCCCAATGGGGAGGGATCTCCCTGGCCCGCAAGACCACGGTCGGCACCCTCGACGATCAGCCCCCGAAGATCTGGAGCAACCAACGGTCCGAACTCGTACAACGACTCCTCGCCGACACCTGCGAACTGTGCGGGTCCCGGCAGCACGTCGAGGTACACCACGTCCGGCACCTGAAGGACCTCCAGAAGAAGGGGCGGGCACCCAAACCCGCCTGGGCGAAGCAGATGGCCTCCCGCCGCCGCAAAATGAATCGCCCCGGGTTTTGTGGAGGCTCCGAACCCGCGAAAGGGTGGAGCCATGCCGGCACCGAGGAAGTATCCGAACGAGTTGCGTGAGCGGGCGCAGCGGCTCGTGGACGAGGCCCGCGCGGAGGATCCGAACCTGTCGTTGAACGCCGCCGTGCGGCGGATCGCCCCCCGAGTTGGGGTGAACCCGGACACGCTGCGGGGCTGGTGCAGGCAGGGTGCGGTCGACGCCGGCCGGGCGCCGGGCACCACGACGTCGGACGCTGCCAAGATTCGCCAGCTCGAGCGCGAGGTCAGGGAGCTCAAGCGAGCCAACGAGATCCTGCTGGCAGCCTCGAGTTTCTTCGCGCGGGAGCTGGACCCGCGACTGCCGTGGTAGTCGAGTTCATCGACGCCCACAAGGCCCGGTTCGGGGTCGAGCCGATCTGCCGCGTGCTCACCCAGCATGCGGTGAAGATCGCCCCGAGCACCTACTACGCGGCCCGGTCCCGCCGGCCGTCGCCGCGGGCGCTGCGCGACGCCGAGCTGCTGGTCGAGATCGGGCGGGTGCATTCGGACCCGAAGATCGGCCGCGGCCTGTACGGGGCCCGCAAGGTATGGCACCAGATGCGGCGGGAGGGCATCCAGGTGCCGCGGTGCCGGGTCGAACGGCTGATGCGCGACGCCGGGCTGCGGGGCATCCGCCGCGGCCGGCGGTTGGTCACCACCCGTCCGGACCCGGCCGCGGCGCGGCCGCCGGACCTGGTCAACCGGAACTTCCACGCCGAACGCCCGAACGCCGTGTGGGTCGTGGACTTCACCTACGTGCCGACCCGGTCGGGCACGGCGTTCACCGCGTTCGTCTCCGACGTGTTCTCCCGCCGCGTCGTGGGCTGGCGCACCGCCGCGTCGATGCCGACCCAGCTGCCGCTGGACGCGCTGGAGATGGCGCTGTGGGTCCGCGCCCGCGCCGGCCAGGACGTCGAGGGGGTGGTGCATCACAGCGATGCAGGCAGTCAGTACACCTCGATCCGCTACACCAACCGGCTGCTCGAGGCCGGCGCCGTGGCCTCGATCGGCACCGTCGGCGACAGTTTCGACAACGCCCTGGCCGAGACCGTGGTGGGCCTGTACAAAGCCGAATGCGTCTGGCACGAAGGTCCGTGGCGCGGCGTCGACGACCTGGAACTGGCGACCGCGAACTGGGTGCACTGGTTCAACGAGAACCGGCTGCACAGCGCCCTGGGCTACGTCCCGCCCGCCGAGTACGAAGCCGCCTACCACGCCGCACGACGGCAAGCCGCCTGAGCACGCCATGACCCCCCCCGCTCCTGCGCCGCCCAAGTCTCGGCCGGTGCTCGCCGGCGTCAAGGTCGTTCCTCCTCGCCCGGCGCTGCGCGCCGGGCTGCGGGGGCTCCACCTGGACCCCGGCCGCGCTCCGGCACGGGCAGGCAGCAGCAAGAAGCAGGGAGGAGAATCAGAACCACAACCCCGAACCTCGGGGAAACCAAGCCTCCACGAAACCCGGGGCGGTGCAAAACCCTGATCGTCTGCCGCGGCTGCCACCACGCCATCCACAACGGACGGCCCACCCGGCAGCATCCACCAACCGTGACACCGGAGAGCCGGGTGCGGTCATAAGCCGCACGCCCGGTTCGGCGGGAGGCCGTCGGAAAAGGACTGGTCACACGCACCTCGCCGGCGGCCCACCCGACCCTTCCCGACCGACGCGTCAACGTCGGCCTGCTTGAGACCTCAACTCGATCACCGGGAAGGTACGCCCCTCTCCGGCGGATCCACAGGTTTCAAGCATTGCTCGCGGTTCGAGGCGTGACAGGTGCGGCGCAACTGAGGCCAACCGGCTGCCCGACGATACAAGTGCCATGCGCGAAGGCGGTCTACAGGTACCGGATCGCGGCTGTCCAGACCACCTTCGCCCGGTCCGGCTGACCGGTGACCCCGCCATCCGGCGAGCGGACGCAGGCCTGCCGGCACGCATCGCCGACCTGAGCCAACCAACCCGTCCGCGGCGGATGCGGTTCTCTGATCATGGGTCGTGGGGTCCGTCGGAGTCGCTCGTCCCTCGGGCAAGAATTGGGCTATGGCCTGGCGTAAGGAGCACAGTACGGCCGGTGCGGTCGGACTCACGCCGACCGCGATTGCCGGACGGCGGCCGAGCCGGTGCGTGAAGTATGGGACCGGCTGGGCCGGCCGGCGGCCGGGCGGGGCGAGTTCGACCGGCGGATGGTCGATGAACTGCCCGAGCCAGCCGGGCGGTGGCTCACCCACGCGATCCGCCCCGGCACACCGCTGGCCCGAGCCGTCGTCATGGACATGCACGGCCAGATCCGCATCCGCCGGTGGCTGCCGTTCCGGGCGGTACAGCTGCAGGCCCCTCCCGACGGCTACGTCTGGGCCGCCCGCGCCGGGCTCGGACCGCTGCACATCAGCGGCTTCGACCGCTACGCCGAGGGCCGCGGGCAGATGAACTGGCGGCTGGCCGGGCGTATCCGGGTGGTGAGCGCGGCGGGGCCGAACATCGACCGCAGCGCCGCCGGACGGGTCGCCCTCGACGCCGTCTTCGTCCCGACCGCCTTCCTCTCCGATCAGGTGACGTGGCAGCCGGGGCCGGACCCGGACAGCACGGTGGCGGAGTGGACGGTCGGCGACCAGGTGCTGCCGGTCGAACTGCGGGTCGGGCCGGACGGGGCGCTGCGGTCGGTGCGCATGCGCCGCTGGGGCAACCCCAACGGTCGCCCCTGGGCGCTATACCCGTGCGGCGGCACCCTCGACGACGAAAGAGACTTCGGCGGGATCACGCTGCCGGCCCGCCTGCGCGCCGGGTACTTCTTCGGCACCAGCGAGTGGGCCGACGGCGAGTTCTTCCGCGCGACGATCACCGACGCGACATTCCGCTGACCGCGCCGCACAGCAGTCGTGCAGCCGGAACCGTTCACCGTCGGACGCCCTCGCCGCTCCCCGCCCGACCGACCGCCACCGCAGGCGAAGCGCTGACCAGTGAAGTCAGCCGGTCGAGCGACTCGCGCGCCCCGCGGCTGTCGGCGCGGGCCAGACCCTGACCGACCACCGACGGTAGCCGCGGCTGCGTTATGACCCGGAGCGGAACCCGCGCGACCGGCGGCGGATGAGGTTGGTCGATCTTGACGGGCAGGCGGGCGTTGGAGGCTTCTTTGTGATCCCGTGGTCGGCGCGCCAGTCGGGGGACGATCAATCTGTGGAGTACGCCGGGCTGGGCGAGGCGGGGGCCGCGTTGGCAGCCACGGACGCGGACCTGGTCGTGATCGACCTAGGCCACCAGGGCTCGCACTTCAACATCCAGCGGGACGCCTGGTTCGGTCAGACCGCCAACAGGGTCTGGCTGGTGTTCCCACCAGATAGAGCCATAGCCGCCGGGCGCGCCGACTGAACTTCCTCCGACCCCGTTAGCAGCCTCTCTCGGCATGTCCACACACGACAGTCCCGAGAGCGCCTACCGCGCCGCTGGCCTCACCGATACGGAGATCGGCGCGGTAGCAGCGCTCGCCGGCTATGCTGGCGCCGCCGACCCGCTGGCCCCCTACGTCGCCGTGCCGCTGCCAGCCGTGCGCACGGTGCTCGGCGTGGTGGACCGGCTCTGCGACCCAGGCGGCGCGATGATTGGCGACTACGTCTTCGGCCGGCAGCCCTCCGCCTACCCCGGCGCCGGGCCAGCGGACGGCATGGCGGTCGTCAGTATCTTCTAACGGCCCGCCGACTGCGGAGGATCGGCGTACCGAGCTCGACACGGCACGGGACGCCATGCAGGAGCTCGTTCGCCGAGCGCGGCGTCCCGCCCCGCCGGGTGGGTGGCGGCTCGCGATGCTCCATCCTGACGAGGACTGGCGTCAGTGGATCTCGCCGCACCTGATACCGCAGGCCGAAGCGAAGCTCGCTGAGGTTGGGCCGGCCGCCTTGGCAGGCGTGTTCGACGCCTGCCTACCGAGGCGACCTGTGAGCCGACCGGCGCGTACCCAGGTCCGACGTACGGCGAGGAGGCGGGCCAGGGGTGGGTGTGGGGCCGCGAGCGGGAGTGTCCTCGGCCAGCTCGGTGACCAGGTACGGCCTTCGGGGTCTCGCCAGCACGCCGGCCGAGCTCTACTTGTCCTTCGGCACGATCTTGTCGGCGATCTGCATGCATAACGCGAGCAGACCGCCCCCGTAGCCCGCTGCCATCCCGAATCCAGGGATCGCGACGCCGGCAACGAACAGCCCGCCGCCTGCCATCCACACGAAGATAAGTAAGCCGACGCGGATCACCTTGGCCGCACGCCTGTCCTCGACGTCCAGACCGTCGCCGGCATCATCATCGGGGTCGAGAATGTCACCAAGGAGATCAGACTCGGCGATGTCAGCCGCCGCCTGCTGCGCGATGGCCTCCGACTCGAGGTCGCTGGCGAGCGCTTCGGCGACCTCCTCGACAGTGGCAGCGTCCGTACTGCGCAGGTCCTCGGCGGCGGCTTGAACGGCATCCTCATCCAGCGCCGGCCGATACGACTCTGCTAGGCGCCGAAAGACCCCCGGGTCGGTGGTCTGGAGGGCGCGGACCGCCTCTGCCATCTGCCTCGCAAACGCCGGCGACGCGGCCTGCGCCATCGCCTCCCGGCTCCGTTGGAGGATATCGGCCATCGCACGACTGTTGAGGATTGTTTCCTGGGCCGCCCGCATCTGCCGCTGCATCGCCGGATCGCCGAGGAACCGCTGAAGGGCCTCCTGCGCCATGCGAAGCGTCGCAGGGTCGTACGGAAAGCGCCTGCCTGCTCCGGTCACCGGAGGAGGGTACGCCGCCACCTTGCCCGGTAGCCCACGCATGACCGACACAGCGGGTTCAGCCGTCCGGCGGCCCCTGGCCGGTTCGCCCACGTGGAGCAGTTCCTTCGCGCGGCGGGTGCGGTCGTCGGAGTCGAGGACCCAACGGATCAGCCTGTCGGCCCGCACGAGCCCGAACACCGCCGCGCCCGCGACCACGAGCGCGATCCAAAGGCTGGCGCCGCTCAGGGCCGCCAAGGAGCGAACGATGCTCCCGAAAAGAGCCCGCATCTTGCCCACACCTCCGCAGCTCCTCCCCGGGCAGGAGCGCGTGGTGGAGCTTCAGGGTGGGCGGCTTCGGTACTTTCTCGCCTCACAAGCCCAGTCGCCCCCGGGGGCGGCTGGACGGCGCGAGAACCGGTCCGACCGTCAGGTCGGGTTTCGCATCGCGCTGCCGAGGAGGATACATCGGCCAGCGGGGGCCACACTGGGGCCCCTGAGCAGGGGTAGCCGCCACTGTCCGTGCCTATCCGTGGCTGCTCGGCTGCTGAGCCTCTGAGCAGGGAGAACACGGCGAACGTGCAGGTAGCGGCGGTGAAGGTGGACACCCCGGCAAGCGCCTTGAAAACCGTTAGACCGAACTTACGTGATCTTGACCGTCGGGTAGGGCGTTGAGCTGGGTTTTGTACTGGGCTGGCCTGGTTGTGGTGTCTACTGGTTGGCCAGGGTGAGGGGGATGGCGGCGTTGATGAGTTGGAAGGCCCGCCGTTGGGTGGGGGTCGGTTCGGTGAGCTTGTCGATGCGCTGGCCGGCGAAGTTGATCGTTTCCCGGTTGAGGGTGCCGAGGTGGGTGAGGAGGTTTTGGTAGCTGCGTACGGGCAGCGTGTCGGGGGGTCGGTGAAGGGGAGGGGGGCGAGGGCTTTGCGCAGGTGCCAGGTGAGGTAGGCGGCGAGCATGCACAGCAACACGTGCGCGCGGACCCGGTCGGGGAGGTAGTGGAAGATCGGGCGTAGGTCGAGGTCGTCGGTCTTGATGACGCGGAAGTCGCGTTCGACGTGGGAGAGGTTCTTGTAGGCGGTGACGACGCCTGGACCGTCGAGGGATTCGGCGTCGAGGCTGGTGCGGATGACGTAGATGCCGTCCAGCGCGGCTTCCGCGTCGATTCTGGGCTGATCGCGCCGCCAGGTGAGGGCGGTGTCGGTGATATCGAGTGTGAAGTGCTTGCCGACCTTGTGTTTGTTGATGACTTCCCCGACCTTGACGCCGATCTTGTCCGCGCCGGCGAGCCGGCCGACGGTTACCGGCGCCGCGATCTTGCCCAGCTCGGCTTCGGTGGCGGACAGGAGGTCCTCGCGTTTGCGGGCGCGTTCGTCGGCCAGGGCGGGATTGCGGCAGGCGATCAGCCGCTCGCCGGGGTAGTCGGGGCTGGTGATCTCGGCGAGGTTGTGGGTGTCGAACAGCGACATCTGCAGCGGCCCGTCGTCGCTGGCCAGGGCCGCGATCGCGGGCGCGCGTAGGGCGGTGATCCAGGCCATGCCGTCCAGGCCGCGCAGCTGGTCGATGCGGGCGGCGGTGAGCGAGCCGCGGTCACCGACCATAGCGATCCGGTCGAGGCCGAATTTGTCGCGGACCGTGGTGACCGCTTCGGCGAAGGCGGCGGAGTCGGCAGTGTTGCCAGCGAACACGCGGATCGCTATCGGGCGGCCCTGCGGTTCGGTCAGCAAACCGTATTCGATCTGCTTGCGGCCGCGTTTGCCGTCTCGGGAATATCCGAATGCGGCCAGTTCGCAGCGCTGTCCTTCCACCCACGAAGACGACAGGTCGTAGGGCGCCATCCCACCTGCCCGCAGATGCCGTTTCGCCAGCCCGGCCTCGATCGAGTCCTGCCGTGCCAGCGCTCGCGCCGGGCTCGCCGCGCCCGCCCACTGCTGTGCCCACCCACAACAGCAACCTAGGACTTCCGGATGACGACTCTTGCCGCAGGACCCCGAGGTGGTGTTGATCAGCGCTCCGCCCGCGGTTCTGTTTTTTTTCGAACGACCGTCCAGGACCGGCTACCGACGGTGACCGACGGGCCCGGCGGCGGCCTTCGAGGCGGCACGGTGCCTGCGGCGGAAAAGTGCGCTTGATCATGAAGACCGGGGCGGCGCTCGAGCACACTGGGCCGACGCTCACACCGATCTCGGCAGGGAAGCCTAGGCGGGACGATCTCGGACGACAGCCGCTCGGGCGTCCGCTCGGCACTCCGAGCGCCACGGCGGCCCTGGACGGACGAGAGCTCTCAAGCGTCGCGAGAGGATGCACGCGGCGCGCCTGAGCATGTGCGGCGACATTTTCGACAGAATGTGGCCCCCGCACCGTGGGGCGACTGCTACCGTCCACGATCGACCGGACGCCGGTCCGGTGGGGGGTGCCGACTGAAGGTCGGCTCGTAGCGGGGGAAACACGCCAATGGCACATGCGCTGCACACGACACGTTCTTCCTCCTTCGGCCACCGCCGTGGCGGCCGACGTCGCTGGCCTGGGACGGGGATCGTCGCCCTGCTGGGGATCGTCACCCTGGCGTCGACGTTTGTGGTGCTGGTCGCGAAGCAGCCCAGGGCCGGGGCAGTCTCGACGGCCGGGCTCAACGTCATCGTTAGCGAGCGGGGCCGGATCTCGGCGTCCTACGCGGCGGAGGGCAGCGTCGGCGCCGCCGCCACACTCACCGTAGATAAGCCTCAAGGCGCGACGGTCCGACGGGCCATCCTCTTCTCGGCTACCACGGGTTTCACCAGTGCGGTAATGCCGGGACCGGTCACGCTGAACGGACAATCCGTGCTGATGGGCCACGGCACCCCGAGCGGCATCTCCTCATACAACTTCTGGACCGACGTCACTACAGTCGTTGCTTCGACACTCAACGGTGCAGCCGCGGGCCGGGTCAGCATCCCGGTCGTCGAGCCGTCGCCGGAGAACCTCGTGGACGGCACCCTGCTTGCGGTCATCTACAACGATCCGAACATCGCCTCCGACCAGAGCGTCTCCTTCCTGTTCGGGGCCCTGCTCACCGGTGGGGACCGCTTCACGCTCGCGCTGGAGAAGCCATTCGACCCGACCGACCCTTCGGCGCAGATGCAGATGTCGCTTGGCATCAGCTACAGCTGCCAGCAGCCCGCTTTCTGTGGCTCAGCCGGCCAGCAATACAGCGTAGTCGACGTAAACGGCAAGCGGCTCACGTCCGCGGCCGGAGGGGAGGACGACGGCGTCTCGACCAACGGGGCCCTCATCACCGCCGGCGGGGTCGGGGACTCCCCGGCGAATCCCACGGACCCGTTCGCGACGCCCACGGACCCGCGCTCGGACGACGAGCTATACGACCTGAAGCCCTTCCTGAAGGCAGGCGACACTTCGATCGTGGTCGACACCCGCAACCCGTCCGCGGACGACAACGTCTTCTTCGCCGCCTTCACCGGCAACCCGCCGGTCAGCCAGATCGTCACCAGTGGCGACAAGTTCGTGTACGTCGCGCTCGGCGACTCCTACCAGTCGGGCGAGGGGGCAGGATTCAACGTCCGCCCGTCGGCCACCTACCTGTCGGAGGCGTACGAGAACGGCACCAACTTCCCACCACAGACGGGTCCGCAGGACAATACCTACACGAACCGGGTGACGCCTCCCGGCGACTCCTGCCACCGCGCCCTGTTGAACTACGCGAAGATCAACCGGGACAAATACAAGCCCGGCGCGCACATCGTCCTCGTCGACCGCACCTGCAGTGGGGCCACCATCGAGCCGAGCGGCAAGCCAGCCATCGTCGGCAAGGTCAACACCGCCGTCGACCCCAACTCGCAGATCGCCCAGGCACAGGCACGGCTCGCCGACGTCGGCCTCACCGCCGACGACGTCGACCTGGTGACCGTTGGGATGGGCGGCAACGATGCCCATTTCGGGGACATCGTGGCCGCCTGCCTCATCCCAGGCGTCCTACGCGAGATTCTGGCCAAGTACCCCAACAGCCCCGGTGACATCAAGTGGCTCGCCAACGAGTTCCTGACCTGCGACCGCGTCGACAACGGACTCTTCGGCTTCGGCGGCTTCAAGACCGGTACGGCGATCCAGGCCCTCGGCCCCAAGGAGACCTGGGCCGAGGGGAAGATCCTCGACGCGTTCCGCAACGCCCAAGTCCTGCAGCTCGACTACCCCAACATCCTGCCGGTCAAGTCCTCCCCGGACTACTGTGGTGGGCTCAGCAAGGACGACGTCAACTATGCCCTCGGCAGGGTCCGTCAGATCGACGACACGGTCCGCAAGGCGATCGCCACGACGTCAGCTGGGAACTCTCGGCTCTCGCTGGTCGACGTCGAAAAGGCGTTCGGACCCAACGCGCTCTGCCCGGCCAAGGCCGGAGACCGGCTGGCCAACGGCATCACCAAGACCGCGCTGGACGCCGAGATCACGCGGCTGCTGAACCTGGACGGCACCGGTGACGCGACAGCTCGCGCCAAGGTGGACACGATGGCCGCCGGCTACCGAGCGTACCGGAACTGCCTGATCAACAAGGCCAACCCGTTCGACGGCGACTGCAACCTCTCGGCCGCCTACAACACACTCAAGGCGGCCGTGAGTGATGCGGGCAATTACCTGGCAAGCCAGCAGGACCAGATCTTCGCCGAGCTGGTCTCGCCGCCCGGCACGTCCGACGACACGACCCAGGTTGGCTTCGACCGCTCCCGCGGCCTCTTCCACCCGAACGACCGAGGGTTCGCCGTCCTCGCCTGCCACGTCTTCGCCGCCTACCAGAAGAACACCACAGAGGGCTGCCCGTCCTCCTCGCCCCCGCCGGTGAGCACGGTCAACGGCCAGTTCGTGGGGAACACCCCTGTCCGGCTGAACCTCACGGACCTGATCAACCTCCTGATCAGCGGCTTCAAAGCCAATTCGCGGGTCCTGCTGACCCTGTTCTCCGAGCCGACCCCGCTCGGCCAAGCAACGACCAACGCCGACGGAGTCCTGCAGACCTCGCTCACGCTGCCGCCCACACTGAACCCCGGGGTCCACCTGATCGAGGTCCGGGGGCAGAGCCCAGACGGCGTGGCGGTGACCCAGCAGGTGCGCATCGAGCTGCCCGGCCGCCCGGTCGGTTCGTACACCACATACCTGTGCTGCTTCACGCCCCAGAACCCGACACCAACCGCGGACACCCCGACCGAGCACGTGACAGTCACGCTCAACGGCGACTACCTAACCCAGATGATCCCGGACGAGGACGGCGGCCTGATCGTCGTCGTCCCGAACGTCAACCGACTCCTAGATCCGGCGGCCTTCCAGCTCGTGGCCACGAGCGACCTCACCGGCAAGACCATCACGAAATCTCTGCAGGCGGTCCCCACCGCGGCGTCCTTGTGGGCGACCTCGACGGACCCGATGGGTGTCACGGTCTCAGGGTCCGGTTTCACCGCCAACGGTCGGGTGCACAGCGAAGGAGGTGTGGCGATCTCCGGCATCGGGGCGACCCTCACGGGCGGCGCCGAGTACGTGACGACCGCCACAGTGACGGGGTCCGGCGCGACGGTGCGTCCCGCACTTGCGCGGGTCTCCGGCGGACAGGGTCAGCCGCCGGTGCCAGCCATCGCCGACTACCGGCCCGGCGGGCGACTGGCAAGCGGCAGCGGGTATCGCGCGATCCCGACCTCGGCCTGTGTGAACGGCACTTGGACGCCATCGGCCACAGACCGCCTCACCGGCGTCGTATACGTTCCTTGCGGCGTCTCGCTCGGCGGTATCGCTCGCACCTACGCCGCGCAGATCGTGGCGGAGGGGCCGGTGCGGGTCAGCGGCCAGAACGTCGTGGTCGGCACCGACACAGGCGGGGCGTTCTCCATCCTCACCGCGGCGTCCGGCGCCTCGGCCGTAGTCGTGGACGGCCGCGCGCCCAGTATCAAGGGCAGCGTGTTCGCTCCGTCCGGTGACATCGCCGTCTCCGGGGACCGGGCAACCGTGACCTGCGGCGTCCTCGGGTCGCACGTGAGTGTCTCAGGGACCTCCGTCTCGGCGCCGATGACGAGGCGTTGCCTGGGATGAAGACACCCCGGGGGTCCGTGGTCGCCCCGTTGCTGGCGGTATGCCTCACGGCGTGCGGCCAGGATGGGTCGACCACGACTCCCCGGTCGACGCATTCCGGAGCTGACCAGGCAGGGACCAGTCCCGGGGCGACCGACGCGAGCGGGTCAAAGGCAGCAGCCCCATCGTCCCAACCGCAGACCTCGCCTAGTTGCGATCCCGCGACCACGATCTCGCTGGGGCGGCCGGGTGTGCCCGGGAGGACAGCGACGTTCACCACCACGGGGGGGCGCGTGGTGTTCTCCGCGACGGGCTTCCTCCACGACGGTCCGCTCGACCCCCCGCACGGAGTCACCATCGTGAGCCTCGGCGACGCCGCGCATCCACCCTCCTACGACGCCCGCCGCGCCCGGGTGACAAACGCGGTGCACCAGGTCATGGTGAAGGAAGGCGAAGGCAGCGCCGTGACCCTCGCTGCCGGCTCATACTGGGTATGGAGCTCCAACACCGTGACGATCAACGCGGCGCCATGTGCACCCACCACGCTGACAGACGTACGGCCCGTACGCTGACCCTCCACCTGTCTGAGGAGGCCTGCTTGAGCCACCCCGAGTTTCGTGGAGGCTGATGTGCCCCCGGTTCTCCGGAGTCGGGTTGGATGATCTTCCGTCCAGCCGACCCGAGGAGGCCCGCCGCCGCGGGAGCCTCTCCCCTTGGGTGACTGCCGCGCGCAAGGCGTATAGGAATGCGTGCTGCCGGATCGGGTCTCGGTCAGCGTGCTGGGCGAGCAGCCACGCCGCCTGCGCTGCCTCCTCGCCGACAAGCGTCCGCCCCGGCCATCCCCGGCTGGCGAGCAGGTCAGCAAGCCACCGGGTGTTGTCGTCATCGATGCGCTGCCATTGCTCACCGAGGTCGTCAGGGAGCCGACCAGTGTCCTGATCGGCCCGCGCGGCAGCCAGGTAACGGATCCGCTGATCCTCCTGACGCCGGGCTAGCAGCTGCCGCCCGAGTTCTTCATCCACCAGGCCATTGCACCCGAGCAGCCCATCCAAAGGAACGTGCTTTGCAGCACCGCGCCTGCGATACGCCGGCAACGTGCGCACGTGCAAGAGTCTCCCGTCGCACGCACCAGCAAACCGGCACGGTCGGTTGACGGGCAGTTGCGGGTGGGCCGGCCACGACCGTCACGCACAGTGCCCAATGCCGCTGCCCCGACCGTCAACGGGTTTCAACCGAACGGCGGCGTGACCGGTTACCTGATCACGACAGTGGCGTGCGGTGCGGGGGAGAGTGAGATGGCTGGCGCGGCGTTCTGTGAACGTGGGGACGCGGGTGGTCGAGAGCAGGTGTATCCGCACTTGGCGTAGCCGCAGTGTGGACGGATCGTCTCGGCATGGACTTCTGTCGCCGCTGGTCGGGGGCTGATACAGACCTCGCGTGTTAGCTCTCTCGTCGTCCATAACCACGTCAGGCGGCGGAATCATCTCCTCTCTCAAACGAATCGAGCATTTGCCGGAGGCGTTTGATTTCCGACTGAATTTTCATGATTACCCGCCAACGCCGCGCGAAATAGATGGTCTGGACGGGCTCGGTCAACTCCCGGAGGATCCGAACCCGCTCGTCCGGTGGGCGTCCGGACAGCCACACGCCACGAGCGACAGCGCTGTAACGTACGACGAGATCACGAATCCCCAAGCGTCCGGGGTAGCCCAAGGCGGTCCTCTGCCAGTGATCCACAAGCCATGCCGTCGCTTCACTGATCTGTTCCTGCCAGCGCCGCCGCTCGCCTTCGATCTTACTTCGAACATCATCGCCGGCATCCAGAGGGGTCTTCAAGCTCTCCAGATTTGCACACATTGACAATATGCTAAGGACACTTTCGCTGAACGTGTCCCTGGCGTCGTGGGCGGCCTGTATTCGCTTGGCTCGTGCGGCGATCCTGGGCGAGAACAGCACGCCGAACATGAATGAGACAGCAAGGGAGACGCCTGCTGAGACGAGCCAATCGGGCACACGTCATGATGGCATGCACAACGGGCGCAATCCCCTCGCCACGCCGAATCTGCATCCGCGCGTACGCGCCGTCGGTCACGCCCACCAACGCATGCCTGCGCACAGCGGGAGGCTTGCGCGTGCCGACGACTACAAGACTGCAGCACTTCGATCACCAAGACCCGATCGGCAGCACCAGCGTGACTGCCGGCCCATCGTGCACTGCGCACCCGCTCGCCGCGCGGCCAGCGGCCGCATTGTGCCGCCGAAGGGCAGCGACCGCTGTCACCACCCTGCCCTGAAGGGCCACACGGCCGAGGTCGCCGATCTCCCGTGGGAATGAACCGGCGCGGTCAGGCGCGCTGGCCAGGATGTTGAGTGTTCTGGCCTGTCGAGGGAACCCTCCTGGCCCGCGGCACCCGAGGTAGCGATGATGGGTGATCAGTCCCGGGGAGCGAGGAATTGGACGGCTTTCAGCGGCAGGCGTTGACGGTCATCCTCCTGAATCTGCGCATAATACTCTACCCACATATCGAAGAATTGCTGAAGGTCGATAAGCGAGATCCGCCGGTTCTCCTGGCTACGCGCCTCTCGCTGCGCCTCGGCTGTAAATCCGCCAGCGGCAATGAAGATTCCTACGACCTGCGCGCTAGGAGCGCCATGAAAGCCCGTAGTCCGTCAACACTTATCTTGTCGTTGCGTCGCTTGACCTCTGCCGCGCAGCACCGCCGACGCCGAGCCGAGCAGCGTCTGCATCAGCCGCGGCGCCTGAGCGCCCAACGTCGTCTCGGCCAACGCGGCCAGCTGCCGCAGCGACGGCGGCGGGCCGGCCTCGGTCTGCCGCAGCAGGGCCGTGGCGGCCCGGGCCCAGCGGGCGAACCGGCGGTAGGCCTCGGCCTCGGCGGCGCCCACGGTCTGCTGTAGACCGTCGACGGTGCGCTCCAGCGAACTGTGGAACGCCAGCGCCGCACCGTCGTCGCAGGGGGCCAGGGTCAGTTCGTCGCGCAGGTGGAACCGCAGCCCGTAGCGGACCTCCAGGTCCAAGTCGGCGGCCACCCCGCTGGCCCGAATCCCGGCGTGCTCGTACGCACCCAGCTCCAGCCGCCCCCGCCCGGCCGGCAGGTCGACGGTGTGGATGCAACCACCCGCCGCCTCGGCGGATTCCAGCACCACAACCTGCAGACCCGCCCGGGCCAGATAGCAGGCGCACACCAGCCCGTTGTGCCCGGCGCCGATCACCACCACATCCACCCGGGTGCTCATCCTCCACCCCCGGCGCGGCCCCGGCCGCCGCGGCCGATGGCCACGGCGGGCCGCCCGGCCTCCAGCCTGAACACGGCGGGAACCGGCGGCCCGATCCGAGTCAGCACTACGTCCACCGACCGCATGGGCTGCTCCGCCTGCGCCCGCGCAGGATGGACGTCCGGGCCGAGCAGCGCGAACCGGCTGCGCCGGACCGTGGATCGACCGGCTGGCATCGCTAACTCTGGTCCGGCACCGCGACGACTGCGTCCACTTCGACCAGCCACTCCGGCTGGACCAGCGCAGCGACCTGCACCAGCGTGCTCGCAGGGTTGGGCCGGTCGCCCAGGCTGGGACGCAGGAACGCGTCGCGCACGTCGCGGATGACCTGGACCTCGGCGGCGTCCAGTACATACCAGGTGAAGCGCACGACATCTGGCCAGTCCGCGCCCAGCGCGCGCAGGACGTACTGCATGTTGCGCAGCGCCTGACCGGTCTGGGCAGCCAGGTCGCCGGCCCCGACGAGTCGGCCGTCGGCATCGAGGGCGACCTGGCCGGCAACGAACGCCAGCCGCCCGCAGGCGGTGACAGCATGCGAATACCCAGGCGCCTGGGCGACGTTGGGCACGGCGGTGAAACGGTCGAGCACCGGCATAGGGTGTGCTCCGATCATTGACATCCGACGGCGACGGCCTCCTGCCGCTTCCATCCTCCCCGCACGCCCTGCCTGATGGCCGGCAGACGCCGCGGCCGGATGTCAACGGCCAAGTCGTGCCTTCCCTCCCCGGCCTGGGGCTGGCCGGCGCACCCGGCATCGACCTCACCCAGGCATCGCACCCGCTGACCGAACGCATCTGGCGCTCGATCAGCGCACACTGACCACCTGCCGACACCCGCAACTTGCGCCGACGGCCGGCCAGCGATCGCCGCCCGGGTGGGCTTCAATGCCCCGCGGCCTCGGTGCCGGCGGCCCGCCGCCGCACGCCCATCGCTATCCCAACGACGGCCGCTGAGGAGAACCCTCATCTCGTCCAGCTCCTCTCGGCCTTGATCGAGCACGCCGCGACGGCCGATCGCGCCGGCATCGAGTTCCGCGTGCTCGTGCCTCGTCAGCGGTACCAGGAGGAGTATGCCGCGGTCGAGGCGGTGCGGGCCGCGCTCGACAAGGTCCACGCGCTTGGCGTCCGGGCACCGGCCAAGGAAGCACAGCGGGCGGTCGACGCCGTCAGCCGCGCGACCGGTGCGGCGATCGATGTGTTCGAGCGCGAGCTACTGAGACCGGGCGGGTGGCGCGGCAGCCGACGGCACCGAACTGTGTAGCCCTGACTGGGCTCAAGCAGGCCCGCAGATATCCGGACGCTCCGGTGAACCGGCACAGGTAGGCCGCCGCGGCCATGTCGCAGCCGATCGGTTACGGAACGTCGGTCGGTCGGCCGGCAACAAGCGACGCCAAGGCGCTCATCCCACCCACGATCCGCTATCGGATACCGACAGTGCCCGCAGGCCCGGCCACAACTGCGGCAGCCTCGCAACCGCCGGGCGGCGGAAGAGGCGGCTTGATCATGGTCGGCCCGCTGACACGGCGCCCGGCGATGAAGGAGAGATAGTGCCCGAGTATGCCGGCGGTTCCACGCTTTCTGCGCGAGCCGTCAGCCGGGGCGACCGGATCAGCATGGTCGGCGACGGCGGGTGAGCCCGGGAACCTGCCGCGCGAGCACCGCGGTGAGTCGGTCCATGGCCGAGTCGACGTCGGTGTGCTCGAACCGGATGTACTGCCGCTTCGCGACAGGTGCCAGCGCCGACGGGAGGTCGTCGCTCGACAGCTGCGGGGTCTGGTCGAGGAGTACCGGGATGACCCGCGTGCCGCCAGCAAGGGCCGCCTGTATCTCGCGTTGAGTCCATTGTGGACTCCGGTCCAGCGTTGCGGCCGACGCGACCGTGCCGAGCCATCGCGGGCCGATGACGGCGACCAGTGCGCGGCTACGGCGCAGCGCGGCGCGGATCGCCGCTTCCCAGTCGGCTCCCGGTGGTATCGATCTGCCGGCCCGGAAGATCTTGTCCGGCCCGAAAGATCGAGAGAGTTCCCGGTCGATGAGCACGGCGATGCCGTCACCGTCACCGCTCAGGTAGTTGATGAATACCAGTGACATCGGCGCTCCTGTGTCGTCCTGTCCGCGTCGTCTGGGTTGCTAGCGTGTGGGTGGCAGCGAGGGTCCCGCGAGCGAAGGGACCATTTCAGGACGGGTAGAGGGAGCGGGGAGTGCGTCGTGGAGCTGTCTGCGCAGGAGCGCGCGTTCGCTGCTGAGGTGGAGCGCGGCCGGGCTGCCGCGCGAGTCAGCCAGGCCTGGGTCGCCCAGCAGGTCGGCTTGTCCCGACCGAAGATCTCGGAGATCTGCGGTGGTCATTACCTGCCGACCCGGCAGGTTCTGGATGCGTTGGTGACTGCGCTGGCGATGGACCGCGAGCGGGCAGTGGAGCTGTGGCGCGCGGCGGTGCAGGGGCGGGAGCGTCGGCGTGAGGACCGGCGGGCCGTTCGTGTGCCACCGGCAGCGGGCTGGACCTCCTTGCCGCCCCTGCCGGCGGAGGTACGTGCGGTGTTGCGGGCGCAGGTCCAGTCGGGGCGGGAGTTGCCATACCGCCTGCCCGGTGCGCGGAAGCCGTCACTGGAGACGATCTACGTGCGGCAGGAGTTGGGCAGTGCGGCGGAGGAGCAGGCGCCGGAGCAATTGCGTCCGGACCCGGTGGTCGATGCCCGCGGAAGGGTGCGACTGCCGGCGGCTCCCGTGCTGCGGCTCGCGGTGCGGCCACCCGCTCGTACGCTGGGCGACGTTCTGGACTCTGACGATCACCTGCTCGTGACCGGCGGGCCGGGACAGGGCAAGTCCACTATGTCGCTGCGGCTGGCGGCGGATGTCGCCGACACGTGGGAGCGGGGTGGGGGGGACGGCACGCCGCTAGTCGAGCCGGTCGTGCCGCTGCGGATCACGGCTCGGGAGCTCGCCGCCCGGCTGGACCTGCCGTTCCCGGACGCGTTGGCCGGCAGTGCCCGAGCCGAGTACGGCGGCTACCTCAGCGTCGATGTCGACGCGGGCATACTCGCCCGGCGGGTTGTCAGGTGCCGGTGGCTGCTGCTGATCGACGGGATCGACGAGGTCGCGTCCACCGCCCTGCGGGACCGTCTGATCGCGGTGCTCGCGGCGTGGGCGTCCGATCCAGGCAGGTCGCCGTACCGGCTGGTGGTGACCACCCGGCCGCTCGAGGGTGGCGCGCTGGCGCCGCTGCAGCGGTCCGGCGTCGGACGCTACGAGCTGCAGCCGTTCGACGCCGAGGCGCTGCAGCGGTTCGCGGCCCATTGGTTCGGCACCGACGGGGCCGACAGGGCGCGCCGGTTCGTCCAGCGGATCCGTTCGGCTTACCTCGACGAGCTGGTCCGGGTGCCGCTGCTGGCTACGATCGCCGCGATCGTCTTCGAACGGCATCAGCATGTGCCGCTTCCGGACAACCAGTACGAGCTGTACGAGGCGTACCTGGAGCTTCTGCGGACGACCCGGCCGGCGGCCCACAGCCCGTTCGAGGCGGTGTCCGGTCCGGTGTTGGAGCACCTGGGACTGGTCCGGCTGGAGAGCGATACCTCACTCGTCGCCGCGGCGTGCGACTGGATCGCCGATCACACCTCGCCATCCCAGCGGCGGCCGGGCTGGCAGACCGAGCTCACGACGTTCCTGGCCGCCATCGGCCCCCTGACGATCCGGGGCGGCGAGTTGCGCTTCCTGCACCACAGCTTCGCCGAGCACCTGGCCGCCGCCGCCAAGGCCCGGCTCCTGCCGGACACCTTCGACCCGGGGCACGCGGCGTTCGCCGAACTGCTGCACACCGCCGGCCAGGGCGATCGCGGCCGACACGCCCGCGCCGTCATTCTGCACTACACCCGGCTTCGACCGGCACAGGCCGACTCGATCCTGGACTGCCTGCACGGCGGCGCATCGGAACAGCACCAACTCGCGGCAGAGTTGCTGTCACAACACTTACCGGCCAGCTCCACGGCGATCGAGGCGTTCCTGGAGACCGCGCGAGCGTGGGCAATGACGACCCAGTACCCCGCTGCCAGCATCCTCGAGGGAGTCAGCCGGGCTGCGCATCATCGCGGCCTGGTCCGGTGGCTGACCGGAATCATGCGGGACGAGCATGCGCCCTGGCCATCCCGAATCGAAGCCGTGGCCGCGCTCGCGACCCACCTCTCGGGCGCCCATTCCGCTGAGGCCGTGGCGATGTTGCGGGCGGCCGTCGACGACGCGTCGGTGCCGGTCGGGGACCGGCTAACAGCTGCGGAGCACCTGGCCGACTGCGACCGCACAGAGCGGGAGGCCGCCGAACGCGGCCTGCGCGCCCTGCTGGCCGACCCGTCCCTGCCGGCCCACCGGGGCCGCAACGCGGCGGTCGTCCTGGCCGCCCTGAGCCCGGAGGGTCGCGAACACGCCGTGACCGCCCTGGTGCGGTTGCTGGAGGATGCCGACAGCCCGGTCGAGGACCTCGTCCAGACTGCGACGGGGCTGGCCGAGATCGGGACGGAATTCCACGAACGCTGCGCCGCGGTCCTGCACTCGGTGCTGACGGGCCGGGCCCGGACGATGGCGGGCCGCCAAGAGGCCGCGGTCGGACTGGCAGCACTGGGCGCTCAGCACCTTGCTGCGGCGGCCGCCGCGCTGGCGGCCATTGCCGATGATCTCGGATTCGATCGGCAAGACCGCATAGCCGCGGCCGGACTCCTGCCTGAGCTGGGCTCCCAGTACAGGCAGGCTGCAGCCCGCCACGTCCTGGCGATCCTGGCCGAGCCAGGCACAGCAGACTTCGAACGTTGGCAGGGCGCGTCGACGCTGGCCGGGCTGGGCGCCGAGTTCCAGGCCGAAGCCGCCAACCAGCTGCGGCGCGTCGTGACGGACCCGGCTGCCTCCCGGAACACAGCTTTCTGGGCAGTTCGGGAGCTGAGCGATCTAGGTCCTGAGTTCCGGGCCGAGGCCGTCGAGGGCTTCCTCCGGCTGCTGGCGGATCCCAGGGTCACCGCAATGGAACGCGCCATGAGCCACGGCCAGCTCGCCCGCAGCGGATCGCCGCACCGCGCTGCGGCCGTGCGGCAACTGCGCGTGCACCTCGGCGACCGCAACACCGATCCCGCGCTCCGCATCTGGGCGGCCAGTGAGCTCATCGATCTCAGCCCTGAGCACCATGGTGAGGCCGCGGCCGCGCTGACCGAGGTGACCGCGACGCGAGTCGAACCGGACCACATCTTCTGGGCGGCCCGTTCGCTGGCGGGCCTGGGCTCCCGGCACCGCGGCAACGCAGTCGGGGCGCTCCAGAAGGGCCTCGAGTCGATCATTGACCTGGACGAATACTACGCCCTCTACAACGCCGTCTTCGCGATGACCGAACTGCTGGAACCCGGTCAGCGACAGCGGCTCGCGCACATCCTCCTCGGCCTGCTGAGCGACGCCGGACTGACCGTCCGGCTGCGGGCGGTGGCGGCCGGCAGCCTCGTTCCGCTCGGCCGCAACTACCATCGGCCTGCCACAGCCGGTTTCATCGCGCTCCTGGACCCGACCGCCGACCCGGAGCTGTTCGACAGCCCCGCGTTCCTCGGCTTCCTGGCTGTCGGACCGGCATTGCGCCGCGAATTGTCCGACGCCGTACGCGCGCTGCTGCCCGGCGCCGGTGCCGCTCTGAGCTGGCAAGCCGCCCGCGCCCTGGTTCGCCTCGGCGCCGAGGACATGCCCGAAGTCCGGTCCGCGCTGCACAGCATCCTCACCGACCCGGCCGTGGAAGCCGACGCGGTCCACGGCGCCGCCACCATGCTGGCTCGGCTTGACGCTCAGGCCGTGCCGGACGCGGTGGCCGCGCTGCAGGCGCTGCTGGGCACTGACCTCTCGGCACTCCAGCGCGAGGCGGTGCTGCTCGACCTCGCCCGGCTCGGCCAGGACGTCGTGGCGGCGGCGCGGGCCGCGCTGGTCGACCAGGACGCCCAACGCGTCGTGCGGGAGGTTGCCGCGTCCGTGCTCGTGCAGCTGCGGCCCGATCTGGCCGACCAGGCAGTAGCAGAGTTGCGCACCCAGGCCGAGGACGAACACCTGAACTTCTGGGACCGCGCCGACGCGGCGATCCGGCTGGCGAAGCTCGACAGCCCCGGCCGGACGGCAGCTGTCGACTTGTTCGCCACCGTGCTGGCCGATGAGGACGCGCCCATCGGCGAACGCTGCCGGGCGGCCGAATATCTTGTCAGCCTCGATCCCACCCGCTGGCAGACGGCCGTCGCCACCATGCGCCGGCTGTCGGCCAGCCCGCTCACGGTTCCGATCGATCAGCAGGCGATCCTCGCTACCCTCGCCGCCGTGGCGGCCGTATCGACCGGCGAAGCCACCCGCATCGCTCAGAGCATCCTGCACGATCCGGCCGCGCAACCGGAGGAACGCCGCTGGGTCACGACGCGCATGACACGGCACGCCCGCACGGACGCGGACCGCGTCCTGCTCACCGACCAGTGCATGCCGATCACGCTACGGGTACCGGAGTGGCGCTACCCCGAAGGCCGACCACTGGTGGCCGAGACAGCGAAGGCAATGCGCGAGAGCCTGGCAGCCGAGGAAATCACTGCAGCCGAGCGGGTCTTCGCCGCGACTGAGCTCGCGGCCCTCTCGCCGCGGTTCATCCCGGAGAGCGCGCGCGAACTGGAGCGCCTCGCCGGCGGCCGCGGCAACACGGCCAGCCGGGCCGCGACCGAACTGGCCACGCTGGGCGCCCGCGAATGGCACGCAGCCGCCGACCTCGCCCGGCGGAAGGTCGCCGACACAGCTCTGCCCCGGGGGGAACGCCTGCGGGCCGCCTTGCTGCTCGATCAACTCGGCGGGGCCACCGACGCCAGCCAGGACCTGATCCGGCAGGTCGCCGCCGACCCCGACGCACCTGCTCCGCAACGCACCGCCGCAGTCGTAGGACGTCGGCGAGTTGACGGCCTGGATCCCGCCCGCCGGCTCCGCGACGACCCGCGCGAACCGGCAGCCATGCGCTGGCAGATCACCACCCAACTGCTCGACCTCGGCACCGTAGACCGGGCCGGCGCCGCCGACGTGCTCGACATGATCGCCAACGATCCCACCCGTCCCGCCGCCCTGCGCTGGCGCGCCGCCGCCGACCTCGCCAGCCTCGGCACCGGCGGTCGGCAACGCGCGGCCGCTCGGCTCCGTGCGCTCAGCACCGACCACACGCTGCCGGTCACAGCACGCGCCCAGGCCGCCCGCAGACTCGCCGGCACCAGCCCTAAGCGCATCCCTGAAGCGGTGGCGATCCTGCGCGCGCTCGCCGAGACGCCCAACCCACTACACCGACATGCGGTACTGCTCGCCCTCGGCAGCCTCGACCCAGCCAACGCGCTCCCACAGCTGCGCACGATCGCGCACGACCAGACCCAGCCCCCAGTCGCCCGCCTGCGCTGCGCCACCGCGATCGCATCACTCCGACGCGACGAGCGCGACACAGCCGCCGCCGTCGCTCGCGAACTCCTCCACAACGACCGAGTTCCGCACCACGTGCGCCGGCACGCCGCACTCAGCCTTGCCAGGTGGAGCCTCCTGTGCCGGCAGGAGGCGAGGACGTTCCTCCGCCAATCCGGCTGTGGGTGCCCAGAACTGGATCGTGCTATGCGACCTGCGTGTATTCGTGGAGGAGGCCGCCGAGGCGGTCTCGGCGGGTGACCTGGATATGTCGGCTCGGGCGTGGGTCGGGCAGCGGCCGCAGTGGTGCTGCTTGGCCGAGGGCGCGGTGTGGTCGATGTTCGTTGAAGTGCCGCTGGTATTCGGCAAGCACAGCGGCCGCGTGACGCTGGTTCAGGATGAGGACTCGGTCCAGCAGCTCGCGCCGTAGGCTTCCCACGAATCGCTCGGCGATGGCGTTCGCCCGTGGCGCCTGGACCGGCGTGGTCACGATGCGCATGCCGGCGGCGGTGAAGACTGAATCGAAGCTCCGGCTGAACTTGCCGTCGTGGTCGCGGATGAGGAACCGGAACGACTGGCCGGCGTCGTCAAGGTCCATCAGCAGGTTGCGGGCCAGCTGGGCCAGCCACTGACCGGTCGGGTGCGCGGTTACCCCGAGGATCCGCACTCGGCGGGTGGCGTGCTCGACGACGAAGAAGCCGTACAGCCGGGTAAGGGTCACGGTCTCCAGGTGGAACAGGTCGCAGGCGAGGATCCCATGGGCCTGGGCGGTGAGGAACTGCCGCCAGGTCGGCCCGGACCGCCGTGGCGCCGGGTCCACGCGGGCCGCCGTCAAGATCCGCCACACCGTCGAGGGCCCGACCTGGTAGCCGAGCCCGGCCAGCTCACCGTGCACGCGCCGGTAGCCCCAGGTCGGGTTCTCCGTCGCCAGCCGGAGGACCAGAGCACGCAGCCCGGCGGGGACCGGCGGTCGGCCGGGACGCCGGGCGTCGGTGGTCGTCCATCGCCGGGTCACGAGCCGCCGGTGCCAGCGCAGGACCGTCGCCGGGGTGACCAGCAGCCGGGCCCGGCGGGCTCGCGGAAGGCGGTGGACCAGCGCGGAGATCGTCGCCCGGTCTGCCCAGGACAGCCTCGGCGGCCCTACCTGCCGGCGCAGGACGGCCACCTGGTGCCGCAACACCAGGATTTCGGCGTCCTTGGCCGCCTCGGACCGGCTCAGCAGCACCATCCAGCCGATCAGCCGGCACGTGATCAGATAGACCAGTCGCAACGCCACCGACGGATCATGCCGCACCCCACCCGCGACGAAGCCGCAGGTCAACCCGGGCACACGAGTTCCGGGCACCCACAGGGTGCCATCGCCATGATCGTCATCATCACCGGCAGGTCATCCTCGGGCGGACACGGGCGATCAGCCACGAACCTCGCCGGCGACCTGGGCCTGCACCGCGCCCGTCACGTCATCAACCGACGGGGTGTGGCACTGGCCGGGGACAGGATGAAGGTCGGGGACGCCGTCGACGCCGGCGTGCTTGAGGTGGACGGTTCGCTTGACGATGCGCTGCGGTTCGTCCAGGTCTACGGCATGGCCGGCGCCGCCTGGGATCCGATGGACCGCTGCACCCAGCGCTCCGGTCGATCACGACCGGGTCGCTCTCCTGAATTTCTGCGTACAGACTCCCACGGCCGCCACGGCCCTGGTCAGAGCACCGGCGACGAGCGAGATGCCGGCAGGTCGAGCAAGGACGCGAACGGGTCGGCCGCGGCGCGGACGCCATGCGGGGCCAGATCCGCCCGAGAGGTGTGCGGCGACGCGGCTGCTCTCAGAGAAACTCGAGAGCCCGCTTGAGGAAGTCCTCGTGGAACTGGAACACCCCGCCGTGCCCGGCGTCGGGATAGAGCACGAGCTGGCTGTTCGGGAGTCGTCGATCGAGGTCGACCGTGTTCTTGCTGGGCACCATCCTGTCGCTGTCACCGTTGATGACGAGCACCGGCTGGTGGATGCTGGCAAGGTCGACCACCTTCTGCTGACCCCATCGGTGGATGGCCTTGAGCTGGGCGCGGAATGAGCGTACGGAGATGGCCTTGTCGCGGTCGTTGGTACGTTCCTTCAACCGTGCCAGGAACTCCTTCCCGGCTCGACGCCCGTTCGCGGTCCTGGTGAAGAACAGGAACTGCTTGGGGTCCTGGCCGGTGAGCAGTCCGCGCGCTGTGTCGAGGTAGGTGATGCGGGTCACCTTGTCGATGCCGTCGCCCCCGGCGGGGCCGGTTCCGGCGAGGATCATCTTGCGCACCAGCTGCGGCTCCTGCTGGGCTATCACCTGGGCGATCATGCCGCCCATGGAGAACCCGAACAGGTCGATCTGATCGAAGCCGAGGGCACGGATGAAGGTGACGCCGTCCCTGGCCATCTCCGCGATGGTCGTCGGCGTGGACCCGCTAGAGGCACCGACACCTCGGTTGTCGAAGGTGATGACCCGATGCTTCGCAGCGATGCCGTCCACGACTCGGGGTCCCAGTTGTCCAGGACTGCGGCCAGGTGGGTGAGGAAGACCACCGGCACGCCGGTGCCCGGGCCGAGCTGCCGGTAGGCGAACTCCACTCCACCCGCGGAGAGTGTGCGCGTGGGGGCCTCCTTCCACGACGTCATCGAGTTGTTGTGCGGGTCTGGCGACTCATTCATGTTCGCGTTCCTTCTGTCGTTGCTCAGCTGCTGTCGCAGGGATCGCCGGTTCCGGACCAGAGACGCCGTCGATCTTCCGGACCTCCCCGCCCAGCGTCACAACGTACGCATCGCGGTGAATATCAGTTGGACCATGGCCCGGTGTGCCTTTTTGTTGGTGTGCTTGGCAGTCAGGTGTCAGCTGGCCAGCCGGTTGAGTTTGCGGATCTGCTTGTCGAAGGCCCGGGCGGGGACGATGCGGCGCAGCGTGCTGACGCGTCCGGCGGTCGGGCCGGCGGTGTAGCGCAGTTTCGGTTTCGGGTCGGTGGCTGCCGCGGCGATGACCTTGGCGACGAGGGCGGGATCGTCGCCGTCCTTCATCGCCGCGGTGATCACGTCGTCGAAGATGTGCCGCTGCTGGGCGTAGACCGGCAGCGGGGTGTCGGCCTGCACGCTGTTGGCTTCGAACCCGGTGTTGGTGTAGGCGGGCTGGACGAGCAGCACCCGGACGCCGTGCTCGCGGACCTCGTGGTCTAGGGACTCGGAGTAGCCCTCGATCGCGTGCTTGGACGCGGCGTAGACGGCCATGTAGGGCGCGGGGAGGAACCCGAGCACGGAGGAGATGTTGATGACGCGCCCGCCGGCCTGGGCGCGCATGTGCGGCAGGACGGCCTTGGTCATGCGGATGACGCCGAACACGTTGACCTCGAAGACGCCCTGGGTCTGGGCGATGGAGCTTTCCTCGGCGGCGCCGGCGGCGCCGACACCGGCGTTGTTGACCAGGACGTCGATTCGCCCGAACCGTTCGATCACCTGCCCGACCACCGTGGCGACCGACTCGTTGCTGGTCACGTCGAGGTCGAGGAAGGTCACACCGTCGCGAGGGGCGACTTTCGAGGTGTTCCGGCTCGTCCCGACGACCTCGAACCCCGCGTCGGCGAGCGCGAGCGCGGCTGCCTCGCCGATGCCCGAGGACGCACCCGTCACCAGCGCCACCGGCCGACCTGTCGTCATGTTGGACTCCTCACCCTCATTAGATTACGATCGTACTACCATACGGTGAGGATCGGCGGAGGGCAAGTGGCCCTCCCCGGCGGATGGAGGAGCGTGTGGTGCGGTACGGCAAGGAACACAAGCAGGCCACGCGGCGGCGGATCATCCAGACGGCCGGCCGTCGGTTCAAGCGAGACGGCATCGACGGCTCGGGGATCGCCGCGCTCATGGCGGACGCCGGACTGACCAACGGCGCCTTCTACGGCCACTTCGCCTCCAAGGAGGACCTGGTGGCCAGCGCGGTCGCCGACCAGCTCCGCGAACAGCGGGCGAACGCCACCGCGCAAACCCCGGACCGCGCCGGAGTCGAACAGTACGTGCGTTCCTACCTTTCGGTTGCGCACCGCGACAACCCCGGCGACGGCTGCCCGTCCGCCGCCCTGCTCGACGAGATCGGCCGCTGCCCGGATCCGGTCAAGCAGGCCTACACCGACGGCCTGCTGGCCGTCATCGACGACATCGCCACCCACCTGACGCGAAACGACCCGCCCTCGGCACGCATGCAGACGCTCAGCGTCTTCGCCCTGATGGTCGGAACGCTGCAGCTCTCCCGCGCCCTGGCCGACCGGCAACTCGCCGATCAGCTCCTCGAGCAAGGCATCCACAACGCCCTCGCGCTGCTGGCCGCCGAGCCCCCCGAAATCGAGACCCCCGGCCGCCGGGCAACCCGGGCCATCTGAACCGACCGGGCGCCGACCGGCTCGGTCCCGCGGCACGAACAGTGCCCAGCAACTCGGGGGCCGACGCCGACGGCGGGTGAACCACCGGCGGCAGATGCGGGTGTCGGATCTTGTTGTATCTGTCGCGAGTCGGGGATGTCTCGGCTGCGAGGGTCAGTTCGGGTTGGGCTGGCGGGTGCGGGTGTAGTAATGCGCGATCCAGGGTTCGCCGCGGACATCGATGGTCCGGTCGAGGGCCGGCGCGCGGGTGAAGCCGGCCTTCTCAGCCACCCGGGCGCTGGCCCGGTTGCCGGCGCGCACCCACAGCCGCAGTTCGCTCAGCCCGCCGAGGGTGAAGGCGTACTCGGCCATCAGCGTGACCGCCGCGGTGGCCACTCCCCGGCCACGGGCGGCCGCGGCCACCCAGTAGGACAGCGTCCCGGCGGCCAGATCCAGCGCTGCGTTGCCCAGCAGTTCACCGGTCAGATGGGTCAGGCCCAAGTCCACTACCGGATTGCGTTGCAGGGCGGCTGGCCGTCGGCGTCCTCGGCTTTGGGGTTGCTGCTGGCGGAGCAGGAGTCCTGGTCGGATGCCGAACCGCTGTTGCAGGTTGCGGCCCAGTCCCCGGACGACGCGGATGCCCGCTCCTGGCTGGGCCTGACCCTGCAGCGGCTCGGCCGGATCGAGGAAGCCCGCGCCGTCCTGACGGCAGCGGCGGACGCGGACGAGTGGGAGAGCGTCATCCCGTTGGGCAGCCTCCTGTGGGACGAGGACGACCCGGCTGGCGCCGAGAACGCCTACCGGCGGGCGCGTGAGGCAGGAGACGAGAACGCCTACCTGAACTTGGGACTTCTGCTGCTGGAGACCGGTGAGATCGAGGCGGGTGCGTGGAGCTGACCCTCGCGCTGGAGCAGGGCGACCGGAACCGGGCGGCTGCCCTCGAGGCCCTGGCCCGGATCACAGATAACGAGGCCCCTGCGCCGGACGGTCTTGACGGCGTCCGATGAGGGATCCCTACCCGGGACGGCTCGCCGAGGCCCCGCGGCCACTGGCGGAATGCGTCTGGATGTTCCTGTCTCCGCTGATCGTCTACGGTGGGCAGCCGACCCCGTTCACCGGAGGTGTGGTGGCCACAACGATCGTCAACGCGCGCGTCTTCGACGGCGAGAACATCCGGCCGTGGACCTCCGTCCGATTCGAGGGCGGCGTCATCACCCACTGCACCGAGCAGCCAGCGGTCATGCTCGGCGACGAGGTCGTCGACGCGGACGGCGGAACGCTGCTCCCGGGGTTGATCGACGCGCATATCCACTTGGTGCCCGGTGCGCTGGAACAGTCTCTGACCTTCGGCGTGACGACGGTGTTGGACATGTTTAGCAAACCAGACACAGTCATCGCCGCCAAGGACCGCGCCACCCGCAGCGGAGCCGCGGATGTGCGGTCCTGCGGGATCGGGGCGACGGCGCCGGGTGGGCATCCATCCCTGATGTACGCGCCGTTCCCGACCGTGACCGGCCCGGAGCAGGCCGCCGGGTTCGTCGCTGATCGGATCGCCGAAGGCGCGGACTATCTGAAGGTGATCGCCGAGTCCGGCGTGTCGGGGGCGTTCACCCGGCCCAGCCTTGATGCCGCGACGATCGCGGCGTTGACCGCAGAAGCACACGCACGCGGCCTGAGGGTCATCGCCCACGCCACTGCGGTCACCGCGGTGGCAGACGTGGCTGCGGCCGGCGTCGACGTGATCGCGCACATCCCGGCCCGTGAGGAACTCGACGACGAACTGGTCATCCGCCTCGCCGAGACCGGCGCTGCGGTCTGTCCGACCCTGGCGACCATCGAGAACACGCTCGGTGAGCGCGGCGACTCGGCGGTCGCGAACGACCCGGCGTTGGGTCCCCACCTCGGTTCAGCGTGGGTCGAGCGGCTCACCGTGAACCGGTCCTCCGACCGCCGCGAGATGATGCCGCCCTACGCGCGCGCCGAACACAACGTGGCGCGTCTGATCGCGGCCGGTGTCTGCCTGCTGGCCGGAACCGACGCCCCCATCCCCAGCACCGTCTACGGGGCGAGCCTGCACCGCGAGCTGGAACTCCTCGTCCGCTGCGGACTGACACCCTCGCAGGCGTTGACTGCCGCCACCGCGGGCCCGGCCGGCATCTTCGGTCTCACCGACCGCGGCCGCATCGCCATCGACCACAACGCCGATCTCGTCCTCGCCGCCGGGGATCCCCTCACCGACATCACCGCCACCCGCTCGATCACCAAGATCTGGCGGGCCGGGACCGCATGCGACCGGCACGCATTTCCCGGCAGCCCAGCCGAAACCGAGCAACTCGCCGCCCTCGAAGCTCTCAACGCCCAAGTCGCCAAGGTCATGGCCGCGATCCGGGGACACCGGCCCGCCTCGAAGTAGACGATCGGACCCCCGCCCCTCACACAGACGGAGCGCCCCAATAGAGGAACCTCATACGGGAACGTCCGCAACCGTCGTGGCGAAGGCTGGAGGCTGGCCACTGGCACTCTTGATCTCCTGGTACGTCATCCGTTCCTCCCACGCGCGCCAGTTCCGTGCCCTGCTGGCGGCCGCCCTGTGGGACTTGTGGCTGGCCGTTCGGGGCGTCGAAAGAGCCGAGCGACATCGGATCCTCATCGAATCGGCCCGCGCGGCGCAGGATCTTGCACTGCCGGCTCCAACAAGCGAACCCCCGACGAGGAGCAGTCCGTCGGTCGACCAGGCCGCCACAGGTTCGATGGATCACACGAGCGACTTGAGGCCGGACCGCAACGCGATGTCAGACCACAAGGCGTGGGACGCGCCCGACTGTGGACGGCGGCCCTCCCGACATGAGCTTCGGTGATCACGCAACAATCGGTCATCGCATGATCGACAGCGAAGATCAAGCGCCCGGACATCGGCATGAGCGGTTGCGTCCTGTCATGGAACGCGGCCGCTGCTGGTGACGGATGGTAGCGGGGTCACGATCGCGAGCCTCTGGTCGCCGACGGACACGGGACTGATCACAGACGTACCGGCCTCCCCGGGCCACCAGTCTCGGACCGACGGACTGTCCCGGAAAGATCACCGCATAGCAGACAGCGAGGGCCACACTTGCAAAGGCCAGTCCCACACCTGTCGACGACGGCAGCCTTCGTGAGCAGCGGACGCCGAGTCCGCTCGTTTCTGCCTGGCGCGTCGCGGCGCGAAGCGTTCCTCCTCACGGGAGGTCGATCTCGGCCTCGATCCGCAGCGTTCGTGCAGGTCGGGCGGTTGTCCATGTCCGGCGTACCCTGCCTGGGGGTGTCAACGACCTGCGCACGGGACGCAGGGAGACGTGCTGGTTGGGCTACGACGCCAGCGTGAACCGCTCCTCGATCAGCAAGCTTCCACTCGTTCGGGATGTTCTGTATGACCCCGGCGGCGCACCAGGCAAGACTAGCCCGTTGACCAGGGCGGTAGCAGCCAACCAAGATCTCATATCGGCTTGAGCCGTGGATCTTGGGCCATCACAGTGTCCATCACCGCGCCGTACAGTCACGGCATGACCACCCCCAGTACGAGCGCCAGGGGCCGGCGCGTCGAGGATCTCCGGGGCATCCGTGCCCGGGGCGGCACCTTCCAGGTCCGTGTGTACAGCGGCATGGACCCAGTGACAGGGGAGCGCGTCTACCTGACCGGCAGTTGATCTTGTCGGTCTGGCTGGTGGCCGGCGTGTCAGCGTGATCTTGGTTGGCTTCGCTGGTGCGATCACCGCTCATGGCTGAGGCTGTGGCGGTTGGTCCGGATCAGGTGTCGTTGGGTGTGCTGGTCAGCGCGGTGCCGCGGGATGCGGCGGTGGCGCAGTGCGGGGTGGCCGATCGTCGGTCGGGTGGGAAGCTGCCGGCGCATGTGGTGGCGTACCTGACGATGGGTTGTGCCTGTTCGCCGAGGACGACTACGAGGAGGTGGCGACGAAGGTCGCCGGGTCGCTGAACCGGTGGGGGTGCTGGGATGCGGCCTGGTCGCCGCCGACCGCAGGTGGGATCAGCCAGGCCCGTAAGCGGTTGGGCCGGCGGGTGTTGGCCGAGGTGTTTGAGCGGGTGGCCTGCCCGGTGGCCACATCGGACAACCGGGGGGGCGTGGCTGCGCGGGTGGCGGCTGCTGGCGATCGACGGGTTCGACGTCGACCTGCCCGCCACCCCCGGCAACGCCGAGGAGTTCGGCTACGCCGGGTCGGGGGCGAACAGGTCGGCGTTGCCGAAGGCGCGGGTGGTGGCGTTGGCCGAGTGCGGCACGCACGCGTTCCTGGCCGCCGAGGTCGGGTCCTGGTCGACCGGGGAGAAGACGCTGGCCAACCGGCTCTACCCCCCGGCTGCGCCCGGATGAGCTGCTGACCGCCGACCGCAACTTCTACTCCTTCGACGCCTGGGGGGCTGGCCGCACGGCTCCGGCGCGGCACTGCTGTGGCGGGCGCCCACCGGCCTGAGCCTGCCAGTGGTGAAGTCCTACCCGATGGCACCTACCTGGCCGTCTTGGTCAACCGGCGATCCGCGGCGTCCGCCGGGAACGGATCCTCGCCGCGGCCCGCGCCGGACATGAGGTCGACCCCGACGACGCGCACCTGGTCCGGGTGGTCGACTACGACGTGCCCGACCGGGACGGGGGCGGCACCGGAGCACTGATCGTGCTGCTTACCACCATCACCGACCCGGCCGCCGCCCGCGCCGACGACCTGGGCTCGGCCTACCGCGAACGCTGGGAGGAAGAGACCGGCAACGACCAGCTCAAGACCCACCTCCGCGGACCCGGCAAATTCTACGCTCCCGGCTGCCCGACCTGGTCCACCAGGAGATCTGGGCCTGGCTGACCGTTCACCACGCCATCAGCGCCCTCATCGCCCAGGCCGCCGAGGCCGCCGACCTCGACCCCGACCGGGTCAGCTTCACCCGCGTACTACGCATCGTCCACCGCACCGCCACCGCAACGGCGGCCATTCCCCCCTCCAGAGTGGACTGACACACTCCCCGACATCCTGGCCGCCATCACCGGCAAGACCAACCCACGCCGCAGGCACCGCACCAGCCCCCGCGCGGTCAAACGAGCCCGGCCCAACACCTACCGCGTCAAGCAACCCGGCGAGGCATCCAGCACCCGCCACCCCGGAGCACCCACGATCCGCCTACACACACTCAACCCTCGCGCAGCATGATCAACTTAGCCTAAACGGCATTGAGTCGGACCGGCATTCGCGCCAGCGACTCGGGTGCGAACACCGTCAGACCCCGAACTCGCTGCGGCAGATCCGGTTGCTTGATCAAGGCTGATCGGCCCGGCGCCGCAAGGGTGGAAAGAGCCTGCGAACTCGCGGACGCCAGCGGGATCGGCCATGTTCCATCCGCAGGATCGCGATGTTCGAGGGCATCGCCAGGCGTTCCACCCTCGAACCAGGCGACACGCCATGACGGATCGCCCGGGTCACCAGGCGCCGGTTCGCCGCACGCTGGTCGTCGATCGGCTCCCCGGCAGTACGGCGCCGGTGAATGTGGGCCGAGACCGCCTGCAGGCACCGCTCGAACTCGCGCTGATTGTCGAACGCGGCGACCACGACGTGCCGCCGCTCCCGCCGGTCCGGGTCGTATCGATAGTGCCGTACGACGAACCGGCGGATACTGTCATCCCCCGCGTCGACCCTGGCCACAGGACAAGGCTAGATCCGCAGGTCCAGCGGCCGGGCAGCCGCTACCTCGACCGGGGACGCAAGACAGGACGGACCCTCTCGGAAGAGCCGCGCACCGCCACGCTCTGATGGCCAGCACCGCCGACGCGCCCGCGGCCGTTCGGCCTCATCGCACTCAACGCGTCCGATTCAGACTACCGACAGCGCCGGACAGACCCTGCGCCGACCCGAGCATCCACCGCGCGAGTGGCGGCACGTGCGGGCGACTGCGAATTCGGGCCCGGATCAGCACGAGCAGCGCCACGACTACGGCGAACCCGAGCGGACCGTGCACCACCCGTCTGGTCTGAAGCCACCGGCCCGGTGTGTCGGCAGGGCCGCTGCCGGGTGCCCGCCCTGCACCTACGGCCAGTCGCGCGCCCGCGGCGTCTACCGCTGGCAGGCCAGTCAGCGCGCGGCCAAGAACTCCGCGCCGGTTGGCTGCTGGTGCCCGTCGGCAAGGTTCCAGTAGTCCCGCGCCTGCACCACCAGCCCGTCGGGCCGGAATCGCACCAGCGCGCAACCGGCGATCGTCACCGGCTTGCCGTCCGACTCCTCGACCAGCGTCGCCCGGTACTCCACCACCGCCACGTCGCCGGCTACCACCGGCTCGCCGAAGCGCACCCCGGTCGCCCGCTCCGAGGAGAACGCCCAGCGCACGTACTCCATGACACCGGCCCGGCCATCGTGCTCGGGGCGAAACGGCATCGACCGGTGGACAGCGTCCTCGGCGTACAAGTCGGCTATCGCGTCGACCTGGCCCCGGGCCCACCCGGCCTCCCAGGTGCGGGCGAAGCGCTCCGCAGCCGCGCGCGTGTCCATCCGGCCCTCCTCGCCAGGCGAACCCCGCCATCGGCCGACCCTAGCCCCGCCGCCGGCGGTTGCCGGCAGCCGAGGTAACCGAGCAGGTGCATCCCGGCGTGCTCCGAGCGGCTGACCCGGTTAGTTGATCATCGCCCATCCTGGCCACAGGATGCGTCTCTCGGGCGGGCTCGAGGGCCGCGGATAGGCACAGGCTGACATCTCTACGGCCAGCACGCAGCGGTCGTGGCGGCTGTATGGGGCTTCTGGTGCAGGTTGGAGAGTCGACCGTCTCGTGACCGGTTGGCGGGGACACTGGTGATGTGGCGGGCGATCTCTCGTGGCCGGCGGTCTGGCGGGATGTGGCTGGTCGGCTTGCGGCGCATCGTGCGGCCGGCCGGGGTCACCTACTCACCGAGGACACCCTCCGGATGGAGACCATCCTGACGCTCATCGAGCACGGAGTGTCGGCCGGCGACCTCATGGTGGAGTACCAACCCGTCGAGTTGGTTGGCGGCAAGCTGGGACCTGGTCGTCGACCCGCCCGACGGAGCCGTGATCGAGTTCAAGTACCCCCGGGACTCCCGGACCGGGTTCTCGCCGGACACGATGACCCTCGGTGAACTCCTCCGCGACTTCCGCCGCGTCGCGTCAGTACCAGCGCGAGAACACTGGGTCGTGCAGGCCCTCAACCCACGGCTGCAGCGTTACCTGATCAACCTCGAACACCGTCACCGGCTGCGGTGGCCTCTTGTCCGCGGCCAGACGTTCGAGATCCAGCCCAGCGTCGTGGCTGGCCTGCCGGGGACCGCAACGAAGGCGATCGGCCTGGTCACCATGGCCCAACCGGTCACCGGCCGGTGCGTCTCGGCGCAGCCGATCGACAACGCGCTCAGCCTGTTCGCCTATCAGATCGCTGGACCAGCGCCGCGCGAAGGACCCGACCCGATGCCGCCGGCGACCGCCACAACCGCTGAACCAACGGACCGTCGAACGCGCGAGGGAGCCCGGCAAGAAATCCTGGCCGCAGCAGCCGCCGTGACTACCAGATCCGGCTCTCCAGCCTTCAGCCTGCCCGACATCATCGCTGAGATGCACCGCCGCGGCACCGGATACGCCGACTCAACGATCCGCACCATGATCAGCTCGCACATGTGCGCCGACGCACACGGCCCCGGGATCTCGGAGTACAACGACCTCGAACGCATTGACCGCGGCACCTACCGCCTCCGAGTTCCGCCACCAGCACAACACCGTCACGGCTGACCTGGTCATCACCACTGTGCGTGGCGTCCCGACACCCGGCGGGCGCACGATCCGCGGCAGATGTGCGCAGTTGATCACGCTCGCTCTCGCAGCCAGCGAGCGGCAGGCGGCCGCCTCCCATAACGACTCGGAGCCGAGACGGCCTCACCCGCTCATGTCGACCGCACGCACCTGGACGTCGACAACGGGCGGTTTCGCCGGTGGGCGTTGCACCCTCAACCGTCGGACCGGCCGAGACGTAGAGGCCGACCGTGACCGGATCAGAGCCGAGATACCCAGGGGATCGCTATGCGTACGCCTGTATGATGCGCGGAGATGGGACGCGCCTGGGGTCGTGCCTCGCGTGTGGCCGATGAGTTGGGGCCTGCTCGGCAGTCAATAGGGGGACAGCTGTACGCACAATCGACTCGAAATGAATCGAGAGGACAGCGACGATGACCGACAATGAGGCGACCGGCGGAGCAAGAAGCTTCCGATTCGGTGTTGTTGCCCCGCTCAGAACTGATCTGCCGGCGTGGCGAGACCAGGTGCGCCGTATTGCCGACAGCGGTTTCTCGACACTCCTGATGCCCGACGTTCAGCAGTGG
>Ga0137372_10000442_pt1 | contig 38597 bp, 36 predicted proteins | sample SagtaG_6_FD_104911 | JGI IMG/M metagenome (GOLD analysis project Ga0137372, IMG submission 104911) | Vadose zone soil microbial communities from Sagehorn Ranch, Mendocino, California, USA - Sage1_R_60_16 metaG | ecosystem: Environmental > Terrestrial > Soil > Vadose zone | place: USA...
GGATGCTGAACTCGGCCCGCACCAGGTGGGCCACGGTGTCGTCGCCCACAGGCTGCCCCGGCCCCCACAGGCCCGCCAGCATCCACAGGGCGAGGGCGACCGCCGCCATCAGGCTCGCCGCAACGGCGATCCGTGGCACGCGCCGTCGAGCCTGGACGGCCCCCTCCGCCGCCTCGGGTGCCTCGGGTGCCTCGGACCCGGGCCTTCCCCGCGCCGCGGCCAGGTCGCCACGCGGCGCCGGCGGGGCCTTGGATCCTGTCGGCGCCGGACGGTCGGTCATGGACGTGGCTCCCCCGAGCTGAATCGCGCGGACGGCACGACCATAAGCAACCTCCGGACGGCAGAGCAACCGCAACCGCCCAACCCGCACCGCCTACGCCGGGCCGCCACCGGCCCGCTCGGCGGCGCGGCGGCGCAGCTCGGCGGCCACGAACTGGTCGAGCTCGCCGTCGAGCACAGCATTCACGTTGCCGGTCTCGATCCCAGTGCGATGGTCCTTGACCATCTGGTAGGGATGCAGGACGTAGGAGCGGATCTGGTTGCCGAAGGCGATCTCCCCCCGCTCGCCGCGCAGCGCCGCAAGCTGCTGCTCCCGCTCCTTCCGCGCCCGTTCGGCCAAACGAGCGGCGAGAATCTTCAGCGCAATGGTCTTGTTGGCGAGCTGGGACCGCTCGTTCTGCACCGCGACAACGATCCCGGTCGGCAGATGGGTGATGCGCACCGCCGAATCGGTGGTGTTGACCCCCTGGCCCCCCGGCCCCGACGAGCGGAAGATGTCGATCCGCAGATCGCCCTCGTCGATCTCCGGGGCGTCCTCGTCCTCAAGCACCGGAATCACGTCGACCGCCGCGAACGAGGTATGCCGCCGCCTCGCCTGATCGAACGGAGAGATCCGCACCAGCCGGTGAGTACCCGCCTCAGCCGACAGCAGGCCGTAGGCCCGCGGACCCTCAACCGTCACGGTCACCGACTTGATACCGGCCTCGTCGCCCTCCTGGTAGTCGTTGACCGTGACCTTGAAGCCGCGCCGCTCCGCCCACCGGGTCATCATGCGCCAGAGCATCTCGGCCCAATCCTGCGACTCCGTACCGCCCGCTCCCGGATGGATCGTGGCGATCGCGTCCCGGTCGTCATGCTCACCGCTCAGCAGCGCCAGAATCTCGAGGTCCTCGATCTCCCTACCGAGCGCCGCAAGGCCCTGGCGGACCTCCAACGCCGAGGCGTCGTCGTCCTCCTCCAGCGCCAGCCCGTTCAGCGTCTCGAGGTCGGAGAGCTGCCGCGACAGCCGCTCGACCTCACCGATGTCGCCCTCGACCGCCGCCAGACGACGCATGACCCTGCGAGCGCGGTCGGGGTCCCCCCACAGGTCCGGCGCCGACGCCTGCTCCCGCAGCGTGCCCAGCTCACGCCGCTTGGCGTCCAGGTCAAAGGAACTCCTTAGCGTCCGCGAGGCGCCTGGCCAGCGCCGCGAGCTCCGGGGCATGATCGGTCGGCATCGTCTTCCAGCGCTCCTGCCATCACTCGAACCTGACGTGCGGTACAACAACCCTCCCATCCTACCGGCCGCGGACCCCCCTCTCACACGTCCAGCCAGCACCCCGCCCGTCGCTCACTCAAGCCACCACCTCAGCCGTCGCGGTCGCGCGGCCACCGATCACCGGTGCCACCAAGTGCAGAAGCCGCAGGAACGCCACCGGAGCGACAGCTCGCAGCTCCACCGTCACCCGCGGCCCACCACGCGATCCCAGGCGCCCAGAAGGCCGACCCACCCGGACCGCGGCGACCGACACCCCCTCGACCCCCGAGTCACCAGCCACGTCGTCCAGGTAGCGCCGCACAGTCGCCGCAGCCTGCCCCTCCGCCAGCTCGATCCGACGGCCGTCGCTGGCGTAGAAGGCCCGCAGGTCGATCTCGCTCGCCGCGGCGATCGCCGCCCCGTCCGCCAGGTTGTTCAGCGCCCGGTGCCCCAGAAACCAGTTGGAAGCGTCCCATCCCAGCCCCAGCACCATCAGGACGAGCACGACCAGGCCGATCAGGAAGACCACCATCTGACCCTCCTCGTGGCGCATGGCCGCACACCCCCCGGCCCTCCCCCGACCGCCACCCACGCCAGCCGCCGTCACGGGCCCAGCCCCCGGTAGCGGTCCACACGGGTGTGATGCGTGGCCCCCACCTGGAAGTCCGGGCCGGCGATCGCGCCAACGAATGGCACACGAGCGACCGGAACCCGATAGGTCACCACCACGGTCACCTCCGTCCCCGGACCAAGCGCCCCAGCGCAACCGGACGGCACCCCAGCCGGGCAACCCGCCCGCAGCGCAAGGTGAGCCCGCGGGTCCCCCGCGGCATAGCCGAAGTTGCGCATGACGTCCCCGAAGGCGACGTCCGCCCGCCCAAGCGCCTCGGCGGGGTCCGAAGCCGTCACGTACACCCGGCCAACCTCGCGGGCCGCCGTCGAGACCGCCAGCAACGCCCGTTGCACATCGGCCATGATCGCAATCGCGTAGACCAGCGGGACGACCAACGCCAGAAAAACGGCCACGAACTCCACCGCGGCCGCCCCCCGCTCCCCGGCATCCGCAGCCGGTTCCCCGCGCCCGTCGATCCGCCGAAAGGGCGGCGACCCGCCCCGCGAGCCCGTCGGGCCACCCGCCCAGCCTCTCCGGCGCGCTTCATCGGCCCAGCCGTGCAACACCCTGGCGCAGCAACTCCTCCTTGTGCATGGACGCGCCCATGCTGACCTCCAGCCCGGGGACGACCGGCAGGAAAGACGGCAACACACCCTCGGCGCGCACCACCACAAGGCCACCCTCCATCTCCCCATGCACCAACACCTCACCGGCGACCCGCTCACCCAGCGACTGGCGCAGCAGCTCGCGCACCGCCCGCTCACCGTCCGCGACCGTCCGACCCCCAGCCGCGGCCACCCGAGCGCCCTCCGAGAGCGAGCCCATGACCACGTTCCGCTCGTACAGGAACAGAGCGAGCTGCGCGACGGCCAGCGCCACAACCAGAGCCAGCGGCATGACCAGCGCGAACTCAACCACCGCGGAACCCCTGCCACGACCGTCGCCCACCACGACGTCACGACCCGAAGCGCAGGCCGACCAGGAAACGGCTGAGAATGTCCTGCAACGCGCTGCTGGCCATGCCCCAGATCATCATGACCAGAGCAACCGTCATGGCGGTCACCAGAACCCAACCGGGCACGTCGCCCCGCTCGTCCTTCGAGCAGGCCAGCAGCCGGGCGACCAGAGCAACGCACCGCAGGCGAGCGCCGCCGCGGCGGCGCATCGCCGCCCGCCCTGATCGAGGCCCGGCGCCGATGCATGCCGGGCTTCTTCGGTGGTGGATCGTGGACACCGATCCTGCCTCCCTCCACTGTCATCCCCTCGGCCATCGGACTCCACTCAACGAGCAATCTGGGACAGGGTGAAAAATCCCGGATATAGCACAAACAGGACGATCACCGGCAAAACCAAGAACACAACGGGCACAAGCATCAGCACCTCCTTCCTGCCACCCAGCTCGATCAGCTCCCGCCTGCGCTGCTCGCGGATATCGGCGGCCTGCGCCCTGAGGACGTCGGCCAGCGGCGTGCCGCGCTCCACCGCAACGACAAGGCCGTCGACGAAACGAACCACCTGAGGGACTGGCACTCGGGCCGCGAGCCGCTCCATCGCGGCTGTGAACGGCATCCCGGCCCGCAGGTCGGCCAGGACGAGCTCGAACTCGCGGCTCAGTTCCCCGCGGGCGCGCATGACCGCCCGCTCGATCGCGGCACGGGGCGCTTCACCAGCGGTGACCGCCAGGCAGATCAGGTCCGCGAGCGTCGGAAGCTCACCCAGCATGCGTCCCTGACGGCGGTCGACCTGCTCGGTGAGCCACCAGTCACGGCCGAGCACACCGGCGAGCAGGCCGAAGGCCGCGCCACCGAGCACCACGATCGCAGGCGGTCGCCGGCCCGCCAGAAGCGGCAGCAGCACCGCACCCAGTGTCGCCGCTCCGAATCCGCCGAGGCCCCACAGGACCTGCTCCGCCCGGAAGCGTGGGAGGCTGTCGTGGAGCCCGGCGTGGCGGAGGCGGCGTGCCACCCCTGCCGAGCCGCCCAGCAAGCGCTCAGCGATCCGAGCGCCTTCGTCGAAGACCGGCCGTAGTAGTCGCTCCAGCGCAGGGAACGGCGTGAGCGGCGGCTGCTCCTCGTGCAGCAGGGAGGTGCGCTGTGGCTCGAGCCCGCGCAGGTAGGGGTCGAGGCGGGCGAGGAGACTCGGCCGCCGCAGCCGCGGCCCCGCGGAGGTGATCAGGGCCAGCCCGATCACCAGCGTCAGGCTGACGAGGGCGGCGGTTACCTGACTCATCGATCGATCCTCATCGCAGGACCCGGTCCTCGGACGGGAGACGGCCGATCAGCAGCATGAGCCGGTAGCCGGCGGTCGCCATGGCCGCTCCAACGGCGAGTACGACGGCGCCGCCGGCGCCGCGGTAGGCGGCCAGGGTCTCTGGCTTGGTGGCGAGCAGCAGGAGCACGATCCAGGGCGTTGCGAAGGACATGCGGGCGGCCACGAGCACCCAGCTCTGGCGCGCCTCGAGCTCCTTTCGGACGCGGTGCTCGTCTCGCAGGAAGCCGGAGAGCGTCCGTAGGATGCGGCCGAGCTCACTGCCGCCCACCTCGCGAGCCACCCGCAGCGCCTCCACGACCCGATCGGCCGTGGGGTCGGCCAGCTCGGCCTTGAGGAGGTCCAGCGAGTGCCCGAAGCGACCGCTGGCGTGATGGGCCACGGCGAAGCGGGCAAAGGGCTCACGGAGCGGCTGCGGTCCACGCTCGGCCAGGGCGGCCACCGCCTCGGGCAGTGACAGACCTGCGCGTACCGCCGACACCAGGTGATCGATCGCATCAGGCCAGAGCTCGCGCAGTTCCCCTGCACGACGCCGCTGGCGGGCTCGTAGCGCCAGCACGGGCAGGTATCCGGCGAGCACCGAGAAGGCGATCGCGAGCCAGACGGAGCCGGTCATGATCACGAGCGAGAGACCAGCGAGCAGCCCGAGTCCAAGGCACAAGGCCAGCAGCTGGCCGGCCGAGGCGCCGCCCACGCCGGCCTGTGCCATCCAGTCACGCAGCCGCTCCGTCCGGTGGCGGACGCGGCGTGGGCGGTCCTTGCCCGTTGCGCCCAGCACGATCAGCACGACGCCCGCAGCGAGGAGGCTCGGGATCAGCACCAGCGCCGGGTCGGTCATCGGAGGCTCCTCCCTTCGACCGCGGCGTGCGGGCCTGGATTCATCCGCACAGCACCGCCCCCACGTCCAAGCCTGCGGCGAGGTAGCGCTCCTCGTGCGACGGGTAGTGCCCGGTCCACAGAAGCCGGTCCTCCAGCCGCCGGAAGATGGGCGTCGCCTCGATCTGGCCCTCCTCGACCCGACCCGGCACGGCCAGGATCTCTTCGACCCGTCGCCGGCCGTGGCCGTCGACGCGCAAGAACACGATCAGGTCGATCGTGGCCGCGACGGTCGGCACGATGAATCGGTGCGACACGTTCTCTCCCGCCAGCAGCGGCAGAGTGGTCAGCTTGATCAGGGCCTCCCTGGCGGAGTTGGCGTGGAGCGAGGTCATTCCCGGAATGCCGCTGTTCAGAGCGATGAGCAGGTCGAGGCATTCCTCTTGGCGAACCTCTCCGACGATCAGACGGTTGGGGCGCATGCGTAGGGCTTCCTTGATGAGCCGCCGTAGCCGGATCTCGCCCTCGCCTTCGAGGTTCGGTTGCCTGGTCTGCATCGCCACCACATCGGGTAGCTCGACCCTCAATTCGAAGACCTCTTCGCAGGTGATCACGCGTTCACGGGCCGGGATGGCGGTAGCGAGGGAGCTGAGCAGGGTGGTCTTCCCGGCCTGGGTCGCTCCGGCGATGACGACGTTGAGCCCGGCCACCACCGAGGTGGCGAGGAAGCTGGCGCACTGGGGCGTCATCGTCCCAAGCCGCACCAGTTCGTCGAGACAGCTTTCCTGGACGACGAACTTCCGCACGTTGACGGCCCAGTGCCGCCGTGTGATGTCGGGGATGACCACGTGGAGCCGGGAACCGTCGCTGAGTGTGGCGTCCACGAATGGGCTGGACAGGTCCAGGCGCCGACCGCTGGCCTGCAACATCAGCTCGACCAGGTCGTGGACCCGTTGCTCGCTCAGCACCGTGCTGGTCAGGATCGGTCTTCCGGCTCTGGCCACGAAGACCTTGTCAGGCTGGTTGATCCAGATCTCCTCGACCTCGGGATCTTCGAGGTATGGCTGCAACGGCCCGAAACCAACCACCCGATCCGCCACTGCCTTCGCGACCTGCTCGGGCGCGTCGAGGGGCGGCATGCTGGCGGTCAGGCCGCGTTCGCCATAGTCGGCCACGACCTCGTCGATGAGCGAGCGCACCGCCGCTCCGCCGTCGCTCGGGTCGAGCCCACGGCGGCGGACCAGCTCTCGAACCTCGCGCTCGATGATCCGCTCGGCCGTCTCGGTGCCGGCCACGCTCACCACCTTGTCCCCTTCGTCATGGTCGGCCCATCTGGATCGCCGTCCCAGAGCAGCGCCCGCTGCCGGTCGGCCCGACGCTGGCGCCTGTGACGGCGTCGGGCGGTCGGCGGTGGCATGCCGAAGATCGACGAGGCCAGCGCGGCCAGCGCCTGCTGCGCGGGAGAGCCGGGCCGCGTCTCGCACAACGCCTGTCCAGCCATGAGCGCTGCGTCAAGACCGGCACGGTCGTAGGGCACGAAGGCCCACGGCTCGAGCCCGAGATAGCGGGAGAGCGCCGTGCGGATCTGTCCGACCGCGTCGCCCCCGAACAGGCCGCCGCGCACCTGGTTGACCACGACCCGCACCCGGCTCGCGCTCACCCCAAGCTCGCGCAACTGCTGGTAGCCAAGCACGAAGTCGTGCAATCCGACCGGATCGGCTCTGGTCACCGCGACCACGAGGTCGGCGCGCTGCACGGCAAGTCTGGTAACGGCGTTGCGGCGGAAGCGGACGTGGTCGTAGAGGAGCTCCTCGTCCTCCTCCAGGCAGAACCCGACGTCGATCACGGTCAGGGGAAAGCTGACGCGGAACAGCTCGAGCAGCGACTCCCAGGTGCTCGGACGAACCTCGGTCCACAGCTCGGCCCGGGGGAGGCCCACCAGCACCCGCGGCCCCGAAGGGCCGGCCCGGCGGGTCGCTCGCGAGAGCTTCGGCCCGTCGAGCTCTCCGCGGCTGGTGAGCCGGGCCGCCCAGGCGAGCCCCGGGCAGTCGTCCAGAAAGCCCAGCGTCTGGGCGATCGAGCCCCCATAGGCATCCGCGTCGACGAGCAGGGTCTCACCGGCCAGTGGGAGCGATTCGAAGGCCAGGTTGATCGCGACTGTCGTTCGACCTGGGGCGCCCTTGGGTCCCCAGACCACGACCAGGCTGCGCTTGCGCTCCTGTTCATCCGCGAGCTCCGCTGGCGGCTGCGCTTCGGCAGGCCAGGCCGCTGCTGCCCGCCATGCTGGCGGGGTTCGCCCGCTCGAGGCGGTTGGGGCTCCCCTGCCGTGCACGGTCTCGGCCGCGGGCGCGCCCTCGGCGGCGGCATGGTGGTACGGAGAGAGCGCCTCACCATCGTGAGATGGATGCTCGTGCTGGTGGCCCCGCCCGCCTGGCCCGGGCGGCTGGCGACGCCGCTCTACCAGGACGGCGTTGGCGAGGTCGATGAGGAGCGTGGGCCGGGTGTCGTCGGGTATGACGTAGTCGACGCCGAGTTGGAGCAGGCGGCGCTCGGCGTCCTCGTCCCTGGGGGGCACCATGCCCAGCACCGCAAGCCCGGCCGCTCCGACCCTCGCCAGCGTCTCTCGATCGAGCCAGCGCACGCCGGCCGCGACCACCGCGACCTCGGCTTTGCCCGCAGCTGCGGAGGCGAGCAGGTCACCGAGGTCATAGCAACGTTGCACCACCACAGCTGGCACGCTGCCGTCCTGGCACGCCTGCACCAGTGCCGACTCCCAGGGCGCGCCGACGCCCGCTGTCAGCAGCCGAAGCCTCATGGCGCGCTCCCGGGTGTGAGCGCCCCTGACTCCGCCGAGCTCGGCGGTGCCATCGGGGCCGACTGCTGCGACCAGTCCTGCGCCGCATCCGGCGGCTCCTCGATCGCCGCGCCGTCACGGCTGGGTAGTGATGGCGCCTTGACCACGAAGACCCGGGCGCCGGCGATCGCGGCCACGACCAGGGCGCTGCGGTCGCTGGGCACTCGCACCTGCACCCCGCCCTGACGGCTCCCCGCGAGCCCGCTGGGCTCCTCGAGCATGCGGATCACCTCGACCGACCGCAGCAGGAGCCGCGCCTGGCCGTTGCGCAGGCCGTCGCTGTATGCGGCCAGAACCTGAACGTGGTCGCCGGGGCGCAGTCCTTGTGCCATGTCGCCAGTGGCGACCCTGATCGGCAGTTCCACCATGTCGGCCTGCTCCGACGAGGGAGCGAGCCCGTCCATGGGGACGAGCATGTGTTGTCGGAGCGGGGTCGTGAGGACCTGGCCTGTCAGCGGTCGGTGCAGGTTCGGCCGCGCGTAGCGCTGCAGTTCGGCGGCGGGCAGGCGGACGCGGACCACCGCGAGGTCGCGGACGGACAGCGGTATACCGGAGGGCAGGTCACGTGCGGCCTCGTAGACAGGCGCCAGCCGCTGAGCACGCTGCAGGAACAGCGTGCCGGCCAGGACGGCCACCACGACGAGCAGGACTCCAAGGGCAGATCGCCCGTTGAGCCAACTCGCGGTGTGCAGTCGCGGCGCTGGTGACGTGGCAGGTGTGGACGGTGCCATGGCGGCAGGTTTCGGGTTACTCAGCGGGGACGCCCCCTCATGCTCGCAGACCAGGGGATGCGAAAAGATGCCGCGAAAGCCGGTTGATGAGCAAATCAGCAGATCCGGACATCGATGGTCTCCTACAGACACTGACTGGTAGAGTGACGCGCGGAAACGTGAGCTAGAGCATGCATCAGGAGGCTATTGAAGGCAAACCCTATGCTTGATACTGTGGACAAGCCTTCCTACAGGTTCGTCAAGCTTCCTCGGCGAAGCCGAGCCAATGACGCTCGTTCCGGATCGGTCCTGGACATCTCAGGAGGTCGCATGCCCACCCCTGGCGTCGAGCCGCGCTTCTACACCCTCGAAGACGTGGCGACGATCCTCAACGTGCGGGTCGCACAGGTCTATGCCCTGGTACGAAGTGGCGACCTTCCAGCGATCAAGCTGGGCGGACGGGGTGTCTGGCGAGTCGACCGCATCCAGCTCGAGGAGTACATCGAACGGATGCATACGAAGACTCGCGAGTGGGCGATCGCCCACCCCCTCAGCAGTAGTCAGGAAGAAGACTGACCACGGCCACTGCGGCGAGAGCCAGCAGACGGCGTCCGGTGACGGCGGAGGCCCTGCGCGCCTCGCCGAGGTCGTGCTCGGCCAGCTCCAGGTGATCGTTGCCCACCAGCTCGATCGTACCGCCCACAACATTGCCGTCCGCCAACTCCAGCCGCACCGGCTCCCGCCGACGCGCGAGCTCGCGTAGGGCGAGCACGAAGCGGTAACGGGGGGCTGGCACCAGTGGCTTGAGCCGTTCCTGGTCGGTTGGAAGCGACACGGACACCGCCGGGCCGAGCCGTACCAGGTGCTGTGCGCGGCTGCTTCCCCTGATGACGAAAAAATCCGGATAGCTCGCCAGCAACGTGCCGCGATACAGCCGAGACCCGGTCCGGACGACGACCTCGGTCCCCACTCGCCGCGCCAGCGCCTCCCATAGCAGCGTTTCCGCTGCCTGAGCGCGGAGTGCAGCCACAGCCTCCTGCTCTGCCTCTCTGCGGAGACTGGCTTCGAACTCCGCCTCCAGCTCTTCGAAGAGGCGGCGGACCGCTGGCGATGGCTCCGGTTCGCTCATGAGGCGGGAGCCTAGCCAGCCTTGCTTCTTATGTACAAACCGACCTGCTCGACACATGCGGCCGACTGTCCGTACCCTCTGCAGCTAACGTCCGGGTTGTCCGGACTGACAGGCCAGCGACCCGATTCACGTGCTTCCTGCTGCCGTCCGCGATCCGGCGCGCCACCCAAAGGGCCTTCATCCACAATCCACTGAGGGCAAGTTGACATCCCTCGAGGCGACTGCATACTGAACCCAAGTAAAACGGAGGTAACGAATGCAAACGTACAGTAAGCATCGATTCATCTCTGCACTGGCGCTCTTCATTGGGGTCGGAGCCCTGGAATTGCTGCTGTTGCGAATGGCCGGGCCGCCATCCAGTCATCTTCGGGCGCTGGCCGACCTCATCAGCCCGATGGCCGAGCCACTCCAAGGGATCCTCGCCGCGCTCGCGCTGGGCGCCCAGGCGCTCGCCGCCTATCTCGTCTTCGCGTCTGGGCTGCGGGCGCTGACCTACCTGCCGGGACTCCCGGGCCAGGTCGCTGACCACGCTGAGCACGCACTCACCATCCCGACGATTCGTCGGGGCCTGGACGCTCTTGTCGGCGGCGCCCTCATCGCACACGTCGCGCTCATGCCGGGGTCGACTGGGACAGGGATCGGGACGGTTCAGGCTCCGCCGCCCGCTGTCGCCATGGCAGTCACCGACATCGAGCACAGATCGTGGTCGGATCCCGCACGCCCGGCGGTCCCACCGGAGAGCAAGAGGATCAAGGAATCATCTTCCGCTGCGGTGTCCTCGCCACCTGTCCCGCTGCCGATCTGGCTCGGCGGTCATCGGGTGCTGAGCGAACAGCCCTCTCCCTCGCGCCCCCCTGACGGCGCCGCTCGCCAAGGCTCGACCGGGGCACGCGCGGCTCCAGTTCCACCGCCCGCGGCCCGCATGGGCACCCCTGCCTCAGCAGGCAGGTCCGATGATTCGAGCCGATCACGGGAAGGTACGGCGGCAACTCACCACACCGTAGCGCCAGGGGAAACGCTCTGGAGCATCGCCCTTGCCCACCTTCCGGTAGATGCCAGGGCAGAGGCGACCACGGCCATCTATTGGCGACAGATCTACAGCGCCAACCGTGACGCCGTCGGCTCAGCCCCGAACCTCATCCACCCGGGCATGACGCTGTCCATACCACCATATGCACCCGCGGCGTCCCCACCACTGAGCTCGGGCACGCCGCACCCGCCAGCGGCAGCGCCTCATCACGATCCGGCGTCGCGGAAGACCCCCTTGATCGACTGCCCTGATCAACTGCCCTGAAAGCGGAGCGCAGCCATGTCACGAGTGCCACGCGGAACCGCGGACCACCGCGCGCTGGATCGGTTCCAGCCGTCCGATCTCCCGCCGCCACCACAACGGGGGCGCATCCTGCGCCTCGTCGCCCGGCTCGTCCTCTGGACGCTGATCGCGCTCGGTGCATTGCGTGGGCTTGGCCCGCTGCCGGACCGGCCCGGAGATGACAGGGCGGCAACGACCACAGCCCCCGCCCGCCCAGACTCGGGCCATGACGGAGCCGTTGATCTGGGCCTCGTGAGCGACCAGGCGGCCACCGCCACCGCCACCGCGTTCCTGCGCGAGTATCTGACGATCGACAGGGACCATGACGCATGGGTGGGACGACTCAAGCGCTACCTCACCAGAGGACTTGATCTGGGCACGAGCGTGTCGGTGTCCGCGGGAACATCCCAGTACGTCGACTACGTCCAGCCAGTGGGCACCCGTTCTGTGCGCGGAGCCGTCGAGGTGACCGTCCTCGCTCATCTGCTGGAGTCACGTGCCGGCGCCTATCGGGAAGGTGGGATGCTGGCGTTTGTTGTTCCGCTCACGCGCGGGAATCGTGGGCTGGCAGTGAGCGGGCTGCCACGACCTGTGCCCCTGCCGATCGTCTCCGGGTTGTCGGTCCGCCGTGACGTGCTCCCTCCCCAGACTGCGCGTGACGTTGCCGCTGTGGCACGCCGTGCGGTGGTCGCCCTGCTCAGCCGGAATCGGGCGGATCTCCTGGCGTTGGGTGGTGGTGCACGCCCAGAAGCCCGGCCGTTGCCCGACGGCTGGCGGGCCTCCGAAGTCACAACGGTCCAGGCGGCCGGGCCGCCCGAGGAGCCGACCGCGCAGGTTCTTGTGCGCGTGGCCCCTCCGACCACAGCAACCCGCTATGTCATCCCAGTCGTGGTCTCGCTCCGCTCCGGGCCTGACGGCATCTTCGTCAGGCTGGTCGACGCCGGCGGCCGCCCATGAGTGCGCGGGGCTGGTCCACCGACCCGCAGTCCCGCAGTTGGCCAGGGCTCGTTGACTCACTGCCCGCAGGCGGGGAGCTGCACCTGGGTCGATTGGCTCGCTCGAGCTCGCATCCGCGGCGGGCACGGTCCGGCTGGCATGCCTACCGACCCTCCCTGGCTGTAGCCCTACCACCTTGGGCCGTGGAGGTGACGCTCACGATCGAGCATCCTGCCGGTACCTCGTCCAATCACCAGAGCGCGGGACCCCAGGCCCTCATGCTCCTCCGCTCAGCCAATGCCGTCGAATCCATCATGCTGACCATCACAGACGCGATGGCCGAGATTGAGAGGATCGCTGGCGTCAGGCGCGCAGAACCAGATCTTCACCTCGTCCGGTCCATTCCTGAGCCAAACCTTGAGCCGCTCGCGCCATCGACCGTCCTCCGACATCTGCGACGAGCGAGTCAGCGGGGACTTGCGGCCCGATCCCGGCGCAGATCATCCGCCAGTGTCGCCGCTACCTGGGAGTCACGGGCCGGGGCCGTCGTGACGTGCTGGGGACCGGCCGGACTCTCGGCGCAGGCCGTCATCTCGTTGCACGGCCTCGGGAATGCCCGCTGGCTGCGACTCCCCCCTGGTGGAGCGATCGTCATGCGCGCCTGGCGTCCGGAGCGCACCGGACGAGCCGATCTGATCCCACAGGCTCTTGCCGTAGCGCAGCCTGGAACGGTCAGGCACCAGAGCGCTACCTGGGCATTGGCGAGCGGGCTCGTCCTCGCGTCGAGCAGTGCGAGCGGCCTGGGGCGGATGGCCGGCCGACTCGCTGTGTCCATTCGCGCCGGGGGCTGGGACGCCACGGTGCTCACCGGTCCCGCCGCCCTGGACGTCGTCCGCGCTGGCGATCCTCGTCAGCCCGTCCCTCGGATCGCTGCGCGTTGGATCACCGATGACGAGCTCGCCGCGATGCTCGCCGCCTGCCTTGCTGCCGGGATGCCGACATGACGGCCACACAGGTCCAGGTGACGCGCGGGTAGAACGCGGAGACCTCATCTACTCACGGCGCCAGCAAATGCAACCGACCTCGGTTTCACATCGCTATCGATAGCCTGAGAAAGGAAACCAACGCTAACTGATACGAATACAGGGAAATGAAGGTAAACATGAGTCCATGTAGGAGCAGCGCATGCCGACGAGCTCAGCCCCAGAGCCACTCCCCAGCGGCACCCAGCCACTGAAGGCCGTGCCGGAACCCCTCAGCTTCCGTCCCGATTCACCCTTTGCATCTGGTCAGCGCCAGGCGACCGCACAGCCCGACAGAATCCGGCACGGAGCGCGGGCAGCCGGCCGAGCACAACCCATGATGCTGTTGCAGGGCGGCCAGGAAGAGCGGGCAAGCGAGACACGAGATGACGAGTCGCCGGAGCCTTCCCCGAAGGAACTTGCGTCGGCCAGGCAGGCCGCCAGGCGTCGCCTTCCCCCTCCAGCTGAGGTCGCCAAGGAGATCGCCATAGCGTTGTTCGAGGTCGAGGCCGGGTATCGCAGCGCGGCGCAGCTCGAACGGGTCTGCACTCCGGAGCTATGGGATCGGCTGGAGCGGCAAGTGCGTCGTAACGGCGAGCCGCTGCCGAGTGGTCGGAAGCTCATTCGAGTGCACTACCAAGAGCTTATGCCAGGCGTTGCCAACACCGTCGCAGTCGTCGAGCGTGGGCCCCGAGTCCAGCCGGTGGCCATGCGCTTGGACGCACGTAGCGGCCGCTGGCTCGTGACCGAGCTCAGATACTGAGCGCGGTCGGTCATCGCCAGGCCCGGCCACGCCGGTCGCACGCCCGGCGGTCGAGACGGCCCAGATCCCACGCCCGGCTGCTCTCGAGGCGCTCGGCGGGTCATGAGGACGCGGGCCTGGCACGCGCCCCGGAAGAGCCGGGCGCATCCGCCGGGCCCGCGCCGGGCCCCGCGCCCGGCCGCCGGGCCCGCCGGGGCCGCCGGGAGCCCCAGATGGCGGAGGGGCGGCCGTAGCCGTGGGCTCAGCTCAGCTCTGGGCACCGGGAGCGCCGTGACAGTTCTTGAACTTCTTTCCCGACCCACACCAGCAGGGCTGGTTCCTGCCGATCTTCTGTTTGCGGGTGCTCTGGCCCTGGGCGGCGCGCGCCGTTTCCTCGGTCGAGGCGGACGACTGGCGGAGTTGGCGGTGTGAGTCTGTCTGGCGCTGCTCCTCGGCCTCCTCGGCGACCTGGACCGAGGCGTTGAAGACGTAGGCGACCGCCTCGCGCTTGATGGACTCCTGCAGTACCTGGAACATGTCGAACGCCTCGCGCTGGTACTCGACCAGCGGGTCGCGCTGGCCGATCGCTCGGAGCCCGATGCCCTCCTGCAGGTAGTCCATCTCGTACAGATGCTCGCGCCAGCGCCGGTCGAGCACATTGAGCAGCACGGCGCGCTCCAGCTCCGCGAGCAGCTCGGTGCCGAGCTCGGCCTCGCGCTGCTTGTAGGCACGCTCGGCGTCCTCCAGCATCAGCGCCTCGAACTCGGCGTGGTCGGCCGCCGCAAGGTCCACCTCCTCCTTGCCGATGCCGACCGGGTAGATCGTGGCGAGCGCGGTGAACAGGCCGTCGAGGTCCCATTCCTCGGGATAGACGCCCTGTGGAGCGTACTCGGCGACCACGCCGGAGACGACGTCGGCAAGGAAATTGAGGGTCTGCTCGCGAAGATCCTCGCCCTCGAGGATCAGCCGGCGCGTGTCGTAGATGACCTCGCGCTGCTTGTTCATCACCTCGTCGTACTTCAGAACGTTCTTGCGTCGCTCGAAGTTCTGCGACTCGACCTGCCGCTGGGCGTTGGCGATGGCGCGGGTCACCAGCCGGTGGGTGATGGGCACGTCGTCTGGCAGGCTGAGCCGGTCCATCAGCCCGGCCACGGTCTTGGTGGCGAACATGCGCATCAGATCGTCCTCCAGCGACAGGAAGAACCTCGACGCCCCCGGATCCCCCTGCCGGCCCGACCGGCCGCGTAGCTGGTTGTCGATCCGCCGCGACTCGTGCCGCTCGGTGCCGAGCACACACAGCCCACCAAGCCGCACCACCCGGTCGTGCTCGGCCGCAACCTCCACCGTCTTGCGCTCGGTCTCCGCCTGCAACGCCCGAGCCCACTCCTCAGGATCGGTCTCGGCCGGGTCCAGGCCCCTGGCACGCAGCAACTCCTCCGCCAGGTACTCCACGTTGCCGCCCAACATGATGTCCACCCCACGCCCAGCCATGTTGGTCGCCACCGTCACCGCACCCAGCCGACCCGCCTGCGCGATGATGTGCGCCTCCCGCTCATGATGCTTGGCGTTGAGCACGTTGTGCTTGATGCCGCGCCGCTCCAACGACCGCGACACCCGCTCCGACTTCTCGATCGACACCGTACCGATCAGGATCGGCTGGCCCTTGGCGTTGCGCTCCACGATGTCCTCGATCAGCGCGCTGAACTTGGCCTGCTCGGACTTGTAGATCACATCCGCATGGTCCGCGCGGATCATCGGCCGGTTGGTCGGTACCTCCACCACACCCAGCTTGTAGATGTGGTTGAACTCCGCCTCCTCGGTCTTGGCGGTGCCTGTCATGCCCGCCAGCTTGCCGTACAGGCGGAAGTAGTTCTGCAGCGTGATGGTGGCGTAGGTCTGGTTCTCCTCCTTGATCCGCACGCCCTCCTTGGCCTCGATGGCCTGGTGCAGCCCCTCGGAGTAGCGTCGACCCTCCAGCACGCGACCGGTGAAATCATCCACGATCAGGACCTCGCCGTCTCGCACGATGTAGTCCCGGTCGCGCCGGTACAGCTCCTTGGCACGGATGGCGTTCTGCAGATGCTGCACCAGCGGGGTGTTCAGCGAGTCGTAGAGGTTGTCGATCCCGAGGGTCTCCTCGACGCGGGCCACGCCCTCCTCGGTGACCGCCACCGTGTGCTTGCCCTCGTCCACCTCGTAGTGGGCGTCCTTGGCCAGCCGCGGCACGATGCGGGCGAACTGCTGGTACCAGCGCGCCCCCTGCTCGGCGGGGCCGGAGATGATCAGCGGCGTGCGGGCCTCGTCGACCAGGATCGAGTCGACCTCGTCCACGATGGCGAAGTAGTGGCCACGCTGGACCAGCTCGTCCCGCGACAGGGCCATGTTGTCACGCAGGTAGTCGAACCCGAACTCGTTGTTGGTCCCGTGGGTGATGTCAGCGGCGTAGTTGGGCCGCCGCTCCCACGGCGTCATCGAGGCGAGGATGACGCCGACGTCCAAGCCCAGGAAGCGGTAGATCGCGCCCATCCACTCGGCATCGCGCTTGGCCAGGTAGTCGTTGACGGTGACGATGTGCACGCCCTCACCAGCCAGCGCGTTCAAATAGGCTGGCAGCGTCCCCGCCAGCGTCTTGCCCTCGCCGGTGCGCATCTCAGCGATGTGGCCCCAGTGCATCGCCACACCACCGACCAGCTGCACGTCGAAATGGCGCTTGCCGAGCGTACGGTGCGACGCCTCACGCACCACGGCGAACGCCTCGGGCAGCAGATCGTCGAGGTCCTCCTCGTCGGCCAGCCGCTTGCGGAACACCTCGGTGAGCTCACGCAGCTCGGCGTCCGAGCGGGCCTGCATCTCGGCTTCCAGATCGTTGATCGGGCCCACCATCGCCTGCGCGCGACGGAGGTCTCTCCCCTCGCCGAGACTGAGGAGCTTGGACAAGACCACGAGTAGGACGCCTCCTTGGAACCGGCCGGGCGGGTGCCCGCCCGGCCGGTTTACATAAGTCTTATGGAGCAGAGATTGTGTGAAGACCTCTCATTTTAGCCAGCCTGGCCGCGCTCTGGGGGACCGCATCGGTAGCCGACGCCGGTCCCGCCAGGGCACCGACCCACGCTCCCGCCCCGCGGGACCGCAGCGGCCGATCAGGCTGCCACTCCAGCTTACCGGTCTGCGCCAGGGTCCCAGCCGTAACGCTCGGAGTCCAGTACGAAGGCGGCCGCACCGAGCAGCGGCGCATCGGCACCGAGCTTGCCCGGAATGACCTGGCACGCGGCAGCGAAGTCCATGCGGGCATAAGTAGCGAAAGCGCCATGTAGGGCATCCCAGAACGGTGGGCCTGACTGCGAGAAGCCGCCGACGATGGCGACCATCTCGAGGTCGAGCAGATGGGCGCAGGAGGCCAGGGCGATACCGACGGCGCGCCCTGCCCTGGCGATGTTGCGCAGGGCGATCTCGTCGCCGGCGGCCGCTGCTGAGGCGAGTGAGATGCCGTCCGCCGGCCTGCCCTCGGCCGGGTGCCAGCCCTCGGCGAGCGCCCGCCTGACGGTGCTGGGACCCGCCGCGATCGCCTCCACGCAGCCGTGTCCGCCGCAGGCGCACCTGGGACCATCGGGCTCGGCGATGACGTGGCCCACGTGGCCGGCGTTGCCACTGGCGCCGTGGTAGAGACGGCCACCGAGGATCAGCCCACCGCCGACGCCGGTGGAAACGGTCATCCCGAGGAGATTGGCGGTACCGACGCCCGCCCCCTTCCAGTGCTCGCCGACGGCGACGCCCACGGCATCGTTGTGGACGAGCACCGGCTCGACCTCGAACTCCCTGAGCAGGCGGTGTCGAAGCGGGAAGCGCCGCCACGCCGGCATGTTGAGCGGCGAGACCTCACCGGAGGGCCAGACCATCGGCCCGGCACACGACACGCCGATGCCGGCAAGGTCGCCAGGCCGCGCGTCGGCTCCGCGGAGCGCGGCGGTGCAGCAGGTGAGCAGCGCCTCGTAGAGGAGCTCCGGATCAGGGCCGGTGGGCGATGGGACGCGGCTGCGACCGAGGATGCGGGCACGGCCGTCCACCACAGCGCCCGCCAACTTGGTGCCGCCGACGTCGATCGCTAAGACGATGGACACGCCTATTTTGAACTCGCGTGGCTTCTATTTGATCTCGAGAAGCTTCTCTCGCACCGCATACACGACCGCTTCCATCCTCGAATGCAGGTGAAGCTTCTCGAGAATATTGCGGATGTGGTTCTTCACGGTGTTTTCGGAGATGTAAAGCTCTTTGGCGATATCACGATTGTTGTGGCCCTTGGCGACGAGCTTGAGGACCTCCATCTCTCGATCCGTCAGCCGGGGAGTCGGGAGCTGCTGCTTCTCGTCGGCGCGCTTGACCATGCTGGCGAACTCGTCCAGCAGCTTGGAGGCCATCGACGGGGAGATGAGCGACTGGCCCTTGGCGACTGAGCGGATCGCGTTGGCGACCTCCTCGATCGAGATCTCCTTGAGCAGGTAGCCGTTGGCGCCCGCCTTGATGGCGTCGTAGAGGTCCGCCTCCTCATCCGAGATGGTCAGCATCAGGATCTTGGCATGCGGGATCAGATCCTTGATGGCCTGGGTCGCCTCGATGCCTCCGCGGCGAGGCATGCGGACATCCATCAGGACAACGTCCGGCATGAGCTCCTGCGCCTTCTCGATCGCCTCGGAGCCGTCGCCCGCCTCCCCCACGACCTCGACGTCGTCCTCCTGCTCGAGAACCATCTCGAGCCCGCGACGGAACAACGCGTGGTCATCCACGATCAGCACACGGATGGCGTCCCCAGCGCCCCGCGGTCGTGTCTGCCGGTCGTCGGCCACCCTCTCCCCTCTCACTTCCTGGCGCATCGTGGCGCCCTTCACACTCCGGGCTCGATGAGCCCGTAGCCGCCGTTATGGCGACGGTACACGACGTTTGCCTGTTGCGTCTCGGCGTTCGAGAATAAGAAGAAGTCGTATCCGAGGAGCTCCATCTGCCCAACGGCCTCCTCGGACGTCATCGGCTTCATTTCGATTCTCTTATATCGCGCGAAGGTCAACTCCGCAGACTGATCTTCGGACTTCCGCCGCTCGACCGGCGGCGCCATGCCTTTGACGCCGTCGGCATGCTGCGTGCGGTCGACCCGCCGCCTCTTGAGCTTCTTGATCTGCCGCTCGAGCCGGCCGACGACCTGGTCCACCGCGGCCGCCGGGTCGGCCGCGCGCGCCTCCGCACGGACGAGCCGGGACTTGGTCGTCACGGTGACCTCGACCTTGTGGGGCTCGGCCACCCGCGGGTTGCGCTCCTCGGAGAACTCCACGTCCATCGCCAGGATTCGGTCGTCGAAGCGCTCGACCTTGGTCAGCTTCTGCTGGGCGTGCGCGCGCAACTTCTCGGGCACGTCGGTGTTCCTGCCCTTCACCGTCACCTGCATGGGCCGCTCCCCCATCTGTGCATCAGGCGCCGGCCGCGCACCTGAACGCGCGGCCAAGCCCATCCCCCTCGGCCGCCAGCCCCAGAATCTCGGGCGTCGGCTCTATCTGCCGATCACCTCGGCGCGCGAGCCGCCTCCTCTTCAGCCCGCCGCCGCTCGCGATGGCCGGATTCTACAACGGAAACGTGTGTCAACCAGACAATACGCCCCCCGCAAGCACGATCAGATCGGCTCTGACCAGCGAACTTAGCACGACTCCAAAGACAGCCGCCGCAGGCGTGGACAATCGTCGCCAACAAGTCCAGCCCCGGTCTGCTCGATGCCTCTCCCTTGGGATGATATATATCCGACTTGGTCAGAAGAATGCACCCACCGCAAAGGAGCCGAAGTATGGGAACCGGAAGAAGGGGACCGGCGGTCCTCGGGCGGTGTCCCGGCGGGCGCCCCGGCGAGAGGGCTGACCGGGCGGGCTCACCATCCCGCGCGATGGCCGGGTAGAGGGGCCCGGGGGGCCGAAGGCGGTGCTGGCGGCCGCAAGCGCGGCGACCTCCACGGTACCGGCGCCCGCCCGGCGGAGAACGCTTGCGGCGCCGGCGAGCGTGCGGCCAGTGGTAGCGACGTCGTCGACGACGAGCACGCGCCCGCCGGCCAGGCGGCGCCGACCCCGGGGAGGAGGGCGGACGGCGACCCGGCCGCGGACGTCATGGCGGGAGCGGCCGAGATCCCTCCCCAGCGCGGGCGCGAGCAGGCCGATCAGCGGCACGTCGAGGGCGGCGGCGAGTCCCATGGCGACCTGATCGGCGTGGTCCCTCGGCAGGCCGCGAGCGGGGTTGGCCGCGACCCAGGTGACCAGATCGGCGCCGATCCCAGCCGACCTGACCGCGGTGCCGAGACGGTGCCCGAGCGCGTGCAGGGCGGCGGCCTGCCCGCGGAGCTTGCCGGCAACGATCGCGGCGCGCAGAGCATCGCCGTAGAGCCCGAGCGTCCAGAGCGTCACGCTCGGGTCGGCCGCCAGGCGCCATGGTCCCGGTCCGGCTGGCTCGGGCTGCAGGCAGGCGGCGCAGCAGGGCCAGGCGTCGGCAGCCCCGCAGGCGAGGCAGTCGGGTGGCCGGAGCAGCCGGCTCAGCGCGTTGACGATCATGAGCGGGAGGCTACCCGGCTGCCGCGACGGCCGCGGCCCGTTGTCCACACCCCCGGCGGGCTGCCCAGGTCAGCGTGTGGCGAAGCCGGGATCGCTGTCGAAGCTGTTGCTGCCAGGCGAGGTGAGCTGGCGCAGGCCGACGCCGAGCCGGTCGACCACCCACAGCGCGGTGCCGTCCTCCGACTGCTCGACGAAGATGAACTGGTTGCCGGTCGGGTCGACAGTGAGCTGATCGCCGATGTCGATCGCGTTCTCGCTGGTGGGGTCGAGATTGAGCAGTGGCGTCGGATCCCAGCCGTCGGCGTCCATGAGCCACAGCTTGCCGAGGTCGTTCTTGGTCCCCGTCCTGCCGATGAAGGCGACGGTGGAGGTATCGACCCACACCGGGCTGAACGCCTGGCCGAGCCCGGGCGCGATCGGGCGTGGGAACCAGTCGACCACCCCATTGGGGCCCAGCAGGCCGAGGAAGAGCAGGCCGCCGTCGCCGAACCTGGCCCGCGGGCCCGCGCCCACCGCGAGCACGAAGGCGCCGTCCGGGCTGACCCGCAGCACCGTGGGCTGGAGCCCTCCAGGCATCGGGGCCAGCTCGAGCTTGGTGGCGCCCTCCGTACCCGGGACCACAGCGAGCAGCTCGACGTGACCACCGTTGCGCCGGAGCAGCAGCAGCTGTGAGGCGTCCGGCAGCCACGTCGGAGGCGCGAGCTGGCCGTGCACGCCGGTCGGCTGGACCGTGCCGCCGTCGCCGGAGCCGATCCACAGGGACCGCTCCGCCCCGTCTCCCATCAGCAGGAAGGCGAGGCGGTTGCCCTCCGACGCCCAGGTCGGCGCGAGCTTCTGCCCGGTGGTGTTGTAGGGCAGCAGCGTCGGGCGGGCTCCAGGCGCCAGGTCGGTTGTGTAGAGCTCGCCGTTGCGGGTGAACGCGAGCCTCCTGGGGCCGCCGGCCAGCTGCGGCCACAGACCGGAGAACAGGCCGCTGAGCGGCGCCGAGGCACGGCGCCAGACTCCGGCCGCGTTGAAGCGGTCGGGACCGATCGTGCTCATCGGGCGGCCCTCGACGGTGATCCGCACGCTCGCGGTGGGGATCAGCCGGGTGACGGTCCACACGATCTGGCCGACGCGGAGCAGCCCGGAGCCGCCCGCGCCGCTGGCGAACTCGTCAGACAGGTCGACGGTGGCCAGGCTGTCGGCGTAGCTGAGGCGCAGCAGCCTGGTGCCGCGTGGGATGGCGGTGGTGAGGGTACGGGCTACCCGTCCCTCGGGTCCGGCGAGCAGCGCGCGCAGCGTGGCCTCAGCGCGAGCCTGGAGGGCCAGCTGCTGCTGCGTGCCTGGGGGCGGGCGCGGGAGGAACGCCTGCACCGGGGCGAGGTGGGCGCGATCGGCGGCGACCAGGAACAGCTCGACTGGACCGTAGCTCTGCTTGAAGCTGGCGTCGTCGATCCAGGGGGCCCTCTCGGGGTTGGCGACCCGCCACTCGCCGTCCACCTGCCGGAGGCGGAGCTGGAGGGTGGCCTGGCGCGAGTCGGGGATCCAGCGGCGGTCCTCGAGCACGCCGGCGAGCTGGACCCGCACCCCGACGACCTTCTCGCTGTGGTCGTCGATGGGCGCCTGGGGCTGGAACTCGCCGTTGTAGACGTTGACCGCCTGGCCGCTCCCCCATTCGTGCATCTGGAGCTGCACGCTCTTGTCGGCGACGACCCACGGAGCCACCCGTTCGGGGTCACCGGTGGCCATGGCGCGCATGTAACCCTGCGCGACCTGGGCCTCGCTGAGCCCGGGCCGGGGGCCGCTGCCGGGCCCGCTGGACTCCTCGGGCTGCGGCGCCGGCGGCGCCGGGCTGACCACGAAGACCTTGTTGCTCGGCGGGACCCCGGTGGAGCAGGCGGTCAGCAGCAGCGCGACCACGGCAAGCCAGACAGATCGAGGAACGCGGCGCTCAACCACCGAGGACGACCTCCGGCTCGGTCTCGGGTCCCCGCTCGCCGGCGTGGGCCGGCTCCACAGGTGGTTCGGGCTGCGGCCTGGCCGCCGGAAGGACGACGGTGAAGCGCGAGCCCTGCCCGACCTCGCTGGTCACGTCGATCGAGCCGCTGTGCAGGTGGACGTTCTCGAGCGCGATGGCGAGCCCCAGACCGGTGCCGCCGGCGGCTCTGGCCCGGTGGACGTCCGCCCGGTAGAAGCGCTCGAAGATGTGGGGCAGGTCGTCGGCGGGGATGCCCTCGCCCTCGTCCTCGACCTTGACCACCACCTCGTCGCCACGGCGGGCGGCGTTGACGCGCACCGCCCCGTTGTTGGTGTGCTCGATGGCGTTCTTGACCAGGTTGGAGAAGACTCGCTCCAGCCTCCGCGGATCGGCGGCGACCAGCGGTGGCCCCTCGCCGGTGTCGACCTCGAGGCTGACGCTCACCCTGCGGCCGTGCGCGATCGGGTCGAAGGCATCGATGACCTCGTCGAGCAGGCGTCCCAGGTCGACCTCGACCGGCTCCAGCCGCACCACGCCGGCGTCGAAGCGGCTGATCTCGAGCAGGTCCTCGAGCAGGTTCTCGAACCGCTCCAGCTCGCGCTCGAGCAGCACGGCCGCCCGTTGGGCGTCCGGCGGGAGGTTGGCGCGGGCGGCGTGGATGTAGTCGGCCGCCATGCGCACCGTGGCCAGCGGCGTGCGCAGCTCGTGGCTCACGTCGGAGACGAAGCGGGCCTGCAGGTTGGAGACGTTCTCCAGCTCAGCGATCTTCTGCGCCAGGGCGTCGGTCATGCGGTTGAAGGACTCGGCCAGCTTGCCGAAGTCGTCGCGGTTGGTGATCTCCGGGATGCGCGCGTCCAGGTTGCCTGAGGCGATCTCCTCGGCGACGTCTCTGGCGCGCTGGATCGGCCGGAGCACCCGGCCGATAAAGATGGCCGCCATGACGATCACCGCGGCGAGCAGCCCGATGCTCACCACCACCAGGAAATTCGTGAGCCGGTTGAGCGTCTCCTCCTGGAAGGTGAGCGGGTAGAAGAAGTACGACTCGTAGTCGCCCTGGTCGAAGCGGATCGGCGCGCCGACCACCAGCATGCGGCCGGCGCCGATCGGCGAGTCGATGTAGACGTAGGCGATCTCCGAGCGGAGAAACACGCGGTTGACCAGGAGCGGAGGCACCTGCTCGATGCTGAGGCGCCCGTCCGACTGGCTCGAGAGCTCGGTGCTGCGGACGATCACCGCCTTGAAGGTCGGCGGGCCGCCTCCCTGGGGCGTGGTGAGCTGCTGCAGGAGCTCGCTCTGGGCCTCGCGCTGGGACAGACCGACGGTGCTGGTGAGGACGTTGGGTGCCGTGGCGGTGAGCCGCTGCACCTCCTGGACGGCCTCGTTGGACTGCTGGTTGTACAGCGAGTTGGCCAGCAGCGCGCGCAGCGAGAGCCCGAGCAGCAGCAGCGAACCGATCGCGACCGCCGAGGTGAACAGCACGACCCTGGTCCGCAGGTCGAGGCGGGGCGGGCGGAACCGGCGCACAACGCTTTCCTTCCGCGGCTTCTATGCTGTGCTGTCCTTGTCGGCGGCTGCGCTGGCGTCGACGGGCCCGATCCGGTAGCCGACGCCGCGGACCGTCTGCACGATCCTCGGGTTCTCCGGGTCGTCCTCGATCTTCGCGCGCAACCGCTGGACGTGCACGTTGACCAGGCGCGTGTCGCCAGCGTAGCGGTAGCCCCAGACCTGCTCGAGCAGGACCTCGCGGGTGAAGACCTGGCGTGGCCGGCGGGCGAGGGTGGCGAGCAGCTCGAACTCGAGCGGGGTCAGGTTGATCGGCTTGCCTCCCTTGGTGACCTGGTGCGCCATGACGTCCATCTCGACGTCGTGGAAGCGCAGGGTCTCCGCTCCATCGGTGTCGCGCCGGCGCAGCCGCGCCCGGATGCGGGCGACCAGCTCCTTGGCCGAGAAGGGCTTGGTGATGTAGTCGTCCGCCCCAGACTCGAGCCCGAGCACGATGTCCACGGTGTCGGTCTTGGCGGTGAGCATCACGATCGGCACGCCGGACTCCATGCGAAGCTCGCGACAGATCTCCAGGCCATCCTTGCCCGGCAGCATGAGGTCGAGCAGCACCAGATCGGGTTTGGCCTGGTGGAAGGCAGCGATCGCCTGATCCCCCGAGCGCACGAACACGGGCTCGAAGCCCTCCTGACGAAGGACGATGCCGAGCATCTCACCCAGCGATGGGTCGTCGTCCACGACCAGAACTCTGCCTCGCACGCCTATCGCCTCCTCCCACCTGCAACCGGCCAAGGATGCCACGACGGCGGCTCGGACGGGGAGCCCCGTTGTCCACAGATGCGCGACCGGTCATTGACCAGCCCATTCACCGCCACGAGAATGCGCGCGAAGACGGCATGACAGCAATTTACGGGAACTCGAAGCGGGTCAGCACGGAATTGGCGTCCGGATCGGAGATGAGATCAGGTGGCGAGCACACCACCGCCTCAAGGGCCCCACGAGAGCAGTGCCGGGGCGGAGCCGGGAGGCGGCGAGCCCGACTGGCGGGAGGAGGCGCCCGGCGGGGAGGACTCCCCCTGGGTCGCCCCGGGCGCGCCTGCGGGACCCGGCACGCCGCCGACCGGGGGCGCGTCTCCCGGCGGGGAGGTGCCGGACCTGGGCCCCCCGGGGTGGCAGGGGGCACCGGGGTGGCCTGCCCCACCGGCATGGCAGGCCCCACCGGCATGGCAGGCGGCGCCCGGGTGGCAGGCCCCACCGGGGTGGGGCGTGCCGGGGTACCAGCCGGCGGTGCGGCTCCCGAAGGCGGGGAGCGCTCGCACCGGGCCGCTGCCGCTGCACCCCATGACCTTCAGCGACCTGCTCGACGGCGCCTTCAGGCTGCTCAAGGCCAACCTGGCCACGATCGTGCTGGTCTCGGCGACCTTCTTCATCCCTCTGGAGCTGTTCAGCGCCTTCCTCACCCGGGGCTTCCTCGGCGGGCGCAGCTTCCTCGACCTCCTCAACGACCCGTCCCTCGCGGACCAGGAGATCGGCGCCGGCTTCTCTACCACGCGGCTGGTCGGCACCGCTCTCGCCTCCCTGGTCGGCCTGGTGGTCACACCGCTGGTCGGTGGCGCCATCACCCAGGTGGTCGCCGCCAGCTACCTGGGCGAGACGCTGACGGCGGGTGAGGCCATCAAGACCACCGGACGGCGGGTGTGGGCGCTGCTCGGCGCGACCATCTGCGTGCACCTGGTCGAGGGCGTCGGCGCGCTGTTCTGCGTCCTGCCCGGCCTGGCGGCGATGGCCTTCTTCGTGTGCACGACCCCGGCCGTGGTGATCGAGGGACTCGGGCCGATCAAGGGCATGCGCCGCTCGGTCGCGCTGGTGCGGCCCCGCTTCTGGCCCGTGCTCGGCATCGCGGTCGTGAGCGGGCTCATGACCTTGTTCCTCACCAACATCCTGGGCGCTCCCTTCGTCGTGGCGGGCGAGCTGATCGGCCTGCGCTGGGGGTTCCTCCTGATCGCCGTCGGCTCGATCCTGCCGGCGCTGGTCGCCTCGCCCTTCGTGTCGATCGTCGCCACCCTCGTCTACTTCGATGGGCGCATCCGTCACGAGGGGTTCGACCTGCAGATGATCGCCAGGGACCTCGGCCATGGTGCAGTGGCCGGCTAGGGCGCTCGCCGTGGGGCTCGCCGGCGCGCTGATGCCGGCGAGCCTGCTCGACCCGCCCGCCCCCACACGCGACCCGGACCAGGTCCACCGGGCCGCCGCCGAGGTCCTCTCCAGGCCGGAGTTCCGCGAGGCCGCCCGCCCGCTGCTCTCGCGGATCTGGTCATGGGTGCTCGAGCGCCTCGCCGAGCTGTTCGCCGCGCTCGCCGGCACCTCGGCCGGCTCGATCGTGGGGCTGCTGCTGTTCCTGCTGATCCTGGCCGCCGTCGCGGCGGTGGCGGTCCGCTTCGCGCGTGGCATGACGAGAGACCCGGAGGTGGCCGCGGCCATCCCGAGCGAACCCGGGCGCAGCGCCGAGGAGTGGCGGTCGCGGGCGGAGGCGCACGAGCGCGCGGGCGAGTGGCGCCAGGCGCTGCGCTGCCGCTATCGCGCGCTGGTGGCCGACCTGGGTGGCCGCGGGCTGGTCGAGGAGGTCCCCGGGCGCACCACCGGCGAGTACCGCGGCCAGGTCGAGCGCAACGTGCCCGCGGCGGCCGAGGCGTTCGCCGGGGCCACCGAGCTGTTCGAGAGAGCCTGGTACGGTCGCACGCCGACCGGGGCGGGCGAGCTGACCCGTTTCCGTGACCTTGCCGGACGTGTCGTCGAGCGGGTGCGAGCATGAGCAGGGCACGCCGACCGCTGCTGTGGGGCGCGATCGCGGTGGGCATCTTGCTGGTGGCGCTGGTCGGCGCGCGCCGGACCGACCAGGGCAACCCGTTGGACCCGGCATCGACCGGTGCGGACGGCACCAAGGCGCTGGTGGAGATCCTCGACGAGCTCGGCGCGCGGGTCTCGGTGTCGAGCGACCTCCCGGCCTCGGGCGGCGGTGCCGTCCTGCTCTTGAGCGACGACCTCGACGACAGCCAGCGGGCCAGGCTGCTCGGCTGGGTCCGCCAGGGCGGCACGCTGGTGGTGGCCGATCCCGGCTCGCCGGTCACCCGGGTCGAAGTGGTCGGGACGACCAGCGTGGGCTTTCTCGAGGCCCAGCTCGAGCGGCACTGCGGGCTCAGGGCCATGCAGGACGTGCAGCGCGTGTCCGCCCCGGGCGGGCTGGTCTTCCGCGTCCCTTCCGGCGCGCAGGCATGCTTTCCCAGGGGGAAGGGATCGTGGCTGGTGGCGCAGCCGGTCGGCGGCGGCACCGTGGTCCGCCTGGGCGGGGCCAGCGCCCTGGTCAACCGTGAGATCGGCAGGGCCGACAACGCCGTCCTGGCGGCCAGCCTGCTCGCTCCGGTGGAGGGCGGCACGGTCGTGGTGCTGCGGCCACCGCTGCCGGGGGGTGGCGCACGGAGCCTCGGCGACCTCGTGGCACCCAGGGTCAAGCTGGCGCTCTGGCAGCTCGTCGTGGCGTTCGTCCTGCTCGCGCTGTGGCGTAGCCGCCGGCTCGGGCGCCCGGTCACGGAGCCGAGGGCGGTTCGCATCCCAGGATCCGAGCTGGTGGTCGCCGTCGGAAACCTGTTGCAGCGGGCGCGACACCGTCAGCAGGCGGCCGCCCTGCTCGCCGGTGACCTGCGCCGTATCCTGACCGAGCGGCTGGGCCTGCCGGCGTCGGCGCCACCGGAGCAGGTGGCCGCCACCGTCGCGGCCCGCACCGGGCTCGACCGCGAGCGCGTGCTCGCCGCCCTTCAGCCCGGTACCCCTCGCGACGAGGTCGAGCTCGTCAGGCTCGGCCTGGCCGTTGACACCATCCGCACGGAGGTCACAAGTGCTCGGTAGAGGATTCCTGAACGCGGGAGCGATACATGCCAGACGGCTGGACTGACGAACCCATGAGGGGCCGGGCAGCCCCGGCGGGAAGCGCCGCTCCGCGCGGCGTTCAGGCTCCGGCGCGGGAGGCCGCGCTGCGGGTCAGGCAGGAGATCGCCAAGGCGGTCGTGGGTCAGGACGGGGCGGTGTCCGGGCTGGTCGCAGCGCTGCTCGTCCGCGGGCACGTCCTGCTCGAGGGCGTGCCGGGCGTGGCCAAGACCCTGCTGGTGAAGACGCTCGCCCGCACGCTCGACCTGGAGTTCAGGCGGGTGCAGTTCACCCCCGACCTGATGCCGTCGGACGTGACCGGCCAGACGATCTTCGAGCAGGGCGACGGCTCCTTCCGCTTCCGCGAGGGCCCGGTGTTCACCAACCTGCTGCTGGCCGACGAGGTCAACCGCACTCCGCCCAAGACGCAGGCCGCGCTGCTGGAGGCCATGGAGAGCGGCAGGTCACGGTCGAGGGGCGGGCCATCCCCCTGCCCGACCCATTCCTGGTAGTGGCCACGCAGAACCCGGTGGAGTACGAGGGCACCTACCCGCTGCCCGAGGCGCAGCTCGACCGCTTCCTGTTCAAGCTCGTGCTTCCCTACCCCAGCGCCGAGCAGGAGGAGGCGGTGCTCGCCCGCCACGAGGCCGGCATGGACCCCCACGACCTCGCCACCCTCGGGGTTACCGCGGTCGCCGGGCGGGACGACCTGGCGGCGGCGCGCAAAGAGATCGTGGCGGTCCCGGTCGAGCCGCCGGTGCAGGCGTACATCGTGGCGATCGCGCGTGCCACCAGGGAGTCCCCCTCGCTGGCGCTGGGGGTCTCGCCGCGAGGCGCGACCATGCTGCTGCACGCCGCCAAGTCGTGGGCGTGGCTCGCCGGCAAGCAGTTCGTCACCCCCGACGAGGTCAAGGCGGTGGCCAAGCCGACCCTGCGTCACCGCATCGAGCTGCGGCCAGAGGTGGAGCTGGAAGGCGTCACCGCCGACGGCGTGCTCGACGGCGTGCTCGCCTCGGTACCGGTGCCCCGCTGACCATGCCTGTTCCCACCTGGCGCCTGGCCGCGGCGGCGGCTGTCGGCTCGATCGCGGTGCTGCTCCTGCCGCTGCCGCCGCCGATCGGGCTGGTTGCCGTCGACGGCGCCCTGCTGGCCGCGGCGATTGCCGACTGGCTGCTCGCGACGCGCCCGTCGGACCTGGAGGTCGGGCGCGAGCTGCCGGGCATCGTCCCCCTCGGCGCGGAGGCGCGGATCGTCTGGACCGTGGCGCGACCGCATGGCCGCCGCCGGGTCCCGGTACGACCCGTGCGGGTCCGGCTCGCCGACGAGCTCGCGCCCTCGCTGGCGGCAACCACCAGGCGAGCGCGCCTGGTGGTCCCGGCTCACGGCCGCGCCAGCGCCGCCACCACGATCCGGCCCCAGCGGCGCGGGCGCTTCAACCCGTCCGAGCTGGCGCTGCGGGTCGAGGGACCGCTCGGCCTGGCGGCCCGGCAAGGCCGCCGGCAGCTCCCGGGCACGCTGCGCGTGTACCCGCCATTCCACTCCAGGGACGAGGCCGAGCTGCGCATCGACAAGGCGCGCATCCTCGAGATCGGGCTGCGCTCGGCGCAGGGTCGTGGCGGCGGGACGGAGTTCGACTCCCTGCGCGAGTACGGCGTCGACGACGAGTTTCGCCGCATCGACTGGGCCGCCACCGCTCGGGCGCGCAAGCCGATCGTGCGCACCTACCGGGCCGAGCGCAACCAGACCGTGCTGCTGCTGCTGGACGCCGGCCGGACCATGGCGGGCGTGGTCGAGGACGTGCCGCGGCTGGACCACGCCATGGACGCGGTGATGATGCTGACCGCGGTCGCGACCCGCCTCGGCGACCGCGCCGGCCTGGTCGCCTTCGACTCGGAGGTCCGTGCGGTGGTGGGGGCTGGCCACGCGCGCGATCAGCTGGGCAGGGTGACCGAGGCGATGTACGCGCTCGAGCCGAAGCTGGTCGAGAGTGACTACCGCGCGGCGTTCTCCGCCACCCTGGCCCGCTTCCGGCGTCGCACCATGCTGGTGGTCTTCACCGAGCTGGCTGAGCAGGCGCTCACCGAGACCCTGCTGCCCGCGCTCCCCCTGATCGCCCGGGACCACATCGTGGTGGTGGCGAGCGTGGCCGACCCCGAGGTCCGGCGCTGGGCAGGCTCGTCCCCGGTCGAGGCCGCCGCCGCTTACCGCAAGGCGGCTGCCGCCGCGGCCCTGGCGGACCGGCGGCGCGCGGTGGCACGCCTGCGCGGACTGGGCGCGGTCGTGGTCGATGCTCCCCCCGGCCGGCTGGCCCCGGATCTCGCCGACACCTACCTCAGGGTCAAGGCGACCGGCCGGCTGTGAGGGCCGGCGGCTCAGGACACAGCGCCAGCGATCAGCCTGGTCCGGCAGGAGGTCCGGCAGAGGGCGGCGCGGGCACGCGGCGCGGGCGCCCGACCGCCGTTCCCGGCTTCTGGCTCAGCCAGCCGCCGTCATCCTCCTCGCCGAGGGCACCCGTGAGCCCTTGCGCGGCGGCACGGCGGCCGAGCACGACCACATAGGTGAGGAACGCGGCCTCCGCCAGCGCGCCGATCCCGACCCGGACAGCGGTCGGCCACGGCCGGCCGGTGACGAACCCCTCGATGGCTCCCGCCACGCCGAACGTGAGGATGAGCCCGATGACGATCACCACCGCCCGCCGGCCCTCCTCGGCCAGGGCGGTGAGGCGCGGGCGGTCGCCCGGGTCGATCAGCGTCCAGCCCAGCCGCAGCCCCGCTGCCCCGGCGATGAACACGCTGGTCAGCTCGAGCATCCCATGGGGCAGGATCAGGCCCCAGAACTTGGGCTGCTGGCCGACCGCGGCGAACAGCCCGAGCGCCAGGCCGAGATTGGCGCCGTTGCCGATCAGCACGTAGAGCGTCCCGACGCACAGCAGGATGCCGAGCGCGAACGCCTGGAATGCGACCAGGACATTGTTGGAGAACACCGATGACGCGAACTCAACCGCCGGAGCCGACGAGTAGTACGCCTCGAAATCGTGGTTGACGTACGCTTCGCGCACGGCCGCCGGCGCGCTGACCTCGACCGCGGCGGGCGAGCTCGCCAGCCAGACCGCGAATGCGGCGGCCGGCAGCAACGACGCCAGCACCGCCACCAGGACGAAGTGGCGAGCGTTCCAGACCGCTGCGGGGAAGGTCACCGCGAAGAACCGTCCGACCGCACGCAGCGTCCGCGGCCTGGTCCCGTACACCACCGCTCCCGACCGTGCCACCAGGCCGCTGAGCTTGGCGCTGAGGGCGGGGTCGCGGTAGTAGGTGCGGGCGTAGGAGAGATGGGTCGCCACCCGCTGGTACAGCCGGACCAGCTGATCCAGCTCGGCGGCGTCCAGACGGCCAGGGCCGCGCTGCGCCCGGGCGGTGAGCTGCGCCAGGCGGTCCCAAACCGGGCCGTTGCTCGCGATGTACCGATCGATGTCCACGAACGTGATTCTAGTCAGTGCCAGTCAGTGCCAGTCAGTGCCGATCCGCAAAACGCTGGCAGCGAGCCTCCGCGCCCACGGGCGCGCGTCCCCGCACATGCGGCTTTCCCGCGCGGGAGGCCCGCGCCGTACGTAGACTCGCCCAAGCTCTGATGAGATCCCGCATCCGGAGGACTTCACGATGGCGCAGGGGGAGCAGCCCCGCATGGTCACCCCCGAGGCGGTGGCGCTGGAGTTCACCACCGCCAACGTGGGGTCGCGCATCCTCGCGTTCCTGATCGACGGCGCCATCGTCGGCGCGGTGAGCTTCGCCGGCCTCTTCGCGCTGGCGATCGCCGACCTCATGCTTCCGGAGTGGCTGGTCGTCTCGATCCTGGTCATCCTCGTCCCCGGGTGGTACCTGGGCTACTTCGTGGTGAGCGAGACGCTGTGGCGAGGCCGCACGGTCGGGAAGCTGGCCTTGGGACTGCGCGTGGTGACCAAGGAGGGCGGGCCGGTCCGCTTCCGCCACGCTTCCGTCAGGGCACTGCTCGGGCTGGTCGACTTCGCCATCGGCTCGGGCTTCTTCGCCGTCCTGTTCATCCTGCTCAGCCGCGACAACCAGCGCCTCGGAGACATCCTGGCGGGCACGCTGGTGCTGCGGGAGCGTAGCGGGCTGCCGGCACCGGCGCCGGTCAGCTTCGAGGTCCCCTCGGGCCTCGAGCCCTACGCCGCGATGCTTGACGTCAGCGCGCTGCGCATCGAGGAGTACCAGGCGGTGCGGACCTTCCTGCTGCGAGCGCCGAGCCTGCCGCCTGCACCGCGCATGAGCCTCGCGGTGCAGCTTGCGAGCCCGCTGGTGGAGCGCCTGCGGCCACCACCACCGCCGGGCGTGCCACCTGAGCTGTTCCTCCACTGCGTCGCCGCCGCCTACCAGCGGCGCCAGCGCCCTGGCGGGCCCGCGTATCGCGCCATGCAGCGGCCAGCGACCCAGGCGCCAGGTCTCGCCCGGCCGCCCGCTCCTCTCCCGGCCCCGGCGGCAGCACGCTGGACGGCGGCGCCCGCGCCACTGGAAGCCCCGCCGCGGGCCGCCCCGCGCAGTGCGCCCCCACCGGCGGGCGAGGGCTTCTCGCCGCCCGCCTGAATGGAGAGCTTCTCACGATAAAGGGAGCGCTCCGAGCGATTTCGCCTCGCAAGACCGCAACAAGCCGACTTCCCCATTGCGCCTCGGGCCGGCCCTTCCGGGCACGGCGTTGCAGCAGCCACCGCTCTACTTCCAGAAGTGGTAGTCGGCGGTGTATGCGACCTCGGCCACGGTCCCTGCCGTGGTCGCGTTGCAGTCGGCGGCGGGGGGAGCCAGGCCGCCGGTGGTCGCGATCCGCTGGACGTAGGTCGTGGCCACCAGCCGGTCGCCGTCAGGGCCAGCGGCCGTCGAAGCAGCCGACCGCAGCAGCCATGGAATAGCGGTGGCATCCACGGTGACGAAGTCCACCAGCCGGCCCACGACCCTGCTGCCATCCATGGCCTGCCAGGTTGGCCCGCCGAAGTGGGTGATGATGAGCTTGCCGTGGTCGTCGTACAGGTTCGCCCGGGGCGCGACGAAACCCCAGACGAAGCCGCTCGTGGTGGCATTGCAGGAGTAGATCTGGACGCCGACCCCACCTGCAACACCCTGAGTCGAAGGCCGGGAGCGCTCGGCCCCGGCCTCCGGCAGACCTCGGATCCCGAGTGCTCCCCGCTTACGTCCCCTCCGTCCACGAGTGCAGATACCGCTCCTGCGCCTCGGTCAGATTGTCGATCTCGATACGCATCGTCGCGAGCTTGACGTGGGCCACCTCGGCGTCGATCTCCGCCGGCACGTCGTGCACGCGCACCTCGAGCCGCTCCTGCCGTGACAGCCACTCCAGCGACAGGGCCTGATCCGCGAAGGACATGTCCATCACCGCGGCAGGGTGCCCCTCGGCGGCACCCAGGTTCACCAGCCGCCCCTCGGCGATCAGGTGGAGCCGGCGGCCATCCTGCAGCACGAACTCCTCCACGTTCTCTCGCACGCGGGTGGTCGAGACGGCCATCTCCCGCAAGGCGACCTTGTCGATCTCGATGTCGAAGTGGCCGGAGTTGGCCATGACGACGCCGTCCCTCATCGCCTCGAAGTGCTCGCGACGGAGGATGTCGCGGTCGCCGGTGACGGTCACGATCACGTCCGCCTCGCGGACGGCCTCGAGCATCGGCGCGACCCGGTAGCCCTCCATGGCGGCCTCGAGCGCGCGCACGGGGTCGACCTCGGTCACGAGGACCTTGGCGCCCATGCCGCGGGCGCGCATCGCCAGGCCCCGGCCGCAGTAGCCGTAGCCCGCCACCACGAAGGTCGTGCCGGCCAGCAGCAGGTTGGTGGCGCGCAGGATCCCGTCCAGGGTCGACTGGCCGGTCCCGTAGCGGTTGTCGAACAGGTGCTTGGTGGGGGTGTCGTTGACCGCGATGATCGGGTAGGCGAGGGCGCCCTCACGCTCCATCTGGCGGAGGCGGATCACCCCGGTGGTGGTCTCCTCCGTGCCGGCCCGCACGTCGGGGAGCTGCTCGCGGTGCTTGGTGTGGAGCAGGGTGACCAGGTCGCAACCGTCGTCCATGGTGACGTTGGGCCGCGTGTCGAGGGCCGCCTCGAGGTGGGAGTAGTAGCCGGCGGTGTCCACCCCGCGGCGCGCGAACACGTCGAGGCCGTAGTGCTGGACCAGCGCGGCGGCAGTGTCATCCTGCGTCGACAGCGGGTTGGAGGCGCACAGGGCGACAGCGGCCCCGCCCGCCTTGAGGGTGCGGGCCAGGTTGGCGGTCTCGGTGGTGACGTGCAGGCAGGCGGCGACTTTCAGGCCCGTCAGGGGCTGCTCTTTCTCGAAGCGGGCGCGGATGTCGCGTAGCACCGGCATGTGTCGGTCGGCCCATTCGATGCGCAGTCGCCCCTCGTCGGCGAGGGCGAGGTCGGTGACGTCGTGCGGCAAAGCTCCTCCTTCGTTGCAAACCGGTGCATTCAGGGGACATGATCAAGTTGAGAGTGTGCCGGACTCGGTCCCGCCACTCAAACGTCTGTCCACAGGGCCGCACGAGCTGCCACTGGCCCCGGCACGGTCAGGATATCGGGAGTGGGCACAGGTCGGGTGCTGGCCCGCCTGGAACCGGTCGCGGCGACGGGCACCCGGGAGCCGGTGGTCACGTCGTCGGCCGGCAGGAGATGGCCACCCTGGTGGTGCGGGTCTCGCCGGGGCCGAGGATGGGCAGGCGGCCGTCGGCGCGGTCGGCCGCGCGGCCCAGCACCGAGCAGTTGGCAGGCTCCAGCCCGAGCACCCACACGCCGGAAGCCGGGTGCAGCCACTGGTGCAGGCGGGGCAGCCCGGCGTGCCCCCAGGCCACCTCGACTTCGAGCCCGACCAGCCGGTTCACCAGCCGGGCATGGCACCAGCCGTCGGCGTCGGGCGCCACCTCGTGCTCGAAGACCAGTTCGTCGGCGCCCGGCTCCGGCTTGCCAGGCGACGACCACCTGGCCAGGCCGCCGGCGGCGGCCGCGTCCCTGGGCAGCACCAGCGTGCTGTCGATCCGCACCTCGGCGTCGTCGAGCAGGGGAGCCCCCAGGTTGACGTGATAGAGCAGCGGCGCCGGCTCGGGCTCGGGGCCGAGGTTGGTGGTCCGGTCGATGACCTCGACGCGACCAGTGCCCGACCAGGTCTGCACCAGCCGCTTCAGGCGCAGGTGCGGGCCGATCGCGCTCACCTCGTCGACCGTTGCGGTGGCCGAGAGCATGAGCTGACCGTCGTCGTCGAAGTCCCGATGGGTGAGGACGTCGCGTGCCCGCAGGTGCGAGTAGCGACCGTGCTGGCCGTGACCCTCGGAGGGCGCACCCACGTTGCGCAGGCCGCAGGTGACCAGCAGGCCGCCGCCGAAGGCGTCGATCCAGTCGGTGTCGCGCGGGGCGTCGAGCGGCGCCCGCTCCCCCACCGCCGAGATCCAGCCCAGCGGCATGCCCCGGTACCAGGCCGCGCCGAGGTCGAAGCCGCGGTCGGGCAGGACGCGCAGGTCGATCCCGCCGGCGACGCGCAGGTCGAGGGCGCGGCAGCCGTGCGCCGCACCGCCGGTCACGGTCGACGCCGTTATGGTGGCGAGCTGGTCGAGGTTGGCCAGCTGCCCGGTCGCGGCGAGCTCCGCCGGGGTCCTGCCCATGTCGGGAGCAGTATATGGCCACGGCCTCGGGCCGAGGGCCGGCAGCGGCGCCGCGTCCGCACGGGACGCGGGCGCGCTCAGCCCGCGGCGGCGGGAAGGAGCGCGAGCACGAGGTCGCGCAGGCGCGGGCGGGCGCGCTCGGTGACCTCCAGGACCTCCTCGTGGGTGGTGGGGGCGCCGCAACGGTTGGTGATCACCGAGACCGCGGCCACCTTGAGGCCGTGGGCGCGGGCGGCGATCACCTCGGGCACGGTGGACATGCCGACCGCGTCGGCGCCGATGGCGCGCAGCATCGCGGCCTCCGCGCGGGTCTCATAGGAAGGGCCTGGCACGGCCACGTACACGCCCTCACGTATGGGCATGCCGCGCTCCGCCCCCACCCGCGCCGCCGCCGACCGCAGCCCGGGATCGTAGGCGTCGGCCATGTCGACGAACGCGGGCGCTCCCCGGAGCGGGTTGTCGCCGAGGAGGTTGAGGTGGTCGGCGAGCACCATGAGGTCGCCCGGCTGCAGCTCGGGGTCGAGCCCTCCGGCGGCGTTGGTGGCGACCAGCGCGTGGCAGCCGGTCTCCGCGGCGACCCGCACGGCGAAGGCGACCTCGGCGGCGGAATAGCCCTCATAGGTGTGGACCCGCCCGGCGAGCACCAGCACCGGTACGCCCGCCAGCCTGCCGGACAGCAGCATGCCGGCATGGCCGGCGACCCGGGGCACCGGCATCCCCGGCACCTCGGTCGCCTCCACCCGGACCGGGTCGGCAACCTCGCCGGCGAGCCCGCCGAGGCCGGAGCCGAGCACCAGCGCGACCGCCGGCCGCTCCTTCAGGCGGGGCCGCAGCGCCCGCGCCGCCGTGGCCACCGCCTCGGCACCCGGGAGGGCGCCCGGCTCGCCAGGGCTCACCTGGCCGGCGTGGCGCGGGTCGCGAGCGCCGCCTTGATCCTGCCGATGACGTCGATCGGGGTCGGGTCCACCCCGAGCGCCAGCCCCAGGTAGACCGAGGTGAAGTCCACGAACGACAGCAGCCGGGCCAGACGCACCAGGGGCGGGCCCGCTCCCGCGGCGCGCTGGATCGGGGCGGTCACGCCGAGCGCCTCGCAGGCGGCGGCGATGCGCAGGGCGTCGCGCTCGTGCTCACCGGCGAGGTCGCGCAGCAGCACCAGCTCCCTGCCGGGACCGAGCCCGCCCTCCAGGCCCATGACGTCGTTGTGGTTGGACTCCGGGACGGCGGCCGAGGTGGCGGTCACCTTGGCGTTCTCGTTGCACTGCGTGCGCAGCCGGGTCGCGGCGACCGCACCGAGCTGCCCGCTGCCCCACGCCACCGGCAGCTTGCCCCGCAGCCGCCCGGCGGCCTGCTTGGCGGGGTTGGCCTCGGTGGGCACGGCGGGCCCGAGCGCCTCGGCCTCGGCGTCCAGCGTGTCCGCCGCGGCGCGCACCTGATCGGCCAAGGGCTCGACCAGCCCCGCGGCCGCCGCGGCCAGGCACACCGGAACCGCCAGGGACCACAGCGCCGCTCGCGGCATCCGGCCCCGCGCGACCGTCACCACCGGCGCGCCGCGCCGCTGGGCCAGCTCCGCGAGGCGCCCGCCGGAGCAGACAGCGACCAGACGCGCGCCCGCGGAGAGGCCCTCCTCCACCGCGGCCAGGGTCTCGTCGGTGGCACCCGAGTAGGAGACCGCCACCAGCAGGGTGCTCGGCCCGACAAAGGCCGGCAGGCGGTCGCCCTTGACGGTCAGCACCGGGACCGGCGAGTGAAAGTAGGCGAGCGCGGCGAGCACGTCGCCGGCGATGCCGGACCCGCCCATCCCGGCCACCACCACCGCACCGGGCACCGGACCGGCCAGTGGGGCGGCCCGCGCCGCCGCCAGGGCGGACCGTGCCTGGTCGCCCGCTGAGGCGACCTGGCCCAGCATCCCACCAGGGTCGGCCGCGGCGACGTCGAGGTCGTCGAGGTCGTCGAGGGGCTCGGCGCCGGCCGTGCCGCCGGCGCCGGCGGCCTGGTGCAGCGTCCTCATCGGCTGTCCCGGTCCTCGGGCCTGGTGGCCTCGTCCACCAGCATGATCGGGATCTCGTCGCGCACCGGGTAGCGGTAGTGGCACTGCCGGCACTCGATGACCTGCGAGGCTTCGAGGTAGTCGACCTCGCCCCGGCAGTTCGGGCAGGCGAGGATGGTCAGCAGATCGGGGCTCAACGGCATTTGGCTCTCCCTCGTGTCAGGCTGGCTGGCCGTCGACCACCTCGAGCACCTCGTCGCGGACCCGCGCCATCTCTTCCTCTGTCTCCGCCTCGGTGTTCAGGCGGAGCAGCGGCTCGGTGTTGCTGGGGCGCAGGTTGAACCACCACTCGGGGGTGTCGATGGTGAGGCCGTCGGTCCAGTCCCGCGTATCGGGCGGGTAGCGCTCGGCGACGCGGTCGATCACCGCCTTCAGGTCCTCGCCCTCGATGCGTCGGTTGATCTCGCCTGAGTCGGCGTAGCGGCGGTAGGGGGCGAGCACCTCCGACAGCGGCATGCCGGCACGCGAGAGCACCTCGAGCACCACCAGCGCGGCCACCAGCCCAGAGTCGGCGCGGTAGTTGTCCCTGAAGTAGTAGTGGCCGGAGTGCTCGCCGCCGAAGATCGCGCCGGTCTGGGCCATCACCGCCTTGATGAACGAGTGGCCGACGCGGGTGCGCACCGGGTTGCCGCCGGCCGCGCGGATCGTCTCCGGGACCACCCGTGAGCAGATCAGGTTGTAGAGCACGGTCGCGCCCGGCTCGCGCTCGCACATGGTGCGGGCGACCAGCGCGCAGACCAGGCTGGACTGGACGATGCCGCCGCGCTCGTCGACCAGGAACACGCGGTCGGCGTCGCCGTCGAAGGCGAGCCCGACGTCGGCGCCCTCAGCCAGCACCCGCTCGCGCAGGTCGGCGAGGTTGGCAAAATTCAGAGGGTCGGCGGGGTGGTTGGGGAAGGTGCCATCCAGCTCGAAGTACATCGACACCAAGTCGAAGGGCAGTCCCTCGAAGACCGACGGCACGACGTGGCCCGCCATGCCGTTGCCGGCGTCGGCCACCACCTTGAGCGGCCGCA
>Ga0137372_10000444_pt1 | contig 38550 bp, 36 predicted proteins | sample SagtaG_6_FD_104911 | JGI IMG/M metagenome (GOLD analysis project Ga0137372, IMG submission 104911) | Vadose zone soil microbial communities from Sagehorn Ranch, Mendocino, California, USA - Sage1_R_60_16 metaG | ecosystem: Environmental > Terrestrial > Soil > Vadose zone | place: USA...
CGCCGCAGGTTAAAGACAGTGGCTGAAATAGGAGTCGGGCGCGTGTGACGCGTGCCTAAAGTTCAGGCCGGTGATGGTCGAGAAGATACGCCGCTACCGGCGGGTGGTCAATCAAATATTGGGAACGTGAGGCTAACATTAAGAGGGCGATCTTTTTTGCTTTGATTGGCATGTCGTGATTTGTTTTTGGCCTCGTAGTCAACTTGCTTCGGACAGTAAGAGACGAGGTTGGCGCAGCGGTAAACAACTTCTCTCTTTATTACCAGGATTGATCGAAGCAAGTCTCGGGATCGTCTAGCTACCTGTTCCATTCGTTCTTCTACGCTCCGTTCAGTGAGCGATGTCGTACCTTCTCCTCCATTCGCATGACGACTTTCTATTCTTCAGCATCAATATTGGCATAGCTTGAAGTGAGGAGCTGATTATCGGTCAGGAGGATAGTTATGCCGGATCGCCATCAACATGGCCATTTTCACCCCTTGAACCCCGGGCGAGGTATAAAAAGTGTTTTCCATCTGGCAGAAAGCGGGCCAGGAATAGCTGGTTTGATTGTGAGAAGGATCAACTCTAAGAACCGGAGTAGTCGCGCCACCGGCCGCAGAGACACGAAAGAGTCCGCCGCTCAATGCGGGTGAAAACAGAATCACTCCGTCCTTATTCCATTAGCTCCCCGGCTCCTCTCTGCATCAGCCAGCGTCTGTACCGCATCGCCGGATACGTCAACCTTCTTTAGCTTTCCCCCGGCAAAAAAACCGATGAATCGACTATCGGGCGACCAAAAGCCTGGCCCCCCCTCCCTCAGTGCCGGGAATGGGTCGCGCAGTTAGTGAATCAAACGAGCGAATCCATAATTGTTCCTTTTGATCCGCGCCAACGACGTTGAATATGAGCTTTCGTCCATCGGGTGAAATGAAATCCGTGGCCCCGCCGAACTTCGTATTTTCTGGCGCATAAACATAGAAACGCGACAGCTCTTCGTCCTTAGTTGAGGTTGCGCTGCGAAGAGCTACGATTGCGAAAGCGACTGCCGTTATGAGAAAGAGAGCGGCCAATGACCATGAGATCAACTCGCGTCGCCCAAGTCTGCGGGGTGTTATTGCCGGCATCGTTACCGTCTCAGTAGCAGAGACGGTTGAACCAGATAACGCTTCAAGAGCAAACGCCAAATCCCGTGCAGAATGAAATCGTTCTTCCGGGTTCTTCTCAAGACAATGGTCGACGAGCCGTTCGAGCGCCGGAGAGACGTTGCGGTTTGTGGCGGACAGATCGGGAGGATCCTCTCTAAGTATCGCGCTCATCGTGTCGGCTGGGGAATCTCCGCGAAACGCACGTTGACCGGAAAGCATTTCATACACGATCGCCCCGAAGGCGAAGAGATCCGAACGATGATCTACAGGCTGCCCCCGCACCTGTTCGGGCGACATATAGCCCACTGTACCCATTACTACGCCAGGGTATCGACACGTTGCGTTGGTATATCGGTTTGGCGTGCATTGCCGTCGGCTTGGGTTAGCTTGGCTAAACCAAAGTCGAGAATCTTTACTCGTCCGTCGTTCGTGATGAAGATGTTGTCGGGCTTGAGATCGCGATGGACGATTCCTTTCTCGTGGGCTGCGGCGAGACCATGGACGATCTGCAATGCGTAGTCGATAGCGCGCCGCTGGGCCAACGGAGTTCCGCCAATGCGTTTCCGCAGTGTCTCGACTTCCAATAATTCCGAAACAACGTAAGGTGAGCTGTCGTGCTTGCCGACGTCATAAATTGAAAGGATGTTTGAGTGATTGAGTGCTCCGGCGGCACAGGCTTCTTGTTGGAATCGGTGTAAGCGATCTGTATCGGCAGAACTTTAACAGCCACGTCACGACCGAGTTCCGTGTCGCGTGCGCGATATACTTCGCCCATCCCACCCGCACCAAGTTGCTAGCGGATTTCGTAGCGGCCGAGTTTCGTGCCTGGCGTCAGACTCATCGCTTCAGACCCGCCGTCCAGTTCACCACGATGCTGATCGGGGTGGCGCTTGTTTCTTCAATCATTGAGAGAATGAGAAAGCGCTGACCGTCGGCAGTGACCGCGTATTGAGTCCTGGAATCTGTCAAATTAAGGACGCGCGTGTCGAAGAGCGTCTTGGGAGCACTAGCCTCGAATGTCGCACCCAGCGTTACGTCCACTGCCATCAGTTTCCTATCGGCGGCGATATAGAAAAGCTCTTTGCCGTCATGCCTCCATCTCGGCTGGCACCCGCCGCCCGTCGAGACTCGCCACCTGCCACCAGAAGCCGGGAATGTCTGGGCGTAGACCTCCGGCGCCCCTGACTCATCCGAAGTGTAGACTATCCATTTTCCATCAGGAGAGAATTGCCCCTGTTGTTCGTCGAACTCCGTTTGCAGAAACGGAGACGGCTGCTGGTTTCCAGACATCGGTAACACCCACAAATTCCGTTTTGTTTTCGGGTTGACTGTTTCATATAAAATGAACCGTCCATCCGAAGACCAGTCAACGGGTACTTTCCTCTCACTTGACTTGAGGAGCAATTCCTCATTCCCGACGCCGCTCGCAATCTTTTGATAAAGATTCCAAACGCCTTCGCGGCTTGAGGCGAAGACGATACGGCTTCCATCAGGCGACCAAAGCGGATTCGAGTCGCCCGCCGGATCGGTCGTGAATCGCGAAGGGAGGCCGTGCGAGTCGAATAGCCAGATGTCGTTTCCCTTTTCGTTATCCGTGCGGTCAACCGTAACTCGCTTTTCATCTGGCGACAGCGCAAGAGTGAAGTAAGCACCAGCCGCGCCGAGCGATTCGATCTTCTTGCCTCCCCGGTCGAACCAGAGGGGTTGGTCAATCTGGCCGCTACCGGTGCGATAGGCCAGTACGCCGTTTTCTGAAACGGAAAAGGCGCCACGGCCGAACACGAGGCTGTATGCAACGTGTTCGGCAACCGGAAATGGTTCGCCCGTGAGTTGAAGCTCATCGGCGTCGAACCGCTGGGCCATCAACGTCTCAGTGCGCAGAAATAGGAGATAGCCTGGGGGCGCGTATGCCGCGTTTAATGGCGATGCAAGCAATAGTTTCGTTTCTTTCGCATCAAGCGAGCCGACGAATATACCGCTGCTTTCAACTTGTTGGCTGCGCTCCAGATAGAGGAAGTGACGACCGTCGGGTAGGAAGTATGGCCAGCGACGAGAAGTTCCGGGACGCGATTGATCGAGCGCTGTCACTGGACTCGACTCGCCGCCCGCCGCCGAGATCCGATAGAGAGGACCGGGAGCAGCCTCTGCGAAGACAATTACTCCGTCGCGACTCCACGTCCCGCCGCTTGGCCTCACCACATCGCACAGAGTTTGAGGAGGCGCGCCTGATGCATCAATCTTCTTGAGCTTACCTCCGGCGAAAAATCCGATGAAGCGACCATCTGGGGACCAAAAAGGAGAAGCAGCGCCCGAAACGCCCTCCGTTCCAGGGAGCGCTTGAGCCGAGAGCGAATCAAGAGAGCGCACCCAGAGAAGATCCCGGCCTTCAAAAAAGGCGACAAAGGCCAGTCGACGACCGTCTGGTGAAAGTGCCAAGGTCGGTACTGCTCCGGTCATGGTCGCCTTCTCAGGCGGCAACACCGAAAGATTGATCACGCGCTCATCTATTGGAGCACGGCCCAAATAGGCAATAACGAAAGGCAGCGCCGCCAGCAGTCCAAGCAAGCAGACCCCTGCGACTACCCATGCCAGTCGCTCACGATTCTTACGCCGCCCCGCTGTAATCGGCAAAGCGGCTGTCAAGGTGCGGCTTGATGTCAATCCGCTCAAAGCTTCCAGGGCAAAGGTCACATCTCTCGCCGATTGAAATCTCTGCTCCGGACTCTTTTCCAAACAGTGCATGACGACACGCTCAAGCGCGGGATTGATCTGGCTGTTCGATTCAGACAGTTCAGGCGGGTCTTCCTTCAGAATCGCGTTCAGCGTCTCAATCGTCGAGTCCCCGCGAAAGGCGCGCTTACCCGAAAGCATCTCGTAAAGAATCACGCCCAGCGAGAAGATGTCCGAACGATGATCCACTTTCTGCCCTCTGACCTGCTCAGGCGACATGTATCCGACCGTGCCCACTACCGTGCCCGGGTCTGTATTGCGTTTGCGCGTCGGCACGTCAGTGCGAACTTCGCTTCCGTCCCTCAACTCGATCAGCTTCGCGAGGCCGAAGTCCAGAATTTTTACCCGCCCGCCTTTCGTGATGAAGAGGTTCTCCGGCTTCAGGTCGCGGTGCACGATCCCACGCTCGTGCGCTGCCGCCAGCCCCGAAGCGATCTGGAGGGCGTAGTCAAGCGCCTTCCGGACAGGGAGCGCGGCGCCGTGCAACTGCTCGCGCAGCGTCTCTCCTTCGAGCAGTTCCGAGACGACGTATGGCGAGCCGTCATGGGTATCAACATCATAGATTGAGAGGATGTTCGGGTGGTTGAGCGCGCCTGCCGCCTGCGCTTCCTGCTCGAAGCGGCGCAGTCGTTCTGAGTCTGCAGAGAAAGCAGCGGGGAGGACTTTGATCGCCACGTTACGGTTGATCTTCGGATCGCGAGCGAGATAGACCTCTCCCATCCCGCCCGCGCCTAGCATGGAGGAGATCTCGTAACGACCAATACATGTGCCAGCGGCGACGGACATGAGGACTGCTAAGCAATTGACATTTTTAGTTTGATCACCGGACCCTGAGAATCACAGGATTATTGTAGTCGGCTTCCGGTACATGTGCCAGATGTTACGTCTACGATTCGCTAGGGCTCAATTGAAAGTTATTGGGATAACCTCCTGAGCCAACACCTAGCATGTTCACTGAATCAACCACCGCCAGTTGGATAGGAAGGACTGGCAGAAAAGGAGCGAGCGAGCGAAGGTCAAAGCTATTGCCCGCCACGACTCACAACGCATGCTTGACCGCCACTCGCATTTCAGACTAGAAGTGAAAAGAAGCTCCCTTGAATCACTCTCTCGGGGTGGTAATGGCACAGGTAACAACATAAAAAGCGGCCACGATGGACCGCTTTCCTCACAAGTTACTGAATCTATTGGTAGGCGCGTGGGGATTTGAACCCCAGACCCCTACCGTGTCAAGGTAGTGCTCTACCCCTGAGCTACGCGCCTAAGGTTTTCAAACGTGGTCTATAAACAACGGACTAAAGCGAGAAAGAACGGGTTAAAGTGAGGCCCGAAAGTAACAAAGCCATTATTCTCTGTCAAGGGACCTAAAAACACACAGATTTAAGAACAGGGCCTAAGAATAGCGTGGTGGAGCCCGAAGCGACTCCCAGCGAGAATGGCGTTCTTTCATCTGCTCCAACTCGTACCAAGGGTCAAACATTCGTCGCTTCTGCCGCAACCCTGTCCCACTCTTCATACAGCGATTGCAAGGTTGTCTCCGTTTGTCGGTATGCATCCTTGAGTTGCATCAGACGGCTCGTTTCGCGGGCAGCTTCCGGTTTCCCCATTTGTTCTGAAATCTCACTCAATCGCTTTTCAGCCTGAGCTATCTCAACCTCGAGAAGCTCCGGGGTCCGTTCATTGGCCCTTTTCTTCTTGACGATTTTTACTCCCGCCTTGATCGCCCGCGAATTCTTCTTTTGCTTTGCGGATTGATCTGACCGTCGCGGATCCGGGCCGGTCGCCTCTTCCCTCACTGGAACCGCAGGTAACGACTCCGCTCGCACCAGATTGCTGGTTGCAGTGTTCGCCACAACTGGAAGTCCGCTTGCGGCATGCCGCGCGGCCCTCCAGTCGTGATACTCGGTGTAGTCGCCATCGTAATGCTCAGCGAGCCCTTGCCCATCGAGGGCCAGGATCTGGGAAGCAAGGCGGTCCAGAAAATAACGATCGTGGCTGATCGTGAGAATCGTTCCTTCATAGGCATCGAGAGCTTCTTCCAATGCTTCACGTGAAGGAATATCAAGATGGTTAGTGGGTTCGTCCAACACCAGCACGTTGACACGAGAATAGATTAACTTTGCCAGTGCCAGTCGTCCCTTTTCGCCACCAGATAGATCCTGAACCTTCTTGTACACATCGTCGCCCGTAAAAAGAAATTTTGCGAGGAAAGAGCGCAACTCTCCCGCAGTCGCGTTTGACGCAGCCACGCGTCGCAATTCCATAATGATCTCGTTACGATCGTCGAGGTCATCGAGTTGTTGCGCATAATAACCAATCTGAACTTTCGTACCCCACCGAATTTCACCGGAGAGAGGCAAGATCTTTTTTAGAATCGTCCTCAGAAAGGTGGTCTTGCCGGATCCATTTGGTCCGATGATACCGAGGCACTCACCTCGCCGCAGGATAAATGAGATGTCGCGTGCCAGCACTTTCTCCGGGTATCCGATAGTGACCTCATCGACGGTCAGCACGTGATTCCCTGTACGCTCAATCGATTGCAGTCGAAAATCGCCCGAGGATCGATCCGCCTTAACCGCTTCCACACGTTCGAGCTTGGCCAGCATCGTTCGTCGAGATTTAGCCTGCTTCGTCTTTTGCCCGGCCAGATTTCGTCGAATAAACTCTTCGGTCTTCTCAATTAGCTGTCGCTGGTTTTCATAAGCGCGCTGCTGCGCTTCGCGTCGTTCTTCTCGCTCGACAAGGTAAGCCGAGTAGTTTCCGGCATAACTCGAAGCCCGACCGTTTTCCAGTTCAACTATGCGACGACAGGCGCGATCGAGAAAGTAACGGTCGTGGCTGATAATGACATAAGCAGAAGGGTAACTTTGCAGAAACTCCTCAAGCCATTCCACGGCAACAACGTCGAGATGATTCGTGGGCTCATCGAGCAATAACACGTCCGGCTCAGCAAGCAGCAATCGCGCGAGACCGAGACGGTTTTGCTGGCCACCTGAGAGTTTCTCCGTTTCCAGAGACCATTGCTGCCGATCAAAGCCAAGCCCTTGTAGGATCGCTTCAGCCTTCGCCGCGTACTCGAACCCGCCTTCGTGCTCAAACTCATGCTGCAGATCGCTGTAACTCTCGAGCACCTTTTCAAGATCAGCGCCGGGCTCGGCCATGCGATGTTCGAGCTCGTGCATTTCATGCTCAATTCTTTGCAAACGTCCGAAAGCCGCAAGTGCCGATTCGTGCACCGTTGTTCCCGGTTCGAAATGAACGTGCTGGGCAAGTAGACCAAGACGAACTCCACGCGCGCGCACAACGTCACCTTTGTCCGGCGATTCTTCACCACTAACAAGTCGAAAAATCGTTGTCTTACCGGCACCATTGCGCCCCACAAGGCCTACGTGCTCGCCGGGATTTATTTGCAGAGATACACCACGCAGAATATCGTGCGCGCCGTAAGACTTTTGAACATCTGAAAGATGAAACAGCATGAGCAAAGCAATGCCAGAGCATTCGGGTCATCTACTGCATAACAAAGCGGGTGCGGACCAATAAGCCATCCGCACCCGCTCTACAGATCACACTCGCTCTAAGACGGCGGCGAAGCACTAGCTCGGGGACTGGTGGCCGGTGAAGCGGTTGCCGCGGGGCTCGATGCCGTCTGCGGAGTCGCGGTGGCTCGCGCACCCGCGGCCGGCGATGCTATCGCGCCAGGTGAAGCAGGACGAAGACCCAGATTGCCCGGATTACCTATCATATTCGCGGCAAGGTTATTAACGATCTTAGAATCGTAAAGCGCAACTTCAAGTAAAGCCGCATTGAGGATCTCCTTGCGCTGATTCACGAGGGCTTGAGTAATCTGCTGGCGAACTCCAGGACTCTCCAGGGTCAAATTCTCGGTTTGCAAACGCTTTTCAGCTAACTTGAAGATGTACCACCGCCCGCTGTTGAAGCGAACCGGCTCAGTTATACTTCCTACTTCCATGGGGCCGAAAAACCGGCTGATCACCTCTGGCGGAAAGCCGTTTTGCTTAAGGTCGTCCTCGCTGGCAAAGCCGATGTCACCGCCTCGCGCAACAGTGTTCGCATCCTCGCTGGTAGCGCGAGCAACAGTCGCGAAGTCTGCTCCACCCTTTAGCCGTTGGTAGATATTATCTATCTTCACCTTAGCCTCGGCATCGTTTTTGGCATCATTCTGAGCAATTCCCTGTCCACTGTTATCTACAGGATCGACCGCGATCATAGCCAGCGCTACACCCCGCGAGCTGACAAAGCGGTCACGGTTGTTGTTATAAAAATCCTCTACTTCTTTGTCATTTATACTGATCTTTCCACTGTACTTGTCCTGTAAACTTTTGATTGCTACATCTTTGCGCGCCACTTCGCGCAAGGTTTCCATCGTCAGATTCTGTTGGCTGAGACTCTTCTGAAAATCCTCGTCCGTCATGCCGCTCTGTTGCTTCTGCTGGTTTATCGCGGCGGTGATCTGTTCTTCGGTCGCGAGCAGTTTCTCCTTCTCCGCACGCTGATAGAGCACCTCCCTCTGGATAAGGCCATCGAGTACCTGCAGTCGAGCCTGAGCCAACTCAAGCTGCGAAAGCTGTGCTTGTTTGCCCCCAGCCTGCTGGCTTACTGCCCTTTCCACCTCTGCCAGCATGATGTTTTTGCCATTGACCGTAGCTGCCACCATGCTCTCCTTTGCTTCGGACCCTCCGCCCGTGGCACAGGCACTCGCCGCAGCGGCCATAAGTGTCAGCAGTGTGACTGTAATAGTTAACTTGGCGTTCTTATGCACTTCAGATTTGCTCCTTATAATAAAGACTGATGCTAGCGGGGAGCCACTGGCTCCTTGACGATTTCGGAATCTGTTTGTTATAAGTTTTACGTTCGGACTTGCTGAAAATTGGGGCACTTGCGGCTCCAAGCAAGTAATTCACGTCAATCTTTTAACCCAATGGAGGTTTGATAAGTAATGGCCAAACGTTGCGAAGTGTGCGATAAGGGTCCTCAATTTGGGAACAATGTTTCTCATGCAAACAATCGCACGCCACGCCGATTCAACCCCAACCTCCAGTCCATTCGCGTCCAGATTCCACAAGGTGGAGCGCGTCGGATGAAGGTCTGCACAAATTGCATCAAGGCCGGTAAAGTCTCCAAAGCCGCCTGAAAATTCCCTCTACTAACCTCTCAAAAGTACAGCCGTATTCTATTCCACCCTCTTCTTCTTACCGCACTAACGCGATCGCCTCGATTTCAACTCTTGCATCGCGTGGTAACCGCGCGGCCTGGACAGTAGCTCGAGCTGGCGGCTCATCCGTAAAGAATCTTCCGTAAATTTCATTCATAACAGCAAATTCTTCCATGTCTGCCATAAAGACCGTCGTTTTCATCACACAGTCCAACCCACTTCCCGCTGCTTCGAGAAGAGCAGCCAGATTCTTCAGAACCTGTTCCGTCTGCTCTGCAATGCCGCCGGCAATAAATTGACCTGTATTGGGATCGATTGGGATTTGACCGGATACAAACACTAACCCGTTGGCTTTCACAGCCTGTGAGTAAGGGCCAATCGCCTGTGGAGCTCGGTTGCTCTGAATTCTCTCCTTCACGGTTATGACAGCCTCATTTTTATTGGCCAAAGCAAAGCGGTGATTTTAGCAGAAAGTCGCAGTTGGACCAAGTTGCACCGTGGCGAACATAGATGGTCTCATGATTACCACGACAGCGATTTAGGCTGCTCCCTGGATTCGCTCGACGTCAAGTACACCAGGAACGCCCTTTATTGAATTGATCACCCTGTCAAGGTGTTTGACATCAAAGACCTCAACGGTCACCTCGATATGACCTTTTTCATCAGGCGCCACCGAAGCCCGCGCGTCGCGAATTCCGGTTTTCATGTCTGAGATAGCGCCGGTTATTCCGGCAATCATGCCAGTTCGGTTTTCAGTGACGGCCAGTAGTTTCACTGCGTAGGCCGTCTTCTCCGGGCGACCTGCCCATTCAACCTCCACGATGCGTTCACGATTGACCATCAACTGCGTCACATTTTTACAGCGCTTGGTGTGGACGGCAACGCCCTTGCCGCGGGTAACGTACCCAATGATTTCCTCCCCATGAAGCGGACTGCAGCAACGTGCTCGAGTAACCATCAAGTCATCAACGCCACGGACAACGATCGAATCGTCTCCCAGACGAATCAATCTCTTTACGGCTCGAACACCGCTTCGCAGACGTGATTCTTTCAGCTTAGCGAGCTGCTCAAATTGTTCTGGACCCAAATACTTGGCAATTACGTTGCGGGGGGTGAGTTTCCCGTAACCGATGGCAGCCAGCAGATCGTCCACACGTCCATATCCATATTCGCTTGCCACGCGACGCATTTCGCCGTCCCCATCACTGAGGACCTTTCTTACGGAGAGCTGAAAACGCGCGACCTCTTTTTCAAACAGCTTCCGGCCGATCTCAATTGATTCTGCACGCTGCTGTTCAGCAACCCAGTGACGAACTCGATTCCTGGCGCGCGAAGTTACAATGAAATTAAGCCAGTCCCGTGAGGGATGGGAGGCGGACGACGTAATGATCTCGACCACATCGCCATTCTGAATTTGTGTTCGCAAAGGCACCATCCGATTATTTATTCGGGCGCCGGTGCAGGTGTTCCCTACTTCGGAATGGATCATGTAAGCAAAATCGATCGACGTTGCACCGCGCGGCAACTGGATTACTTTGCCCATCGGCGTAAAGGCATAAACATCCTTGGGGTAAAGGTCGAGTTTTAAGGAGTCAAGGAAGTCGCGCGAGTCATTGACCTCTTGTGTCCACTCAACTAACGAACGCAAGGCTTGCAGCGCTTTGTCATCATCGCGCGAGCCCCGCTTCCCTTCCTTATACTTCCAATGGGCAGCGACACCCTCTTCGGCGATGTTGTGCATGTCCTCCGTGCGAATCTGGACCTCGAATGATTGGCTGTTAGAGCCAATAACTGAGGTATGCAATGACTGGTAGAGGTTGTCGCGCGGCGTCGCAATCCAGTCTTTGATTCGGCCAGGGACCGGCTTCCAGGTGTTGTGAATAACACCGAGAGCTGCATAGCAATGCCTGATCTCGTTTGGAGTAATCACCCGAGCGGCAACCAGATCGTAAACCTGATCGAGGCCAATCTTCTGACGCCGCAGCTTCTTCCAGATTGAATAAAGGCGTTTGACTCTTCCTTCAACACTAACGACCGGAACTTCTGCTTCACGCATCCTTTCTTCGATACGACCTGTTACCCCTTTCAATACGGCTTCATTCTCAGCACGTCGCTCCTCGAGTTGCTCAGCCAACTCACGGTAATCTTCCGGGTGAAGGTGACGGAACGCCAGATCCTCGAGCTCGCCACGAAGTTTGCCCATGCCAAGGCGATGGGCAATGGGGGCAAAAATATCCATTGTCTCCTCTGCAATGCGTTTGCGCTTCTCGGGATTTAGATATTGAAGCGTTCGCATGTTGTGAAGGCGGTCGGCAAGCTTGACCAGAACAACACGTACGTCGTCAACCATGGCCAACAACATCTTGCGCACGTTCTCGGCCTGTTGCTCTTCGCGTGAGACATTGCTGATCTGCGCAATTTTGGTCAATCCATCTACCAAGTGAGCAATCTCTCCCCCAAAGTACTTGTGAATTGTATCGAGGTCTACAAGTGTGTCCTCAACGACGTCGTGCAGCAGACCAGTTGCTACTGAGACTTCGTCGAGCTTCATACTGGCAAGAATGTTGGCGACTTCCAGTGGATGGACAAGATACGATTCGCCGGAGGCCCGTTTCTGACCTTTATGCTCGCGAGCAGAAAAAAGATAGGCGCGCCGCAGCAGATCGAGGTCCGCTTGCGGGTGATTGCTCGCAACCTTCTCGACAATGTCCTCAATACGAATCAGCATTGGTGCTTGATTTCTCGAGCGTCCTCGCAGGAAAAGTGACCCTACGAGGATTATAACAAAACAGGTGATGCCCGACTCGCATCGAGCATCACCTATTGGCAGTTCTTAATTGTGGGAAGTCTTTCAGCGCCAGCTTAGCTCGTAGGGGGAGAGGCTGCTTTCTTAGCGTCCTCCGCTGCCTGCTTCTTCCTATTCGCTTCACTTAGCTGGTTCGTGCGCTTTTGAGCTTCCTCTCGCTGTTTGTCCAACTCAGCCTTTCGTTCGGTGTTACCCTCCATCTCAGCCAATTTCGCAGCTTCCAGCAAAAGGTTGGTTTTGTAGGACCAGGCAGACTCACTATTAGGGTCAAATTTGAGCGCCTTCTCGATCTCTTCAAGTCCCCGCTTGACGCACATCTGAGCGTTGTCAAAGTCTTTCTGATCTTTGGGCTTCTTGTAAGAAACTGTAACCTTACCCGGAGTCGCAGTGGTGACTTTATTACTTGGCAGGTCGGTAATCTGAAAGGAACAATTCCAGTCCTTGCTGGCTAACACAATGTAGGCTTCGGCGCGTTTGTCTGGTTCGACCCGGGTATCATTTGCACGGGCAATAATCCAGTCCCGTAGCTTACCGTCTTCTTTGATCCGCTCGTAAAGAAAGGCGATCGCCTTGTAGGCCTCCTCATTCGTTGGGTCAGCCTGGAGAATCTTCTGATAAGCCTCAATTGCCTCGCGAGCTTTGGCGATGTTCTCAGGAGTTGTAACACCGTTCTTGTACTGCGCGTGAATCGTGCGCGCAATAAACAGGGGTGCGGTTTTGTTGTTAGGATCGAGGGCGAGAGCCTTTCGAGAGTGTTGCTCCGCTTCAACGAACTGACCTTCCCGATACGTACGAGCGGCCTCGTTCAGCTCATTCTTGGCTCTTATTCTGTTGATAACGCCACAACCCGAACTGGTGGCAACAAGAACCGCTAGGACGATTGCGATTCTAGCTTGAGAGAGTTTCATTTATCTGTGGCTCCATGAATGAAAGCAACTGTAAGGCAGGCCAGAGATCGAAGCTTGACCGACATTGTTCGCTACGGTTTATTGAGGCAAATCATCTACCTGCAAACCGACTGGGTTTGCACCAGCCCCCTTGATGGCGTCGATTACCTTTACGACCTCTTCGTATCTAAGAGCTCTCGGAGCCTTTATGAACACAGTACGCTCAATGCGATCCTGCTCCGGTATGTCTGTGCGTGTCTCCATACCTGGTTTGTACGCGCGCTGCTCCTTGCGCTGCTGAAACACCACCAATAACTTCTTTGATAAAGCACTGGTGTCATTCACGGATCCCATCGAGTCCTGGTTAAGCTTGAGTTGAAGATCGGGTGAGATAGAGACTACGAGAGTCAAGGGATTTGGCTTCAATTGACTGAGGTCTTCGTTTGGATCCCTCTGGGTAGGAATATCTGCCTTGAATCGACTCGGCTTAAGTGGTGTGATCACCATGAATATGATCAGCAACACCAAAAGCACATCAATCAACGGGGTTACATTAATGTACGGCTTGGCTTCTGTAGTAGTACCCATTCCCATAAGTTTGCTCCACCAAAAAAGTAAAGACCTGCCACTCCAAACCGCCGCGACGCTTATGTCGTTGGCGCCGCTGTCGTTGGCGCCGCGGGTATCTCGCCGCCACCCTTTTTCTTATCTGCCACCAATCCGATCTTATCCACACCAAGGGCCCGGACCTCGTTAATGATATTTACTACCTCTCCATAAGACACGTTGACACCGCTCTTGATGTAAACGATGCGATCTTCGTCGGTTTTAACCTTCTCTAACATCGGCGCTACCTTCGCCTTGATCTCTTCCTGAGCCACTTTCTGCTTACCAAGGTAGTATTCGCCGTTGTTAGGAATCGAGATCACAATTGACGACTCTTTAATGATCCTCGGGTCGCTCTCAGGATTGACCATACCCTGCGGAAGAGCCACCGTAATGCCGTGTTGCAGCAACGGGGTAACGACCATGAAGATGATCAGCAACACCAGCATGATATCTACCATTGGTGTAACGTTGATTTCGGACTGAAAACCCTCGCCTCCGCCTGTCATACCCATAAGGAGTTCCCCTTTTCAGAAAGCCAACAAAAACAAGTATGCTCGCCGCACCAACCTCGCCGGTCAACCCGTAAACGGACTACGACTTCAATTGCTTGGTGCGGTTCTTAATGAAATAGTCAACCAACTCAGAAGCAGAGTTGTCCATCTCGACGATAAAACCATCCACCTTGCCCGTAAAATAATTAAACAGCCATACGGCGGGGACGGCTACCAACAAGCCAAGTGCTGTTGTAAAGAGCGCTTCGGAAATACCGCCGGCGACGGCACCGATACCAGCCGTTTCCGCGTTCTTCATCCCGCGAAATGCATTGATGATTCCGACGACAGTACCGAAGAGTCCCACGAAAGGAGCCGTCGAACCAATCGTAGCTAGCCCGGACAAACCACGCTTAAACTCGGCAGTCTTAATGGCAATGGCACGCTGCAACGCGCGCTTTGACGCTTCAATTTCATCACCGGAAATATCCGACGACTGCTCGTGGGCCCTAAACTCCTGCAGTCCGCTACTGACTACCATTGCCAGATGCGACTTGCGATGCTTATCGCTAATATTGATCGCTTCTTCGATACGATCATTCTTCAGCGCTTGAGCAACGCGGGGAGCAAATTCGCGGGATTGTTTCTTAGCAGCGGAATAAGTCAGATAACGTTCGACCATAATGGCGATCGAATAGACTGACATAATCAAGAGGATAACTACTACGCCCACTGCGATTGCGCTCATACTCTTCAACATTTGTGTTATGGAGAAGTGGTCGGCGGCGGAGCCACCTTCCGCGGGGCTGGCACCTGCTGCTTGCCACATGAAAACGAAAAAACCAAAGGCTTTTGTTCCTAGAAGACTCATTAGAATAGTCACGGTAACCCTCCAAAGATTTTATCTACATTGATAGCCAACAGGGGACCCCGTAGAGTGAGCCGCACAGAACTCACGCCAGTGAACCTCCGCATTTATTGCGCCACGAAGTTGTAGGTGATGATGCCAGTCACTTTTACCGGCTGCCCAGAAAGCTTCGTCGGCGAAAACCTCGCTTGGCGAGCGGCTCCTACAGCCACAGCCTGCAACAATGGATGACCCGAAACGGCCCGCGCCGAGATCACGTTGCCATTCTCGTCGATGACAACTTGGACGACCACTGTTCCGGCGGCACGTGCCTGTCGAGCGATTGGCGGGTATGCCGGCTTCGGCAAACTAATGGCCTTTCCATTCAGCACGCCGCCCGAGATTGGAGCCCTGGGTGGAGTTGGTGCAGGCGGCGGAGGGGGCTCCGACACATCGACCTTCGTAGGTGCAGTCACGACTCCGGTGCCGGTTCCTGGTCCCGCGCCCGCAGGAGCAGCAGCGTTTGAGTCGGAACTTCCCAACTGGGTCGCGACCCCACGTCTCACCGGAGGCACATTGCTCGCCTTCGCCGAAATCTCTTTGGGAACTAATTCTGTTCGCGTCACATCCGCAATCAACTCGCGGCGGACATCGACGTTCTGTTCCAACTTCTGCGGCTTCGGGACATCCTGTTTCTGCTCCGGTTGATTCTGTTGCGGGGGCACCGGCACGGGAGCAACCAGCGTAATCAAATCTAAATTCTGGTTCTCCAGGTGAGCATCGTACCAGTAGATGCCGACAATAAAGAAAGCCAGGCCCAACACGAAGTAGACAGCGCTGGTAACGAGAATGAATGAGCCTTTTCGCGAAAGATCGTCCTTATGCGAGTTAGACTCTACGAGGTTTTCGAACATGTGTTTAATCCTCCCTATTCCGGTGCCAAATGGGATCAGGGGTGCGGAACTTAAGCGGCACTGCTTTCCAGATGTTGCTTAGCTGCTCGCTTGAGTTCTGTAATCAAATTGAAGGGGAAACAGCAGTCCGCGTTTTCCGAAACACTCTCGGAATTGAAAAACCGCTGTGCGAGAAAAAACTCGCCGGCCCCTGCTCAACAGATCACCCCGCGTGCAACCATTCGCTTTTGAATGCGCGGTCGACCATTGAGTATTTAATTGGCCAGCAACGGCCGCAGTTTATGCCGCATCACTCCGCAAAGTCAAGAGCAAAATCGAACTTATGGAAGCGGTGGGTAACGGGCGCCGGCGTACAATCTGATAGGAAGTACTAGGCTTGACCTGCTTCACGGGAACGCTTTCTCACAGGAGCGGAAACGGTCTCGCGCCTTGCGGGGCTGCCGGTAGCCGGCACTCCTTTACGAGCCGCCCCCAGAGCACCAATTCTGTTTGCCGCTTCGAGCCGTTGTTCCCACCAGACCATGATTGGGCTGGCAATAGCAACCGAGGAATAGGTACCAAAAACAATTCCCACAGTTAAAGCAAGCGAAAATCCCCGCAACACCTCGCCACCAAAGACCACCATCGCCAACACGGACAGAAAAACAAGGCCCGAGGTAATCACCGTACGTGAGAGCGTCTGGTTAATTGAATCATTGGTGATCTTGTATAGGGATTCACGCCTGTGAAGTCGCCGGTTTTCGCGGATACGATCAAACACGACAATCGTGTCGTTAACAGAAAAGCCGACCAGCGTCAGAAGGGCTGCAATAACAGTGAGGCTAACTTCCCACTGGAAGATTGAAAACATCCCCAGCGTAACCAAGAGGTCATGAAATACCGCTATCACCGCGGCGGCGCCATAAGTCCATTCAAACCGGAACGCGATATAGACAAGGATGCCCACAAGAGCGGCCATGGTTACCGCGATTGCTTTATTGCGGAGTTGAGCTCCAGCCACCGCGCCCACCGCATCAGTACCCACAATTTCGTAGGCATCGCCCTCGGGACCGAACGAATTCAAACCGTCTTTCACTCTAGCTCGACCCCTCTCGAGCTGCGCTTGAGACTCTCCCTCCCCTGCTCCCTCCAAAGGCAACTTGATCAAAGCTAAATCAGGCTTGTCGGTCACTGGTTGAATGACCACGTCTTTCGCGCCGTGGCTAATTAGCGCGTCTCGAATAGCTTCGGCAGAGGGCCGTTGCTTGAACTTCACCGTTACGACTGTTCCACCCTTGAAGTCAACTCCAAGGTTAAAAGCCTCCGTACCGTTCGGGTGCTTCCATTGGCGAAAAACAGCCGAACCAAGTCCGGCCAGCATAATGAGAATTGAAACGCCGATGAAGAGACGCCGGTTGGCGAGCCAGTCAACATTAACTTGTTTGAAAACTTGTATCATATCAACCCGATAACCCTTCCGAATATGAACGAGCAGCCATCACTGAAGCGTATATCCTAGATGCTTAGCGATTCAACGCGCCGCTTGCGACTCAGCTCCCACATGAAGATCGTGCGCGAGACATAGACCGCCGAAAAGAGGTTAATGAGCAGACCCAACACAAGGGTCACTGCAAAACCGCGGAGGGGTCCCGTGCCAAAAACAAATAGGAAGAGAGAAGAAATAATCGTTGTGACGTGAGTATCTATGATGGTCACAAACGCCCTGGCAAATCCCTGTTCAATTGCTGACGGAATCGTCTTACCCGTACGGAGCTCTTCGCGGATGCGTTCGAAGATCAGCACGTTTGAGTCCACTGCCATGCCAATCGTCAGGATGATGCCGGCAATGCCGGGCAAGGTCAGCGTAGCCTCAAAGATTATCAGTGCCGCCAGCATCAAGATCATGTTTAGCAGAAGGGCCACTACAGCGTTTATGCCGGCGCCGCGATAGTAAAAGAGCATAAACGCCACCACGAAAAGCAGGCCGAAGACCGATGCGCGCACCCCAGAACGAATTGAATCCGCTCCCAAACTCGGCCCCACCGTTCGTTCTTCCAAATACTCAATTGGTGCCGGTAATGCTCCTGACCGCAACGTAAGAGCGAGATCCTCGGCCGATTCTTTGGTGAACCTCCCACTAATTTCACCCTGATCAAAAATCTGAGATTTGATGTAGGCGATCGATTTGACTTCGTCATTGAGAACGACGCCCATGTATTGGTTAATATTTGCGCCGGTCCAAGCTCCAAACTTTTCAGCTCCTGTGGGCTTGAAAGAAAACGTGATTTGGTACTCATTCCCACCAGCGCGAGACTGTGTGGCAGATGCATTGCGAAGTTCATTGCCACCGACAACTGCAGGATATTCAACTACTACCCACTTCTTAGGCTTCTGGTCTTCGGGAGTTTTCTGACCTGCCGTCGTAGGTTCGTTTCGCTCGGAATATGGCAACACGTGACGATTTGCAGGAACCGTCCCGCCCAGCGAAGTCTTTGCCTCTTCCTCCGTGTTGTAGGTCTGGACTGGGGCAGGACTTGGCGGGCTCACGACGTGAACCAGATCGAGTCTCGACTCAGCGCTTAACAACTGCTTCACGCGCTCAGGATCTTGAATGCCGGGCATTTGCACCAGAATCTGGTGCGAACTTTGTGCTCCATGTCGCTGCACGAGCGGCTCCGCAACGCCTACGGCATTCAAACGGCTCTCAATGATGCGCTGAGCCTGTTCCGTGGCCTGTTCGGCGAGTGTTCGTTGGGCAGTTGAGTTCAGAGTCCAGGTCACTGTGTTTCCGCTGGGTGATGAGGACCAGTCACTGAGGTCTACCTTTTTTTTCACCGCTGCGTCGATCTCGCTAAGTTTTGAAGGGTCTTCAACTTCAAGCGTAATCTTGTAATTACCCGCCGTTTCTGTCTTCACGTCCTTGGGCGCAAATCCGGCGTCTTTTGCTGCGTTTGCAATTGCGAGGGCATTGCCCTCAGTCAGACTCTTCAAAAACTGATCCGTCTTTACCCTCATGACCAGGTGCGAGCCACCCTTAAGGTCAAGACCGAGCCGGATATTTGAGGCCAGGTTGGCTTTAATTCCCGACCAGGTGAAGTCTTTCAAGGTAGGGCGCCGGCGAGGGCCAATCACAGTATAAAGGCCCACCAGAGTCACAACGGCGATAATGATGATTCGCTGAAGGAGATTCTTTTTCTTCATTACAGAGTCGTTGGAAAGCTAAAAGGATAGGACTACTTCTTTTCTTCCTCGTCGATACCTGCTACTGCAGACCTTGCAATTTCCAGAATGGACTTGTCAGCGCTTCTAATCAGGAAACTCGTGTCGCGCACCGTGGTGATCGTGCCAATCACGCCGCCAGTGGTCACGACTCGGTCACCAGCTTTTAACTGCGAAATTGTTTCCTGTAGTTGGCGCTGCCGTTTCTGCTGCGGTCTGATAAGCAACATGTAAAAAACGGCTATGATGAGCAGCATCGGCAGCAAGCCGCCAAGCGCTCCCAGACCGCCTTGAAAGAGCATGAAAATGGTTGTCATTTAACTTTCATCAAACTTGGGTCAGGCGGACCTTCTTTAGTGCTTTTATTCCCACTGCGACACTGTTCAGCGGCGCCGCTAAGGCGTCCTTTCATTCACCAGACGCGCGCATGCGCTCTATGAACTCTCGTCGATAATTTGGGAAATCGCCAGACAAAATAGATTGCCTGACACGTCGCATAGTGTCAAGGAAGAAGGCTAGATTGTGATGGGTCAGTAAGATACCGGCTAACATCTCTCCCGTTTGATGAAGATGGCGGAGGAAAGCGCGCGAGTGGCGACGACAGACAGAACACTCACATGATTCGTCCAAAGGCCGGGTATCGTTGGCCCATTGAGCATTCTTCACGTTTAACCTACCCCACGTGGTAAAAGCTTGACCATTGCGACCGTTTCTGGTTGGCAACACGCAGTCAAACATATCAATCCCCCGCGCAACAGATTCGACTAAGTCCTCCGGGGTGCCAACCCCCATTAAATACCGGGGTTGACTTGTCGGCATCAGCGGAGCAACCTCATCAATCACTTCCCACATGACGGACTTTTCTTCTCCTACGCTGAGGCCACCGACGGCGTACCCATCGAAACCGATTTCCAGCATGCGCTCCAGACTCTCCCTCCTAAGTTCGCGATAGGAGGCTCCCTGGACAATACCAAAGAGAGCCTGCTTTCCGTTCAGATCAGCGTGGCTTTCTTTCCGTCCTGCGTCCGCGCCTTGCAACTGTAACTCTGCAAATTTCGCACGCGAACGATTGGCCCATCTGGCGGTTAACTCCATGCTTCTTCGGGCATCCGCGGCAGACGCATTACCTGGGGCGCATTCGTCGAAGACCATCACAATCTCCGAACCCAACGCCGCCTGGACCTCCATTGAAATCTCCGGCGATAAAAATTGCAGGCTTCCGTCAACGTGGGAACGAAACACAGTCCCCTCTTCGCTTATCTTGCGCACCGCACCTAAACTCCAAACCTGAAACCCACCAGAATCGGTTAATAACGCACGATCCCAACCGATAAAACGATGCAATCCCCCGGAGAGCTTGATTGTTTCTACTCCGGGACGAAGCCACAGGTGATACGTATTTGCCAGGATGATTCGAGCGTCTAGATCCTTACCCTCGAGCTCTTCAAAACGGATTCCCTTGACTGTTCCCGCTGTTCCCACGGGCATGAAAACCGGCGTCTCGATTACGCCGCGGCGAGTCTTCAACAGCCCAGCGCGAGCCTGCCCGGAGAATGCTTCTATTTCAAAGGTAATCGCTGGCTTCATTTCAGCCATACAACAGATTCATCTCAACCAACTTAATGGGTGGTTCATTTCTAAACGCCGACGTGCGTGATCGCTTAAGCGCGCCTTAACGACCGATCGCTATTGTCTAACGTCTGTCCCGCTTCTTGTGCCTTTCTACAATTCTCAGCGGTGTCGCAAAGAAATCAAATTCTTCACGAAGACGATTCTGCACATGCCGTTCGTAGGAAAAGTGGATGCCCGGCTTACCACCGGCGGTAAAAATAACAAACGTCGGTGGACGCACTCCGATTTGCGTTAAGTACTGCACGTGAAGGCGCGAGACTCCGCCTCGGACAGGCGCCGGTGACGCGCCGCCACGCGGTTGGGCAATGGCCCGCTCGAAGAAGGCATTCAGTTGGGATGTCGGAATGCGCCGATTACGAGCTTCATTAGCATGGATGGCGAGTGGGAGAAGCTTCTCCACGCGTTGCCCTGTCAATGCCGAGATCGTAACGACCGGCGCCCATTCAAGGAACTTCATCTTGTCGCGCAGTTTTCGCTCAAACTCATTCGCGGTATTTGTCTCCTTGTCCTTGATGGCGTCCCACTTGTTAACGGCGATTATGATGGAACATCCAGCATCATGTGCGTAACCGGCGATGTGTGCATCGAGAGCGGTGGGACCTTCTTCGGCATCGAGCAGAACAACAGCAACGTCCGCGCGTTCGAGACTTTTTCTTGCCATGATCACCGAAAGCTTTTCAGCCATCAGGCCAGTCTTGCCCTTGCGGCGAATGCCTGCAGTGTCAATGATTCGAAATGTTTGCGCCGGTGTTTCTAACACAGTATCGATCGCGTCGCGTGTGGTACCAGCAATTGGAGAAACAATTACGCGCTCCTTTCCCAGGAGCCCGTTGAGCAAGGAGGATTTACCCACATTAGGCCGACCTACGATCGCCAGCCGCAGCTCGTGGCGCCCCGATGATGAAATAGTTGTGTCGCCCGCTTCTTGTTCCTGATAATCGGAGTTCAAGTGGGCAAGCACACCATCAAGCAATTCTCCGATGCCGAGTCCCTGCTCAGCGGAAACGGGGAAAACCTCTGCAAAGCCGAAACGGTAGAACTCTGTCGCTTCAGTTTGGAGTTTCGAGGCATCAACTTTATTCGCCACCACCAGAACGGGCTTGCCGGTTTGTCGTAGAACTTTCGCGAGCTCTTCATCTAAAGGCGTGATGCCGCTTCTGGCATCAACCACCCAGATCAGAGCGCATGACTCTTCGATAGCCATTCCCGCCTGCTTCAGAATGTTCGAGGGGATTTCGGCATCGTCGTCAGGCACGATGCCACCCGTATCTACGATAGCGAATTGCTTGCCTGACCAATCGACCTCGCCATAGATCCGGTCACGGGTAATTCCAGGCTCATCCCCAACAATCGCCTTACGTTCACCGGTGAGGCGATTGAAGATCGTCGACTTGCCCACATTAGGCCGCCCTACAATCGCTACCAACGGCAGAATGCGAGGTGCCGTGCCGATTCCCTGAATGTCTTGTGTCGTTTCCGCGGTCATGCACCGGCGTCTCAGCGGTTCAGTCAAAGATTGTTGCCAATTTAGAAAAATACAACACTAGGCTAAGACGCCGACTCTTGCAAAGTGGGGCGTGATCACAATCGGGTGGCCGCACAAAAGGCCTTATTGAAGAAAAGGCCGAGATCGTTGACTCATTGCAGAATGGTCAGGTATAAGCCTCATCATTCGAGATGATCACGTCATTACAACTCAACTCCGCCGGTATCAGGCGCGGTGCTAGGGTAGAGACACGTCATCAGAGTCACATATTGCACGAGCGAGGATCTCAACACCACTGGCACGGCGTTGGTGCGTTATCAATTAAATGTTTCGTTGGCGGACGCGCCTTTTACGATGTGGGCGTCGGTCGTTACGCGGTGGACGACAGTTCGTATCTCATCTTGAATGATGGCCAAACTTATTCGATAGACATTGACTTACAAAACGACCTTGAGTCCTTCTGCATCTTCTTCGAGTCAGGCTTTGCTGAAGCAGTGTGGTGCCGTCTGAACGCGACGACGGCGCAACTTCTCGAAGACCCGCACAAGAAGAGTTCGGCGGTTAACTTTTTTGAACGAACGTACCGCCACGATCAACTCCTTTCGCCGGCGCTGTTCTACCTGCGGGCGCACGTCGCTAAGAGAAAAGTTGAAACGGCCTGGCTGACCGAGCAACTCCACGGGATCATGGAGCGGCTGCTACTAATGCATGCTCAGGTACGAAAGCAAGTTGATGAAATTTCAGCATTGCGTCCAGGTAGTCGGGAGGAGTTGTATCGGCGACTGCATCGCGCCCGTGACTATGCTCACGCGTGCCTGGACCAGCCAATCACTGTCAATGACCTGGCCGGGGTAGCCTGTCTTTCAGCGAACCATTTTCTAAGGACATTCAAGCAGGCTTTTCATCAAACGCCACATCAATATCTCACCCGCCTGCGACTGGAGCGCGCGCAAGTGTTGTTAAGTCAAACCAATCAACCTGTGACGGATATCTGTTTTGCGGTGGGTTTTGAGAGCCTTGGATCATTTAGCTGGCTATTTCGGCGCCGCGTAGGATTGGCGCCGGAAGCGTATCGCCATGCAAAAAGGTGATTTTCGAGAAGCGGAAACGCGATCGATTGTTTAAGTTGGGAACGTCTTCTAATCCCTGGAGAAATAAGGAGAACAATCGATGACTAACCGAGATGACTTTGGCCTGTCCAGGATCGGACAGATTGCCGTGAACGCTCATGATCTAGACCGGGCAGTTGGGTTCTATCGGGATAAGCTGGGTATGAAACACCTTTTCACAGTACCGCCTAAAATGGCCTTCTTCGCTTGCGGTGAAGTCAGGCTGATGCTCTCGCTTCCTGAAAAGCCTGAGTTCGATCACGCCAGCTCGATTATCTACTTTAAGGTACCTGACATTCAGCAAGCGTCAGAAATTCTTGCCGAGCGCGGTGTTCAGATTGAGGAACAGCCTATCCTGATTGCGAATATGGGCTCGTACGATCTCTGGATGGCTTCCTTTCGTGACTCTGAAAATAACCTTCTGGCGATGATGAGCGAAGTTGCGCATTGAAGTTACTCCGAGGCGTTGTCAGACTCCCGCTCTTCGGCTATGAAAAGAATGAATATGAGGAATTCACAATCCGCTACTGCCCGGTTTGACCCGTAAAGAGTTTAATAGCCGCCCGGGTGGCAGCAGATCTCGAACAAGAGCATGGGATAAGAGTTAAAGAGGCTTAAAGGTGGACTTGGTGAGCTTAGTGTAAGCATTGACGAGACCAAGATCTTCGATGGCAATCGTCTCTGGTACCCCACACCCGGAGGCGTGATCAAGAAAGTGCGCGCCGCCCTCGGCAAAAGGCCACCAGGTCCAGGAGCTGATGATGAAACGTAGAAACTTTCTGCAAGCAAGCGTGTTGGGGTGTGCTGTCGTAATCAGCAAACCTGTCAAGGTCGTTGCTATTGAGGATCTGTCGGGCAAATCAGAGCGAGAACTTCCCAGCGCATTCGAACTTGACGAGGTAACGATCAACGAACTCCAGGAAGGAATGCGGACGGGGAAGTTTAGCGGTCGGTCGTTGACAAAGAAGTATCTCGAGCGCATCGAGGATGTAGACAAGAACGGCCCGGCAATCAATTCCATAATTGAGCTTAATCCTGATGCCCTCGCCATCGCAGATTCACTCGATCGTGAACGCAAGGCAAAGGGAGCGCGTGGTCCTCTGCATGGGATCCCAATCCTTATTAAAGACAACATTGACACGGCCGATCGCATGATGACCACAGCGGGTTCGCTCGCGTTGCTTGGCTCAATTCCCTTCCAGGATGCTTTTGTGGCGAAGAAGTTGCGCGAGGCGGGCGCCGTGATACTCGGAAAAACAAACCTCAGCGAGTGGGCCAATATCAGATCGAACCATTCCACCAGCGGTTGGAGTGGTCGCGGCGGTCAAACGAAGAATCCATATGCGCTCGACCGAAATCCCTGTGGCTCAAGTTCCGGCTCTGGGGCCGCGGTTGCCGCTAACCTTTGTGCCGCAGCAATCGGGACTGAAACGGACGGATCTGTAGTTTGCCCTTCATCCGCCAACTCCCTGGTAGGAATTAAACCGACGGTGGGACTCGTCAGTCGCTCCGGCATCATTCCCATCGCTCACAGTCAGGACACGGCCGGACCTATGGCTCGCACTGTCACCGACGCTGCGATTCTCCTGACAGCGCTCGCCGGAGTCGATCCGAGCGACAGTGCAACTGGGGCAAGTCAGGGAAAGTCACAAAGCGATTACACACGTTCTCTCGATAGGGATGGCTTGCGTGGTGCGCGGCTCGGAGTGGTGCGCAAGTATTTTGGCTTTAACGATCAAGTCGATAAGCAGATGGAGACCCTCATTCGCGAGATCAAGAAGCTCGGCGCGGTGGTGATCGATCCGGCTGAGATTCCAACCGCCGGGAAGTTTGACGATTCGGAGTTGGAAGTCTTACTTTACGAGTTGAAGGCAGACCTCAACGCCTACCTGGCCAAACTCGGACCAAAAGCGCCGGTTCGTTCGTTGAAAGAGATCATTGAATTCAACGAAAAGAATCGCGACAAAGAAATGCCTTACTTCGGACAGGACCTTTTTATCAAGGCCGAGGCGAAGGGCCCGTTAACCGATAAGAAATATCTTCAGGCCCTCGGCAAGAACCATCTTCTATCCAGGAGACAAGGGATCGATCTTGCAATGCGCAAGAAGCAGCTTGATGCGCTGATCGCCCCCACCGGCGGTCCTGCGTGGCCGACTGATTGGATCAATGGTGATCACTTTACGGGTGGATATTCATCAGCCTCCGCGGTTGCGGGCTATCCGCATATCACGGTGCCTGCCGGCTATGTGTTTGGTTTACCCTTCGGGATCTCGTTTTTTGGGGCGCCCTTCAGCGAGCCGAAGCTAATTAAGTATGCGTACGCCTTCGAGCAGGCAACGCGTGTGCGCCAGACACCGAAGTTCTTGCCGGCGGCCGTTCTTAAATGATCACTTGGTCAAACTGCAAATCCAGTACAATCGGCAAAAGTTTTATGTCCGTGCAATACTCACACACAGGGAATACGACGAGGAGAGATGGAAGCAGTGATGCAGAATTTCGACATTGAGAAGATCCTTATCAAAACTATGAGGGCCGTCACGTCCCGGAACTTACAGAATAAATCGAAAGAAAGTCTTCACGTTCGGGGAAACAGCAATTTCGGAGAAGCAAATCTCGCCTTTGCTTATCATACTCTCCCCGCAACTCGTCTCTTTTCAGATTCAGGAGGTTCATATGGCTCGTACTGCTGCACAACAGAAGAAGTCAATCTATGGCGTCCACCCTGGCGTTCTGATGACGCAAAAGTGGATTGCAGACCTTAAGCAAAAGACTGGCCGCTCGCTTGATGAATGGCTTATTTTCGTTAAGAAGTCGGGACCTAAGACAGAGAAGGAGCGGCGGGAATGGCTCAAGCAGGAGCATGGTCTGGGCACGAATTCCGCCTGGTGGATCGCTGAACACGCCGAAGGCAAGGGTACGGAGACTGACGATCCGGATAAGTATCTGGAAGCAGCCGAAGGTTACGTGGAGCACATGTTCTCAGGCGGGAAGGCCGGTTTGCGTCCCATCTATGATCAGCTTCTGAAGATCGGTCTCAAGTCGGGCAAAGAGGCGAAGGCTTGCCCTTGCCAGACTATAGTGCCGCTCTATCGCAATCACGTCTTTGCGCAAATCAAGCCCACGACCCGCACAAGAATCGACCTTGGTTTCGCTTTGGGCGACATGAAGCCCGAAGGACGTCTGATCGATACTGGCGGATTCGCAAAGAAGGATCGGATCACCCATCGCATTCCAATCACGTCGCTGGATGAGATCGATGATGAAGTGAAGCACTGGTTGAAGGTGGCTTACGATCGGGATGCGTAGGGAAGGTAAATGGATGGAGGGAAGATGAAGATTAGGTATGTGAGGCTCTACGCAGACGCGGAGGGTGAATCACATTTCGAAGAGGTTGAGGCCGAGCTAGCCGCTGTTGACTTTGCGCCGCCAGCGCCACCTCTGAACATTTCGACGTTCTTGCCGGCGACGCACGCGGCCTTCTTTGGCGCGCCTTCACAATGGAGCGGCGACTGGCATCCTGCTTCAGCTCGCAACCTTTTCGTGGTAATTTCCGGCGAGTGGGAGGTTGAGGCCAGTGACGGTTTCGTAAGACGATTTCCTCCAAACTGCGTGCTCCTTGTAGAGGACACAACCGGAAAAGGTCACAAATCGCGGGTCATCAGCGACGCAGAATCGTTGGCCATCCTTGTGCAGATCAAAAGCTGAAAAACATTTCCTTGAATTTATGAAGAGCTCCTCACCAGAAAGACTTTCGAGCTTGCCTGAGCATTTCGCACTTGGCAGGCGCGGCGAAGAACTTGCCGCCGCGTATCTTCAACAGGCTGGTTATCAGATCGTCGCTTCTAATTTCACAGTTCCGATCGGACGAAACAGAAATGGCGCTCTAATCAATGTCGAAATCGACCTTGTCGCATATGACGGTCCGGTTCTTAGTTTCATTGAGGTGAAGACTCGGGCTTCCGATTGGTTTGCAGCTCCAGCGGCGAATGTTGACTTGAGGAAGCAGCGGCAGATCATGCGCGCGGCGCGCGCCTACCGTCGCATCTTTGGCCTCACTGATGCCGATCACCGTTATGACGTTCTGAGTATAGTGATTCGCCAGGCTGAGCAAAGTCTGAATAACCCCGAGATTGAGCTGCTGCGCAACTTCTGGTCAGAAGAAAAGTTTCGCAAAAGAAGGTTTTCTCAAATAGACTTATACTAGGAATGATAATTGGTTCTTCGACACTGAACTGCTCTAATGACGCGCTCCACTAAATAAGCGCAATCAATCGCCATCACTACCAAAGACCGGCGCATTACTGTAAGTCGCATTCCAGTTTTCGACTACGAGGTACACGATGAATCCGATACTCAGTTGTCACAAGTGCGATTTCGAGACCACCGAGCAGCTCGCGAAATGTCCACAATGTGGATCTCGCCTTCAATCGGCCAAAAAAGTACGCATCCTCGGATGGTTACTGCTTGTGATAGGAACTGGTCTCGTCATCTTCATGGGGGTTCTGGGAATTATGCTGGGCCGGATTATCGTCGAAAGTGATAACCCTGGAGCGACACGCTCAAAGTTTACAGGAGGACCGGAGACCCTTTGGCTAATCGTTGCCGTCTTCGGACTCGTGATCTCGTTTGGATTGGCGAGTATGGTTGGAGGAGTCTGGCAGATTTGGTATGGCAAGCCCAACAAGAAGTTAATGGTGGTAATGTTCGTCGTGCCCGGACTGCTGATTGTCATCGGGAAAGCGATCAAGTGGTTTGGGTGATAAGAAGTTTAAACCCGCGTGCCTGCGCCCAATCCATTCTGTGGTCGCATTCAGTTTGCTGATCCATTAATGTTGTTGACATCTCACAGTCAAGTGACATAGAAGCGATTCACAAAATAACCCTACGTGAGGAGGCTGTCCCTACATGACCGTTAACTGGTTTCTATCCGTGCGTCGCCTTTTTCTTTGTACGCTGATGTCTGTTGTGTTCATAGTTCTATTTCATTCGAGTAGCTATGCTCAGGGCCCATGTAAGCTCAAGACCGTGAAGGTGAAGGGCATCCTGGCTGGCACGGTTTTCCTGGATCGTGGTAGCGAGCGACAACCTCTCTCCGGCGTGTCCATTGATGTCTTGAACGCAAGGGACAGGAAGACGGTTGGCGGCGCGTCAAGTACGGACGATGGCAGCTATTTGATCAAAGGCCTTGAGTCCGGGAGCTATATCATTAAAACAGTGCACATGATTGCTGCTGACTTCGAGATAGGCCTTGAGGTGACTGAGTCGAAGGAGGAGAAAGTAGAGCGGCTGGTGAACATCATTCTGGGGACGGACAATTCTAAAGAATGCGGAGGCGGAAAAGTGGAGATGGAAAAGGTCAAAAAAGCAGGGTAATTCGCTCAAGTAGACCCTCAGACAGAGAGGACAGAGCAAACAAATGTGCGACATGCTTCAGCTTGTCGTCAACATGGTGAACTCTCAATGTGCGACGTTACGGGTAGCTTGAGTGTTGCCAATCTCGACGACAAGCTGAAGCATGTCGGACATTTGGTTCAGTTCCGGATTTGGAATTCATATAGAAATGGTCCCAAGCTTAAGGAGAGCTCAATGAGAACGTCCCAGGCGCTTCTAAGCGCTGTGCCGCTGGTCCTTAATATCTTAGTGATCAGTTCGTCTATCCAGGCACAGGCAACCCGCACGTGGGTATCCGGCGTCGGCGACGATGTGAACCCCTGCAGCCGCACAGCACCGTGTAAGACTTTTGCCGGGGCCATCTCGAAGACTGCCAGAGGCGGTGAGATTAACGTCCTGGATCCGGCCGGCTTCGGGGCCGTCACGATCACAAAGTCAATCACCATCGACGGCACCGGGACCTTTGCCGCTACCCTGGGATCTACCGTCAACGGCATTATTATCAACATCACTGACGCGGCTGACTTGGCAAAGACGGTGCGCATCCGCGGACTGTCGCTTAATGGGGCCGGTTCCGGTTTACAGGGTGTTAAAGTAATAGCCGCTAGCAAAGTCGTCATCGAGAACACTGTGATAGACGGCTTTAGAGACGGCGTCGGTGTCGCAGTAGTGGGCGCTGCACAGGTGTTTATTAAAAGCACCGTCATCAGGAATAACTCTGGCGCGGGCATCATTGTCGCTTCCGCCGGAAACCAGGTTGCGATATCTGATGTTGCTGTGATTTTTAATGGCACTGGGTTGGCAACTAGCGCCGGGGGAACCATCGTGTCTTTCAGAAACAACATCATTTACGGTAACAAAAAAGACGGTGAGCCTACTTCCTCCCTCATGCAACGTTAGTCATCCAGTATCTTCGTTTGAATCTCGATTCTTAAGCGTCAGGAACACGAGCAGCGACATCATTACTGGAGAGCGTACCCAAAACCATGCCTGATATGCTTGTAAACCTTCTGAAGCTGCCGCCACTCGAGCCTTTGATGATCGAAATGGAGCGGGCCAGCGTAGCTATTCGGCGCGCGCAGCCGTTTGAGATGACGCCGCTTCGTTCGTTTGTTAAAAACAACTTCTCCCTGACGTGGGCAGATGAGATCTCAGTCGGTTTCTCCCATAAGCCCGTGTCTGTCTACATCGCAGTTAGCGATGGGGTGATTGTAGGTTTTGGGGCTTACGAATGTACCCGCCGGGCTTTCTTTGGACCAACGGGAGTCGCTGAAGCATGGCAAGGGCGTGGAATTGGCAAAGCGCTCTTGCTCGCTTGCCTCTGGGGGTTGCAAGAAGCTGGTTATGTTTATGGCATTATCGGACGGGCCGGACCAATTAATTTCTATCAGAAAGCCGTCAATGCGCTTGTGATACCCGATAGCGATCCGGGCATTTATACCGACCTGCTGAATTAGTCTGGCCTGGCCGCCGGCAATTTCGAACTCAGAAGTAAAATGAACACCGCTCGAGAGTTACCGATTAGACCTATAAAAGCAGCGCGAGCGCCGCTCCCTCCCGGACCCAAGGGACACCCGATTCTCGGAGTCATGCCCGAGTTTAACCGCGACACGCTGCACTTCATCACGCGCTGCCGTGATTATGGCGATGTAGTGCGCGCCCGGTTTCTCTACGTCACAGCTTATTTCCTTTATCACCCCAGCGATATCGAATATGTCGTTTCAACCAACGCCAAGAATTTCGTCAAGGCCATGTCACTGCGCTCAAACTTCTTTCAGCGTCTGGTTGGCAATGGACTCTTGACTAGTGAGGGCGAGGTTTGGAAACGTCAGCGACGGCTGGCCCAACCGGCATTTCACCGGCAGCGCATCAGTACGTACGGCGATGTGATGGTCGACTTCACCCAGCGAATGATTTCAACGTGGCGCGAAGGGGAGATCCGCGACATTCATCGCAACATGATGCGTCTAACGCTTGAGATTGTCGTCAGGACACTTTTCAATGCGGATGTATCGCAGGACGCTGACAAGGTTGGCCGAGTGCTTTCACAAATCGTGAAACCGTTCGCCTCGCAAGCAACAATCAAGTGGATTCTGGATAATCGTCTGCCCACCGCCACTCACCGGCGTTTTCATCGAGAGGCCCAGAAGATTGACGAAATCGTTTATCGAATCATCGCTGAGCGCCGCGCCAGTGGGCTCGACCAGGGCGACCTCGTTTCAATGCTTCTTGCGGCTCACGATGAAGACGGTAGTCAAATGAGTGACAAGCAACTTCGTGACGAAGTTATCACGATCTTCCTCGCGGGCCATGAAACCACCGCGTTGACACTCTCCTGGGCCTGGTATCTGTTGGCTCAGAGTCCAACGGTGGAAAAGAAGTTTCATGCAGAGCTCGATGACGTACTTGGCGGACGACTGCCAACGTTGGAAGATCTCTCTCGCCTCAAATATACAGACATGATTGCCAGGGAGGCGATGCGACTCTATCCACCGGCGTACGGACTAGGCCGCGAAGCAATCGAAGAATGTGAGATAGGCGGGTTTAGAGTGCCTCGGAAAACACAGATTTTCATGTTTCAGTGGGTAACTCAGCGCGACCCGCGCTTTTTCTCGGAGCCCGATGCCTTTAAACCCGAGCGTTGGACAGAAGAGTTTGCCAACGCCCTGCCGAAGTACGCTTACTTCCCTTTCGGCGGCGGCCCGCGCTTCTGTATCGGCAATACATTCGCAACGATGGAAATCGTGTTGGTGCTTGCAACTATCGGCCAACGATTCAGACTATCCCTCGCGCCGAACCACACTGTGAGTCTGCAACCGGCAATGTCTTTGCGGCCAAGAGACGGCATTCACGTCGTAGTCGAGAGTCGCTCGATTTAGAGTTTGTTTCCGCTAGACGGATGTAAGCCCCGAACGAGGCGGGAATAAATCTCTCGGGTCGCCTAAATTCGCAGGTGAGGAAGGGTGGTTTACCCCGCCGACTCTCATCGTCAGGCAAGCGGGGGTAAACCACCCTTCCTCACCTGCAAATTACAGTAGGTTTTTTTGGTTTTTCATAAGAGTGTGGTCCATAACTCTCTCGACATGCCCGACACAAAGCCTCTCAGAAAACTGGTAACCAAAGCGCGCAACCTGCGCGATGATCACCACGAGCGCCATCGTCCGAGTGGATTCGGCTTTGCAATTGCCGACAGCATCGACTACTTCGACCGAGCGCATTGGGACACGGTCACGGCCCACGATTCTCTCTTCCTTTCGCGCCGTTATCTGCGCGTACTCGAAGAAGCAGGGCCGGAAAATCTGCGCCAGCGTTATGCGCTTATCTTTCGTGGGCCTGAACCAGTCGGTGCAGTAGCTGCTCAAAGTGTGACGGTCTCCCTTGCCCGCTTGCGTAAATCCTCGACACCCGGCAAGGCAGGAGCACGATTCGAGCGTTTGGACGAAAAAATGCTTGTCTGCGGCAATCTCCTTTCGTGGGGCATGCATGGCGTTTCTTTCGCGCCGAACCAGGATCACACGGTGCTTTGGCCCGCAGTCGCGGAAGCGATCTACCGTCTGCGCCGCGCCGATAAGCTCTCCGGAGAGACGGACTTCGTAATGGTTAAGGATATTCCTAACGAGCAAGTCTCTGGAGCTTCTGCGCTTTCAAGATTCTCCTACCGCGAGCTCGAGACCGAGCCCAACATGGTGCTGGAGATTTCTCCTCAATGGCGGAGTTATGACGACTACCTGGCGAGTCTGACTTCAAGGTATCGCAAACAGGCAAAGCAGATTGAAAAGGAGGTTGCTTCTGCCGGCTGTCGTGTCGAGGAGACCGGCAGCGAAGATGTTGCGCGCTACGCCGAGCAACTTCACGCCCTCTACATGCAAACTCATCGTAACGCGCGGCTCAGGCTAGTGACGCTCCCAGTCTCATTCCTCCCAACTCTCGCCGCCCAGCTGGGCGGCGACACGCGGTTCACCGTTGTAAAGCAGGACGAACAATTGCTGGGTTTTGTAACGACGGTGCGGGACGGTGAGACGGCCGTCGGCTACAACATCGGGTTTGACAGGAAGGCAAACGCGCATTTTCCCATCTACTTCCGTCTGCTTCAGGCTGTGGTTGACCACGCCATAAAACTCGGCTGCCGGAGACTTTCGCTGGGTCGCACCGCGCTCGAACCAAAAGCGCGTCTCGGCGCTCGGCCCGACCCGCTGCGCATCTGGATTCGTCACCGCATCCCGATGCTCAATGTGGTCGTGCGCGGATTACTACATACCATCTCAGACCATGACGACGCGCCGGAAAGAAACCCTTTCAAATAATCTGTGAAGTTATTCGTGCCCACTCTTCAACCATCAACGTTTCTGCGCGTCTGCGAAGATCAACCTCGGCCTGACGAAGCACAATACTGGCGCCGCCATGCAGTTTGATTAATTCCTGCAATCTGGCCGGCGCTGAACGGAGATTGTTGAGGATAGTCTTTCGTCTCTGGGCAAACCCGGCGCTAACCACCTGCCATAACAAAGTCTCATCTTTAACTGCTACGGCAATGTGTGGCCGCACCTTCAGCCTAATCACGCTGCTCCACACCTTCGGCACAGGACGAAATGCGCCTGGAGCTACATCAAAAAGCTTTTCAGTTTCGCAGTAGGCTTCCACGACAACCGAGAGATAGCCGCGATCAGTTGAACCTGCAGGCGCCGTTATTCGATCGACAACTTCTCGCTGGAGCATCAGAACCAATTCACTAAGACAAGCGCGTTGCGCAATCAATCGCTGAAGTATCGCTGTTGAAATATTGTATGGAAGGTTTGCAACCAACCTGGCCTGAGTCGCCGGCATTATTAGTGAAGAGAAGTCGGTAGTGAGCGCGTCGCTCTGAACAAACTTGAAGTTTTCCTGCGAACCAAATCTTTCGAGCAAGAGCGGCTCCAGGTTTTTGTCAAACTCAACTGCAACGACCCGACCGGCCTGGGTAACTAGTTTGGAGGTAAGAGCGCCGCGGCCGGGTCCAATCTCAATTATGGTCTCGTCTGACTTCGGACCAAGCGAGTTGATTATGCGATCGATAATTCGACTGTCAGTGAGAAAGTGCTGGCCCAGTCGTTTGGAGGGATGATGTGCCGGAGGTGTACTAGGAGAGGCGCGGCGATTCGGAGACGCAGGGTGACGCGGCGACTTACTTCTTATCTCCGTTTCTCCCTGTGGCCGTTTCCGTAGGCCTTTGGGCTTCATTGTTCATCCTTCCGCCTTCATCCTTCATCCTTAGTCCGGGAAGGATAACCTGTGATTTCGAAATCGCGTCCTCGCTGGACCACTTCGACATCAACTAGATCGAGCGCGTCAATTAGCCTCTCGGCGCCCTGACCGCCGATAGCGCTCGGAGCGTCACGACCTCCAATGATCATCGGCGCCAGGAAAAATGTGACTTTGTTTACGAGCCCAGCGTCGATCAGATTGCCAGCCACAGTCGCCCCGCCTTCAACCAGCACGCTCTGAAACGATCGTTTTCCGAGTTCCTCCATGACCGCCAGGAGATTCCGTCCCTTGAAACTGCTCCGCACAATGTCAACACCTCGGCTCTGCAAGACTTCGGCCTTCCTTGTTTCAAGCGACTCACCGGTAAATATCAAAACCGGTGCCTCATTTGCGGTCTGCACCAGTTGAGACTCGGGATCAGTTTGCAGGCTTTCATCAAGCACGACGCGCGTGAGCAGCCTTCTGCGAGACTTGCCAGAGCGATCAGTTAATAAAGGATTGTCGGCGAGCGCCGTGCCCGCCCCGATTAAGATTACGTCGTACTCATGCCGTAACTTGTGTGCCCGCACACGCGACTCCTTACCGGTGATCCAACGCGAATCGCCGGTGCGAGTGGCAATCTTGCCATCCAGAGACGTTGCCAGCTTGAGATGAACAAAGGGTCGCCCGGTCTTCACAAAGTGGAAATACTTCTCGTTTACCTGCTTCGCTTCGCGAGCCAACAATCCGCTGTTAACGTCAAGACCCGCCGAGCGCAGATGATCAAAGCCTCTGCCGGAGACCTTCGGGTTTGGATCCTCGATAGGCGCCACCAGGCGTTTTATCCCGGAGGCAATCAAAGCATCAGTGCACGGCGGTGTCTTTCCGAAGTGGGCGTGAGGTTCCAGCGATACATATGCAGTTGCGCCTCTGGCTCTGCCTCCCGCCTGCTTAAGCGCCAGAGTCTCGGCGTGCTTGACCGCTTCGTAGATGTAGAAGCCTTCGCCAATGACTTCACCTACCGAGGTCGTGATCACGCAGCCGACGAGGGGTCCAGGACTTACCTGGCCGGCTCCTTTCGTGGCGAGTTCCAGAGCACGGGCCATCATACGATGATCCGTATCGCTCCATTCCTCAACCGCGCCACTCGCTGTTGCTGTTGTTTGCTGCACAGATGCCTATTCGAATAGTCCGTTAACGTAAAGCGCCGGATCAAAGACCACCAGATCGTCAAGCTTCTCACCAATGCCCACATAACGAATCGGGAGATTCAATTCGTTCGCAATCGCCACCGCGATTCCCCCCTTCGCCGTGCCATCAAGCTTCGTTAAGACGATCCCGGTTACGCCGGCAACCTTCAGAAACTGACGCGCCTGTTCAAGCCCGTTCTGTCCTGTAACCGCGTCGACAACCAGCAAGGTTTCGTGAGGAGCTCCATCAACTTCCCTGCCAGCCACGCGCTTCATCTTCTCGAGTTCGGCCATCAGGTTCGACTTATTATGCAGGCGACCAGCCGTGTCCACGATCAATACATCAGAACCGCGGGCCTTCGCCGCTTTCAATGAATCGAAGAGTACTGCTGCCGGGTCCGTCCCCTGTTTCTGTTGAATCAAGGGAACGCCCGTGCGTTCGGCCCAAATCGCGAGTTGATCTGAGGCAGCTGCGCGAAACGTATCGGCGGCGCAAATCAAAACGTCATTTCCTTCCGCCTTAATGCGCTGCGCCAGTTTTCCGATTGTAGTGGTTTTGCCGACTCCGTTGACGCCGACGATCATCATCACGTATGGCAAGACGTTCTCAGGGACGTTCGTCTCCGAGGCAACACCTTGCTTCTCAGAGGCCCGTAAAATCCTGAGTAGTTCGTTCTTGATCGCCTGTTTGAGCGCGTCGAGATCATTGATCTGCTTGCGCGCAATCCCTCGTCTAACAGTTTCCAGGATATGGTGAGTGGTAGCAACACCGATATCCGCTGCTATCAAAGCCTCTTCCAACTCATCAAGTAAATTCTCATCGATCTGCTTCAGACCCTGAAAAACCGTATCGAGTCTTTCTGAGAGAGTTTCCCTCGTAGCGGCGACTGCTCGACGGAAACGCGCCGAGAATTCTTGTTCAAGAGCGGCTTCCTGGGCTTGTAGCTCTTCTATTGAAAGGTTGAGTCCTAGAACGGATGTAGCAAACGGCGAGCGCGTCGGAACCGGTTTTGGCTGAGTCGCAGGATCGCTGCCTTTCGGAAGCGGGGAACGAGCAGGTTCTCTGGGTGAAGTGGTTACCGATGGTCTCTCTGCTGGCTTCGATTCCTCCACAAGCGGAGTTGGCCCCGCACCGGTCGGAACGGGTTCCACTGCCGGTAGCTCCAAGGGCGGCAGCAGAGCTGGCGCTTCCTGAATTTGATTGTTGGGCTGAGAATTGCTTTGTGGCCTTACCTCTTCACGAGGCGCCTGCTCCACTCGCGGTTCATTTAGTCCCAGAGTTACAAACTGATCTTTACCTTTGCGTCTCCAAAAGAGCCCCATAACGTTATTCCGATTCTGATCTCTTCATGAAAATTAGAATAATTGAAGGCTTTGATTATAAACACAACAGCCGCGTCCTCACAAAAAGGACGCGGCCGCGAGTACTTTTATGAAATAGCGTGACGAGAGATTGACGCCGAAGGCATTAATTTGGCCGGGCTAAAATTGCGGACCGGCTTGTTGGATCTGTGATCACGTCACAGCAAGCGGCTCCGGCTTAATTGTGACTTCTTGAGGGACAGGAGAAATCTGGGGGGAACTTGGTTCTGCGGTCGTTCGCTTCTTGAGTCGCACGGATCCAGGACGAATCTGGCCATCCTCGCAAGCTTCTGTAAACGCGGCTACCACGTCAGGGTCGTAGCGCGTACCAACAAAGCTCTGTATCCGTTTCACTGCGTCTTCAAATTTCATCGCCTTTTGATAGGGCCGGTCTGTCGTCATCGCGTCAAAGGTGTCAGCCACCGCCACGATGAGGCCCATCAACGGGATCTCGTCGCCCTTTAATCCCTGGGGATAGCCCTGGCCGTTGACCATTTCGTGATGCATGTACATCCCCGGCAAGAATTCCTTTATCGCAGGGATTTGTGACATGATCTTGTAACCCTTCTGCGGATGCTGCTTCATTATCTCGAATTCTTCATCCGTGAGTGCGGATGGCTTCTTTAATATCTTGTCATCGATGCCGATCTTGCCCACATCATGGAGTAAAGCACTGACTCGGATCTTTTCGCACTCATCATCCGGTAGTCCTAACCGTTGCGCGATCGCGATCGACACTCTCGACACACGCTCTGAATGCCCGCGCGTATATGGATCTTTGCCGTCGATAGCCGCCGCAAGCGCTTTCACTGTTCCCAGGAAGAGTTGCCTGTTTTCGTCGGCTGAACGCTGAAGATCTTGTATGAAACTTTCGATCCTGTCCGTCATGAGATTAAAGGAGCTGCCAAGATCGCCCAGTTCTGTTTTACTCTGGACCTCGATTCGTCGTGAGAAATCACCAGAAGCGATACGGTGTGCGCCCGCGGCCAATTCCTGGACCGGATTGGTTAACTTCTTCGCAAAGAAGAAGCCGATGACAATGGTCAATAGCGTCGCAACTAAGCTTATCCAGATTGTCTGGCGACGCATATCTGTGACTGACACTAGCGCGGCAGCCTCATCCTGGATCGCAATCACGCCGAGGCGTGAATTCTTGTCCAGTTCAGCGGTTGCATAAGACCCAAGCATGTCGACTTTTCGGCCATCGCGTAACACCGTGAAGGGCGCCAGCGCCGACTGCACCTGTGCACCCGATTCCAGCCAATCCTGCACGACCTTAAGATCCGTCATTGGCTTTGCTGAAAAGGCAACACTTGCTTCCGGATGCGCCACCGCACGTCCGGTTTGATCGACAACAAAAACAACGGGAAGACCCGCATCGAGGAGCTCGCGCTCACTCTTAGACGTTACCTGCTGGACCGCCTTGAAGACTTCCTGGAAGGAGACTATCGCCACGACCGCCGCAACGACGTCTTGACTATCTTCACCTCCCATGACAGGTGCAGCGACAGTTACTGCCATCTCCTGGCCGGAGCGGATGATCTGCGGCCGGCTAACAACTAAGCCCCGGCCATTCATTCTGGCAAGTACCTCACTAACGCGATCATCCACTTCCCCGCGCCCGATGAGACCCTCCTGAAACGCTCTGTGGAGTGTTCCATCCACCGGCCAAATGGCCAGGGCGATTAAATTCGGATCTTCTAGCAAGATCTTCCGCAGCCGTGCGTCGTAGCCGCTATCATTAAGTGACTTGATGCCACCGGCAATCTCGAAGGCCCTTGCCAGACCAGAAACAACATCGCGGTAGCGTTGCCCGTATAGGTCAATCTGTCTGGCCTTGTCTTGCACTAGTTGGGCCTGATAACGTCCCTCCACTGAGCGTAGTTCCTGAGCGCTGCGGCCGGAGAGCAGGGTTCCCGCCAATGCGAGCGGCAGTAACCCGACCAATAACAGCACGCCGAGCACGATGTATAAGAGGCGAATTCGCCCAACATTCTCAAACATAGGAGGCTGTTACAAATTGAGTCGATCTGAAAACTGGGGTAGCGGTTACCGGAAGGTTTTACACGTAAAACCGGAACACGCAATGCTCCGGAAGAGTCACATTATCGTCGTTACGGGAGGGTATGTCAACGTTTTGCACTCTTTAACTCCTGCTACTACAATATTTCTGACTGTCATTAGGGGGCTTATTCATCTTCATGAGGGCTCAAAGCAAGGCATTTCGGAAAATTGGCTGGAAGGTCAAGATCAAAGGTCGCCTTTAGCGCCGCCGACCACGTCTAAACAATAAGCGCAAAGCCCAGTCTGCGCTCAAATTAGAAACCGGCCAGGTGCCTGGACACGCGGGAACACACAGATGGAAACCGCCACAA
>Ga0137372_10000453_pt1 | contig 38328 bp, 38 predicted proteins | sample SagtaG_6_FD_104911 | JGI IMG/M metagenome (GOLD analysis project Ga0137372, IMG submission 104911) | Vadose zone soil microbial communities from Sagehorn Ranch, Mendocino, California, USA - Sage1_R_60_16 metaG | ecosystem: Environmental > Terrestrial > Soil > Vadose zone | place: USA...
AGTTGGTCGGCGAGCGCCGACGGCATCACGCCACCGGGGGCGCTGGTCGAGTCGCGATACGCTCCGAGCAGCGACTGGATGACATCAGCGGAATGCTCGAGCGAGCTGCGCAGCGCCATCTCGGCCGCCGCGGCAAACAGGAGGACGACGACCAGGGCGTACCCGGCGAGCGCAGTCCAGGCGACGCGACTGAATCGCCGCGTGAGCACCTGGCTGAGGCGGCGCTCAGTCACCGGCGTTCGCCTCGAGCCGATACCCGACGCCGCGGACCGTGCGGATCGGTGCCGTGCGCCCGCCGAAGCTCAGTTTCTTGCGCAGATAGTTGACGTACACGTCCACCACGTTCGTTTCCGGATCGAATTTGTAATTCCACACCGCTTCCGCGATGCGCGAGCGCGATACCGTGCGCCCGGCATTCCGCATGAGAAACTCCAGCAGCGCGAATTCGCGGGGCGAGAGGTCGACGACACGATCGTCCTGTGTGACCCGGCGCGTCAGCGGATCGAGCGTCACGCCTGCGACGTCGAGCGTGGCGTCCTTGTGTCGCAGCTCGGCACGGCGGATGAGGGCATGCACGCGCGCCAGCAGCTCGGGTAAGTCGAAGGGCTTCGTGACATAATCATCGGCGCCGCCTTCGAGCCCGCGCACGCGCGACTCGAGCTCGTCCTTCGCCGTGAGCAGCAGGACGGGCGTCGAGACGCCGCGTTTGCGCAGCTCGGCGACGACGCTGAAGCCGTCGCGCCCCGGCAGCATCACGTCGAGCACGAGGCAGCTGAAACTGCCTTCGAGCGCGCGCTCCAGCGCCCGATCGCCGGAGTCCGTTTCGGTCACGCCGTAGCCCTCCTCGCGGAAGGCTTTGCTCAGAAAGCGGCGGAGATCGCGATCGTCTTCAACGAGAAGTATCTGCACGCCGCTAACCTACGGCGGCCGTGCGCCGCCCGGCAATGTGAGCACGATGAGAAAGCTCTAAGAAACGTCAGCAGGACTTCCCTGGGGACAGGCGTTCCGACACATTCAGCGCATGAACATCGCACTTCTGTTGGCGCTCAGCCTGACTGCTCCCGTGGACACCGCCACGTTCGCCGGCGGCTGCTTTTGGACGATGGAGCACGCCTACGACGACGTGCCGGGCGTGATTTCAGCGATCTCCGGATTCATGGGCGGCAGCATCAAGGACCCGACATACATGCAGGTGGTGGAAGGGAATACGGGCCACATCGAATCGGTCCAGGTGATCTACGATCCCGCCAAGGTGAGCTACGAGACGCTGCTCTGGACCTTCTGGCACAACATTGACCCGTTCCAGGCCGATGGGCAGGCGTGTGACACGGGGCCGAATTACCACACGGCGATCTTCGTCCGCGGCCCCGCGCAACGCCGGGTGGCCAGCGCGTCTCGCCAGCAGATCAGCGACCGCTTCCACCGCGAGGTCGCGACGCAAGTTCTCACGGCCGGACTGTTCTACGCGGCCGAGGAGTACCACCAGGACTACGCCAAGAAGAATCCCGTCCGTTACGGGATGTATCGCACCGGCTGTGGTCGCGACCGGCGGCTGCGCGAGATCTGGGGTGACGAGGCGGGTCGTGTGAGCGCACGGGAAACGGGAAACGTGCAACGGGAGACGTACACTGTGAAACCGAAACCAGGCGACGACGAGTTACGGCGCACGTTATCGCCGTTACAGTACGAAGTCACGCAGCACGAAGCCACGGAGCGCCCCTTCCAGAACGAGTTCTGGGACAATCATAAGGACGGGATCTACGTCGACGTCGTGTCCGGCGAGCCGCTGTTCAGCTCGCTCGACAAGTTCGATTCCCGCACCGGGTGGCCGAGCTTCACGAAGCCGCTCGAGACGGGCAACGTCACGGAGAAGACCGATCGCTCGCTGTTTATGGAGCGCACCGAGGTGCGGTCCGCTCATGCGAACTCGCACCTGGGCCATGTCTTCGATGATGGGCCGAGACCCGCGGGACTGCGCTACTGCATCAATTCGGCGGCGCTGCGGTTTATTCCGGTGGACAGCCTGGACGCGGCGGGTTACGGCCAGTATCTGGCGCTGTTCAAGAAGTAGATTTCGGCTGACGTTCGAGCAGCGCCACGGCGCGGTGCAGGCGGTCGATGGCCGCGCCGAGGTCCTCGCTCGGCCCGGGCGTCAACTCTCCCACCAACGCGACTTCGCGCAGCAATTGTAAGGCGTTCCGCACGTGCTCGACCGGCCGCTCGGCGTTGGGCGCGCGCGATTCACGGCCGCGGCGATCGAGGGTGCTGCGCCGCTCCGCGCCGCGGCGCCGGTCTACGACGCTGCGGCGCTCTTGTGCTTCGCCGACGCTCGCGACCGACTGCCGGCGCGGGTCAGCGCGGCGGTCGGTGCCGGTGCGGCGGTCAGCCCACAGTCTGGTGAACATGGCGAAGCCCTGGTTTTGGCGGCTCGGGCAAGCTATCACGAAACCAACCATTTTGCGAATCGTACCATCAAAGCAATAGCCAACTCCCGGGACAATCCATGATGCCGCTTATGCCGGTCGCCGCCGTCGTCTTGGCTTTGCAGGCAGCCGCATCACCACCGCCGCCACCGGCGCCCACTGTCACCACCGCCCTCGCGCAGCGCGCCGCGACCCCGCCGGTGATCGATGGGAAAGACAACGACGCCGTCTGGCGGCTGGCGCCGGTCATCAGTGGCTTCCGGCAGTTCCGGCCGGTGGAGGACGCCGATCCGAGTGTCCGCACCGAAGCGAAGGTTGCCTACGACGACCACAATTTTTACGTCTTCGTCCGGGCCTTCGACCCGCATCCCGACAGCATCTCCAAGCTCCTGGCCCGCCGTGACGTCCGCATCTGCTGCGACCAAATCAAGATCATGATCGATTCCTACCACGACCGGCGCTCCGGCTTCGAATTCGCCGTGAGCCCGGGTGGTGTGAAGCGCGACTACGCGATGTACGGTGACGACGCGCAAGAAGACGATGCGTGGGACGGCGTGTGGGAAGTCGCGACGCAAGTGGACTCGCTCGGTTGGACCGCGGAATTCCGGATCCCGCTGTCACAGCTGCGCTATGCGCACGCACCGACGAACACCTTCGGGTTTGCGATCTGGCGCGACATCGACCGGCACAACTTGGAACGTGTGGGTTGGCCGCTGTACCGCGTATCGCGGCGCGGCGTCGTCTCGCAGCTGGGCGACGTCGTGGGACTGGATGGCCTCGCCGCGCCGCGCCGCCTGGAGTTGGCGCCCTACGCGGTCATCAAGAATGTTCCGCGGCCCGCCTTCGAACGCGATCAGCAGTATACGGTCGGCGCCGACGTCAAATACGGGATCACGTCGAACATCACCGTCGACGCAACGGTGAATCCGGACTTTGGCCAGGTGGAGGCCGACCCGGCGGTGGTGAACCTCACCGCGTTCGAGACCTTCTTCCAGGAGCGCCGCCCGTTTTTCATCGAAGGGACCGGCATTTTCCAGTTCGGCGTCAACTGCAGCATCGTGAACTGCAACGGTGAAGGGCTGTTCTATTCGCGCCGCATCGGCCGCGAGCCGCAGCTCGGCTGGGCCTACGGCGACGCGTCGTCACCGACGGCCAGCCGAATCCTGGGCGCCGCCAAGGTGACGGGCCGGCTGCCCGGTGGGCTCACGATCGGCGCGGTGGACGCGGTGACCCAACGGGAGCACGGGTCCGCCGACCGCACCATCGAGCCATTCACGAACTACGCCGTGCTGCGTGCGCAGCAGGACTACCGCAACGGCCAAAGCGGCATCGGTTTCCTGGGCACCGCGGTCAACCGGAATCTCGACCAGTGGTCAGAGGCGTATCTGCGCGATCGCGCCTATGTCGGCGCAGTCGATTTCCGGCACCGCTTCAGCAAGGGCCGCTATGAGCTCTCTGGCTCGTTCGACGTCAGCAGCGTGAGCGGCAGCCCCGCCGCGATCGCGCTCACCCAGCAGAACCAGACCCACAACTATCAGCGGCCCGACGACCAGGTGACCTTCGATCCCAATCGCACGTCGCTCTCCGGCGACGCCGAGGAGCTGCTGTTCACGCGGTTGAATGGCTTCATCCACTTCCAGACCAGCTATCTGCGCCGCTCGCCGGGGTTCGAGATCAATGACCTCGGCATCCTGTTCCGGGCCGATCAACAGTCGTGGAGTAACTGGGCGTCGCTGAACTGGCAGAAGCCGGCCTTCGTGTTCCAGCAGATGTTTTGGAATTTCAACTGGTGGCAATACTGGACGACGGAGGGCCTCCCCACGGACCGGGCCGCCAATACGAACCTCCACGCGCAGCTCAAGAATCAGTGGTGGATCCACTTCGGCGGCACGCTAGGGAACCTCGGTGACGTCTTTTGCGACCGTTGCGCGCGCGGCGGACCGGCGGTGCGGAGCGACCAGTACTTCGGGCCGTGGGTGGGTATTCAGTACGATCAGCGGCGTGCCATCGTCCCGTCGCTTTGGATGAACTACTTCAAGGCCGATCAGGGACATTCGCAGCAGTTCAATGCGAACCCCCAATTGGACCTCCGGATTTCCTCACAGTTCCGGAGCGGGATAAGTGTCAGCGCCACGCACTATATCAACGATCTACAGGACTTTTCCCCCTACTTCGACACGCTGACCAATACCACGCATTACGTGTTTGCGCACATGGATCAGCAGACGGTCTCGGTGCAATTCCGGGTCGATTACACCGCGAGTCCCACGCTGACGGTCCAGGTGTATGCGCAGCCGTTCGTCAGCAAGGCGCGGTTCGACAACGTGCGTGAGCCGTCCAATACCCCGCGCGCGATCGGCTACAGCGATCGCTATCAGTCGTACCTCCGCTTCAGGCCGGAGGATTTCAATCGCAAGTTCTTCAACTCGAACCTGGTGGTGCGGTGGGAATACCGGCCGGGGTCGACGTTGTATGCGGTGTGGAGTCAAGGGCGCGCCGATTTCGAGGACACGATGGGCACGCGGAGGATCACGGGAGATTTCAAACGGCTCTTCAACGCCTACCCCTCCAACACGTTCCTCATCAAGGCTTCGTACTGGTTGAATCGCTAGGCGCGGATGCCGAGCTCGTCGATGTGCAGCAGGAGATCCGCGGGGTCTTCGTACACCCGATAGGCGCCCGCGCGCTCCAGCTCTTCCTGGCCGTAGCCGCCCGTCAGTAGCCCCACGCCGAGCGCGCGGGCACGGCGGGCCGCGAGCAGGTCCCACACGCTGTCGCCTATCGCGATCGCCGATTCGCTTGGTACGCCGAGCCGCGCCGCCGCCGCGAGCCAGAGATCGGGATTGGGTTTCGCGTGCTCGACGTCGTCGCGGGTGATCACCGGAACGCCGGCCGGAAGGTCCACGAGCTGGAGCAGCGGGCGCGCGCTCGCCAGGGCGCCGCTGGTCGCGACCGCCCACGGCACTTTCACCCGGGTGAGGTGGCGGATGAGCTCCTTCGCCCCAGGGAGCGGGCGCACGTCCCGCAATTGCGCCGCGAAGAGACGCGCGTGTGCCGTTTTCATCTTCGCCGCTTCCTTCTCCCTCAGCTCGCGCCCGGTCTCGCGCGCCAGGCTTTCCGCCAACAGGCCACCGCTCATGCCGATCCGCCGGTGAATTCGCCACACCGAGAGCTTGATGCCACTCAACTCCAGCGCCTTGTGCCACGCCAGGGCGTGCTGGTACACGCTGTCGGTGAGCGTGCCGTCGAGGTCGAGCAAGAGCGCGGGGCGGTCGGTCATGGCGCCAAATTAACCCCTTGACGCCCACTTGATGGTGGCACCGTTTCGTGAACGCGTCCGCACGGGAGCCTCTCATGGGTCGTCGCGTTGTGCTGCCGCTTCTGCTCTTTGCCTCGGCGTGCCTGCAGGTGTTCCAGGGCGTCAACACCCGCCCGCTCGATCCGCACACGCCGGTTGCGGTGGTGACGCCCGTCAAGGCGCATCTCCTGGACGGGAGCACTGTTGTCTTCCGGGCCGGCGTCGTCGTGGACAGCCAGACAGTCCAGGGCAATGGATACCGCTACGACTTGACGCTGCGCGACTCCGCCGCGGTCCGCACCATTCCGCTGGACAGCATCGTCGGCATGGAGGTGTTCGAGCAGACGAGCAACGGTGTCGTGACCACGCTCGCTACCCTGGCCGCCACCGCCGGGGGAGTTCTCCTCGTCGCTGGCGCCGCGGTCGCGATTTTCGGCTCTTGCCCAACGTTCTATACCGACAGCGCTGGAACAGCACAGCTGCAAGCTGAGGGATTCTCCTACAGCATCGCGCCGATCTTCGAGAGCCGGGACATCGATCGCCTGCGGATCAGCCAGGCCGCCGACGGGACGCTGCGGCTCGAGGTGCGCAACGAAGCGCTCGAGACGCACTACATCAATCACCTCGAGCTGTTGGAGGTGAGGCACGACAGCGCTGAAGACGCCCTGGTCGACGAGCTGAACCGGATCGTCGTCGTCGGCCCGGAGACGTCCTTTCCGCACGCCGTGGATCGGCGCGGCAGCGACGTGACCCACGTATTGAACGCGCACGACGGCAGCTCGTACCGCACGGATGCGCGAACGCTGCGACAGATAGACGGCGGCGACCTGGAAGATTGGATCGATCTCACGATTCCGGCACCGCCCGGAGCGGACAGCGTCGCCATCGTGTTGCGGGTGCGGAACAGCCTGCTGAATACCACGCTGCTCTACGATGTCATGTTGGGTGATCCCGGTGCCCGTTCACTCGATTGGGTGGCGCAGGACCTGAAACAGGTGGGACCGGCGCTCGCGGTGGCCCAGTGGTACCAGCAGCGCATGGGCATGAACATCGCCGTTGACGATGGCCGGACCTATCACCTGGTGGCGCATCTCAGAGACACGGGGCCGATCGCCTGGAAGGATGCGGCCGTCATCGTGCCGGTGCTGACACGAGACAGCGTTCGCGTCCGGCTGAGCTTTCCCAAGGACAACTGGCGCATCGACCGCGTCGCCATCGCCAGCCGCTTCCACAGGGTGACGCCGGCCGTGGTGCGGCTGGCCGATGTCGAGGATGGAGTCGGCATGTCCGATACGACGGCACTCGCGAGTATGCGTGATGCCGACGCCCGCTACCTCCAGACGTCGCCCGGTCAGCGCTTCACTGCGGTCTTCGGTCCCACCGGCGTAAACCAGGCCGGCACGCGCACCCTCTTCCTGGCGTCGCAGGGCTATTACATCGAGTGGATGCGCCGCAACTGGCTGCGCTCGCCGCACGCCGATCGCGGATTTACGCCCTCGGACTCGGCGCTGGCTCGCGCGCTCGCCCGCTGGCGCACGTCGCAGGACTCGCTCGAAACGCTGTTTGCGGCTACCCGCATTCCGGTGCGTTGAGGTGATCATGTCTCGATCGATACTCGTGAGCGCCGCCCTGGTCCTCGCGGCAGCCTGCTATCACGGACCGGGCCTCGGCAACTTCGAGCCGGCGAACTCGCCGGAAGGCATCGCCGCCGATCTTCATCTGCGGAAGACCAGAGTCCGGGGCGAGCTGCTGGCGGTGCAGGACAGCGCGCTCATCGTGCGCGCCGATCCGGGCGGCATCGTCATGGTCCCGGTGGACAGCATCCGGTTGGGGAGTTTCGGCGACCTCGGCGCGCTGCTCGGTGAAAACGGAGACGTACAGCGTAGCCGCGAGCGCCTGCGGCTTCTCAGCCGCTTCCCAGCCGGTCTCACGGCGGAGCTGCGCACTCGGCTCCTCGCGGCGTACGGCCAACGCGAGATCCAGGTCGTCCAATGAGACTCGCGATCCTTCTTCTTGTCATTCCGTTTGCCGTCACGCGCGCTCAGGTGCCCCCCCCCGGTGACAGCGCCGCCCTCGCCTCATTTGTCGCGCGGGCCCGGGCCGGCACGGAGGCGCTGCGCAGTCCGGAAGCGGCGCGCGCGGCCGGATACCGTCCGGTGGGTCCGGACTTTCCCGGCATGGGCCGTCACTGGATTCACACGGCGCTGATTCTGCGGTCCACGCCCGATCCTGCCCAGCCGCCGGTGCTGGAGTATGCCGAGCTCAACGGCACGACCGCGCTGGTGGGCGTCGCCTACGCCGTCCTGGTGAAGGGCGACACCGTGCCGACGTCGCTCCCCGTACCCGCCGCCGCGTGGCATTTCCATCAGGGCACGGTCGAAGAGGAAAGCTTCCTGCGCGCGCACGCGGGCGTGGCGTCGCACGTGATGACGACAGCGGAGGGACCGGGGGGACCGGGGGGACCGGGGGGACCGGGGGGACCGGGGGGACCGGGGGGACCGCGACTCGCCGTGGTGCACGCCTGGATCTGGCTCGACAATCCAGACGGCGTTTGGGCAACGGACAACTGGGCGCTTCCGTATGCGCGGCTGGGACTCGCCGTCCCGCAGCACACATCGCACGCAGCGGCGCGGGCGCTGGCGCTCGCGGCGGGAGACGGCGGTCGATCCTATCTCGAGGCGTTGCTGCACGCGGTCGGGCAGCCGAGCGACGACGAGATGAAGGCGCTGGCGATCGTGGTGGCGCGCCACCAAATGGAGGCGCGCGCCCACACCGCCAACGTGACTGAGTTGGAGTGGTGCTGGCGCGCGCTGTGGGAGGACATCAAAGGAAACGTCCGACCCGACGTGTGGGAGCGGCTCGAAGCCCTCCGCTAGACCGTCATTTTTTCACTTTCATCACCGCCGCGTACGCATCGACAAACCCCGCGCCCACCTCCCACTGCGCGTAGCCCGGCAGCGGCTTGGCAGTGGACGTGAGCGCGTTGAGGACCTGACTCGGCGAGAGTTTTCCGCCCGCCGCTTCCTGCAGCAGCGCGACGACTCCCGCGATGTGCGGCGACGCCATGGAGGTCCCGGAGGCACACGTGTAGAACGGCATGTTCGACGTGGAGATCTGGCAAATCCGGACGTCGTGATTTGCGTCGTCGCCATTGAGCACGGTGCCCGTGGAGGCCCGCGTCGAGACGATGTGCACGCCCGGTGCCGTAATGTCGGGGTGGTACAGCGGATCGCCGGGAATTCCGCGCGAGGAGAAGTCGGCGAGCACGTGAGCGCGTGGCTCGTTGTTCGTCGGCTCGAGCGGGTTCGACCCGTCGTCGAGCATGCAGTGGGCTTCGGAATTGGTCGGATCGGTGACGCCGACCTTGCACCCCGCCGCCACGCCAATCACCCAGGGTGCCACGCTGTACGGGTTCAGCGTATTCTGACCGGGGCCATCGTTGCCCGCCGCGAAGACCACGGTGATGCCTCGACCCGACACCTTGTTGGTGGCTTCGTTGATCGGATCTTTGGGGTCGAACGCGCCGCTCGTGCCCCACGAGTTATTCACGACCTTGATGTTGTACTGCTGCTGGTGATCGAGAATGTAGTCGAAGCCGGCGAGCGCCCAGAAGATGAAGAGGACGTCACCCGTCCCGATCCCGATCAGGCTGGCGCCCGGCGCCACGCCGCCGTAGTAGCCGTTCGAGGCGGTGCCCCTCGCGGCCACGATGCCGGCGACGTGCGTGCCGTGTCCGACGGACGTTTCGGAGTTCGCGAGGTTCTCGACGACCAGCGTCGCGCCTTTGCGAACCGGCTTGGGCGCGTCTTTCCCGAACGTGAAGAGATCGTTCTGATTGTAGAGGACTTTGACGTTCTGCACCGTGTACTGCGGGTACGCCAGGTCGGGGTTGTACAGGCCGTCGATGCCGCTATCCAGAATCGCCACGCCGATTCCCTTGCCGGTGATGCCGGCGACGTGGACCGCATCGGCGCGGATCGCCGGTACGCTCTCGTGCAGCAGGTAGTAGTCCAGCTGCTTGTTCGCGTAGATCCCCTCGAGGCCCGGCAGCGCGGAAATCGTGAGCAGCTGCGCCGGTGTCGCGAGCGCCGCAACCATCGAGAAGTTGTCAAACTGTACGACTCCGGCGCCGGCGTTCAGAATCCCGGACGTCACCGCGGCCTCGGTCGTCTGCGTCTCGTCGAAATTGACGATGTAGATCGCCGCATCGCTGCCGGCGACGTCGGTGGTCGGGGTGGACGGGCGCGGTCCTGCCACCTGGCTGCCCTGCTCGCACGCGGCGAGAGCCAGTGAGGCTGCTGCGATGAGCCATCTGTTCATGGGTCCTCGGAGAGAGCGGTGCTCCGAGGGTCAGCAAGTCACATGCCCAGGTAAGGTCTGAAAGCACAACAGCCGGCCCAGTTTCGCGGGCCGGCTGTTGTGGCGCTGATGCTACAGGTTATTCGGGCTCCATGCGCTCCAGCGCGTACCGCAGCCGCAGCATCGAGGTGTCAAGCAACCGGCGCGAATCGTCGCGCAGCGCGCCTTGATCGGCGAGTTGTGTCAGCAGCTCGAGGACGGCGTGGATCTGCGCCGTCGCCGATTCGACAATCAGCCGGCGATCGAGGCCGTTGCGGCGCTCGAGGTCTACCGGGACCTCCTTCATCCGCCGCTCCGCGCCCCGCCTGCGATTGACCACCGTCATGGGACCTCCCCCTCTCCTCCCACCTCCCAGGTGCGTTCGCTGTTCAGCAGTGCGTCCAGACTGCCACTCCGCTCCACCACGACTTCCCGCTCGTACGGCGTCGCTGGGTTGCAATAGAGCACGCCCATGGCCGCTGGGAAGGGGGGCTCCAGGGAGGCAAGGAGCTGCGCCAGGGGGCGGTTGGTTTCGTCGTGCACGAGGGCATCGGGTCCGGCCGCCACGACCTCGAGCTCCAGCTTGCCCGGTTTGAGGCGCAGCGCCTTCTCCCTGTTCTTGCCGAACAGCAGGGGCTTGCCGTGCTCGACGAGGATCTGGGCGTCCGGGGCGACTTCCTTCCCGGTGATGTGCTCGAACACCGCGTCGTTGAAGACGACGCAATTCTGCAGGATTTCGACGAACGACGCCCCGGCGTGGTCGTGCGCCCGCTTCAGCGTCGCGATCAGGTGCGCCTGGAGGGTGTCGATCGAACGGGCCACGAACCGCGCCCCGGCGCCGAGCGCGAATGCGCAGGCGGACACCGGATACTCGATCGAGCCCTGCGGCGTGGACGGTGACTTGGTGCCCCGGCGCGACGTAGGCGAGTACTGGCCCTTGGTCAGGCCGTAGATCTCGTTGTTGAACAGGATGATGTTCAGGTTCACGTTGCGGCGCAGCACGTGCAGCATGTGGTTGCCGCCGATGGACAGGCCGTCACCGTCACCCGTCATCACCCACACGTCGAGCTCGGGGTTGGCGAGCTTGATGCCGGTCGCGATTGCCGGCGCGCGGCCGTGTACGGTGTGGAACCCGTACGTCGACATGTAATAAGGAAAGCGCGCCGCGCACCCGATGCCACTGACGAACACCGTTTGCTCGCGCCGCACCCCCAGCTCGGAGCACACCTTTTGCACCGCCTTGAGAATCGCGTAGTCGCCGCACCCCGGGCACCAGCGGACCTCCTGATCCGAGGCGTAATCTTTGGGCGCGAGCTGCGCGTCGGTGATGGTGGTGACTGTCATAACCAGAAGATCCGATGTTCGGGTTTGACCGTGCGCTGAAGCGCCGGCTCGGCCAAGACACGAGCCCTGAAGGGCTCACTCCGTCCTTCAGGACGGGCGTAGTGGCCGAGCCGGCCCTTTAGGGCACGGATTAACGCCATCATTCCCTTCCTCCAAAAACCTTACGGATCGCCTGCACGACTTCAGTCACTCTGAACGGCTTTCCGGTAACCTTGCCCAATGATTCCGCCGGAACCAAGTATTCCGCCCGCAGCAGCTTCACGAGCTGGCCGTTGTTCATTTCCGGGACGAGGACGCGGTCGAACCGCTTGAGCAAGTCGCCCAGATTGCGCGGGAACGGGCTCAGGTAGCGCACGTGAATGTGCGAGACGTCGCGCTGCTCGTTGCGCGCGATTTTCACGGCCTGATGGATCGCGCCGAACGTCGAGCCCCATCCGACCACCGCGAGCTTGCCGTGATCGTCACCGAGCGCGGCGTCCTGCAACGGAATGTCGCGCGCGATCCCCGCGATCTTGTCGGCGCGCGCCTTCGTCATGCGGGCGTGATTGTCGGGATCGTACGAAATGTGCCCCGAGTCATAATCCTTCTCGAGCCCGCCGATGCGATGCTCGAGCTGCGGGGTGCCGGGCTTCACCCACGGCCGCGCCAACGTCTCCGCGTCCCGCAGGAACGGATGGAATCCTTCCGGATCGGTGCGATACGACACGGGGAAACGCGGCAGCTCGGCCTCGCGCGGAATGAGCCAGGGCTCGGCGGCGTGCGCGAGGTAGCCGTCGCTCAGCACGATCACCGGCGTCATGTACTTGGTGGCCAGGCGCACCGCCTCGATCGCGATATGGAAGCAATCGGCCGTCGATGTCGGCGCGAGCACCGCGAGCGGCGCGTCGGCGTTGCGGCCATGCACCGCCTGAAACAGATCCGACTGCTCCGCCTTGGTGGGCATGCCGGTGGACGGGCCGGCGCGCTGCGAATCGATCACGATGAGCGGCAGCTCCGTCGCGATCGCCAACCCCAGCATTTCGGTCTTGAGCGCGATGCCTGGTCCGGAGCTCGACGTCACGCCGAGGGCGCCGGCATACGCGGCGCCCAGCGCGGCGCCGCTCGCGGCGATCTCGTCCTCGGCCTGGAAGGTGACGACGCCATAGGTGCGGAGATTCGCGAGCACGTGGAGCAACGCCGAGGCCGGCGTGATCGGATAACCGGCGAACACCATCTTCTCGATGCCGGCGGCCCGCAACCCGGCCACGAGTCCCCACGCCAGGCCTTCGGTCCCGCTGACCGTGCGGTAGCGTCCCGGCTGCGTGACGGCTCGGGGGACGACGTACCCAACCAGATGCTCCGGCATCTCCGCCGTCTCGCCGAACGCGTGGCCCGCGTTCAGCGCGGCGATGTTGGCGGCGGCGATCACCGGCTTCTTGGCGAACTTCCGGTTCAGCCATTCGATCGTCGCGGTCCGCTCGTGCCCGTACATCCAGAGGAGCAATCCCAGCGCCCACATGTTGCGGCAGAGATGCGCTTCGCGCGACGACAACCCGTGCGGCTTCACGGCATCGGCGGTGAGCTTGGTGATGTCGAACCGGAGCACCTGATACTTGGCGAGGGAATCGTCGTCGAGCGGATTCCGCGCGTACGCCGCCTTGCTGAGATTGCGCTCGTTGAATGCCGCGGTGTCGACGATGACCGTGCCGCCGATTTTCAGATCGCGCAGCTCGACGGTGAGCGCGGCGGGGTTCATCGCGACGAGTACGTCGACGGCGTCGCCCGGCGTCATCACGTCGCTGCTGCCGAAATGGATCTGGAATGCCGATACGCCGAACGTCGTGCCGGTCGGGGCCCTGATCTCCGCGGGGAAATCGGGGAACGTCGAGAAATCGCTGCCGGCGAGCGCGGTCTCGAGCGTGAACTGGCTGCCGGTCACCTGCATCCCGTCCCCCGAGTCGCCGGCGAATCGGATCACGACCGAGTCGCGGGTTTCTCGTTGCCGGCTGGAGATCGCAGAGGTGACCATGCCCGTAATCTACACGACGTTCCGGAGCACGAACCATACGTTCGCGGGGCGTTCGGCAAGCCGCCGCATGTACCAGGCGAACCAGGCGCTGCCGTAACTGATCAGGACCCGCACCTGGGCGGCGCGCGACGCCAGGGAGCGCTGCTCGGCGGCGCGAATCCCGTACAGCATGTGGAACTCGTAGGCGGACGGGTCGAGCCGCTGCGCCACCGCCGCCTGGCGAATCCGCCCGATCATGTCGAGGTCGTGCGTGCCGAACACCGCTTTGACGCGCTGCCGCCCGGTCTCCGTGAGCAAGCGCTGGGCGAGCTGGAAGTAGGCTGCATCGACGTCGCGCTTCTTGGGGAACGCGAGATTGGCCGGCTCGTTGTAGGCTCCCTTGACCAGGCGAATGGCGGGTGACAACGCGAGCAGCGACTCGAGGTCCGCCGGCGTACGCCGCAAGTACGCCTGGAGGCAGACGCCGACGTTCGACCATTCCGCTTTCGCGCGGCGGTACACGTCGAGCGTTGCGGCGGTGTAGCGCGATTCCTCCATGTCGATCCAGAGAAACGAGCGCGCCTGCTCCGCTTTGCGGGCCAGCGCCAGCACGTCCTCCACGCACGCGCCGCGGTCGCCGTCGAGGCCGAGGTGCGTGAGCTTGACGGAAATCTGCGCCGGCAGCTTGCGGCGTTGGATCTTGTCGAGCACTCCGAGGTAATGATCCCGCACCGCTTCCGCTTCACCGCGACTCGTCACCTGCTCACCCAGCTCCGTGAGCACGCTGCCGAGACCGGCCTTGCCGAATTGCGCCGCGGCGTCGAGCGCCGAGTCGAGCGTCTCGCCGGGCATGAAGCGGCGGGCGGCTCGCTGGAAGAAGCGGCGCTCACGTAACTGCCGGGCGAGCCATTGACTGCGGGATGCCTTGAGGAGGACGCTGCGTGCGAATCCCATGGAGAGATAGTGTAGTGTATCGTTACTTCATGCCAGCGCATCGTATTTCGCTACTCACCTGCATCGCCTTCGTGACCGCCTGCGCGCACCCGCGCGCCGGTGTGAGCGGCGCCGGCGCGCGGGAGGCGCCGGTCGAGAGCTGTCTGCTCGCTACGGGCTCGGTGTCTGGCCGCGTTGCCACGATCACGATCGGGCTCACCGACGCCGTCGATCCACGGCACGCGCCGCTGCCGCGCAACGACGCCGAGCGCCTCGTGTTTCGGCATCTGTACGAAACGCCGGTGCGTCTCGATTGCGACGGCCACGCGTACCCCGAGCTCGCCGGGAACTGGGCGAAGGATGAGGGCGGCCGGCGCTGGACGATGCGCCTTCGCGACGGTGCGCAGTTCTGGGATGGCGCACCCGTCACGGCGCGGGACATCGTCTTCGGCCGCAGCGGTGTCGGATACACGCTCGGCGCGCTCGAGGCTCGCGTGGTGACGATGACGCTGGCCAAGTCACAGGACGACGTGCCACAGGTGTTGGGCGATCCGGCGTTGGCCGTCACGAAGCCCGCGCCCGATTCGAGCTGGCCCATCGGCACCGGCGCCTACTGGGCGACGAGCGCCACCACGACGGCCCAGGAAATCCGCGCCCACAGCTCGCGCGGCGACACGCTGCTCTTCAAGTTTGCCGCAAGTGGGGATGCACGGGACCTGCTCGACGCGGGGGTGGATCTGCTGGTTACGCGCGACCGCGCGTTGCGCGATTACGCCGCGACGCTCCAGAACATCACCGTCGTGGCGCTGCCCTGGGATCGGACCTACGTGTACGTCACCGCCGAGGCGGGCGGGGGGAACACGCGGTTCGACGGCCTCGAGCAGGCGGTGCGCGCCGAGGCCCGCCGCGCCGAGGGCGGTTTCTGGTGGCTCGATCTGCGCGCGTGCGGCTTGGGGGGTGGCCAGGACAGTTCTCCGCCAGCCTCGACCGGTCAGCACCGTATCCTCTATTCCCGCTCCGATCCGACCGCGCGCGAGTTGGCGGGACGCCTCGCCGCGCTGACGCATGCGGTGGCGACAGGCCGTGCGGCCGACGATTTCACCAGCGCCGTGGCAGCAGGGAAAGATTGGGGATACGTAGTGGCGTTGCCGCGCGTCACTGCCGATCCGTGCCGTACCGCGAGGGACCTGCTGCCCTCGTGGCCTGCCACGCTCACCGCGCTGGTCGATACGCGTCCCACCGCGATCGTACGCCGCGGCGTGGCGCGTTGGACGGTGGATCAGGACGGGACGGTGCATCTCGCCCCATGAGATTCCGCACCCGCCTCCTCATCTCGTTCGGGGTGGTGGTGCTGGTCCCGCTGCTCGTTTTTGGTCTTGGCGTCCGGCTGGAGATGGCGCGGCGCGTGACGTCCGGGGACGACCGCCGGGTGACGGCGCTAGTGAACGTCATCAGCGCCGACATCGCGCGGGAGAGCGACCGCATTGCGGCCCGTCTCGCCGCCTTGAAAAGCTCACTCGCCCTCGACAACAGCTTCCGCGGGGTGGTGGTGCGCGGCGAAGATCGGGCCTACGCGCTCGACTACGCCGGCAACGCGATGCGCCTGGCGGGCCTCGATTTCCTGCAGATCCAGGACGACGAAGGGCGAGTCGTGTCGTCCGGCCAGTTCCGGAACGAGTATGACCGCTTCGGTCCGGCAGTGCCCGACTCAGGCCCCGCGCTGGTGCGTGCGGCTGCCGCAGAGGGACCATTCCTCGCCCTTGTGACGAGCGATTCGCTGCGCATCGCGAGCCACCGCTTTCGGCTCATTGGTGGCATCGCCGTCGATTCGCAGTTTCTCGCCCGCCTCGCGCGCGATCCGGAGCTTAGCGTGGGGCTCGTCCTGCCCAATGACACCACCAACGCCGATTCGGGCAAGCTCGTCGTCGAGTTGCCGCCGCTGCCCTACGTGGATGCGACCGAAGGACCAGGACGCGTCGAGCAGGCGCGCATCGTGGTCACGCGCTCCTCCGCGCTCCTGACCGCGCTGCAACGCAACGTGAATCTCTGGTTTGCGGCTGCGGTTCTGGTCGCCGCGCTCGCGGCTCTACTCCTGGCAGGCTGGCTCTCGACCCGCATCAGCGAGCCGGTCGAAGCTCGCATCGCCATCGGGGACATCGCCCGACAGGTGAATCACGATATCAAGAACGGCCTGGCCCCGCTGCGCAACGTGTTTCGCCATCTCACGCAGGTGGCGCGCGACAAACCCGTCGAGCTGCCGCAGGTTTTCGCCGAACGCCAGGGGACGGTGGAATCGAGCATCAGCTACCTCGAGACGCTCGCCGCACACTACGCCAAACTGTCGCCGCAGTCGGAGCGAAAGGCGACTGACGTGAACAGCGTCGTGCGGGAGACGATTGGCGCTTCGGGCTCCGTGCGCACCAAGCTTGCCGAGGGACTGCCGCCGGTGTCGGCCGACGCACTGGTGCTCAGGCGCGTGATCGAAAACCTGTTGAGCAACGCCGCCGATAGCCTCGAGGGGAAGAACGGCACCGTAACGGTTACGACCGAGCGCGGCAACGGCATGGTGCGCATCGCCGTCAGCGATACCGGCCGCGGCATGAGCAAGGCGGAGCTGGATCGAGCCTTCGACGACTTCTATACGACCAAACCTGGTGGCACCGGCTTGGGTTTGTCGATCGTACGGCGCCTCGTGCTCGACTCGAATGGCTCCCTCAACGTCGAGACCGAGCTGGGGCAGGGGTCGACGTTCATCGTGGAGATCCCAATACTCTCATGACCCTGGTCTTGATCGTCGACGATGTCCCGGCCATGGCCGAGCAGTACGCCTACGACCTCAAGCGCCTGCGCGGGTATGAGACGCTGGTCGCCAAGAGCGGCCGCACGGCGCTCGAGAGTCTCACGCGTGATTCGGTGGACTGCGTGATTCTCGACCTCGAGATGCCGGGCATGGACGGGTTCGAGGTGCTGCGCTCCGTTGAGCGGCTCGGCCTGCGCGTCCCGATCATCGTTTATACGGGCACCGGCGACTACGACCGCTGCGCGCAGGCGATACGGCTCGGGGCCTACAGCTTCATCGACAAGGCGGAGCCGATGGAGCGTGTCGCACAGGAAGTCGAGAACGCGATCGAACGACGGCGCCTGACCGCCGAGGTCACCTTGCTGCGGCACGGGTTCGGGCTCGAATCGCCGCTCGTCGGCACGAGCGCCGCGCTCGCGAAACTCAAAGAAGGCATCGTGCGGGTGGCGCCGGTGCCAAGCCCCGCACTCGTCGTGGGAGAGAGTGGCACAGGGAAGGAGCTGGTCGCGCGCGAGCTGCACCGGCTCGGCGCCAATCCCAAGGGGCCCTTCGTCGCGCTCAACAGCGCGGCGCTGCCACACGAGCTCGTGGAGAGCGAGCTGTTCGGCCACGAGCGCGGCGCCTTTACCGGCGCTAACGCCACGCGCAAAGGCGCATTCGAGGCGGCAAGCGGCGGAACGCTGTTCCTGGACGAGATCGGCGACCTGCCGCCGGCGGCGCAGGCGAAGCTGTTGCGCGTGCTCGAAGAGCGCAAAGTCACCCGCCTCGGCGGCAACAAGCCGATCGAGGTAAACACCCGCGTCGTCGCGGCGACACACCGCGATCTCGAGAAGGAGGTCGCCGAAGGCCGGTTCCGCGAAGACCTGTTCTACCGGCTCAACGTGCATGTGCTGCGGGTGCCGCCGCTGCGCGATCGGCTGTCCGACGTGCCGGCGTTGGTAGAGCACCTGGTCGCCGCGACCTGTGAGCGATTCGGCATGAAGGCGAAGACCGTCGCGCCGGACACGGTCGAGGCGCTCATGGCCTACGACTGGCGACGCAACAACATTCGCGAGCTGCGCAACGTGATCGAGCGGATGCTGATTGCGACAGACGGCGATGAGCTCACGAAGGCCGCCGTACCGTCCGAGATTCGGGATCATCGCGGCGCATCCCGCATCCCGCATCTCGCATCCCGCAGTTTCGAGGAGCAGAAGCAGGAAGCCGAGCGGCAAATCGTCATTCAGGCGTTAGAGCGCAACGAGTGGCACGTCACCAAGACGGCGAAGCAGCTGGGCCTCTCTGACCACGCCAGTCTCTTGAAAATCATGCGACGCCTTGGTGTTCAGCGGGACACATAGAAAACCGTGATACGAGTACGTAGAAACACAATCGTCAAAAAACACCGTTGTAAATCAACGACTTAACGCGCGGTCCGCAGCGTGCCTTTCCTCCGGGCGAACCCCTGCTCCCGGAGGAGCCATGTCATACCAATTCGAGCTGGATCAGTCCAACCGTTCGCTGCGATTCCCGGTCATCCTGATGGCCGGCATCGTGTGCACGGTGATCGCAGCCTATTCCTTTGCCGCCTGCGGCGACCGTACCCCCGACCAGGCGCGCGCCAGTGAGCCCCCCGCCGGTGGCTCGCCGACGAGTAGCGTGCCGGTCGGCAACGCCAGCACAGAAAAGCCGGCGCTCGTCATCAGCGGCCCGGTGACTTTCGAGATGGCGGACTCCGCCTACCGTGACCGCCGCTACGGCGACGCCACCACGCTCTTCAAGACCTACGCGGCAGACCGGCCCACCAACCCGTGGGGTTTCTACATGCTCGGCCTGTCGGCCTGGAAGTCGGGGGATCGCGAGCAGGCCGAGAGCGCGTTCGTTCAAGCACTCTCGCTCGATTCCACTCACGTGAAGAGTCATCTCAATCTGGCCCGCGTCCTGCTCGAGTCCGGGAAGCCCGACAGCGCGTTGCAGCACATCGAAGCCGCCATCGCCCTCGACTCGACGTCGAGTGAGCCGCTGCGGCTGCAGGGCCGCGCGTTCGAGGCCCAGGACAAGAACGACGATGCGATCGTCGCCTACCAGCATGCGATCGTGAAAGACGACAGTGACGTCTGGGCGATGAACAACCTCGGCGCGCTCTACATGCGGGTGCAGCGGTTTGAGGACGCGATCGGTCCGCTGGCGCGCGCGGTCGAGCTCAACGACAAGGTCGCCACGTTCCACAACAACCTCGGCATGGCGCTCGAATTGACCGGCCGCTTCGACATCGCGATCGAGCAGTATCGCGCGGCGCTGGCGATCGAGGGGACCTACGGGAAGGCGGTTGCCAACCTGCAGCGTGTCGAGTTGGTGAAGCAGGATCCGTCCGTCACGCCGGTGGATCTGGCGGAGCGGTCGAAATCGTTTCAGGGAGAGATTTCCAAATGGTAAACGTAGCGGGCACGCCATTGGCGTGCCCGTACGTCAATTGTTTTCCGAAAGCCGCCTCAAGAACCGATTGAGGCGGCTTTCGCTGCTGTGCGGATCCTCACCGATGTAGTCGGCGCGCGCCTCGATAAGGGCAGCATGGAGCTCGGTCCGCGCGTCCGCGGCACGGGCGCAGAGGGCGGCCTCCTCGGGCGCGGATGCCTCGAGCAAATCGGCAGCGAGTGCCAGCATCCGGCCGGCGAACGTCACGTAGGCGCGCACCATCCCATGTCCCGCGCCGCCACGTTCGACCCATTCAGGGAAACAACCGGCCCACCACAGCGCCAGTGCCGCCGCGTCAGCGGCGGCCTCGGCCTGGGCAACGGTGCCTTGCGGCAGCGCGGCGACGAAGCGCCACCAATCCTCCATGCCATTCTCACCCCGCGCGATGGCGCTTTGGGAATGTGAGCTGGCGAAAACGACCGGAAGTGTCGCGGCATAGTCCGCCAACAGAATGTCGGTTACGCCGCGGTTGCGCAGTTGGGCGCGAATCGGGACGTACCACAGGAGGGTCAGGGGGAGCGGCGCGGGGGCACCGCCGCGGCCGAGTACCGCTTCGAGGGCCGCGGGGGAATCGAGGACAATATCGACCGCGCCGGCCTGCAACGCCTGGTCGGCTTCACGACCTTCGGAGACATCCATCCGCGCGATCTCGTCGACGAGGCTGGCGAGGTCGCCGCGGGTCAGCTGACGATGGATGATAGGCCTGATCATGCTTCCCTCCCTTACGGCAATTCGAGAGGCAAAGATGGTGCCGCTCATCTATCCGACTGTTATGCAAAGCCTTACGCTCGAAACCGTTCGCTAACTTTGGGACACAGTGCTACGGAAAGCTGCAATCCGACACAGCAGTCGAGTGTGAGGCTGCTCACGCTAGTAAATGGCCGCCCCTCCGGCAAGCCGATAGCACTCGGCCCCTTTGAGTGCTAAGGCGACCGGTTTATGTTCCCGCTCCTATGAAAGCCACAGATATTCGCAAAGGGCACGTGCTCATGATCGACGGCCAGCCGTGCCGCGTCATGGATTTCACACATCGGACTCCCGGCAACCTGCGCGCGTTCGTGCAGGTGCGCTTTCGCAATCTGGTTTCGGGCAACACGTTCGATCAGCGCCTCGCCGCCACCGACTTCCTCAATGAAGCGCGTCTCGACACCAAAGAGATGCAGGTGCTCTATCAGGATCAGGGCGGCGTGCACGTGATGGATCAACAGACCTACGAGCAGTTCACGCTCGACGAGCGCGCCGTGGGCGAGGACACGCCGTGGCTGCAGCCGGAAATGGTGGTGCAGGTGGAATGGCTGGAGGGACGGCCCATCGCCATCGAGCTGCCGCCGGTGATCGAGCTGAAGGTGGTCGAGACGTCCCCGGTGATGAAGACGGCGACGAAGACCGCGAGCACCAAGCCCGCGAAGCTTTCCAACGGCGTGACGGTGCAGGTGCCGGAGTTTATCTCACCGGGCGAGAAGGTGCGCGTCGACCCGCGGTCGGGCCAGTATCTGGAGCGGGCGAAGTAAGCAGCGCGTAGCGGAAGCAGGACACCAAGTGATCGTTCACCATTCCCACCGCCTGCATGAACGCGTACACGATCGTCGGTCCCACAAAGCGAAAGCCGCGCTCGACCAGTGCCTTACTCATCGCGATCGATTCCCGGGTTTCGGCGGGAACCCGTTTCAGCGTCTTCCAGGCGTTGACCTTCGGCTTGCCGCCCACGAATTGCCAGAGAAACCGATCGAATGACTCGCCCGCGTCCTTCATTTTCAGGTAGGCGCGCGCGTTGCGGACCGCTGATTTCACCTTCTGCTTGTTGCGGACGATTCCCGGATCCCTGAGGATCTTGGCGACGCGTCGCGCGTCATACCGGGCCATCTTGTCGGGGTCGAAGCCTTCGAAGGCGCGCAAGAACGCGTCGCGCTTGCGCAGGATGATGGCCCACGACAGGCCGGCCTGAAATCCGTCGAGCACCAGCTTGCCAAAGAGTTGGCGATCATCGTGGACCGGCACGCCCCATTCCGTGTCGTGATACGCGATCATCTGCTCATTGGAAGTTGACCAGCCGCAGCGGTTGTCCATGTCTAAGCATACCACCCAAGCAAAGAGGCCAGCACAATCGCTGGCCTCTTTTCTCTTGCGGCAACTCCTCTAGCGGCTCGTGACTTGAGAGTCCGAGTTCGTTGGCGGTTCTCGCCCAGCCACCGTGCCCGACGATCCCTCGAGTATGATGATCAGGAACTTCGAGGTGCGCCAGAAATCCACGGGCGACGTAATCGTCAGGCTGGGCACGCCGGAGTACTTGTTGTCCTGGCGTTCTTCGGCGACGTAGTCGAGATCCTGCAGCGACGCGACCCGGTACTCCGCGGTCGCGCTCGGCAGCGGAATCTGGGTCACCTGCCGCGTGTCGATCGCCGTGAACAGCCTGGGATCGAGGTTGCGCGCCGGCTGCAGCGTCTTGCCCGTCCGCCACAGGATGAACAAGACGCGCCCACCGCCCTGCTCGGTGAGAATGCCCTTCTTCTTCAGCTCATCGCGGGTGCCGATCACGTAGTAGCCGGTCGACAGGCTGTCCTTCAACGCGACGTTTTCTTCCGTCAGCGCGTTCACGCGGTCGGTGAGCAGGTCGATCGTGGCCTTCTGTGTGGCGATGACCGTCTGGAGGTTGCCGACGGTGGTATCGAGCGTGGCGCGGAGGCTGTCCGACAGCGACGTCAACCCCTTGATCCGCTCCCGGCTCGCGCTCAGCGCGCTCTCCGTCTCCCGGACGCGCGCCACGACGTACCGCAGTCTCGCCATCAGCGTATCGGTGGACGCGGTGATCGGGCTCTCACTGGAGACGTGCAGGCGGTTGTTGCGGATCTTCGCCTTGGCGAGCTCGGTGTTGACGTCGCTGATGAGCCGCGAGCTGATCGCCACTTCCTGCATCAGGCTGTCCTTCTGCGCGTTGGCCTGCTCCAGCTCGGCGAGCTTGCGCTCCGTTTCGGCCGAGGTGCCGCAGGCGGCGATTGCGAACGCCAGCGCGGCGGCCGTGAACTTGAGCTTCGTCATGCGATGACTCCCCCATCGAGAGTGGTGAAACTAGGTTTGACGCGATGCCTCCCGTGCGGCTGCGCGTCGGTACGTCCGGTTACAACTTCCCCGAGTGGAAAGGCAGCTTCTATCCGCCCAAGCTCCCGAGCGCGAAGTGGCTCGAGTACTACGCCCAGCACCTGGGCACCGTCGAGATCAATTACACGTTTTATCGCATGCCCAACGCCAAAACGGTCGCCGGGTGGGATGCGGCGACGCCGGCGGGGTTCACGTTTGTTTTGAAAGCACCACAACGCATAACGCACTTCATGCGCCTGCGAAACATCGACGAACCACTCCGCATCTTCCTCGACACCATTCGAAAGCTTAACGCCAAACTGGGATCGGTTCTATTTCAATTACCCCCCAATTTTACGAAAGACCTCGACAAACTCGGTGATCTACTTACCCAGTTCCCGACGGATGTCCGCGCGGCGTGTGAGTTCCGTCACGCTTCGTGGTGGTCAGACGACGTCTATGAGCTACTGCGCAGCACCAACACGGCGTTGTGCATCGCGGATACAGAGGAAGGGACGACGCCGCTCGAGGCGACCGCCGACTTCGGCTACGTGCGGCTACGGGATGAGGGCTACGGGGCGGAGGCGCTGGGGGAGTGGGCAAAAAAGGTCCAGGCGCTGGGAAGCGCCTGGACCGATGCGTACATCTTTTTCAAGCACGAAGAGCAGGGGATGGGCCCTAAGCTGGCACGGGACTTCCTCCAGCTGGCCCACGATACTCCGCATCTCCCCACGCCAGAATCGGAAAGAAGATCGGACTCAGGAACAGGAGACCCAGCGTGAAGCCGACACCCTTCCCGAAATTCACCGAGATGTTGTGCAGCACGATGATCGCGATGATGAGGCTGACAATGGGAATGAAGTAGAGGAGAATCCACCACACCGGCTTGCCGGCGATTTGGATGAGCACGATCAAGTTATAAATGGGGACGATCGCAGCCCAGCCGGGTTGGCCTGCTTTCTCAAACACCTTCCACATCGCGGCGATCTCGAGGACAATGAGGGCGCACATGACGATCCAGAATACGGGACCGGGCCCTTGTGTACTCGTCGGGAACGTGTCTTGCACGGCGGCAACCTCGGGGTGAGGGTCGCCCCAAGATAATACTTTAGCGCTTGCCCGCGACCTTTTTGCGTTTGGCCGGCTTCTCCTCCTCCGCCGCCGGGGCACTGAGGCTCTGCTTCAGCGCCTGCATCAGGTCGAGCACCCTGGTCTTCGGCGCTTCCTCCGGCTCCTCGGTGATCTGCTTGCCTTCCACCTTGCGGTCGATCTGCTCCTGCATCCGCTCGCGCACGTTGTCCTTGTATTTCTCCGGATGGAATTCCTCGGTCGCGGCCTGGTCGATCAATTTGATCGCGAGGTCGAGCTCGGGCTTCTTGACCTCGGTCTTGGGAATCGGCACTTCGGCGATGTCGCGGATCTCGTCGGCGTAGCGCAGCTGCTCCATCGCCAGCCCGCCGTCCATCGGACGGACCATGATCAGGTATTGCTTGCCGCGCGCGGCATACTGGCCGATGGCCACGCGCTTGGTCTTCTCGAGCGCCTCCGTCAGCAGCTGGTAGGCGCGCTCGCCGCCCTTGTCGGGTCCCAGGAAGTACGTGCGGTCGAGATAAATGCGGTCCACCTGCTCGGCGGGCAGAAATTCCACGATGTCGATCGCGCCGGTGGCGCGCTCTTCGAGCGCCTTGAGCTCCTCCGGCGTGAAGGTGACGTACTGCCCCTTCTGGAACTCGTAGCCCTTGATCATGTCGCTGCGTTCGACTTTTTCGCCGTCTGCGGAGCACACGTACTGCTGCTTCAGGCGGGCGCCATCCTTCTTATGGAGCCAGTTGAACGAGATCGCGGCCTTCGACTCGCCGGCAGCGAACAGCTGCACGGGCACGGACACGAGGCCGAACGAAACCGTGGCGGAACCGATGGAATGGGCGGCCATATCGGAGTATGATACGCGCTCATGCCTACCCGTCGGAAGGCCCGCCCGGACGCAGGCGACGCGCTCAGAACTTACCGCGAGAAACGGGCGTTCGATCAGACGCCCGAGCCCGGGGGGTTAGTCCCCCAGCCGGCGCCCCAACCGGGGGGGGGCGGGGGGGGCGGGGGGGGCCTGGTGATCGTGCACATGCATGACGCCACACGCCTGCATTGGGACCTGCGGCTCGAAATGGATGGCGTGCTCAGATCCTGGGCGGTCCCCAAGGGCCCTTCCGCCAACCCCGCCGACAAACGGCTCGCCGTCAAAGTCGAAGATCACCCGCTCGAGTACGGCGACTTCGAGGGGATCATTCCGGAAGGAAACTACGGCGCCGGCACCGTCATCGTCTGGGACCGCGGGGTGTGGGTCCCGCTCGAGGACGTGCGCGCAGGATTCGAAAAAGGGAAGCTGCTGTTCGAGCTGCGAGGCTACAAGCTGCACGGCCGCTGGACGCTGATCAAGCTCAAGAAGACCGAGAAAGAATGGCTGCTCATCAAGGAGCGCGATGAGTACGTCTCGACCGAGCCGTACTCGAATGAGTCGGTGCTCTCAGGGCTGACCAACGACGAGCTGCGTAACGCGAGACAGCGTGCCGAGCCGATCAAGCAGGAGTTGGAGAAGCTGGGTGCGCCGAAACGCGTCCTGCGCGTGGAAGACACGGAGTTGATGCTGGCGGAGACGCGCGCCGAGCCCTTCAGCAAGGACGGGTGGCTGTTCGAGGTGAAGCTCGACGGCTATCGCATGCGCGCCGCGTGTCAGGACGGCGAGGCAATCCTCTACTCCCGGAAGGGCCTGGACTACACGGAAGCATTTCCGGAAATCGCGCGCGCGGTCAAAGCCCTGCCGTTCGAGGGCGTGATTCTGGACGGCGAGCTCGTCGTGCTGAACGAATCCGGCCATCCCAGCTTCAACAAGCTGCAGGTGCGTGCCAAGCTGGGCGCCCGCGAAGCGAAACGCGCGGCCATTGAATCGCCGGCAACGCTGTATGTATTCGACCTGCTGGCGTTCGCCGGCTATGACCTGCGCAAACTCCCGCTCGTCCAGCGCAAGCAAATTCTCCAGCAGGTGCTGCCCCGGACCGGGCCGTTACGGTCCTCCGAGCACTTCGAGAAGAACGGCGAGGCGTTGTACGAGCAGGTCGTGAGGCTGGGACTCGAAGGCATCATGGCGAAGAAGGCGGACAGCCCGTATCGCAGCGGCCGCTCCGCCGACTGGCTGAAGATTCGCGCCGACCGCATCGACGACTTCGTCGTCGTCGGGTTCTCGAAGCCCAAAGGATCGCGCGGCGGCTTCGGCTCGCTGCACGTCGGCGCCTACAAGGACGGCAAGCTTATCTATTGCGGGCGCGCCGGCTCGGGGTTCAGCGGCGCGCAGCTCGATGAGATCAGCGCCACCTTGAACCAACTGGTGCGCGAGACGCCGCCGTGCGAGCCGCCCGAGAACGGCGCGCTTCCCAAGGGGCCGGATCACACCTGGGTCGAGCCGCGTCTCGTGTGCGACGTGCGGTACAAGGAGTTCACGCCGGACGGCCTCCTCAGGCAATCGGTGTTTGTGAGATTCCGCGACGATAAAAAGCCGGAGGATGTGATGATGCCGGGGACGAGGGACGAGGGACGGGGGATGGGTGAACCTGAGGTGGGATCCACCCGTCCCTCGTCCCCCGTCCCCCTTCCCCGGGAAGTAAAGTTCTCGAACCTGGACAAGGTATTTTGGCCGGAGGAAGGTTACACAAAAGGAGACTTGATCGAGTATTACAGGTCGATCGCGCCCTGGCTGCTGCCGTATCTCAAAGATCGGCCGGTCGTGCTCACGCGCTACCCTGACGGCATCAACGGCAAATCCTTCTACCAGAAGGACGCGCCCGGCTTTGTGCCCGACTGGATCCAGACGATTCCGATCTGGAGCGAGGACACGCAACGCGACATCGATTACTTCGTCTGCAATGACGTGGAGTCTCTCGTCTATCTCGTAAACCTCGGCACGATCCCGTTGCACGTCTGGGGCAGCCGCATCACCGATCTCACCAAGCCCGACTGGTGTCTCATCGATCTCGATCCGAAAGACGCGCCGTTCGCCGACGTGATCGTGCTCGCCAAGACGATGAAGCAGGTGTGCGACGAGGTCGACATGCCCGCGTTCGTCAAGACAACCGGCAAGTCGGGCCTGCACGTCATGCTGCCCCTGGGCCGGCAGCTCACGTATGCGCAGTGCCTGCAGCTCGCGATGCTGTTCGCCCGTCTCGTCACCGATCGCCATCCGGACATTGCGACGACGCAGCGTACGATCAGCAAGCGCGAGGGCAAAGTCTATGTCGATGCGTTCCAGAATCGCGCCGGCCAGCTCATGGTCGCGCCCTACAGTGTGCGGCCGTCGCCGGGCGCACCGATGTCGATGCCGATCGAGTGGGACGAGGTCGACGGCAAGCTCCATAACAGCAGATTCACGATCGCCAATGCGCTGAAGCGCATGCAGACGCTCGGGCACGATCCGGTGCTGCCCGTGCTGGAACGTAAACCCGACTTGATGGGGGTGCTGGAGCGGTTGAATGAACGGCTGAAATGAGAAGTCGGAATTGTGTCGTTTGGCGCGGTCCGCGTTGCCTTCTCGTGGCCCAGCTGGGTAACACTAGCGACATCCCACCAAGGAAGGCTCGTATGACCCTCCATCGCTGGTGCGCAATTGCGGTCGTCGCCGCGGAGCTCGCCGCTTGTAGCGGCACGGAACGTCCTGCCCCGGCGGGCCCGTCATTTGACGTCACGACGGACGCCGTCGTGACCGGCAGCGTCGTCGGCCCCGCCGGCAGCATCTGCAACTCACTTTCGCCTAATGCAGTGCTCATCATGCGGTTGATCAGCGTGGCCCGAAATGCCGTCGCGGGGAGCCAGAACCTCACTTGTCCGACGAACAGCTACACGTTCGCAGCCGTGCAACCAGGGAGTTATCTGCTGCGAGTGCAGTTGCCGATCAACGACTTAATCACGGCGGGCTTTCCCTGGCGCGTGTACAGCACGACCCCGGTCGAGGTCGGTGACGGTCCGGTTACCCGCGACCTCCCCGTCGAGCAGGGGCTTCCACTTGGAGGTGGCGTCTTCGTCGATGGCGTAGGGATCGCCGGCATTCCGCTCACGTTGTTCCATGCCGACGTGCCCGCCTTCGGCGTCGCCCAGGGCGCGAGCGGAGCGGACGGCAGATGGGATGAATTCTTCGGACGCACCCCGATTGTGCTGCAAAGCGGGATCCGCATGGTGTCGTCGGTGGTGTGTGATCTCCTCGGTGCGAGACTGCTGTCGCGACCCTCATTCGACCCCTTCGTTTTTCCCTATGACGCAAGCAGCCTGTCGTGCGAGCTGACCGCCTCCACAGCGCGACAGTTCACACACCAGCGGACGCGGCTGGTCGTCACGCCCGGTGTGGGCGACGTCGGAGCCGGACAGCTGGCCTTCCCTGAGGCGCTCGGCAACGGGTGGGGCGTGCAATTCCCGGTGACTCCCGGTGAACAGCCGCGGATTGGAGACATCACGGTCTCGCAGCTCTTCGCGGGCGGGCTGCTCGTCGGCATTCGACCCGACCGCCTCCTGAGCGCCAACGAGCTCAACGGCTACATCCAGTGCGGCAATTGCCGGGCGTTCGGACCGGACGGCCGGCTGCACTTCACATCGTCGCCCCAGTACGGCACCAAGGTGACGTGGCAGTATTCCGACGGGTCATCATCACAGGGAATCGGGCTGAAGGTCGTGCAGAAGTCGTATGACGGCGTGCCCCCCGCCGATTACGTCCTGTTCCGGTTCACGATCACGAACGGTGGGGCGGGACTCGTGACGATTTATCCCGGATTCTTTGCCGACTGGGACATCGACGATGACTTCCTCGATGACGTCGGCGCGACGGAAGGCCGCCTGATGTACATGACGAACGCAAGCGGCGGCACTGCGGGCGGGTCCGTGATTATCAGTGACGCTCCCGTGTCGGGCACCGCGTTCTTCACCGACTTCAACCAGACGACAGCCGAAGTGGTGTCGGCGCTGGCGGGTGACTTCACCAATCCAACCGCTGAGGAACCCAACGATCACCGCTATGTCCAGGCGATCGGGCCGATCACACTCGCCAAAGGGGCGTCGACGCAGTTCTGGCTGGCGATAGTTGCCGGAGAGGATCTCGCGCAACTGCGCGGCAACGCCGTGGCCGCCGAGGCGGACGTGGCGGCGCGGCGCGCTCAGCCGGACGCGGCGGACGCTGTCTCATCGGCCGGTAGAGTTTGGAGCGGTGGAAAGAGCACGCCGCGCGCCAGCTCTCCCGCCTGCAAGAAGGGATGTGCCACCGTCACGCAGTGACGGTGTATGGAGCACCTCCTGAACGTCCCGCCCGATGCGCGAGCACTGCTCGTGCTCGCGCACGGTGCGGGAGCTGGAATGCGGCATCCCTTCCTTGAGCGCGCGGCCGCCGCCCTCGCGGCCTCCCGGATTGCGAGTTACCGCTATGAGTTCCCCTACATGGAGCGTCACGCGCAGCGGCCCGATCCTCCGGCCGTTGCCGAGGCGCGCGTGCGTGAGGCCGCACTCGAGGCGGGGCGCGCCGTCCCAGGCCTGCCCCTGCTGGCCGGTGGTAAATCGTTTGGCGGGCGGATGACGTCTCAGGCGCAGGCCAACGCGCCGCTCCCCGGCGTACGGGGCCTCGTCTTCTTCGGTTTTCCGCTCCATCCCCCGGGACGCCCCAGCGCCAGCCGGGCCGAGCACTTGTCGCAGGTGCAGGTGCCGATGTTGTTTCTTCAGGGGACGCGCGACGAATTTGCGACGCCCGAGTTGTTGCGGGGCGTCATCGACAACCTGGGGTGGCGCGCCAGCGTGCATCTGGTCGACGACGGCGGCCATTCGTTCAAGGTGCCGAAGCGCACAGGCAAGACGGAAGCGGACGTGATCCGGGAGCTCGCACACGCAGTCGAAACGTGGTTCGTCAGCGTCAGCGCGAGGAGCGAGAGTGCCTAACTTCTGGTTGGTCAAGACCGAGCCGAGCACGTACAGCTACGACGACCTGGAGCGCGAGCAGACGGCGGTCTGGGACGGCGTGAAGAATCCCGTGGCGCTGCGAAACATGCGGGCGATGCACCCCGGCGATCAGGTACTCGTCTATCACACCGGCGACGAGAAGGCGGTCGTCGGGTGGGCAACGGTTGTGTCGGCCCCGTACGCCGATCCGAAAAAGCAGGACCCGAAGTTGATGGTCATCGATCTCAAGGCGCACCGCCGCCTGCCGCAAGCGGTGACGCTGGCGCAGATCAAGTCGGACAGGACGTTTGCCGACCTGCCCATTGTAAGGCAGGGGCGCCTGTCAGTGAGTCCAGTGACGGCGCCCCAGTGGAAACGAGTCCTGCAGCTCGGCGGTGCGGACGACTAGCGCCTCTTCTTTCTCAGTTTGCGGTTCTCCGCCCGCGCCGAGGCAATGCCGGCCGCGACGCCGGCGACGATCGCCGCGCGGCCCGCGGCTTTCAGCACCTTCCCGGTGCGGCGCAACGCCGCCTTGATGCGCCGCTGCCGCTCGTCCGTCTTGGCGCGTTTCTGCGCTTCCTGCAGCAACCGGTCGGCCTCTCGTGCAGCAGTCTGCGCCCACTTCCTGGCCGTCCTGGCTGCCTTGACCGCTGCTGTTTTGAAGCGCTCGGTGCGTGAAGCCATGTGGATCCTCCAGAGCTGAGGGTCGCCCCTTGATACGCCACTGCGGTCGGTTGGAGCCGTCACGCGCCGAGCACTTCGGCGGCCTTCTTGACGTCGCGGGCCTTGACCCACAACAGGGCGCCGTAGCGGCCCATCCCCGTGCGGGTGGCACTCGTCGCGGTCACGTTGATTCCCGCGGCGCCGAGCCGGGCCAGTAGCTGCGCCATCGCGCCGACGCGATCGTCACCCTCGATGAGAAACACCGTCTTCGGTTTCGAGACCTTGAGCTTCGCGGCTTTGGCCGCCGCGAGAAACGCCGCGGCGTCGGACGGCACGAGGTCGATCTGGGAGCGGCGCGCGCTCGGGAAGGCGTGGACCGCCAGCAGGTTTACGCCCGCGTCGCGCAGCGCGCCGAACAGGCGTTCTCCCTCTCCAGGCTTATCGGGGATCGTGACGTAGTAGTACTCGGCTTTGCGGATGGTGTCCATGGGTGCTCCTCGAGCAGGGTCCCTCAAGCCTCGCTCGAATATCGGCTTCTGGCAACCAGCGTCCGTTCCGATTGACCGTCTGAGGTCATGCCACCCGCTGTTTCATGACACGGCGACGACCCACCCACACCACGACCCCGATCGCGCCAAGCGGAATGACCACGCCAAGCGACTGCACGACGAGCGAAACAAGCACCACGAAATTGCGCCATGCCTGCCGGAAGGCATCACCCATCACGCTCCGCCCTGCGCTGCCAACAACCGGCAGCGGCTCATGCACGGTGATGCTGAGCGTACTCATCGCTGTGTGGGCGCGGAGATAGCGCATCCGTCCTTCGTAGCGCTCGATTTCTTCCCGCACGCGCGCCAGCGCTTGTTCGACGTCGAGAACGTCCTTGAGTCTCCCCGCCCGCGTCGCGAGTAGCTCGATGAAGCGGCGCTCGAGACGTCGCGCATTTTCCATGCGAGCCGTGACGTCTACGTATTCCTCGCCCACGTCCTGCGCGCTGACGTTGATGGTTTCCAGTTTTCCGATGGGTGTGAGTCCGGTCACAACGTCGTCGAATCGCGCGGCGGGAATCTTCACCTCCATCGAGGCTTGGCGGAGCCGCTTCTTCCCTGCGTCGATGCCGGAATTGGCGACGTATCCTCCCAACCGGGTTGCCAAGTCCTTCACCTGGGCGATTGCCGGCTCCAGGGAGTCCACCTCGACCGACGCCGTGGCGGTTCGAATGACCATGTCGGAGATGGCGTCAGGAGGTGTTAGGGGCCGGAACTCCTCTGTTGCAGTGACAACAACTTCGCTTAGCGCCGGCGCAGCGTGCTGTGCGAGGGTTGCTACTTGTCCACTGTAGCCTTCCTGTTGATTCCGCTGGAGATACTCGATACTCGACGAATCAGCGGCCACCGGTGCTTGATCAGTTCCACATCCGAGGAGGCTTGCTACGCAGAGGAGGGTAATCGAACGCGGTCTCATGAGAATGCTCCAGGTGGAGGGTTATCCGAAAGAGACGGCGTTCACATGGCCCGATGCACATCGCCCCATGAACAGTCGCACACGGAAACATGACGATTGGGTGAACGTAGATTGTCCCTATGGATGGGATCGCCGTAAAGCTCGAGCGCCTGAAACGCGAAGCCGCCCGCGAATGGAAGCGCAAATGGCGTCAGAAATTGCGCCAGGCGGCGCCGGCAACCTCCGCTGAGTGGCGGGCCTTGGCCGCAGCGGTCGCTGCCGGCCTCTTGAGAATCTTCCTGATCATTGCATTGCCATTTGCCGTCTTGGTGCGCGGCTCCGTGTTCATCTACCAGCACGGCCAGACCTCCGTGTGGCTGGCGGTGCTGACCGCCGCGTTCCTGACCGGTGGTGTGGTCACCGCGTACGCCGTGTGGCTGGCCCGCAAATTCACGCGCCGAGGGGGCAGGGGAGGCCGGGCCCTGATGATGCCGCTCGCGAAGTGGGTGGCGTTGCCGCTGGTCGTCTTCTACTGCGGCTATTCCTTACTCTATCTGGCAAGCGTGAACGCCAAGTCCGAGCCGGTCCGCGCGTACTACCGTTCGGTGCATCCGCTGCTCCGCCTGGCGCTGTCCACGCTGATCCTAGTGGACCGCGACATGCTGATCACCGACTCCGGGCGGCTGCCGGAGGACTACGGCCGGATGGGATTGCCAACCAACAGCCGCACCCGCCACTACAAGCAGGCCGACGGGTGGATTCACGCCGTCGATCTGCGCACGACGGGACGCGGCGTCATCAAGAACCGCGGGGTACAGTTTTACTTCTGGTTGATGGGATTTGAGACTCGACGACACATCGGCACCGCAGACCATCTGCACGTCGAGCTGAACTAGGCGAAGAGCTTTTGCAAATCAGCGAACGGGATCCCGTACGCCTCGAGCGTCCCGTACGTGCCTCTCTCCTTCCATTCTTTCGCCATCCGCCGCACCAGGCCCAAGGTCGCCCGCATTGGGGCTGAGCCGAATGTCACCCGGCGCACGCCGAGCGCGGCGAGCTCCTTCAGGGTAGGCGAGTTGGGTGTACCGAGGATGTTGAGCGGCGCGCGGATCTGCTGGGCCAACTGTTCGATCGTATCGCGGTCGCCGACGAACGGCACGAACACCGAATCGGCGCCGGCATCGCGGAACGCGTTGCCGCGGCGCACCGCCTCGGCGACGCGCTCGTGCCGTGGGATTTCGGGTGCCTCGAAGACGTCGGTCCGGGCATTGATCACGATCGAGACGCCCGCCGCGTCGGCGGCGGAGCGCGCCGCCCGCACCCGTTCCACGGCGAGTGCGAAGTCGATCAGATGCTGCTCGGCAACACGGTCCTCGAGATTCATCCCGACCGCGCCCGCGTCGATCACGCGGCGCGCAGTCTCGGCGACCGCGTCCGGTGTCATTCCGTAGCCCGCTTCCATGTCGGCGGTGATCGGAACGGAAATGCGGCGCGTGATCCGCGCAACGGCGGCGAGCATTTCGTCCCGACTGATGCGTTCACCGTCCGGGTAGCCCAGGCTGAAGGCGATTCCGGCGCTGGTCGTCGCGAGGGCGGAGAAGCCCGCCTCGACGAAGATGCGCGCACTCCCGGCGTCCCAGGCATTTGGCAGGACGAGCATCGGCCCCTCGATGTGGCGGCGCCGCAACGCTTCGGCTTTTTCGTTCATGCGCGTAGCTTACCTGCTCCCCGAGCGGAGTCAAAGCGTGCGTTTTGCTCTCTTCCTCCTTCAGACGACCTGCATTTCTCAGCCCGCGACGCTCCCGTCCGTCGCGCCACGGTGGTCGGCCGCCCGCGCCCGCGCGCACGCCATCGCCTGCGAAAAGCTGGCGCCCAACATCCCCGGCTTTGCCCTCGCCGTCGCGGTGGACGGCAAGCTGGTCTGGTCGGAAGCGTTCGGGTACGCGGACCTCGATGCCAAACGCCCGGCGACCACGGCGACGCAGTTCCGCATCGGCAGCGTGTCGAAGCCATTGACGGCCGACGCGGTGGCGCAACTCTACGAAGCCGGTAAGCTCGATCTCGACGCGCCGGTGCAGCGTTACGTGGCGACATTCCCCGACAAGGGCGCGCCCATCACCACGCGGTTGCTGGGCGGTCACCTCGCGGGGATCCGGCACTACAAGGGGAATGAGTTCGTGCTCAACCAGCGATTCCCGACCGTTACGGCGGGATTAGCCATCTTTCAGAACGACCCGCTGCTGGCGCCCCCTGGGACGCGCTACTCGTACTCGACGTACGGATTCGATCTGATCAGCGCCGTGGTGGAGGGCGCGTCCGGAGAGCAGTTCCTGGCGTACATGAGCCGCCACGTCTTCACGCCGCTGGGAATGACCAGCACCGCCCCGGACAAGAACGACAGCCTGATTCCCAACCGCACGCGGTTCTACCAACGGACTGGCAGCGGGCAATTCGTCCCGGCGCCGACCGTGGACAACAGCTACAAGTGGGCCGGCGGGGGATTTCTCTCGACCGCTGAAGACCTCGTGCGCTCCGGGCAACGGGACCTTAGCGCTATCACCTCGCCAGGCGGTAACCGGTTTTACGAACCGTGAGGATGTGCTGGGGATTGGCGGGATCGTGCTCCAGCTTGCGGCGCAGCTCCGCCACGTGGGTGTCGACCGTGCGACTCATCACTTCGGCGCTGTAACCCCACACCTCGGTCAGGAGCTCGGAGCGCGTGATGCAGGCGCCGTCGCGCCGGAGCAGCGCCAGCAGCAGGTCGTATTCCTTGGGCGTGAGAGCGACCGGCGAGCCGTCGCGGAGCACCGTGCGGGACGGCGTGAGGATTTCGATGTCGCCGAACTTCTCGAACACGGGCGTGGGCGGCCCGCCGTTCTTGCGCGGCGCCATGACGCGACGCAGCAGCGCCTCGATGCGGGCCAGCAGCTCGAGCACGCCGAACGGCTTCGTGACGTAGTCGTCGGCGCCGAGCCGCAGGCCGCGGACCTTGTCGGCTTCCTCGCCTCGGGCGGTGAGGATCAGCACCGGCATACCGTGGCCGTCCTCGCGCAGGGCGCGGAGCACGCGGAAGCCATCCATGCCCGGCAGCATCAGGTCGAGCACGATCAGGTCGGGGGGGGGCTTCGCCGTGCGCGCGCGCGATAGGCCCTTCGTGCCGTCCTTGGCGACTTCCACCTCGTAGCCCTCGATCTCGAGGTTGTTCCGCAGGCCGTAGGCCAGATCGGGGTTGTCCTCGATCACAAGGATCCGTTTGGGACCGATGGTCGGGGCGATCACGCGGGTAGCTCGATCACGACCCGGGTCCCCCCGGCATCACCAGACTCGTCGATCCAGGCGCGGCCGTGATGCAGGCTCGCCAGCTCGCGGACGACCGCGAGACCGATGCCGCTGCCGGCGACGGATGATTCGCGGTCCCGCTCCAACCGCCAGAACCGCTCCCACACGCGCTCGCGGTCGGCTCGCGGGATCCCCGGTCCGCCGTCGTCGACCCACAGCCGGGCGACGCCGTTCTCGCGCGTCGCGCTGATCCGTACTTCTTGTCCGGCCGGGCCGTACTTCACCGCGTTGTCGAGCAGGTTGAGGAGCATCTGGCGCACCGCGCCGGGGTCGGCGGGAACGACGAGATCCTCCGGGACGGAGGCGGAGACTGTCGCACCGCGCGCCGCGGCGAGTGGCGCAAAGCCGTCGATCACTTCCTGAACGAGCGGGGCAAGCGCAGTCGGCTCCGGCGTGATGTGCGCCGTCTGCCGCTCCGAGCGCGAGAAGTGCAGCAGATTCTCGACCAGGTGGGTGAGGCGGCGGGCTTCCTGATCGATGATGGCGAGCGAGCGGCGCCGCTCCTCGTCGGAGCGCACGCGCCCCAGCGTCAGCGTCTCGGAAAACATCCGGATTTGCGCGAGTGGCGTCCGCAGCTCGTGCGACACGCCGGAGATGAAATCGGTGCGGAGTCGCGTGAGCTGCGATTCGCGCCGCAGCTGCACCAACGCCGTCCCGATCAGGGCCGCTGTCAACGCCAGCAGGCCGAGAATGAGTGGCAGCCGCGACCTCGGCAGTCCTCCGATGATCAGCTGGTCGGCCACCGACGCGCGCAGCGTCGCCTGGGCGTACAGATCGCCCATGTCGGTGCCGATCGTGTCGCGCGCGGTGAACGGTGAGGTGTATTGCACACCGGACCGGTAGATCTCGACGCCCCAACGGTCGGTGATGATGACCGAGCCCATCGAGTCGTACTGCACGCCGCCCGTGAGCGGGCGCGGCAGCAGCGGAAACTTCTCGGTCGCCTGCACGACGAGCGGTCGCAACGCGGCGGGCTTCGCCTCGAAGCCGAGCGCCGTGCGCAACACGCCCTCGTTATCACGTAACACCGTGTACGCGACGTAGCGGCGATCGCCGTCGGGTTGGCCGAGCACGGTTCCCATGTGCCACGACGTGTCGTAGATGGTGCGCGTGTGGGCGGGCAACGTGTCGACCAGCCACGCGCGCACCGCATGCGGGACCGTTTGTCCCGACGTCTCGAGCTCCCCCGACTTGAGATCCATGCGAAACGTGAACCGGATGTAGGGCGCGAGGGAAAACTCATGCTCCATGGCGTCGAAATGCAGCGCGCCCGGCACGGGCAGCGGCTTGCGCGGCGCCATGTCGTGCGCGTGCTGGATCGCTTTCAACGGCGGCACGACGGCGTAGTAGATCTCAGTGGCGCTGCGTTGCGCCACCCGTGCCGCGGCGAGCGCCGCGTAATCGCGCAGCACGCGATCGGCCTGCGCGCGATGGTAGCGTGCCGTACCGTACGCCTGGATCCCGAGCGCGGCGGCGACGCCGAACGCCAGCACCAGCAGGACCGCCACGACGGCGCCGCGTCTCACTCGGAAACGTCCTGACGTGCGAAGCCACTTCATGAACTGAAGAATCCCTCTTGGCCGCTCACCCGGCAACAGCTTGCGAAGTTGGCTGGACCGATCTCTGACAAAGCGCACACGCCGCGGCAATCTCTGCCGCGGCGTGTGATCCTACATTCGGAGGGTAGGTCGCGGCTCAAGTGTCGACGGCCACTTGGCCCGGCCTCGCCAACCCGGAGTGCAGCGCGTGGCTCCGGGTTTGGTTTTTCTAGCGGTTCGACATCGACGGCACGACCCGCATCTTACCAAGCATCTCGGCGACGCGCTCGGCCACGATCCCGAGTGCACAGCCGATCGCCAATGCGATCGCGATTCGGATACCGCCGTTGATCGCGACGGCACGCGCACCCATGGCGGTGGCGGCGCCGACGAACGCACCTGCGGTATACGACAACAGCGGGACCCGCGCCTGGAACACCATGCCGAAAACGGCAGCGCCGAGCAGCAGAGCGTCCAGCAGGTCGTTCCGCCCGAGCGCGGTCGACACGGCGGCATACAGCAGCGCCCAGACCACTCCGGACGCCGAACCGACGATCGACTTTTGCAGCCCCATCATGCCGCCGCCCGCGCCTACGAAGCAGGCGAGTCCGATGAGTACCGGCCACAGCTGCAACGGCAACTTTCCGAAATGCGAAATGATGGCCCATAGGGCCGCTACGATTGCCAGGCTGAGTGCTTTGGTAGTCGACGCGCTCATCTGTTGGGCCTCCTCCTAGAAGGGGGAATCCGGCGCCAACATAATGAACGGACACTGCAGGGTGCAACGCCGTGCGGCTAAACGCGTTGAATTACATAGGCTTCCATGGCGTAGTACTCGGGCAGCCCGAGGCGGTCGGCGCGTGCCGCGGTCTCCAGATTGCGGGCCTCCACCCGCTGCCAGAACTCCCGCTCGTCGTAGCCGCCGGGGAAGGGCGCCGTGTCCTTCTGGGATTGATGCCGGAAGATCGCGAGAATCTTGGCCCGCAGCTCGTCCTGCGACAGCGGTACCAGCACGTCCGCCTCGGTGAGCGACCACTCCTGCCAGGCGCCGCGATACAGCCAGATCTCCGGCTGCTGGCCTTGATAGCGCTCGAGCGCGCGCTCGACGGCCGCCTTGCAGGTGCGATGCGTGCCGTGCGGATCGGAGAGATCGCCCGCGACAAACACGAGATCGGGCTTTGTCTCTTCGATCAGGCGTTGCACGATCGCGATGTCCTCGTCACCCAGTGGCCGCTTCCGCACTTCGCCGGTCCGATAGAAGGGCAGGTCGAGGAACCGCGCGGCGTTCGCCGGAATCCCGACCGCCGCGAGCGCGGCAATCGCTTCCGATTCGCGGATGAACTTTTTGAGATTCTGCACGACCGGGATGTCGATGTCCCCCGGCGCCTTTTGCTCCATGCCGGCATTGACCGTGCTGCGGGCGCGTTGCAGCGTCGACCCGTCGAGCCCCAACGCTGCGGCGGCCCGCTCCACGAAGTCGAGGTGGCGGGTCACGTCGTGATCGAACACGGCGATGTTGCCGCTCGTCATGTACGCGACGACGATCTGGTTCTCGTTCTCCCACAGCTTGCGGAGAATGCCGCCCATCGAGATGACGTCGTCATCGGGATGGGGCGAGAAGACGAGCACCCGCTCGTGCGCCGGGAGCTTGGCCCGGCCACGAATCTTGTCGCGCAGCCGGTTGAAGACCTGCCCGTTGATGGGGCCGGCCGAGCCGGCGCGCGCGAGCAGCGGGCTGA
>Ga0137372_10000456_pt1 | contig 38253 bp, 31 predicted proteins | sample SagtaG_6_FD_104911 | JGI IMG/M metagenome (GOLD analysis project Ga0137372, IMG submission 104911) | Vadose zone soil microbial communities from Sagehorn Ranch, Mendocino, California, USA - Sage1_R_60_16 metaG | ecosystem: Environmental > Terrestrial > Soil > Vadose zone | place: USA...
CGTCCAAGGGATCGCGCAGCGCTTTGGGTTTGGCGGCGGTGGCGGTGGTGGAGGCGGTGGCGGGGGCGTGGGTGGATCGCCGTTCAGCGGCGGGCGGTTCAACGAACGTCGCGGGGAAACGACGCCTCGTGCTGCATCCGCGACACCGTCGTTGCCGGCCGCGGGTGGCGAGAGCGGCGGCGAATCGACCGATGCCGCTCCTGACGCCAGCTTCCTGGCGACACTCGGCAACCTGCTGCGTAAACCGGGGCAAGGGGGGGGCGGCGGTGGTGGCGGCGGCTTTGGAGCGCTAGGATTCGTCGCGCAGACGTTCGGCCGGCCGACGGGAGGCGGTGGAGGCTTTGGAGGGTTCGGAGGCACCGCTAATACCGTCTCGACGGGTGACTATCTCGTGACGATCACGATCGACGGGAAAACGTTGAGCCGAGTTCTTCGTGTGGAACGGGGACGATAGCTGATGACCGATGACCGATAACTGATGGCATTTTTAGACACCAAGCATCAACGCGCCGCGTTCGTCGTGCTTGCGCTCGGCGCGGGAATCCTTTGGTCCCTGGGGCCCTACGCCACAGGGATCATTGGTATTCCGGTCCTCGCCGTCCTGTTCGCACCGGTGCACAACTGGCTGGCGCGGCGTGGGGTGCCGTCGTCGTTGGCGGCGCTCCTTGTCACACTGCTGGGCGCGGTGCTGATCATCGTGCCGGGATTGCTGATTGCGGGGTTGCTCATCAATCAAGCGCAGGAAATCACGCAGACGGTACTCCAGAGTCCCATCATCGAGCGCTTCCGCAGTTTGCAGTTCCGTGGTATCCCCGTCGGGCCCCGGCTTGCCGAGGCGGGCGGCCGGATTGTGGCGGCGATCGGCGCGAGTGCATTCGGGCTGGTCGGCACCGCGACGCGGATGACGCTGAACCTCACGATTTCGTTCTTTGGTTTGTATTACACGCTGAAGCATCCCGGCGACGTGTGGCTCGACTCTCGTCCCTACATCCCGTTCTCCGACACCAACACGGAGAAGCTGGGGAAGCGGTTCAAGGACGTGACGGTGTCGACGGTGATCGGCACCGGCGTCGTTGCCGCGCTGCAGGGCGCACTCCTGGGGATCGCGTTCTGGATCGCCGGGCTGCCCAACGGCCTGTTTTGGAGCGTCGTCACCATGGCGCTCGCGATTCTGCCGGTGGTGGGCAGCGGCATGGTATGGGGGCCGGCGGCGGTCGTGCTGATCATGCAGGGACGGCCGGCGGCCGGTGTGCTGTTGATCATCTGGGGCGTGGTGGTGGTCGGCAGCGTGGACAACTTCATCCGGCCGCTCATCTATCGCCGTTTCTCCGCCATTCATCCGCTCATCACGCTGATCGGCGCGATCGGTGGCGTGAGCTACTTCGGGCTGCTCGGCCTGCTGATCGGGCCGCTCGCGCTCAGCTATTTCTTCGAGCTGATTCGGATGTACCGCGAGGAGTATCTCGAGCCGGAGGTCGCCGGCTCAAGAGTAAGGAGATGAGGTCATGGACAAACAGCCCACGCTCCTCGCCCTCTGGGGTGCGGCGGTCGTCCTGGGATTGGTCGGCTACGCGGCCGCGCGGTGGCGGCGGTGGCTGGTCATCCCCGTGCTCGCGCTCATCGCCTTCCTCGCCTGGTCACGGCTCGGTGACCTCGCCGATCCCGTCGCAGGGCCGGCCATCCTCCAGGCGGCGGGGCGCGGCTACCTGATCCAGGCGTGTGCCGCACTTGCCCTGGCGGTGATTCTTGCTGTGATCGGCTTGGCGCCGAGGCGCGGGGCGCCGAGCTGAGACTCAGCGGATCGCCTCACGCGCCCGCGCGATCTCGACGCGGTCGCCATCGCCCGCCTTCATCTGGGCCAGATAATCGCCGTACCGTTGCCGCGCGGCCGCCCGCTCGCCACTGAGCTCGGCGGCGCGCGCCGATCCGTAGAGACTGCGGGCGCGCTTCGGCTCTCGCCGCAGGGTCTGCTCATACGCGCTGCGCGCGGCAGCGAAACGACCTGCCGCGAGTAACATGTCGGCTTCCAGCTCACGCGCCGGCAGCAGCTCGGCCGGCGTCACCGGCTGCTTCTCCGTCACGTCCTCGAGATCTGCCGCCGCTTTCGCGTCGCGCAGCGCCGCAACCGTATCACCGGCCGCGAGCTCCGACCACGCCGTCACAGCCTGCCGTTTGATCGCGACGACGCGCGCCCACTCGCTGTCGCCGCGCCGCGTCATGTCGGCTTCGGTGGCCGCGAGCGCCGCGATTTCGAGCCTGGCTTGGGCCGTATCGCCCTGGCGAGCCGCCCCGATGCCCCGCGCGAAATGGTCCAGCGCCGCACCGATCGTCAGCTCGGCGGCGCGCAGCGGGAGGCGCGCCGCCTCGCCCCATTCGCCCCGCTCGAGCGGCAGGCGCGCCTCCAGGGCAACGCGATTGTAGTTCGCGATCAGCGCGTCAGTAGCGGTGGCGACGGTGGTCAGCTGCTGCGCGGTATCGATCGTGCTGCGCGCCTCGCGGTCGCGGCCCTCCTGGAGATAGGCATAGACCAGGTAGTCGAGTGCGTGCAGCCGCTCGGGCGCGACGGGCTGATTATGGGCGCGGGCGTCCGCGAGGCCGGCTTCGAAGGCACGGTTGTTGGCGGCGATCGTCTCGTCCCACAGGCCGAGGCGCACGAAAATGTGCGAGGGCATGTGCTGCGCGTGCGGCGCCGACGGCGCGATCTCCACGTAGCGGCGCGCCGCATCGAGGCCGAGCGTCGCGAGACGGGGCGAGTCGTCGGCGTGAATGATGTAATGCGCCAGGCCGGGGTGCTGCGGGAATCGCCGGTACAGCGGATTCAGGATCGCGGCGGCCTGCTGCTGGCGGGCGAACGTCGTGTCGGTCTTGGGCGCCGTCTCGACCAGCGACAGCGCGTAGTAGATCGCGACTTCCGTGTCGTTCGGAAAATCACGATAGACGCGCGCCAGCGTGTCGGAGTAGGCCTGCAGGCGCCGCGCGTTGGGAATCGAATCGTATCCGCGATACAGCGCCGCGCTCGCGGCGAGGAATCCGCGCTCGCGTGCCGTCGCGGCACCGAGCGCAGCGGCGTGCTCGGCGGCGGCCGCGCCGCGGCGCAACGGATCCCCCTTCCCCGCGTTGCCGCCCGGACCTCCCGCGAACGGATTGCCCCACGCATTCAGCGCCATGCCCCAGTACGCCATCGCGCACGTCGAGTCGGCGTTCGCGACGGCCTGGAACGCCCCCTGCCCCTGCTCCCACCAGAACGAGTGCAGCAACGCCATCGCGCGCGTGAAGCGCTGCTGCGCTTCCGGATTGCAGGAGATCGGAAAGACGACACGGCCCAAGTGTTCGTGTTGCGCTGCAAGAGGAGAAGACAGCAACGTCGCCAGACACACAACGAGTGAGGATGTCCGCGTCATGGGTGGCTCCGCCAATAGAGAAACGCGGGGATTCCAAGTCCAATAAGCCCGGCACCGATTGTCGCATTGCGCGGATTGGACACGATGGAGCTGTAAACTACGAAGGCCGCGGCGCTAACAAAAAGTATCGGTGTGACCGGATAGCCCGGTACGCGAAAAGGAACATGGAGCACGGAGCTCGGAGCAGTCTGCTCCCTGCTCCGTGCTCTCTGCTCCATACGTCGATACACGAACAGGGCTGCTGCCGTCAGTCCAAAGAAGATCCAGTCGCCAAACGTCACGTAATCCACCAGCTGCCCGAACGTTCCCGTCAACGCCAGCAGGATCGCAAACCCTGCGAGCGCAACGATCGCCGCCGTAGGTGTGCGATAGACGGGATGCAGCACCGCGAGCCGCTGGAAGAACACGCCATCCGCTGCCATCGCTTGCAGCACCCGCGGCGTCACGAGAATCACGAGGTTCAGGAAGCCGAACGTCGAGATCGCGATTCCGGCCGCAATGATCTTGCCGCCTGCCGGGCCGAGCACCGCCTGCATCGTGTCGGCGGCGGGTGCCGTGCTGGCCGCGAGTCCTGCGACGCCCAGCACGCGCAGGTAGGCGACGTTCGCGAGAAGGTAGACCGCGACGACGATCCCAACGCCGAGCACCAAGGCGCGCGGCAGATTCTTCTCGGGCTCGACGATCTCTTCTGCGATGAAATTGGTTTGTTGCCAGCCGCCGTACGTAAAGAGGATGGGTACGAGAGCCGACCCCAGGGCGGCGAGATGCGGCGGCGGCGAGGGGGCGGCGAGGTGAAGCGGCGGCGAAGGGGCGGCGAGAAGCAGCCCCACGCCAATAAGGACCGCCAGCGCCGTCAACTTCAGTACGGTGAAGATGTTTTGCGTGATCGCGGCGGGACTGACGCCGGCGTAGTTGATGCCGGCGAGCAACACGATTGCGGCGACAGCGAGCGGCACCGAGAACCGGTGCGGCAGGTCAAACAGCGCCAGGGAATAATCGGCGAACGTCACCGCCACCGCGGCGATCGCGCCCGTCGCGATGACGAGCACCAGCGTCCAGCCGTACAAAAATGCCGGCAACGGACCGAAGGTCTCGCGCAAATAGACGTAGCCGCCGCCGACACGGGGACGCCGCTGCCCCAGCTCGCCCCAGCAGAACGCGCCGATCAAGGCGACCATCCCACCGATGACCCACGCTAGCAGCACCAACCCCGGCGAGCGCAGCCGCTCGGCGACGGTGGCGGGGGTGCGAAAGATCCCGCCGCCGATGATCCCGCCGACGACTGCCATCGTGCCAGAGAACAGCCCGAGACGCCGCAGATACGTTGTCATGCGACTCAATCTGTGACGTTTTGTGATACTTCCGGAAGCAGCAATTCCGCTTCACGTTTTGACATTCCTCAATTCGAGGGCCGCCCATGCCTCCCTATTCCCTCGTTGTGAACGGCAAGCGCCGCACCGTCGACGTCGCCGCCAACACGCCGCTCCTGTGGGTGCTCCGCGACAACCTCGGCCTCACCGGCACCAAGTTCGGCTGCGGCATCGCGCAATGTGGCGCATGCACGGTGCACATCAACGGCCAGGCCGTCCGGTCCTGCGTCATGCCGGTCTCCGCAGTCGGCACCAACCCGATTACGACCATCGAAGGCCTCAGCGCATCCACCACGCACCGCGTGCAAAAGGCGTGGATCGCCGAGGACGTACCGCAGTGCGGCTATTGCCAATCGGGACAGGTCATGGCCGCGGCGGCGCTGCTACAGCGGACGCCACAGCCCAGCGATGCCGATATCGACGCGGCGATGACCAACATCTGCCGCTGCGGGACTTACCAGCGCATTCGCGCCGCGATTCATCGCGCGGCAAAGGAGGCCTGATGGAACGCCGCGTGTTTCTTCAGGTCGCCGGCACGGTCGGTGCCGGACTGGTGATTGGGTTCCGGCTTCCCGACCGGCATGGCGTCGTCCCGTTTGCACCGAATGCGTGGCTGCGCGTCGACACCGATGGTGCGGTGACAGTCACGGTCGACAAGTCGGAGATGGGCGAAGGCAATCACACCGCCCTCGCAATGATCGTTGCGGAAGAGCTGGAGGCGGACTGGTCGAAGGTGAAGATCGGTGCGGTGCCCGAGAATCCCGCGGGCTGGTCGCGCCGCATGTCCACCGGCGGCAGCACGAGCGTGCGCACGTCGTGGGACATCCTCCGGAAAGCCGGCGCGACGGCGCGTGCGATGCTCGTCACTGCAGCCGCTCAGACGTGGAACGTCGAGCCCGCAAGCTGCCGCGCCGACAACGGTACCGTCGTCCACATCAGAAGCCGGAAACGAATGACGTACGGTGAGTTGGCGCAAAAAGCGGCGACGATCCCGGTTCCCGAGAACGCGCCGCTCAAGGATCCGAAAGACTTCCGTCTCCTCGGCACCGCGGTACCGCGGCTCGACACGCCGTCGAAGGTCAACGGCACCGCCCAGTTCGGCATCGACGTGCGGGTGCCGGGGATGCTCATTGCCACGATCGAACGCTCGCCCGTGTTCGGCGGCAAGGTAAAGACCTTCGACGCGGCGGCTGCAAAAGCCGTGGCCGGCGTGCGTCATGTCGTGCCACTCGACAGCACGCCGTGGACCGGCGTGCAAGGCGCGTGGGGCGTTGGCACGGAGAGCGGCGTCGCCGTCGTCGCCGACACCTACTGGCAAGCCGTCCAGGGACGCCAGGCCCTCAAGGTCACATGGGACGAGGGAGCGAACGCCTCGCTCGGCAACATACCTGCCAGGCTGGCGGCGCTCGCCGGCCAGTCCGGAGCCCAGGCGCGCAAGGATGGTGACCCCTTCGCCGCGCTCGTCGGAGCCGCGAAGCGTGTCGAAGCCGTGTACGAAGTACCGTTCCTCCATCACGCCACGATGGAGCCGATGAACTGCACGGCCTTCGCGCGCGCGGACGGCTGCGAAGTGTGGGCGCCGACGCAGAATCAGACGCGCGCGCAGCAAGTCGCCGCCGAGGCGGCCGGTGTGCCGGTCGAGAAGGTCCGGATTCACACCACGCTGCTCGGTGGCGGTTTCGGGCGGCGGCTCGAGTCGGATTTTGTTGCCGAGGCCGTGCGCATCTCGAAGGCGGTGAATGCGCCGGTGAAGGTGATCTGGTCGCGCGAGGACGACATGAAGCACGGGTTTTATCGTCCCGCGACGTACAATCAGCTCGCGGCGGGGCTCGACGCGCAGAACAAGCCGATCGCGTGGACCCATCACATCGTCGCTCCGCCGATCCTACTCAAGTTCGGGCCGCTGGAGAACGGCATCGATAGGACGCTGATCGACGGTGCCTCAGACATTCCGTACGCGTTCCCGAACGTCTCCGTCGACCAGGTCGCGGCCGATCTGCCGGTGCCGCTCGGCTTTTGGCGTTCGGTCGGCGCGTCGCAGAACGCGTTCGTGGTCGAGTGCTTCTTCGACGAAGTCGCCGCGGCGGCGGGCCGCGATCCGTACGAGCTGCGGCGCGAGCTGCTGCAAACGAAGCCCCGCCATCTGCGCACGCTCGAGCTGGCGGCAACGAAAGCCGGCTGGGGCACGCCCCTTCCCGCCGGCCATGGGCGCGGCATCGCGATCGCCGAATGGGAGCCGACGACGTGCGCCGAGGTCGCAGAGGTCTCGGTGGCGCCCGACGGCACGGTGCGCGTGCATCGCGTGGTGTGCGCCGTGGACTGCGGGCCGGTCGTGAACACCGATACCATCGCCGCGCAAATGCAGGGCGGCGTGGTGTTCGGCCTGTCGGCGGCGTTATATGGCGAGATCACGATCGAAAACGGCGGGGTGAAGCAAAGCAACTTCAACGACTATCCGGTCCTGCGGATGCCGGAGATGCCGCTCGTCGAAGTGCACATCGTGCCGAGTAGCGACACGTTGGGAGGGATCGGCGAACCGTCTGTTCCGCCGACCGCCCCCGCGGTGTGCAACGCGATTTTTGCCGCGACCGGGAAACGGATTCGGAGGTTGCCGATCGGAAAACTCGTATAACCATCGGGAAACGAGAAACGGTTCCCGCTACTTCAGCGCCGCCACCAACCCCGCGTGATCCGACGGCCAGATCGGATACGCCGGTCCCGCCACGCGATCCGCCGGCACGTTGCCGAAGCGATCGACGCTGCCGCCGACCTTCCCGTCATCGCCCGCGAAGCCGCGCGTCCAGATGTAATCGATGCGCTGGTCGAACCGCGCCACTTGATCCGACAGATCGGCCACGTGGCAACAGGTGAGGCCATCGACGCCCGGGCGCATGGCGCGCCAGCTATCGGTGAATCCCGAGCTCGCCAGGACATCATACATCGGCGAGCCGGGCGTGTCGTTCAGGTCACCCATCAACACGACGCGTTCGCTCGCGCCGAGCGTCGCGACCATCTCGCCCACCTGCGCGGCGCGAATCTGCTCGAGCAGTCCTGGTGGCGCGCCGGCCAGATTCGCTTCGGTGTGGGCGCTCGCGAACGTGTACGACTGTCCGTCGACCGTCGTACGCGCCCAGACCCAGCCGCGAATCAGGACGACCCCTGGCGCAACCGGACCCAGGTTCACGGCGAAATCCTGACCGCTGGCCGCATCGATCGTCACCCGATCGGCATCGACCAGCAGCGCATCGTGGTCCACGAGGCGGACCAGCCCGGAGACGAGGTTGACGTTGATGTTGTCCGACGTCCCTGCCAAGGCGTAATGCAAACCACGCGCCGCGAGCTCGGCCTGCAGAATCGCGAGAAAGTCCTGATGCACAACGGCCGGCACGCCGAGCGGCGTCAGATCGATGTCGATCTGCGAGACTTCCTGGAGACCGACCGCATGCGGACGCGCGCGCGCGATCGCGTCGGCGATCGCCGCGGCGCGCGCCGGGAAGTCCGTCTTGCCGACCGTCTCGATCGCGAAGAGCAGCGCCGGGAAATCGTCGCCCGGATCGGGGGTGCCGAGGGCGCGAATCACCAGATCCACGTCCGCGCCGACGTAGAGATTCTGCGTCATCACGGTGATGTCGCGGGCCGCCGCGGGCGGTGACGTGATGTTGAACGACGGGGTGCGCTCGGGACTGGCAGGATCCTGATCGCACGCCACAGCGAACGCGATCAGGGGAATGACAAGCAGGAAGCGACGCATAATGGGACTCCGGGTTGAAAGACTGAACGTCGTGATCGACGTACCAGCATTCCCGGAGGCCCTCAAGACAGCATCAAGTGATCAGTGTTTGGTCGTTCCCGTCCTTGGATCAATCTCCCGGACCCCTTTGAGCACCATTCGCCTGAACTGAATCTGATGGATCTTGGTCCAATACCCTTCCAAGTCGCGCGATCGCAGCGCGATGGCGCCGCGCCGCGTGACGCCTGGCGGCGGAGGGACGAGGGTCGCGAGGCGGTCGTAGACCATCCCCCGCAAGGTCGGATGGACGCGCTGCATCAGGTGCCAGAGCGACAGGGCATCCTGCGCCCGCGCCAGCGTGACCACGTTGCGGGCGGCACGCGCCCTGCCTTTCTCGAAATCAAAGGCGACGAGAGCGCGCACGAGTGGTGCCGGTGCATCGTCGACGTAGGGGATCCCTGGTCGCTGTTTTGGTCGGGTCTGCATGATGGCGCCGACCGGCACGCGCGACGAAGGCACGCCAGCTCCGGCTGGGGCGTCGAATTCCACTTCCCCGCGCGTGACGTGCAGCCGGCCATTGCCGAGCGAGTCGGTCTCCAGCGTATAGGCACAGCCGAGGTCGATCGCGGTACCGGACGGTGTCTCGACGAAGAACAGGCGCGGGACGGCATCGACCGTCGCATCGATTCTGCCGCGGGCCAATGCCAGGCGATGTTCGTCGGCGCGGGCGACGACGAGCTGCAACCGCGTTTTCGGCTGCACCTCGACTTGCCCGATGCGCCCCACGGCGATCAGCGCGCGCGAGGAGTCGTCGGTCTGCACCCAGTCCCCGACCCGCAACCGGCCGGACGCGGCGAGGCGCGTCGTGCCCACCAATGGCCGCCCGGCCAGGGCGGTGACGTCCCATGCGGCGGGTTGGCCTCGGACCAACCAGATGCCGACCAGCACGGCCGCGGCGGCGAGCGGGAGCGAATACCACAGCCGCCGCAGACGGCGCTTTCCCAGCCGAGCCTCGATGCCCGGCCACAAATCGCGTGGCGGCTCGATGCTCTTCGGCAGCCGTTCGACGGCGTCCTGTAGCTCGCGTTCGTTCATCGCTCCAGCTTCTCCCGTAACAGACGGCGGGCTCGAAACAACTGCGCCTTCGACGTCCCTTCGGCGATGCCCGTCAACTGCGCGATCTCGCCATGGCCGTAGCCCTCGATGTCGAAAAGCACGAACACCTCTCGCGCGCCGTCCGGCAGCTGCGCGATCGCCCGTTCGAGATCGATGCTCAGCCCCTCCGTCGGATTACCCCGATTCTGCTCCAGTGACCCGGGATCCTCGACCGGCGCAACCCGCCGCTCGCGCCTGCCCGTCGTGCGGCGTTCGTTCAGCACGACGTTGACGGCCAGCCGGTGCAACCAGGAGCTGAAGGCGCTCTCGCCGCGGAACGAGCGGAGCTTGTCCCACAGGCGGACGAACACGTCCTGGGTGCGCTCCTCAGCGTCGCTGGCGTCGCCCGTCAGCCGCAAGCACAGCGCATAGACACGGCCGGCATGCTGGCGATACACCTCCCGGAAGGCCACCTGGTCGCCAGCCGCGGCGCGGGCGACGAGATCGTCCGGGGGAGGCACGTGATTAGGACGCCGCCGAGCGCTTCAGCGTTTGGAGCGGCTCGCTCACGGCAGCCGGATCCGTGCTAGATCGCGCAACCGCTGCTCGAGTTGCTTCTGCAGCTCGTCCAGGCGGGCCCGTTGCCGCGCGACCTGTGCCTGCGCCTGGGTCTGCACTTCGTTCACCCGGTCTTGCACCGGCCCCACCTTGTCGTTCACGAGCGCGTCGACGCGTGCCCGCATCTGCCGCTCCGCGGCGGCCACTTGTTCGCCGAGCACCACGCGGAGGCGGGCGGCGATCGCCTGATCGAGGTTCGAGCGCACGGCAAGATCGGGATGCTGCAGCGCGCCCGCGAGACGCGCTTCGACGTCGAGATTCGAAATCCCCGAGACGGTGCGCCAGATGAGATCGCCGATCGTCGTGTTCGCCAGTGCCCCCCCCGAGTCGCGCGACCAGCGCGCATTGCTGGAGCGGATGGCGAAGCGCGCGTGGATCGTGTCGCCGTTGAGATTGAAGCCGAGCTGCGTCACGGCAGCGCCGGGGTCGAGCCGCAACGGAACGCTGGGCACTTCGAACGCGGGAAGCGTGATGCCGCCGACGGTCGCGCCGGCCGTATCGACGGGGATGCCGCGCAGGTGATTGAGCAGTCCGCCGGCCACGAGCCGCGGCCCGCTGGCGCCGAACGTCGTCGGCCGGCCGTACACCGCCGGATCGCTGGTGAGGCCGGTCAGCCGGCCGGCGTAGTGCTGCGGCTGTGCGGCGTTCGGATGCAGCAGGAACGAGAGCTCGGCGTTGCGCAGCAGGAAGCGCGGCAGCGCGCGCTCTTGGGGGAAGCGGATGTCTTCGCCGGAGCGGCGCACCCGCTTGGTGCCGGTCGTGGCGCGCGGCAGCAGGCCGGGCGGCATGTAGCGCCGCGCCAGCTGCGTCCAGTACAGCACGCGCTCAAACGGCTGGATGGCGGCGGGTGCGAACAGCGCGGCGCCGACGGCCGGAGCATCGAGGCTCGGCAACTTGAGGAGGCTGCGCGCAAAGGCGTAGTCTCGCCGCCGGGCGCTATCGAGGCCAGCGAGCCCCGATTTCAGATTGGCAGTTCCTTGTGTGACATTTCTTTCTAGAGTCGTCACGCGATCGCGCGCGCGCTTCAGGCGATCGATCGCGCGGCGCGCCTCGTTCAGCGTCGCGAGATCGGTGGCGCGGGCATGCTTCAGCCGCTCGAGCGCGGCGCTCGCCGAATCGAGCGCGGGGCCGAGGCGCAGCGTGTCGAATGCCGCCTGCCAGGCGCGGCGGCTCGAGTCGGCGCGCGTGTCGAGCGCGGCGGCGGCCGGGATGGTCGAGAGGCGCCGCGGATCGAGCGAATCGACGCCGATCTTGCCCGTCGCGAGCTGCAGCGCGGGAATCTGAAATTGGCTCGCCCAGTCGTGCGTCTCGGCGAGCACCCGTCCCGCGATTCCCTCCCCCGACTGCGCCACGACCCGGCCGTCGGTCTGCCGCGGCGTGCCGAAACGCAGCCCGTTCGCGGCGACGCGGTCGATGATGAGCTTCTTTTCCGTCAGGGGGACGACGTCGAGATCGGCGACGATCTCGTCTGCCTGGAGCAGGTTCTTGAACGGCTCGTGCGGGCTGGCGATCGTGAGCCCGCGGATCGTGACGTCGCCATGGCGCAGGTCGAGGTGCAGATCCTGAATCTCGACCTTGGCGCCGAGCATTTGCGTACCGACTTTCTGCACCTCGCGGCGCGCGATGCTGTCGGCGAACAGCCACCACAGCACGCAGGCAATCACGAACAGGATGAGCAACGGCCCGATCGCGCGCCAGCGGAAGATTTTGACGCTCATGGCCGGAACATCTTGTAGACGTTGTAGACCTTGGATGCCATGACCGCGCGGTACCATCTCGACTGCCGCACCCGCTCACCGATGGTCGCGCGATAGCGGATCACCGCCAGCCGCGTCGCCAAGAACAGCGGCACCGCGAACAGCCCGGCGAACACGAGGCTGCCCAGGACGACGGTGTTGTTGAAATTCGTGAGCGGCACGATCGGCGTGTTGTAGCACGACGTCCACAGCCCGCGCAGCGACGGCGCGAGCAGCAGGCTGTGCCCGATCCAGTCGAACAGCGGATCGAGCAGGAAGCCGATCGGGATGAACAGGGCCCAGCCGAGCATGCCGCCGGCGAACGAGACGTTGAGCAGCACCAGCAAGGCGAAGAAGAGTGCGTTGTGCAGGTTCAGGAGCGGCGTGAGACCTAAAAATGAGCCGAGTACGATCCCGGCGGCGAGCTGGCCCGGCGTGCCCTCGGAATGCAGCGCGCCGAACAGCGACTGGATGAGCTTGATGAGGGCAAACATCGGTTAGGGCTGTTCTCCCCGTTTCAGGCGGTCCTCGGCAATCGCCACGATCTCGCGCAACGCGGTGCTCCGCTCCTCGTCGCGTGATCCGCGCAGCCGCGCCTCGAGGATCGGCACGATCGCCTCTTTGGAGCGTCGGTTCACGAAGATCACGAAGCGAAAGCCGAACTTCTGCTCGTATTCGTCATTGAGATTCGCGAGGCGCAGGACTAGTTCCGGCGGGGTCATGCCCTGGTCGTAGCCCTGCTCTTTGAACGATGCGGCCGAGACTTTGTCCGGGCGCTCGCCGATGCGGGGATGGGCGTTGATCACGGCGACCTGCTCGGCTTCCGACAGGCTCCCGAGTATCTCGCGCGCGCGCGCCACCAGCGCCGCACCGTTCGGGAACGGCTCCTCGGCGCGCAGCCGCTCGAGTAACGGGCCCGCATTTTCGAAAAGGTTCAGCTGCCCCTGTAGCTCGCGCACGAAAACGGCGACATCAACAACGGGATGTGATACTTGCGGTTCATATCGGTGATCTCGAAGTCGAGCGTGGCGCGCTGCAGGAACGCGGCCGCCCCTTTCTTCTTATAGTAGGCTCCGACCTCGAACGAGAGGCGATAGCTGCCGGCCGAGAGCTCGCCGTCGCCGAGGTCGGCGACGCGCCCGTCGGCGTCGGTTTCGCGCGTGCCGAGCGACTTCCCTCCCGTTCCATCAAGCCGCCACAGCGTCACCGTCACGCCGGCGGCGGGCTCGCCGCGCGAGGTATCGAGGACGTGCGTCGAAATCGTTGGACGGTTAGTGTTGGGCATGCTCAAGATCCGCGTGGGAACCCTGACGTTCACGGCGCGACTCGAGGAGCAGCACGCGCCGAAAACGGTGGCTGTGATTCGCAAGATGCTGCCGCTCAAGTCCAAGATAGTCCACTGCCGCTGGAGCGGCGAGTCAACGTGGATTCCCATGGGCGACAAGCAGCTCGGGCTCGATTTCGAGAATCACACCAGCCATCCCGCGCCCGGCATGCTGCTGCTGTATCCGGGCGGGATCAGCGAGACCGAGCTGCTCTTTCCTTATGGATCCACGATGTTCGCGAGCAAGGTCGGGCAACTGGCAGGAAACCACTTCGCGACACTCACGCAGGGCCAGGAACAGCTGCCCGAAATCGGCCGGCTGACCCTCTGGGAAGGCGCGCAGGACATCACTATAGAAGAAGTGTGACTGCTCCTGACCTCGTGATCCGGGGCGGCACCGCCATCCTTCCTACGCGGCAGGCCATCGCCGACATCGCCATCACGGATGGCACCATCAGCGCCATCGGCAGTGAGGTCCGCGGTGGCAAGGAAGTCATCGACGCCAGCGGGCTCGTCGTCTTGCCCGGCGTCGTCGATGCCCACGTCCATTTCAATGAGCCGGGCCGCGCCGACTGGGAAGGGTGGGACGCGGGAACGCGCGGTGCGGCGGCGGGCGGCGTCACGACCGTCCTCGAAATGCCGCTCAACGCACATCCGCCCACGACCACCGCCGCGGCGTTCGACGAGAAGCTCGCGGTCGCGTCACGGAAAGCGCTCGTGGATTTCGGACTCTGGGGCGGCCTCGTCCCCGACAACCTCGAAAGCCTCCAGACGCTCCACCAACGTGGTGTTGTGGGCTTCAAAGCCTTCATGAGTCACAGCGGCATCGACGATTTTCAGCGCGTGCCGGACGGCGTGCTCGCGATCGGGCTCAAGGTGACCGCCCGTCTCGGCGCCATCGTCGGGGTGCACGCGGAGAGCCAGGAGATGCTCGAGACGGCGGGCGCACCCAATCCGCTCGCGTGGTGCCGCGCGCGGCCGGCCGCCGCGGAAGTCGACGCGATCCGCCGGCTGCTGGTCTGCATGCGCGGCGCGGGCAAGGGCGTGCGCGCCCACGTCGTCCACGTGAGCTGCACCGCGGGATTAGCGGAAGTGGATGCCGCACGCAGCAAGGGCGTGGCGATCACCGCCGAGACGTGCCCGCATTACCTCGCGTTCACCGCAGAGGATTTCGAGCGGATGGGGCCGGCGCTCAAGTGCGCACCGCCGATTCGTGACGCCGCGACGCGCGAAGCCTTATGGAAGGAGCTGCTCGCGGGGCGGGTCGACCTCATCGGCTCCGATCATTCCCCCTGCCCCGCCGCCGACAAGGAGAAAGGCCAGCACGATATCTGGCGGGCGTGGGGCGGCGTGGCGGGCATCCAGGCGACACTGCCCGTGTTGCTCACCGACGGAGTCCACGGTCGAGGCCTCACGCTCGAGCGTCTCGCGTATCTCACGGCGACCGCCCCGGCGCAACTCTTCGGGCTCTTCCCCCGCAAGGGCGCCATCGCCGTGGGGGCCGATGCGGACTTCGCGATCGTCGATCCTGCGTGTGAGTGGACGTTCGATTCCGAGCAGCTCCAGACCCGCAGCGGCGTCAGCGCCTATCTCGGACAGCGGTTCACGGGGAAAGTCGTCAGAACAGTGGTGCGTGGCAAAACGGTGTTCGCCGACGGAAAAGTGATAGGTTCGCCCGGCGGGGGACAATTCGTGCGGCCTAGCCACCACATATCCACAATTATGGATATGTCGAATGGGCATTGACCGAACGCTGATCGAGCGCCGACTGGATGAGCTCTACGCGATTGGCGCGGAGCCGGACGGTGGCGCGTATCGCCCATTGTATGGCCCCGCCTGGGCGACCGCCGTGGAACGCGTTGAACGCTGGTTGAAAGACGCTGGCCTGAAGACGCGACGCGACGCTGTCGGCAATCTCTGGGGACGCGTCGAGGGGACAGATAAAGGAAAGAGCATCGTCACCGGGTCGCACATCGACACTGTCCGCCGCGGCGGCCGGCTCGACGGCGCCCTCGGCATCGTGGCCGGGCTCACCGCCGTCGAAGCGCTGCTCAAAGAAAAAGGCAAGCCGCGCTGCACCCTCGAGGTGGTCGCGATCTGCGAAGAGGAAGGCTCGCGCTTCCGCACGAACTTCTGGGGCTCGACTGCCATCACCGGCAGCATCGACCAGGTGCCCCATGATATTGCCGCCGCGATGCGGGAGCGCGGGCTCGATCCACAGAAGGTCGCGTCGGCTGCGCGCGACGACATCGACACCTTCGTCGAGCTGCACATCGAGCAAGGCGCGGTCCTCGAATCGGCGAACCGGCCGCTCGCCATCGTCAGTGCGATCGTCGGCACCGCACACCTCGAGGTGACGGTGACCGGCCGACCCGATCACGCCGGTACCACACCCATGGACATGCGGCGCGACGCGCTGGCGGGCGCAGCCGCAATGGTGCAGGCCGTGGAATCCATCGCGCGATCCCTCGGCCAGCCCGCTGTCGCGACCGTCGGCAAGCTGGCGGTCGAGCCCGATCAGATCAACGTCGTGCCGGGCAGGGTGGTGTTCACCATGGACCTGCGGCATACCGAGCTCAGCGGGCGGGGCGCGCTCGAGGAGCGCATTCGCTCGGTCTGCGACACGATCGGCGCGGAGCGACGCCTCGGGCTGGCGATGCGCACGTTGCAGGACAAGCCGCCGGTCGCGATGCACCCCGAGGTGCGGGCGCTCCTCGCCCGCGCGGCGCAGGACTGCGGCGTTCAGGCGACGGAGATGGTGAGCGGGGCGGGACACGATGCCCAGATTCTGGCGGCGCGATGCAAAGTCGGAATGCTCTTCGTCCCAAGTATCGGAGGGCGGTCGCACTGCCCCGAAGAGGCCACGAACCCGGAGCACCTCCGTCTAGGGACCGAGGTCCTGGCTCGCTCGTTAGAGCTGCTTGCGTACAGCTCAGGCGAGCAATAATCTCCATCGAAGCGAACATCGTCGAAGGCTACGCCCTCCGGACGCCACTGCTATTCCGGAAACATCTGAGAATTGCGTTGGGATCAGCCGCCGAAGCGGAGTGCCTGGTGCGCGTATGCGAGGAATTGAAGTACCTGCCTGTGGACACGATCAAAGCTCTTCAGTCTCTCCTGGACGGAACGATCCGTACATTGGTCGGCTTTCTGCGGAAGCCCGTGCGTTAAGGGTTCCCGCTTACCGCTTACCGCGCACCGCGCACACTTTCGAACAGGTCCCTGAGAACGTTCTGCGTGACGGCGCGGCGATAGGCCGCCGTGGATCGCACGTCATCGATCGGCCGGACGTCTTCGGCAACGGCGGCGACGGCGCCTTCGAGGTCACCCCGCTCGAGCGCCGCTTCGGCTCGGCGCGCCCGCAGCGGCACCTCGGCGACCGACCCGATCGCGATTCGCGCCGGATTCCTGCTCACCGCCATGACGACCTTGGAAATCGCCTGCGCCGCGCGTGTCCCGACTTTGCGGAACACGACTTGACGGTTCAGCGGAAACAGGACGGCCGTGATCAACTCGTCGGACTGCAGCGCGGTCTGCCGATATCCGGTGAAGAATTGATCGATCGGAATGGAGCGCCGATCGGTCGCGACGACGGCGTCATACGCGAGCAACACCGGGAGTGTATCCCCCGCGGGCGACGCGTTCGCGAGGTTGCCGCCGAGCGTGCCGCGGTTCTGGATCTGCGCCGCGCCGATCGTGCGGGCCGCAGCGGCAAGCGCGGGCAGATGCTCCTGCACCTCCCGGGACGCAATCATCCCCGTGTATGACTCGGCAGCACCGATTTCCACCATGTCCTTCACGCGCCGTACACCCTTCAGCTCGGCGAGCGACCAAAGGTCGAGCACCGCCTGCGGCTCGGGCCGCACCGTGCGTGCGTGCAGCATCACCATGAGGTCGGTGCCGCCCGCGAGGGGACGGCATCCGGGGGTTGTGCGATACCACTGCACCGCCTCCGCGAGACTCTCGGGGCGGAGATATCTCACTTCGCGCATGACAGGACCGCGTCGATAATCTTCGTGTAGCCCGTACACCGGCACAGATTGCCGGCGAGGCCCTCCCGCACGGCATCCGCGTCCGGGCGTGCCGGCCTCTGTAGCAAGACGTGGGCTGCGAGCAGCATCCCCGGCGTGCAGATCCCGCATTGCGCGGCCCCGTGCTCGATGAACGCCTGCTGAAGAGCCGACAGCCGTCCGCCATCAGCCAGTCCCTCGACCGTGGTGACATCTCGGCCCTCAACTTGGCCTACCGCCACCAGGCAACTATCGACCACCTCGCCGTCGATCAGCACGGAGCACGCCCCGCACTCCCCTTCGCCGCATCCTTCTTTGGTGCCGGTGAGTCGAAGGTCTTCTCGCAATACGTCAAGCAAACGACGTGTACCGACGACCTCGAGCGAAACCGCTGCCCCGTTCAGCGTGAAGCGCACGCCGCGAGCACTTTCTCGGGAGTGGCGGGGACCTCATCGAGCCACACCCCCGTGGCATCGTGGATCGCCGCGACGATGGCAGGCGCAGGCCCGTCCATCGGCAGCTCGCCGATCCCTTTCGCCCCGAAGGGCCCTCGAGAGTAGGGATTCTCGACCAGAATCGTACGAATGCGCGGTGCGTCGAGCGCCGTGGGGATCAGGTAGGTGGCGAGGCGGTCATTCTGATAGCCGCCGTCTTTCATCTTGATCTCCTCGATCGTCGCCCAGCCGACGGCCTGGAGGCAGCCGCCTTCGATCTGGCCTTCTGCCATCACCGGATGCAGCGCCTTGCCGCAGTCCACCGCCGTGACGAGATCCGTCACGCGCACTTCGCCCGTGGTCATGTCGACGTCGACATCGGCGATCGTGCACGCCCAGGCGTACACGGGATAGGCATCGCCGCGATAGGTCGCCTCGTCCCAATGCATCGAGTCAGGCTGGATGTACGATTTCTCCACCTTGAATGGAGGCCTCTCGCGCGTGAGGCGCTCCTTGATTTCTTCAGCCGCTTCTTGAACCAGCCTGCCGACGATCATCGCCGTGCGCGATGCGACGGTCGGCCCGGAGTCAGGAACCAACGATGTGTCCTGCGGGGCCAGAACCACGTTGTCCAACCCTACACCCAACGCGTCTGCGGCAAGCTGACAGAAGATCGTTTTCGTGCCCTGGCCGATCTCCGTCGAGGCCGTGAGGATGCGGAACGTCCCGTCCGCCAACGCCTCGAACCCGATGGTACCCTGCAGCTTCTTCTCCCCACTCCCGGTGAAGCCAGATCCGTGAAAGACGAGAGAGAGCCCCCTTCCCCGGCGGATGGTCGGATCGTCGGACGGTCGGATGGCCGGTGCGGCCTTGAGTGCAGCATCCAAGACGAGCTCACTTCCCACACTTTCGGTGAGGTTCTGGCCCGTCGCCGTTGTGTCACCAAGGCGCAACATCCATTTACGTCGGAGATCCACACTCGACACCCCCAGGCGCTCGGCGACATGCTCGACCATCAGCTCGGCGGCGAAGAGCGATTGCGGCGCGCCGAAGCCACGGAAGGCCCCGTTCGGCGGGGTGTTGGTCGCCACGGCGCGCGCGCGAATGCGGACGTTGGGGCAGGCATACGCGCCGGCCGCATGGATCGCCGCGCGCGACAACACCACCGGCGTCAGCGTGCAGTAGGCACCGCCGTCCAGGACGATCTCGATGTCCTGCGACAGCAGTGTTCCATCTTTCTTGACCGCGGTGCGGTGCGTGATGATGCCGGGATGACGCTTGGTGGTCGCCGCGAGGTCCTCATGACGGTCGTAGACCAGCCGCACCGGCCGGCCCGCCTTGCGCGCAAGGAGGGCCGCATGAATCGCGACGATCGATGGGTACTCCTCTTTGCCGCCGAACCCGCCACCAGTCTCCGCCTGGATGACCACGGCCTGCCTGTCGGTGAGATTGAGGGCGCGCTTCAGAGCGCGATGAACATAGTAAGGGCACTGGAGTGAGCCGATCACCGTCATCGACGCTTCCGCCTTCCCCCGTCCCTCTTCCGCCGGAATTGCGATCGCCCCCTGCGGTTCGATGTACAGCTGTTCTTGCGACCCCACGCGGAATTCGTGCTGCACGACGAAGTCCGCGGAGCGCTCTGCGGTCGCGATGTCCCCCTTCGTGATTTCTACGGTGCTGAAGACCTCGATCGCTTTCTCGAGCGCGTAAACCGGTTCAAGGATCTCATACTCGATCTGGATGTGGCTCGCCGCCTCCTCGAGGGCGCCCCGATCGGGCGCCGCGAGCAGGAGAATCGGCTCTTCCCTATGCCTGACCTCGCCCCCTCTGGTGGCCAGGATGGGCTGGTCGTCCCGGATCAGGTGGACGACGTTGTCGCCGGGGATGTCGTCGGCCGTGACCACGACCACGCGTTCCGAGTCAAAGAGGGGATCGAACGTAATGGACCTGATCCGCCCCCTGGGCACCGTCGACCGGATCGCCTTCCCGTACCAGGCGCCCGGAATCGTCAGGTCGTCGGTGTAGCGCGCCCGCCCCGTCACTTTGTCGGCGCCCTCGCGACGCGGGACGGAACGGCCGACCGTCGTGAGTGGCGCGGGCGCGGGGGCGGGGGCGGGGGCGGGGGCGGGGGGCGGGCACATGTGCGGTAATATTGCCACAGAATGTGCCGCACCGGGCGGGCAAACGACTTCGTCCGTGGGGATTCTTGACCATCGCGCAATGGCACGACGGTTGCAATCTCCCACCGGCGGCAGCAGCACGCAGAGTCGGGGGGAAAAAGCCGGCAAAGGCGGAGCCAGGTAAACGCTGGTACCGCGCCGGCTGCCGCAGTGGCCGTGCACGGCCGCTGCGGACCCTCCCCACCAATGGGAGGGCATGAGGGGCGGCTGGGAACCGCCGCGCGTGACCGCGCGGCATCCCGGCTCGCCCCGCTTCTTTCCCCGGGGACATCGTCGTAGCAGGAGCGCTAGATTGCCGATCATGACTACTGCGTCAACGCGGTCGGGCTCCGGGCTCGCAGTGCACGCCCGATTGGAGCCGGGGTTTGCGGAGATCCTGACGGCCGAGGCGGGGCGGTTCCTCACGACGCTGGCGCGGGCCTGCGAGGGGCGCCGCCAGGAGTTGCTCGCGCGTCGCATGGAGCGCCAGCGGCGCCTCGACGCCGGCGAGCGTCCCGACTTCCTGCCCGAGACGCGCTCGGTGCGCGAGGCGGCGTGGACTGTCGCGCCGATCCCGCCCGACCTGACGGACCGCCGGGTCGAGATCACGGGTCCCGTGGACCGCAAGATGATCATCAACGGGCTCAATTCCGGCGCGCGGGTCTTCATGGCCGACTTCGAGGACTCGAACGCCCCCACCTGGCGCAACAATCTCGAAGGGCAGGCGAACCTGCGGGACGCGGTGCGCGGCACCATCGGGTTCACGAGCCCCGAGGGGAAGCGCTACGCGCTCGCGCCGCGCACGGCGACGTTGATGGTGCGGCCGCGCGGCTGGCATCTGGACGAAAAGCACGTCACCGTGGACGGGCGCCCGATCTCCGCCGCCCTCTTCGATTTCGGGCTCTTCTTTTTTCACAATGCCGCGGCGCTCATCGCCAAGGGAACTGGGCCCTATTTCTACCTGCCCAAGCTCGAGAGCCACCTCGAGGCCCGTCTCTGGAACGACGTGTTCAACCTCGCGCAGGACGAGCTCGGCATCCCCCGCGGTACGATCCGCGCGACGGTCCTGATCGAGACGATTCTCGCCGCGTTCGAGATGGACGAGATCCTCTACGAGCTGAGGACCCACTCCGCGGGCCTGAACTGCGGGCGCTGGGACTACATCTTCAGCTTCATCAAGAAGTTCAGGCAGCGCCCCGACTGCGTGCTCCCTGACCGCGCCCGCGTGACGATGGACCGTCACTTCCTCAAGTCGTACGTCGATCTCCTGATTCAGACCTGTCACCGCCGGGGCGCGCACGCGATGGGCGGCATGGCGGCCCAGATTCCCATCAAGCACGACCCGGCGGCGAACGAGGCGGCGCTCGAGAAGGTCCGGCAGGACAAGCTGCGCGAGGTCCGCGCCGGGCACGACGGCACCTGGGTGGCGCACCCGGGGCTCGTGCCGGTCGCGGCGCAGGTGTTCGACGCCGCAATGCCCGGCCCGAATCAGCTGGACGTCGCGCGCGACGACGTGCGCGTGACGGCAGCGGACGTGCTCGCCGTTCCGGAAGGCGAGATCACCGCAGCCGGCCTCCGGACCAACGTGGACGTCGGGATTCAATACCTCGAGTCGTGGCTCCGCGGCGTCGGCTGCGTGCCGATCTACAACCTCATGGAAGACGCTGCCACGGCGGAGATCTCGCGGTCGCAGGTGTGGCAGTGGGTCCGTCACGGCGCACGCCTGGCTGATGGCCGCGTCGTGACGGAAGGGCTGGTGCGGCAGGTCATGGCCGCAGCGTTCCCGACCGAGAGTCTCGCCGCCGAGCTGTTCGGCAAAATGATGACCGGCGCGGAATTCCCCGAATTCCTCACACTCATCGCATACGAGCACCTGGAGTGAAGGCATGATCAAGCACGCATTTGTGTCCGAGCTGGACCGACGGTGGCGCAGCGATCGGCGGTGGCAGGGGATCACTCGACCCTACACGCCCGAGGATGTCTACCGGCTACGGGGGACGTTGGCGATCGAGCACACCCTCGCGAGCCGCGGCGCGGCGCGCTTCTGGAAGCTGATGCGGGAGGAACCCTACGTCGCCGCCCTGTCGGCCGTCACGGGAAACCAGGCGGTGCAGGAAGTCCGGGCCGGCCTCAAGGCGATCTACATCAGCGGCTGGCAGGTCGCGGCGGACGCCAACGACGCGATGACGATGTATCCCGACCAGAGCCTGTCCCCCTCCGACAGCGTGCCGAACCTGCTGGTGCGCATTCAGAATGCGTTGCGGCGTGCCGACGAGGTCCACCACATGAACGGCGACCACACGATCGACTGGTATGTGCCGCTCATTGCGGACGCGGAAGCGGGTTTCGGTGGGGTGCTCAACGCCTACGAATTGATGAAGCTGATGATCACCGCGGGGGCGGCCGGCGTGCACTTCGAGGATCAGCTGTCGTCGGTCAAGAAGTGCGGCCACCTCGGCGGCAAGGTCCTGGTGCCGACCGGCGAATTCATCACCAAGCTGATCGCGGCGCGGCTCGCGGCCGATGTGTGCGGCGTGGACACCATCCTCATCGCCCGCACCGACGCCAACAGCGCCGGGCTGCTGACGAGCGACGTCGACGAATACGATCGCCGCTGGTGTACCGGCGAGCGGTCGCCCGAAGGCTACTTCGTGATCAGGGACGGGGTCGAGGCCGCCATCGCGCGCGCCCGCGCGTACGCGCCCTACGCCGACATGCTGTGGTTCGAGACGGCCAAGCCCGATCTGGCCGAGGCTCGGCAGTTCGCCGAGGCGATCCACAAGGAGTATCCGGGCAAGCTGCTCGCCTACAACTGCTCGCCGTCGTTCAACTGGAAGCGCCATCTCAGCGCAGCGCAGCTCGCCACCTTCCAGCAGGAGCTGGGGGCGATGGGCTACAGGTTCCAGTTCGTCACGCTGTCCGGCTTTCACGCGCTGAACCACGCCATGTTCACGCTGGCGCAGGATTACAAGGAACGCGGCATGGCGGCGTACGCCGATCTGCAATCGGAGGAATTCGCCGGCGAGCGCGACGGGTACGAAGCGGTCAAACATCAGGAGTTCGTGGGCGTCGGCTACTTCGACGAGATCACGCAAATCGTGCACGGCGGCAGGAGCTCCATCGTCGCGCTCGAAGGCTCGACCGAGAAGGCTCAGTTCGTGAGTTGACAATGCCTTAGCCGTCCCTAGGCTAAGGGGATGAAAACCCTCCGCAACTACATCGGCGGGGAGTGGATTGCACCCTCCGCCGCCGATTACCTCGATCTGACGAACCCCGCGACCGGCGAGCAGCTCGGCAAAGTGCCGCTCTCCGGTGCGCGCGACGTCGATGCCGCGGTCAGCGCCGCGCAAACCGCTTTTCTCAAATGGCGTGAAGTTCCGCCGGTCGTCCGCGCCCGTTACCTGTTCAAGCTGAAGTTCCTTATGGACCAGCAATTCGAGGACCTCGCCGCCACGGTGACGCGTGAGCACGGCAAGACGCTCGACGAGTCCCGGGGGTCGGTGCGCCGCGCGATCGAGAACGTCGAGCACGCGTGCGGCATCCCGACGCTGATGATGGGCAAAGCGCTCGAGGACGTCGCGGCAGGGATCGACTGCGAATACGTCCGGCAACCGCTGGGCGTCTTCGCCGCGATCACGCCGTTCAACTTCCCCGCGATGGTGCCCTGCTGGTTTTGGCCGTACGCGATCGCGACCGGCAACACGTTCGTGCTCAAGCCGAGCGAACAGGTGCCGTTTGCATCGACGCGCATTCTGGAGCTGGTGCACGAGGCAGGAATCCCGGCGGGCGTGCTGAACCTGGTCCACGGCGCCAGGGATGTGGTGAACGCGCTGCTCGCCCATCCCGGCATCGCCGGCGTTTCATTCGTCGGGTCCTCGCCCGTCGCCAAGTACGTCTACACGGAAGCGGCGAAGTACGGCAAGCGCGTGCAGGCGCTCGGCGGCGCGAAGAACCACGTGATCGTGATGCCCGACGCCGACATGGATCGCGCCGTCGCCAACATCAGCGAATCGCTGTTCGGCTGTGCCGGCCAGCGCTGTCTCGCCGGCAGTGTGGTCGTCGCCGCGGGCAAAGCCTACGAGCCGTTCCGCGACAAGCTCCTGAGCGCAGCGAAGGATCTGCGTCTCGGCTATGGTTTGGAGCCCGGCGTCAGCATGGGCCCCGTCATCTCGGCAAAGCACAAAGAGAAAGTGCTGTCGTACGTCGAGGCGGGGCGGAAGGAAGGCGCGACGCTGCTGCTCGACGGCCGCGCGACGAAGGTCGAGAAGCATCCGCGCGGCCACTTCGTCGGTCCCACGGTGTTCGATGGCGTGCAGCCGGACATGACGATCGGCAAGGAAGAGATTTTCGGGCCGGTCGCGTCCGTCACGCACGTCAGCAACCTCGACGAGGGGATCGAGATGGTGCAGCGGTCGGGTTTTGCGAACGCGACCTCGATCTTCACGCAGAGTGGCAAGGCCGCGCGGGAATTTCGCTATCGGGTGGGCGTCAGCATGATCGGCGTCAACATTGGGGTCGCCGCACCCATGGCTTTCTTTCCGTTTGGGGGGACGAAGGGCTCGTTCTTCGGGGATCTCAAAGCACACGGGCAGGACGCGATCGAGTTCTATACCGACAAAAAAGTCGTGATCTCGAGGTGGTGACCTCGGGGAGCAGGGAGTAGGGAGTGGGGAGTGGGGAGTGGGGAGTGGTACTGGACGGTCAACTTTGGGATTGCGGTTTGATCGGGAGGCGCAACAACCCCCTGAGCACACGCATCGTGCCACCGAGGAGATTCTCAAGTTCGGTTGCCACGTCGCTGGATAGGTAGCTCAACTCGGAAGCTGCACGCACCAAACACTCAGCTTCCGCAGCCGAACCCATCGCAATCCGGAGATGCTTCCGGAATTGCAGAGTTGATTCAAGAGCGTAACCTTCGACGATGTTTGCTTCGATCGAGATGGTGGCTCGGCGGATTTGATTGAATAGTGGGAGAGCCCGTGGGTGGTAGGCCTTGTCAGTAGCCTGAAGACAGGTAATGAGCAGCATATGCGACCGCTTCCACGCAACCAACGATTGGTACTTGTGCATCGGGAGAATCTTGGACGATGATCAATCAGAACGGCATCAAATCATCGCGCAACGAAGCCATTCATTGCACCGTCAGGAACCACTCCCCACTCCCTACTCCCCGGGTTCGATATGCGTAAGGTCGTGGGGGGATTGATCCAGATGTCCAACCCGCTGAATGACGCGGGCGCACCGGTCAGCAAAATCAGCAAGGCGATGCTCGACAAGCACCTTCCTTATATCGAGGAAGCGGGCAAGAAGGGCGTGCAGTTGCTCTGCCTGCAGGAGGTGTTCAACGGCCCCTACTTCTGCCCCAGCCAGGACGCCAAGTGGTGCGACATCGCCGAGCCGATTCCCGGACCGACGATCGAGCTGATGCAGCAGCTCGCCAAGAAGCACGAAATGGTGATCATCGTGCCGATCTACGAGCGCGAGATGGCCGGCGTCTACTACAACACGGCGGCCGTGATCGACGCCGACGGCAGCTACCTCGGCAAGTACCGCAAGAATCACATCCCCCACACCGCGGGCTTCTGGGAGAAGTTCTTCTTCAAGCCGGGCAACCTCGGCTATCCGGTCTTCAAGACGCGCTACGCCACGATCGGCGTGTACATCTGCTACGACCGTCACTTCCCCGAAGGTGCGCGACTGCTCGGCCTGCACGGTGCCGAGATCGTGTTCAATCCGTCCGCGACGGTGAAGGGACTATCGCAATATCTCTGGAAGCTCGAGCAACCCGCGCACGCGGTGGCGAACGGCTACTTCATGGGGTGCATCAACCGCGTCGGCACCGAAGCACCATGGAACATCGGCCAGTTCTACGGCTCGAGCTATTTTGTCGATCCCCGCGGCAATTTCCTCGCGCAGGGCAGCGAGGACAAAGACGAGCTGGTCGTCGCCGAGATGAACCTCGACATGATCGAGGAGGTGCGGCGCACCTGGCAGTTTTTCCGCGACCGGCGGCCCGAGACGTACGACGACATGGTCCGCCAGCTTCCCTGATGGCGCTCCTGATTCGCGGTGGCCGGATCATCACGGCCACGGAAGACTTCACCGGCGACATCTACGCCGAAAACGAGACGATCACGCGCATCGAGCCGCAGATCGATCCGCGGCTGGTGGCTCCCGGAGCGGAAGTCATTGAAGCGCGGGGCAAATACGTCTTTCCGGGATTCATCGACCCGCATGTGCACATCTATCTCCCCTTCATGGGCACCTATGCCGCGGATGATTACGAATCGGCCAGCAAGGCGGCTCTGGCGGGTGGCACGACGACGCTGATCGAGATGATCTGTCCCGGCCAGGCCGACGAGCCGGTGGCGGCTTTCGAGCTGTGGAAGTCCAAGGCCGAGAAGCTGGCCGCGGTGGATTACACGTTTCACATGTCGGTCGTGCGCTTCGAGCAGCACATCCGCGAGCAGTTTCGCGAGATCGTGAAGGCTGGGGTTGCCTCTTTCAAGGTATTCCTCGCTTACAAAGGCGCACTAAACCTCTCAGATGGCGATTTGTTTGAAACAATGCGATTGGCCAAAGAGCTGGGCGTCATCGTGACCGCGCATTGCGAGAATGCCGACGCGATCGACGCGCTGCAGAAATCGCTGCTCGCGGCCGGCAAGACCGGCCCGGAGTGGCACGGCCCCTCCCGGCCCCCGATCGTCGAGGCGGACGGCGTTCACCATCTCTGCACCTTTGCGGAGCTACTCGGCACTCACGTCTACATCGTGCATACGTCGTGCGAGCCGGCGGTGCGAGCGGCACTGGCCGCGCGGCAGCGCGGGGTGAATGTCTGGATCGAGTCGGTCATCCCGCATTTCGTGCTGGACGAGACGTACGCCGCGAAGGACGGGTTCGAGGGTGCCCAATACGTCATGTCCCCGCCGCTGCGCGCCAAAGCCAATCAGAATGTGCTGTGGACCGGCGTGAAGTCGCGCGACATCAGCACCATCGCCACCGATCACGCGCCGTTCCGCTTCGCGGACCAGAAGACCATGGGCAGGGATGCGTTCACGAAGATCCCCAACGGCATCCCGTCAGTTCAGGAGCGGGTGGATCTGGTCCACACCTGCGGCGTCGCCGCCGGCCGGCTGACCTTGCAGACCATGGTGGACGCCTGCTCGACGCAGGCCGCGAAGCTGTTCGGGCTCTATCCGAAGAAGGGCGCGATTCAGCTGGGCAGCGACGCCGACCTGGTCGTCTATGATCCCGGCTATCACGGCAAGTTCTCGAAGGAATGCAGCTTCTCGAACGCGGATTACAACGCGTACGAGGGATGGGAAAGACGGGGGCGGCCAAGCGCGGTAACGGTGCGAGGCCAAGTGCAGGTTCGGGACGGTGAGTTTGTTGGCACGATTGGTCGAGGACAATTTTTGCGGCGCGAACCAACACATTGAGTTGTCGGTCATCGGTTATCGGTCGTCAGTTACCGATGACCGATGACTGACAACCGACAACGAGGGTCCATGGATTCTCAAACCGTCCGAGCGAAGCATAAAGAGTTCCTGTTCCCCTGCGTAGCGAACTACTACGCCGAGCCGGTCGTCATCACCGAGGCGCACGGCTCGAGCGTCAAGGACCTCGACGGGCGCGAGTATCTCGACTTCTTCGGCGGCATCCTGACCGCGGGCATCGGGCATTCGCATCCGGAATTCGTCAAGCGAATCCAGGATCAGGTCGCGCGTTTGGTGCACACCTCCAGCGTCTATCCGACCGAGGAGCAGGTTCGCGTCGCCGAGCGGCTCACGCAGATCACGCCCGGAAAGCTCAAGAAGAGCTTCTTCACGACGAGCGGCACGGAAGCCGACGAGACGGCGATCATGCTGGCGAAGATCTACACCGGCCAGCAGGAGATCATCGCGCTGCGCCACAGCTACGCCGGCCGCAGCCAGGGCGCGATCGCGATCACCGGGCAGCAGCCGTGGCGCGTGCTGCCGACCCAGATCGCGGGCATCAAACACGCACTGTCGCCCTATTGCTACCGCTGCCCGCTGGGGCTCGAGTATCCCGACTGCGGCATCCGCTGCGCGCAGGACATCGACGACCTGATCAAGACGACGACGACGGGCCGTCCCGCCGCCTTCATGGCGGAGCCGATTCAGGGCGCGGGCGGGTTCATCACGCCGCCCAAGGAGTACTTCGAGATCGCCGTCGGCATCATCCGCAAATACGGCGCGGTCTTCATCTGTGACGAAGTGCAGACCGGCTGGGGGCGCACCGGCGACACGTGGTGCGGCATCGAGCATTGGGGAGTGGAGCCGGAGATCATGACGTTCGCGAAATCGATCGCCAACGGCTTCCCGGTGGGCGCCACCATCGCGACGGAAGAGGTCGCGAACGCGTTCACCGGACTCTCGCTCTCGACCTTCGGCGGCAACCCGATCTCGATGGCCGCGGTCGATGTGACGATGGATGTCATGCAGCGCGAGAACACGCCGCAGCGCTCCGCCGAGCGGGGCAAGCAGCTACGCGATGCCCTGGAGGAGTTCAAGAAGCGGTTTGCTTGGATCGGCGATGTGCGGGGAATGGGGTTGATGCAGGGCATCGAGTTCGTCGAGGACCGCAAGACCAAAGAGCCGTCACCCAAGAAGACGACGGCTTTTCTCGAAGCCGCTAAGAAGCAGGGGCTGCTGATTGGGAAGGGTGGGTTGTACGGCAACGTCATCCGCATCGCGCCCTCGCTGCTCATCAGCAAGTCGGAAATCGACGACGGCTGCAAGCGGATGGAGCGGGCGTTGGCGGAGGTCAAATGATTACCCGGGCTAAGAGCCCGGGCTCCATGACACTCCCCGCCCGCACGGCGCTCGCCAACGAAGATCTGCTGCCCGTGTCGCCGGACCGGCGCACGTGGAACTGGTGGCACATCGCGTCGCTGTGGATCGGGATGGCGATCTGCATCCCGACCTACACGCTGGCCTCGGGACTCGTCGATCAGGGATGGACCTGGCAGGCCGCGGTCGGGGCCGTGGTGCTGGGCAATTGCGTCGTGCTGCTGCCGATCGCGCTCAATTCGCACGCCGGCACGCGCTATGGGATTCCCTTCCCCGTGCTGGCGCGCGCCTCGTTCGGCGTCCTCGGTGCCAACGTTCCGGCGATTCTGCGGGGCCTCGTCGCGTGCGGCTGGTTCGGCATTCAGACGTGGATCGGCGGGTGGGCGATCTACAAGTTGATCGAGGTCATGTGGCCCGGCATCGCGACGCTGCCGCAATTTTTACCCGCGTTCGTCGGCCTCAATACCGGCGAATTCCTGTGCTTCATGGTGTTCTGGGCGATGAACGTGTGGATCGTCTTGCGCGGCATGGATTCGATCAAGTTCCTGGAGACGTGGGGCTCGCCCTTTCTCCTGGCCGTCGGAGTTGCGCTGTTTGTGTGGGCGGCGGTGCGCGCGGGGGGCATCGGCCCGATGCTGGAGAACCCTGGCGGTCAGGCGGTCGGGCGGTCAGGCGGTCTGACGAGAGTCTTTGGCGCCGGTTTGACCTCCGCCGTCGCCTTCTGGGGCACGATGGCGCTGTCGATTCCCGACTTCTCGCGCTACGCACGGTCACAACGCGACCAGGTCATCGGCCAGGCCGTTGGACTGCCGGCAACGATGGCGTTGTTCGCGTTCATCGGCGCCGTCGTCACGAACGCCACCCTGGTCATCTTCGGCACGCGCATCGCCGATCCGGTCGCGCTGCTGGCGCGGATCGGTGGGCCGCTGATGATCATGCTCTCGATGGCGGGCCTCATCGTCGCCACGCTCACGACCAATATCGCCGCCAACATCGTCGCGCCGGCGAACGCATTCTCGAACATCGCGCCGCACCGGATCAGCTTCAAACAAGGCGCGATGATCACGGCGGTGATCGGCATCGTGATGATGCCGTGGCGGCTCTACAACGATGCCGCGGCCTACATCTTCACCTGGCTCATCGGCTACGGCGCGCTGCTCGGCCCGGTCGCCGGGATCATGATCGCCGACTATTTCCTGCTGCGGCGCGGCGACGTCCTCGTCAACGACCTGTACCGCCGGCATGGGACCTACGAGTACTCGCGCGGCGTGAACTGGATCGCCATGGCGGCGCTCGCCGCCGGCGTCGCGCCGAGTCTTCCGGGCTTCAGCGCCGCGCTGCGCGGCACCCCGGCAGCAGGGATCTTTGGGGGGATTTACAACTGGGCGTGGTTTGTGGGATTTCTCCTGTCCGCCGTGATCTACATGGTCGGAATGCGGTTGCGATTTGGGAGCACGGAGCAGGGAGCAGCACGTGTCGGCGCCTGAAAGGGTCTTATCTGACGAGCAGCTCGCGAGCAACTTCGCCGACATCGCGCCACCGCTGACCAGCGACGCCGCGCTGCTCGAGGCGAACAAGTGCCTCTACTGTCACGACGCACCCTGCACGATCGCCTGCCCCACCCACATCGACGTCCCTGCCTTCATCAAGAAGATCGCCAGCGGCAATCTGCGCGGCTCGGCCCGGGTGATTCTCGATGTCAACCCGTTCGGCCACTCGTGCGCGCGGGCGTGTCCCGTCGAAGTGCTGTGCGAGGGGGCGTGCGTCCTGAACGATCGTGACGAACAGCCGATCAAGATCGCACTGCTCCAGCGCCACGCGACCGATTACGTCCTGGAGAAGAAGCTCAAGCTGTTCGAGCCGGGGAAGCCAACCGGAAAACGCGTCGCGATCGTGGGGGCGGGACCGGCGGGACTCGCCTGCGCGCGCGACCTGCGGCGCCACGGTCACGCTGTGACGGTGTTCGAGTCAAAGACGCAGCCGGGGGGCCTGAATACCTACGGCATTGCCGAGTACAAGCTGAAGGCGGACGTCGCGCTGGCTGAAGTGCAGGACATCCTCGACCTCGGTGTCGAGCTCAAGACGGGCGTCATCGTGGAGTCGATCGATCAGCTCCTGGCGCAGTACGACGCGGTGTTCGTCGGCGTGGGCCTGGGAAGCACGAAGCAGCTCGGCATCCCCGGCGAAGATCTGCCGGGCGTGATTGATGCCCTGACGTTCATCGAGCATCTCAAGACGCATCCCTACCGGGAAACGACGGTCGGCCGCCAGGTCGTCGTCATCGGCGCCGGCAACACCGCCATCGACGCCGTCACGCAGGCCAAGCGGCTCGGCGCCGCGGCCGCCACGATCGTGTATCGGCGCGGGGAAGCCGACATGCCGTGCTATCACTACGAGTACGAGCTGGCCAAGCGCGACGGCTGCGGCTTCCGCTTCAACGCCGCGCCGCAGCGCATTATCGGCAATGGCTCCGGCGCCGTCGCGGGAATCGAAGTGCGCACGGCGCATGGCAACGAGACGATTCCGTGCGACATGGTGATCGTCGCGATCGGACAGGGAGAGCGGACTGCGCTGACGTGGCCCAAAAACAATCCCAAGGTCTTCACGGGCGGCGACTGCGCGAATGGCGGGGCGGAGATTGTGAATGCGGCGGCGGAAGGCGTAGCAGCAGCACGGAAGATCGATGAGATGCTGAATCGTGAATGAACCCGGGCTGAGAGCCCGGGCTCGGCAGGGTGTGCGCCCTCTAAGGGCGCACTAGCGCCGAGCGCGCGCTCTTAGCGCGCGTATAAACGGAGCGACATATGGCTGATCTCAGAACCGACTTCGCGGGCATCAAGAGCCCGAACCCTTTCTGGCTCGCGTCCGGGCCACCCACGAACACCTACGTCCAGGTCGCCAAAGCATTCGACCAGGGTTGGGGAGGCGCGGTCTGGAAGACGATCGGCGAGCCGATCATCAACGTCTTCTCGCGCTACGGCTCGGTCGACCTCGGCCAGAACCGCATGATGGGCTTCAACAACATCGAGCTGATCAGCGACCGCCCCATCGTGGACAACCTCAAGGAAATCGCCGAGGTCAAGCGCAACTATCCGAAGCATGCGGTGATCGCGTCGCTGATGGTCGAATCGAAGCGCGAGGCGTGGCACGCCATCGTCAAACAGACGGAAGACACCGGCGCCGACGGCATCGAGCTGAACTTCGGCTGCCCGCACGGCATGAGCGAGCGCGGCATGGGCAGCGCGGTGGGCCAGGTGCCCGATTACACCTGCCAGATCGTCGAATGGGTGAAGGAAGTCGCCACGATTCCGGTGATCGTGAAGCTCACACCCAACGTCACGGACATCACGTACATCGCGCGGGCGGCGGTGAAGGGCGGCGCCGATGCGCTGTCGCTGATCAACACCATCAACTCGATCGTCGGCGTCGATCTGTCGACCTTCGAGCCGCAGCCCTCGGTCGCCGGGAAGTCGAGCCACGGCGGCTACTGTGGCCCGGCGGTCAAGCCGATCGCGCTCCATCTGGTATCGGCGGTGGCCGGAGATCCGACCGTGAAGATCCCCATCTCCGGCATCGGGGGGATCGCGAGCTGGCGGGATGCCGCCGAATTCATCGCGCTGGGCGCGGGTACGCTGCAGGTCTGCACCGCGGTCATGCACTACGGCTTCCGGATCGTGGAGGACCTGATCGACGGGCTGTCGAACTGGATGGACGAGCGCGGCCACCGCACGCTGGCCGACGTGCGCGGCCGGGCGGTGCCGCGCGTCACAAAGTGGGAAGAGCTCGATCTCAACTATCACCTGCTCGCCCACATCGATCAGGACAAATGCATTCAGTGCGAATTGTGTTGGACCGCCTGTGAGGACGGTGCACACCAGGCCATTCGGCGCCTCGAAAGACGGGAAACGGGAAACGGGAAACGTGGTCCGGTGGTCGAGATTATCGAGGAGGCGTGCGTCGGATGCAATCTGTGCGCGGCGGTTTGCCCGGTGCTGAACTGCATTACGATGCAACGGGTGCCGAACGATTATCCCGCTATGAGTTGGAAGGACTACGCTGCGGGAAAGGGGAAGCTGGCGCCGCGCTCGGAACACTTCCACACGGCCACCTGGGCTCCTACACCCAAGTAACGAGCTGCAAGAATAGTGTAAGACGCCAAGTTGCGAGTGGCTTCAAGTGCCACCTACGAGTTGACAGGAATGCCGAGCTTTCGGATCAGGCCGAAAACGGTGCGTCCGCATTCATCTCGCACCGCACTGACCTTGGCTACGTCCTCACTAGACAAGTACTCGAGTCCAATAGCCAAATCGATAATGGCCTCGACCTCATCGAGGGACGACCGAGCAATATCGAGATGCTTCCGAAACTCCTTCGCACCGCGTCGGCTCGCACCCTCAGCGATGTTCAGGACGACACTCGAAGCGGCGCGTCGCCACTGATCGGCGAGACCACTTCGCTCGGACGCCGGCAAACGGTCGATTAGCGGTTTGGAAAGAAGCACGAGTGCACGCGCGTGCTGCCATGCCTTCAGGTTCTTGAAATGGCTCATGATGAACGATGCGAGGGACGAAGCCTCCGCCGGCACCAAATCCATGCGCTTCAGAGCTTTTCCCTGCACCTTGCCCTTGCAGCTTGCAACCACTTGCAACTTGGCGTCTTGTACTTTTCTTGTGCCTCGGAACTTGAGTCTTAGAGACGGCCTGGGGGCGCGATCGGAGGCACCGTTACTGGTTCCTGTTCCGGAGTAAAGTCCTCCCCAGGGTTAATGAACCTGTCTCTCTCAAAATTGTACTGCTTGTCATACAGCTGCCGGTACCGCCCACTCGCCGCCAGCAGTTCCTCGTGCGTTCCCCGCTCCACGATCTCCCCACCCTCCAGCACCAGAATCTGATCCGCGCTCCGGATCGTCGAGAGCCGGTGCGCGATCACGAACGTCGTCCGGCCGCGCCGTAGCGCGCGCAAGCCGTCCTGGATCTTGGCTTCGCTCTCCGAATCGAGGCTCGACGTCGCCTCATCGAGCACCAGAATGCGGGGATCGGCCAGAATCGCCCGGGCGATCGAGATGCGCTGCCGCTGGCCGCCCGAGAGCTTCACGCCGCGCTCGCCCACCACCGTGTCGTACTGCTCGTCGAACTGCTCGACGAACTCGTCGCAGTGCGCGATGCGGGCGACGGCCTCGATCTCCTGCCGCGTCGCGTGCGGGCGCGCGAACGCGATGTTCTCGGCGATCGTGCCGTCGAACAGGAAGTTGTCCTGCAGCACGACGCCCAGCTGCGTGCGGTAGTCCGCCAGCGGCACGGTGCCGAGATCGCGCCCGTCGACCAGCACCCTGCCCGTCTCGGGCCGATTGAACGCGAGGACCAGCCCGATGAGCGTGCTCTTGCCGGATCCCGACGAGCCCACCAGCGCCGTCGTCGAGCCGGCGCGCGCCCGAAACGACACGTCCTTGAGCACGGGAACGCCCGGTTTGTATGCAAACGTCACGTGCTCGAAGGCGACGTCGCCGCGCACGGGACCCAGCGGCGCGCGCTGCGCATCTTCGGCGTCTTCGGTCGTCATGCGGCGCAGCTCGTAGATGCGGTCGAGCCCCGCGAACGCTTCGGTGATCTGCGTGCCGATCGACGCGATGTTGATCAGCGGCAGCGCGACGAGACCCACGAAGAAGACGTACTGGACGAACTGCCCCAGCGTCATCGCCTGCGAGAGGACCGCCCGCCCGCCGACGAGAATCATGACCAGCGAAATCGCGCCGATAACGAGCTGCGCAAACGCGCCGACGCCGGAGACGCCCGTCATGGTCGTGGCGATGTTGCGGAACAGCCTGTGCGCGCCGCGCGCGAACACGAGCCGCTCGCCGCGCTCCGACCGGTACGCCTTCACGATCCGGATGCCGCCCAGCGTCTCGGCGAGACGACCGGTCACCTCGGCGTTGAGCTTGCCGCGCTCGCGGAACAGGGGGCGCAGCTTGGCGAACGCGTACGCCATGCCGCCGCCGAACAGCGCCAGCACGAGAATCGAGATCGCCGTGAGCTTCCAATTCAGCCAGAAGAGCACGCCCAGCGCGATACTCGCCGTGACCAACCCCCCGAGCAGCTGCACCAGCCCGGTGCCGACCAGGTTGCGAATGCCTTCCGCATCCGTCATGATCCGCGAGATCAGGATGCCGGTCTTGGTCGAATCGAAATACGAGACCGGCAAGTGCAAGACGAATGTCTGGATGGATTTGCGCATGTCGGTAATGGCGCGTTGGGCCGCGACGCCGAGAATCTGCGACAACCCGAACGAGGTCACCGCCTGGACGACGGCCGCGGCGCCGACCGCCGCCGCAATGATGCCCAGCAGGTCCGCGCGTCTCTGCCCGACGACCTGATCGATGATGTAGCGGGACGACCACGGCAAGACGAGTCCCGCGAGCCGGCTGACCAGCATCAACCCGAGACCGATGGCGAGCCGGCCGCGGTGCTGCCAGATCAGCGCCCGCGCTTCGCGCCAGGCGTTGGAGTAATTGGGTCTGGGTTTCTTGTCCGCCACGGCGAGAAGCTTACCTTGGCTGCGCCGCGCGTACCAGGAGTCCGGTGGTCGAGACGCGAACTTCGTAGGTCACCTGCCTGGCGTCGCGTGGGCTGCCGGCCGCCGTTGCGTTGATGAACGTCGCCGAGCCGTACTGCGCGTCGATGAACGGCCGCAGCACCCAATAGCGGCGCGCGAGATCAAACGTGTCGAAGGGCTTGTCGGTCGCGAGCGAGTACACTGTCCGTTCCCGCGCCTGCTCGTCTGCCAGTTTCTGGTAGCGGCCCGCGATGCGATCGAGCTCATAGGCGGTGTGCAGGCCGACGAGATTCGCGAGCGGGCGCCACTTCAGGATGTGGGCATCGACGTAGATGGCGTCGCCGGCAACGTCGAACATGTGGACGCTGCGGTCGGGCAGCGTCACCGTGGCGCGGAATCGCTGGGGCGCGAGCGGCTCCGTGACGATCGTCGCCGCCACGACTTCCGCGGTGAGCGCGCGATAGCCGCGAATCCCGACCGAGATCGTGGCGCACAGCGCGCCGACCGAGAGGCAGAGGGCGGCGGCGAGAAAGCCGACCAGGGAGCTGAGGCGGCGGCGATGGCGCCAGGCGGACGCCGCGACGAGGATCAATACCAGCGCCAGCAGCGCGGACGTGAGCATGAAGATGCGGACGATGCCAGTCATTCCCTACACGTTACAGGCCGGTTGCCTCTGGCGCGAATTCCTCATTCGCGGCACCTTGTCGGCTCACCGGGAAAACGGAACATGAAGCGGTCAACCTTGATCACTCTGGCGATCGTAGCGCTGGTCATCGCGCTCTTCTTCTATATGTCCACCGCCCACGCGACCCAAGAATGCCGCGTGTGCGTGGAATTCAACGGCGGGTCCAACTGCGCCACCGCCGCCGGCCGGACGGCCGCCGAGGCCACCGAGACGGCGCACAACACGGCCTGCGGCCCCCTCGTGCGCGGCATGAACGAGACCATCGCGTGTGGCAATCGGGCGCCGGTCTCGGTGCAATGCAGGAATCGGTGAGCGGCTTCTCCATGCCACGCGTCGCCATTCGGGCGACGCTGTTACAGACGAGCGGCGGCAAGCGCGGCGGCGAGATCTACGTCATGGAGCGCGTCCCGCAGCACGCCGGCCACGAGACGCCGCTCGACATGTTGAATCGTCCCGAGGGATTCTTCCCGTTTCGCCCCCAGGGCAACGGCGGAGGGGTTCTGCTGGTAGCCAAAGCGCGCACGGTAACGTTGAGCGTGCCGCGGACCGAACCCGAGGATGCGACGCGGCTCTCGGCGACCAAAAAGGCCAGCCTGGAGGTGACGCTCGCGGACGGCTCCAAGCTGAGCGGCTGGGCGACCCTCGAGCTGCCGCAGCATCACTCGCGGCTGCTCGACTACCTCAACGCGTCGCCCGAGCCGTTCTTTGCCATCGCGACCACGGAGGAAGTCCACCTCGTGAACCGCGCGCACGTGCTGTACGCGCGCCCTGAGGACTGAGGCATGCCGGCACGGCTTGATCCCTTCGTCGAGGTGATGTTGCGCGAGCGCGCGGACCAGCTGTACCTGCTGCCCGACGAGCCGGTCACGCTGGTCAAAGACGGCAAGCCGCGCAAAGTCTCGAAGCAGCCGCTCACCGACCAGCACATCTACGCGCTGATGGTCGAAGTCGCGCCGCCCGAGGCGGCGGACAAGATCGACCAGCACTCGGAGACGGAGTTCGACTACGCAGCGGGCAACGGCCTGGTGCGCGTGCGGATCGTGCCGGAGGGCGGGCGGCTGACCGCCGTGATCTCGGCCATCCGCCGGGCCTCGCAAGAGCAAGCGGCGCCTGCAGTTCCCCCCCCCTCCTCCCCCCCGTCAGGCGCACCGGCCGAGGTCACCGCCGTACGGCCGGCGCCGCCAGCAAAACCGGCTGCACCAGCCAAGGCTCCTCGGGCATCCGTCATCGCCGCCGCGCCGATGGTCGAAAGTCCCGCGCCCGAAATGCCGGCGGCGCCGAGCGCGCTTCCCGGCGAATTCGCGTCGTCGCAGTACGAGGCGGCCGAGCAGAAGCTCGGCAAGCTGCTGCGCGCGCTCGTCAGCTCAGGCAGCTCGGACTTGCACCTGCGGGTGGGCGAGCCGCCGCTGTTCCGGACGCACGGCGACATCAAGCGCCAACCCGGGGGGGGCGCGGCGCTCAGCGTCAACGATCTCGAGCTGCTCGTGCTCTCGATCATGCCGGAGCGCAATCGCGGCGAATGGAAAGAGACGGGTGATACCGATTTCGCCTACGAGATCTCCGGCCTTGCCCGCTTCCGCGTGAATGCGGCGCGCGACCGCAAAGGGCCGGTCGCCGTGTTCCGCGTCATTCCCGCCAAGGTGGTGACCGTCGAAGAGATGGGGTTGACCGACGAGGTGCAGAAGCTGTGCTACCTGACGAAGGGCCTCGTGCTGGTGACCGGCCCGACCGGCTCCGGGAAATCGACGACGCTGTGTGCGCTCATCGACCTCGTCAATCGGACCCGCACCGATCACATCATCACGATCGAAGACCCGATCGAGTTCGTGCACGAGAACAAGAAGTGCCTGATCACGCAGCGGCAGGTGCACGTGCACACCGAGAGCTTCAGAACCGCGCTGCGGGCCGCGCTGCGCGAGGACCCCGACATCGTACTGGTCGGCGAGATGCGGGACCTCGAGACGATCGCCGTCGCGATCGAGACGGCCGAAACCGGGCATCTCGTGTTCGGCACGCTCCACACCACCACGGCCGCGTCGACCGTGGACCGCATCATCGATCAGTTTCCCGCGGATCGTCAGGCGCAGATCCGGGTAATGCTATCGGAATCGCTGAAAGGCGTGATTTCGCAGACGCTGTGCAAGAAGACCGGTGGGGGGCGGGTGGCGGCACGCGAGATCCTGCTCAGCACCCCGGCCATCGCGAACCTGATTCGCGAGGGCAACACGTTCCAGATTCCGTCGATCATTCAAACCAGCAAGAAGCTGGGGATGCTGACGCTGAACGACGCGCTCCTCGAGCTCGTCGAAAAGAAGGTGATCGAGCCTGA
>Ga0137372_10000487_pt1 | contig 37121 bp, 34 predicted proteins | sample SagtaG_6_FD_104911 | JGI IMG/M metagenome (GOLD analysis project Ga0137372, IMG submission 104911) | Vadose zone soil microbial communities from Sagehorn Ranch, Mendocino, California, USA - Sage1_R_60_16 metaG | ecosystem: Environmental > Terrestrial > Soil > Vadose zone | place: USA...
AGCCGCACCCGATGATGATGATCGGCGGCTCGACAGAGGTCGCGGCGCGGCGCGCGGCGCGTCTTCGGCTCCCGATGTTCCCCGCCGTCGGCGACCCGGCGCTGGCCGAGATCTACAACGACGAATGCGCCAAGGTCGGCTTCGAGCACGGTTTCATCAGCCTTCCCGCCGGTCCCGGCTTCGTGCACGTTGCGGAGGACCCGGAGGCGGCGTGGGCGAAGATCGGCCCGCACGCGCTGCACGAGGCCCAGGTCTACGAGAGCTGGCAGACCCCTGGGCAGCGCTCGGCCGTCGACGTGCACGCCAAAGACGTCGACGAGGTGCGCAAGAGCGACGTCTACCGCGTGGTGACGCCCGACGAGTGCGTCGCGCTGGCCGAGGAGCTCGGCGACTTCGGCACGCTTCTCCTGCACCCGTTGATGGGCGGCATCCCACCCGACGTTGCGTGGGACAGCCTCGAGCTGTTCGAGCGCAAGGTACTGCCGAGGCTGCGGCCCGCCGCTGGTTGAATGTGGCTCGGTGGGCACCGCACCGCTGCCCGACGAGCTGCGCACTCCGCACCCGGCTCGGCTTGCGCCGTCGACTCCCGGTTACGAGGAGATCATCGCCGCGCACGAGAACGCGCTCGTCAAGGGCGAGCCGGGCTACCTCGACCCCGTCACCGGCCTGTTCGTCATGACCGCCGCGTATCTCTGGGAGCGCGGCGAGTGCTGCGACTCCGGCTGCCGCCACTGCCCGTACGTAGGGCGCTGATTACCTCAGCTCGTCCGCGTAGCGGTCGGTGCCGGGGACGGTGGCGAGGAACGGCGAGACGAACAGGATGCGACCGAGGCCGCTCGCGTCGAACTCCTTGCCCAGACCGCCGAAGCGGTCGTCGAACACGTCGACCGGGTCCTCGTCGAGGAAGTAGAGCTGGAGGAAACGGTCGGCCGCCTCGTTGCGGGGCACGTCGCTCGGCGCGTCCTGGAAAAGCGGCACCGGGGTGAACGCCACCATCACCTCGGCCGGGCAGGGACGGGCGCGGAACCACGCGACCACGTCGTCGTGGGTCTTGCCCTCGGAGACCTCGCCGATGACGGCGACGACCCCGCGGAACGGATGGTCGAGCGCGAGCTCGGCGGGCACGCCGTCCGGGTCGGCGCGCTGCTCGTCGAGGAACCGGTACATCAGCGTGTGGATGTGGTCGCGATGCGGGAACATCCGATCGTTGGCGTGCAGCCATTTCACCTGCTCGGTTCCCCACTGCATCCACTCGCCGAAGCGGCCGGCGAGGATCCAGTAGAGCGCGAGGTACGAGCCGGTCATCGGGTCGGGCGTGATCGGCGAGTCGGACGGATACCGCTTCTCCTTGCCCGCACGCGTCGCGACGTACCGCGCGCCCGAAAGCGTCCAGGCGCCGATCATGCAGCCGGCGTAGAAGTGGTCGCGCTCGTACCAGCGGTTGTACGCGACCTCGTGACCCGGGTGCGGCTCGACCATCGTGAACAGCGCGCCCCCGACCTTGATCGGCTTCTCGCTCGTGTCCCCGGTCCCGAGGGGCTGGATCGTCGCTTCGGTCGTCATCGCTCCTCCGTTGTCCGCGCCGCGAGCGCACGCTTGTCGACCTTGAGCATGGACGTCAGCGGCAGGTCGTCGACCAACTCGAGGCGGTCGGGTGCCTTGTAGTCGGCGAGGCGATCGCGGCACCAAGCACGCAACGTTTCCAACGTCGGCTCAGCCGCGCCCGCGACCGCCACGACGAACGCGACGCCCACCTCACCCAGGACCGGGTCGGGGACGCCGACGACCGCCGCACGCGCCACCGACGGTTGCTCGGCGAGCGCCGCCTCAACCTCGGCCGGGTACACGTTGTACCCGCCGCGGATGTACATCTCCTTGAGCCGACCGACGATACGCAGGTTGCCGTCGGCGCCGACGACCCCCAGGTCGCCGGTGTGCAGCCACCCGTCGGCGTCGATGACCTCGGCCGTGCGCTCGGGGTCGCGCCAATACCCGCGCATCATGGCCGGCGACTTGCAGCACACTTCGCCGACCTCGCCCACCGGTTGTTCAGCCCCGCCGGCCGGATCGACGATGCGCACCTCGACCTCGGGCGCAGGGCGGCCGACCGTGGTGGCCACGACCTCGTCGTCGTCACCGACGAGCGTGCTCGTGCACACGCCCGCCTCGGTGCTCGTGTAGCGCGTGACCACGGGACAGCCGAGCACCTTACGGATCTGACGCACGAGCTCGGGCGGGATCGATGCGCCGCCGAGCGCCGCCACCCGCAGGCGTGAGAAGTCGGTCCGCTCGATGTCGGGATGGGCGAGCACGAGCGACCACTGCGTGGGCACGCCAGTTGCCATCGTGATGCTTTCGTCGCGGATGAGCCGGAGCGACTCTTGCGCCGACCACGGCTCGCCGACGAGCACGATCGTCGTGCCGTTCGCGAGCTCGTCCCACATGCGCGTCATGTAGCCGACGTGCGCGAACGGCAGCGCGAGGAGCCGGCGGTCTCCGGGGCGCGTGAGCTCACCGATGTTGCGCGAGATCGCCGCCATCGTCTCATGGTCGAACACCGCGCCCTTGGGCTCACCGGTAGTGCCGCTCGTCCAAACCACGCACGCCGGATCCGTCGGTGTCAGTGGAGGCAACGACGCCGGCGGGTCAGCGGCGAAGGCGTGGCCAAGCTCGGAGACGTGAATGGTTCGGCCGGCGTCGACGCCCTCGGGGACCTCGACGCCGTCGCCGACGACCGTGACGGTCGGTTCGGTGCGCCCGAGGATGCTCGCCTTCTCGGCCGGACCGAGCCGAAGGTTCAGCGCCGACGTAATGGCGCCGACCCGGAGCGCGCCGAGATAGCAGGTCGCGAACTTGATCGTCGACGACAGCAGCAGGGACACGACGTCACCTGGCTGCACGCCGTGATCGACGAGCGTGGCCGCGAAGCCGTCAGTAGCCCGGTCGAGCCACCCGTAGGTGACGCGCTTCTCACCGTGGACGTATGCCTCCCGATCGGGATGCGCGGCGGCGGCGTCCCGCAGCAGGTCGGCCGTCGTGCACGGGGTTGCGCCGGCTGTCACCACAAATCGGGACCGTACCCGAGAGCCTGCTGCCTAGTTGATGGGCCTGAGCGCGTCGACGACGACCGCCAGATTCAGCCAAAGAGAGGGGAACAGCACCGTCGTCGTTGTCCGCTCTTCGCCTTACGAAGGCGGCTTAGGAAAACGGCGTACGCGAACCAAGAGCGCCGCCCGGCCCCCGTCCTGCTCACTATTGGCCAGCGGCGGCAGGTGGTGGGCCAGTTTGGGTGTGCCTCTCTTTCGGTAAGGCTCAACCGCGAGCGGAACGACGTTCAAGCCTCCCAGGCTCCGCTCGCTTCGTTCCGCTGGAGTGCCCCCGCCGGTCCACCCCTTCGGGGGCACTCCGTTTGCGCGCGGAAGGCGGGAGGCCGGTCCGTTCGACTGGCCTCCCGCTCTTCCCCCATCCCCCGAGAGCCGCGGATTTTTAGGGCGGTTTGGGCGGTCTCGAGAGGTACAGGTAGTGTTTGCCGGGAACGAGACGAGATAAACGTCTTTGACTGCAGGCTTAGGCTCGGCTGAGAGCAGGCGGTAGAGGACGAACGGGCACCCCGGGGCTTTTTGCTCCCGGGGTTCTCTCTCACGTCACGGCAGAGAGCTCCTCAGCGACCGGATGGAAACACGGACGGCGTCCGTGGGACCGTGAATCCCGTATGAAACGACGATGCCGCGGACGGTGCGGACGAGCCCGGATGGTGCTCGCCTGACGGAGCGTTAGATTCTCGCCAGGGCGCCCGATCGAGAGCCCAGAAGGGGGATGCATGCCGCGATTCGCGGACCACGTCGCCGTCGTGACCGGGGCGGGCTCGGGGCTCGGGCGCGCTACTGCGCATCGCTTCGCCGACGAGGGAGCGGCAGTCGCCGTGGTCGACGTCGCCGCCGACGCCGCCGAGAAGACCGCAGCGGAGATCGGGGAGCGCGGCGCCACAGCACGCGCATACACGGTCGATGTCACCGCCCGCGCGGCGACGAAGGCAACAGTCGACGCCGTCGCCGGGGACCTCGGCCGCCCGCAGGTACTCGTCAACTCGGCCGGCATCGGCGGCTTCGCGCACACGCTCGACGAGACCTTCGAGCGTTGGTCCGCGATCATCGGCGTCAACCTCACCGGGACGTTCCTGATGTGCCAGGCGACCCTGCCGTACCTCCTCGACGGCGGCGGCGCGATCATCAACGTCGCATCCAACGCCGGTCTCATGGGCCAGCCGTACTCAGCCGCGTACTGCGCGTCCAAAGGCGGTGTCGTGAATCTCACCCGGGCACTCGCCGTCGAGTACGTGAAGCGCGGCGTGCGCGTGAACGCCGTCGCTCCCGGCGGGATGAACACGCCGATGATCGCCGGGTTTTCCATGCCCGAGGGCGTCGACCTCAAGGAGTTCGCGCGGGTGACGTCACCGCTCGGGTACGCGGAGCCGGAGGAGCTCGCCGGACTGATCGCGTACATCGCCTCTGATGACGCCAAGTACATGGTGGGCAGCATCGTGTCGATGGACGGTGGGATCACCGCGTGATTACGGACGCCAGGAGCCTCTGGGAGCTGATCGGGCGACGGGTCAGCGAGACGCCGGATGCCATGCTGGGCATCGACGAGGACGGGCGAACGTTGACGTACGCCGAGTACCGCGATGCTGCCGAGCGCGCCGCCGCCGGCCTGGCCGAGCTGGGTATCGGAGAAGGCACGCCGGTGTCGTGGGCGCTCCCGACATGGTTGGAGTCGCTCGTCCTCGTGGGCGCGCTCTCTCGGCTCGGCGCGGTCCAGAACCCGATCCTGCCGATCTATCGCCACCGCGAGGTCGGCTTCGTGACCAAGCAGACGGGAGCGAAGCTACTGATCGTCCCGTCGACCTGGAAGGGGTTCGACTACGAGGGCATGGCGCGGGAGATCGCCGCTGCACAGCCAGGGCTCGACGTCCTGATCGTCGATCGCAAGTTGCCCGACGGTGATCCGGCGTCGCTGCTGCCACCGGCGGCGCCACCGTCGTCCCCGCAAGAAGCACCGGTGCGGTGGGCCTTCTACACCTCGGGCACCACCGCCGATCCGAAGGGCGCCCAGCACACGGACCGCACGATCATGGCGTCGGCGTACGGCATGACGAAGGCGCTCGCGCTCGAACGGGACGACGTCAGCGCGCTCGTCTTTCCGTTCACGCACATCGGCGGCATTGGCTGGCTCTTCAGCTCGATGATGGTCGGGTTCAAGACCATCGTCATCGAGGCGTTCGATCCCGCGACGACGATCCCGGTGCTGCAGCGCGAGGGCGTCACGCTGGCCGGCGCGGGCACGCCGTTCCACATGGCGTACCTGGCGGCGCAACGACAGAACCCGGGGGAGAAGCTGTTCCCGAACGCGCGCGCGTTCCCGGGCGGCGGCGCGGCCAAGCCCGTGCAGCTGCACTACGACGTGAAGAAGGAGCTCGGCGGCGTCGGTGTCGTCTCGGGCTACGGGCTCACAGAGTGCCCGATCCTCGCCATGTCGACGGTCGACGATCCCGACGTGAAGCTGGCCGAGACCGAAGGCCGAACCACGCCCGGGGTCGAGGTCAAGGTCGTGAAGCTCGACGGCACGGTCGCGCAGCCGGGCGAAGAAGGCGAGATCCGCGTCAAGGGGCCGATGCTGTTCCGGGGATACATCGACTCGTCGCTCGACGCCGAGGCGCTCGACGAAGACGGCTGGTTCCGCACCGGCGACCTCGGGTTCCAGGACGTAGACGGCTACATCGCCATCACCGGCAGGCTCAAGGACGTGATCATCCGCAAGGGCGAGACGATCAGCGCCAAGGAGGTCGAGGACCTGCTCTTCACGCACCCGGGGATCGGCGACGTCGCGGTGATCGGGCTGCCCGACGACGCGTCGGGGGAGCGGGCGTGCGCGATCGTCGTGCCCGCCGACAAGGAGGCGCCGCCGAACCTCGAGGACGTCTTCGACTTCTGCACCCAGGCCGGGCTCATGACCCAGAAGATCCCCGAGCAGCTCGAGATCGTCGACGTCCTGCCGCGCAACGCAACCGGCAAGGTCCTCAAGCACGAGCTGCGCAAGCAGTACGCGGCGACCTAGCGGTTTGGCGCCGCCTACATACCTCATGCGTATGTAAACGGCGCCAAAGGAGGGAAACATGCCCCTGCCCGACGAGCTGAAGCAGCTGGCGAAGCGGGTCTCGAATTGGGGCCGGTGGGGCGCCGCCGATCAGCGCGGCACGCTGAACTTCATCACCCCGGAGGCGGTGCAGCGGGGTGCAGCCGCGGTGCGGCGCGGGCCACGTTCCCGCTGTCGATCCCGTACGACGAGGACGGCCCGCAGACGGGAGCGATCCCGGGCCGGATCAACCCGAAGCGCACGATGATCATGGCCAACGCCGCGTTCACGGGTGACCCGAGCGACTTCACGACCAGCGACGACCTCGTCGAGATGGGCGTGCAAGCCGCGACGCACTGGGACGCCCTCGCGCATGTCGGCTACGAGGGCGTGCTCTACAACAACACGTCCGACTCGGCCGTCACGCAGGAAGGTGGCGCGGCGAAGCTCGGGATCGAGCGTTACGGGCCGATCGTCACCCGCGGCATTCTCCTCGACATCGCCCGCCTGATCGGCGTCGACGTGTTCGAGGACAACTACGCCATCAGCGGTGACGACCTGGCCGCCGCGGAACGGCAGGCGGGCGTCACGGTCGAGTCGGGGGACGCGCTGCTCGTGCGCACCGGGCAGATGGAATGGCTGCGCCGCGGCGACAAGCAACGGTTCAACGACCCGAGCCCGGGGCTCGGCGTCGGCGCGATCGAGTACCTGCACGACAAGGAGGTGGCGGCCGTCGCCACCGACACCCTCGTCTTCGAGGTGTGGCCGTGCGAGGACCCGGCCGTCATGCTCCCCGTACACATGATCGACCTGCGTGACATGGGACTCGTGCAGGGTCAGCTCTGGTACCTGGACGACCTCGCCGCCGACTGCGCCGGTGACGGCGTCTACGAGTTCCTGCTCGCCGCGACCCCGCTCCCGATCACCCACGCGGTCGGGGGCCCGGTGGCGCCGACCGCCACGAAGTAGAAGTCGGCGCCTCCCATCTCACGAAACTCGGCTCCCGAGCGTTGAAAAGAGAGTGAGCCCGCCCCCCTTCCAGACCTTTCTCGAGCGGCATCGGGACGCCGTGTACCGGTTCCTCGTGTTCTCGGTCGGGCTCGACGCGGCCGACGATTGCCTCCAGGAGACGTTCACGGCAGCACTCCGCGCCTATCCGCGGCTCACGGACGGCTCGAACCTGCGGGCGTGGGTGCTGACGATCGCCCACCGCAAGGCGATCGACGCCCACCGCAGCCGGGGCCGTCGGCCGGTGCCCTTGCCCGAGCTGCCGGACCAACCGGCGCCGGCGGTGCCGCTGCCCGACCCCGGCCTCTGGGAAGCCGTGAGCAAGCTGCCGCCGAAGCAGCGCGCCGCCATCGTGCTGCGCTTCGTGTCCGACCTCCCGTTCCGGCAGATCGGCAGCATCTTGGAGTCCTCGGAGGCGGCGGCGCGCCAGAACGTACGCGAAGGGCTCGCGCACCTAAGAGAGGAGTACACCGATGACGAACGCTGACCTCTCCGACCTCGAGGCCGCCCTTCGCCGCGGCTCGACCGCCGACCTCGCTGCGCCGGCCGACGCCGCCACGCGCGCCGCGATCGCGGCCGCCGATCGAGCGGGCCTCGTCGACGTGGCCATCGGGAGTGTCGACTCGCCGGTGGGGGAGCTGTTCGTGGCGGTGACCGCTCGGGGCCTCGTGCGCCTCGCGTTCGACCCGGAGCAGCTGCGCGTGCTCGACGACCTGGCGGCACGCATCTCGCCGCGCGTCGTCGAGGCCGCCTCCCGGGTCGACCCGGTTCGCCGGGAGCTCGACGAGTACTTCGCCGGTCGCCGCCGCCGGTTCGACCTGCCGGTCGACCTCTCGCTCACGAGCGCATGGGGACGGCGGGTGCTCGAAGCCACGGCCCGTGTCCCGGCCGGGCAGGTCACGACGTACGGCGCGCTGGCGGCGAAGGTCGGCAAGCCCAGCGCCGCCCGTGCCGTCGGCAACGCCGTGGCTACGAACCCGGTGGCGATCGTGGTGCCCTGCCACCGCGTCGTGCCCGCCGGCGGCGGGGTCGGCAACTACGGCGGTGGTCCCGAGCGCAAGGCCTTCCTGCTCGAACTCGAACGAGAGTGACGCAACGGCGTCGCGGTTAGTCTCGGCGTCGTTGTCGAAATCGGCGCGTGCCCTGGTGCTCGAGCAGCCGCGCACGCTCGTGCCGCGCGAATTCCCAGTGCCCGAGACGGGCGACGAGGACGCCTTGCTGCGCGTCGAGGCGTGCGGACTGTGTGGCACCGACCACGAGCAGTACACAGGGCATCTGCCGGCCGGGTTCGCGTTCGTGCCCGGCCACGAGACCGTCGGCGTGATCGATCGCATCGGCGATGCCGCCGCCCAACGGTGGAGCGTTGCGGCCGGCGACCGCGTCGCCGTCGAGGTGTTCCAGTCGTGCCGCGCGTGTAAGGCATGCGAGGCCGGCGCGTACCAGCGTTGCGAGCGTCACGGGCTCGCCGACATGTATGGCTACATTCCGGTCGACAAGCCGCCGGGCCTGTGGGGTGGGTACGCGCAGTACCAGTACCTCGGGCCCGACGCCATCATGCACCCGGTTCCGGACGCGATCGACCCCGTTGTGGCCACACTGTTCAATCCGCTCGGCGCCGGGGTGCGCTGGGGCGTGACGGTGCCGGGGACGAAGCGCGGTGATGTCGTCGCCGTGCTCGGCCCCGGGGTGCGCGGACTCTCGGTTCTGGCAGCGGTGCGGGAGGCCGGCGCCGGGTTCGTGATGGTGACCGGACGCGGCGCGCGTGACGCGGAACGACTCGGCGTGGCGCGCGATTTCGGCGCCGATCTGGTCGTCGACACCGCTGATATGGATCCCACGCGTGCGCTACGAGATGCGACGGGCGGGCTTGCGGACGTCGTCGTGGACGTCACCGCCAAGGCGCCGGAGGCGTTCGCGCAGGCCGTCGCGCTCGCCCGTCCCGCAGGCACGGTCGTCGTCGCCGGCACCCGAGGCTCACCGGCGCCGCCGGACTTCTGGCCCGACCACATCGTGTTCAAGGAGCTTCGCATCGTCGGTGCGCTCGGCGTCGACTCCGATGCGTACCGTGCCGCGCTCGCGATGCTCGCGGCCGATCGTTACCCGTTCGCAGCTCTTCCTCGTCGCGTCGCGGGCCTCGACGACGCCGAAGCCCTCATCCAGTCGCTCGCGGGCGAGGGCGACGTACCGCCGCCGGTCCACGGGGTGATCGTGCCGTAGGCTGCCGCGCGAGTTACCGCGCGCCGGGCGGTCGGTACTGGATTTCGTCGGCCTTGCGCAGGGCGTCCATGGTCTCCTCGACGGTGAGGAGCACTGCCGTGTCGAACGCGCTCAGCGCGCCACCGCCCGTGATCGCCAGCGCAACCGCCGCCATGGACACGTTGTCCGGGGCCTCCCACAAGCTGTAGCCGTCGTGCTTGCCGAAGGCGTACCAGAACCCGTGGAGCTTCCCACCGACCGACTCGATGTACGACTGAGCCGCCTGCCGGCGGTCCTCTGGGTTGCCGATCAGCATCGCCCAGGTCTCCGCCGTGTAACTGAACCGCGTGAGATACAGCGGCATGGTCTCTCCTCTCGTTAGGGCTCGGTCAGCGCGCGCCATTGAGGCTCGCGCTTCTCGGCGAACGCGCGCGGCCCTTCCTCCTGGTCCGGGTGGCCCCACATCGATACGAGCTCACCGGCGCCGGCGCGGCATGCATCGGTGAGCCCGAGCTCGAGCGCGCCCCACAGCGCCCGCTTCGTCGCCCGCATGGCGGCGGGGGAGTTGCGAGCGATCTTCTCACCGAGGGCCTGCGCCTCCTCCCGCAGCTGCTCCGGCGGATCGACGACTTGGCTGATCATCCCGAGCTCGTAGGCCCGGTGCGCCGAGAGGCGCTCGTGACGGCCGACGAAGGCCATGCGCATCACGGCCTCGACGGGCATCTTGCGCAGTAACCCGATCGCCTCGATCGCGACGACCTGGCCGATGGAGACGTGCGGGTCGAAGAACTCGGCGTCGGACGCGGCGATGACGATGTCGGCGTCGGCGATCCAGTGGAAGCCGCCGCCCGCACACACGCCGTTTACCGCGGTGATCACCGGCTTCCAGACCTGCTGGTGCCACGACGTGAAGTGGAGATCGAAGTCCTCGAGCGAGCGCCGGTAGCGCTCCATGCCGACGCCGTCGCTGGCGATCTCGGTCACGTCGACGCCGGTCTGGAAGGCACGACCCTCGCCCGTGTGCACGATCACTCCCACGTCTGGGTCGCGGTCGAGCTCTGTCCACGCGAGCGCGAACTCGTCGCGCATCCCCGCCGACATCGCGTTGAGCCGCTCGGGCCGGTTGTTGATGAGCCATCCGACCGGACCGCGCCGTTCCACTTTCAAGCTCTCGAACTCCGGGTAAATCACGCCCTTGCCCCCTCATCGTCGACGTCGAGCGGCTCGAGTGGCTGCCATTCCGGCTCGCGCTTGTGGGCGAAGGCCCGTGGCCCCTCCTCCTGATCGGGATGGCCCCACAGCGACGCGACCGCCCGGGCACCGGCACGACACGCGTCCGTCAGCCCGACATCGAGCGCGCCCCACAGCGCCTGCTTCGTGACGCGCATGGCCGCAGGCGAGTTGCGGGCGATCTTTTCCGCCAGCAGCTGCGCCTCGTCACGCAAACGCTCCGGCGGATCGACGACCTGGGACAGGATGCCGAGCTGTCGAGCCCGCGACGCGTCGATGTGTTCATGCACCCCCGCGAGCGCCATGCGAACGATCGGCTCCATCGGGGACTTGCGGATCAAGCCGATCGTCTCGTACGCGCTGACCTGTCCCAGCGAGACGTGAGGGTCGACGAACACGGCGTTCGACGACGCGATCACGACGTCGGCGTCCGCCACGAAATGGAGGCCACCGCCGGCGCACGTGCCGTTCACCGCCGCGATCACCGGCTTCCAGACCTCGTTGTGCCATGCCGTGAGCCGAAGGGTGGCGTCCCTCGTGCGGCGCGACTGCTCGCGCAGCGCCTCCTTGTCCTTGCTGAGCTGCGCGACGTCCAATCCGGTCTGGAACGCCGGCCCGTTCCCGGTGTTCACGATGACCCGCACCTCCGGGTCGCGGTCGAGCTCGCGCCATGCGTCCTCGAGCTCGGTGAACATCGTCGCGTCCATGGCGTTCCCCACCTCCGGCCGGTCGAACACCAGCCACCCGACCCGACCGCGGCGCTCGACGTCGAGCGTTTGGTACGTCACCCGCTGCGTGGCACTTCGCGCCACGGCTTGTCCTGCCACGGATCGGGTTCTCTGGGCAGGCCGAGCACGCGCTCGCCGAGCACGTTCTTGTTGACCTCGGTGGTGCCGCCCTCGATGGTGTTCGCGCGACTGCGCAGCATCCCTTGCACCTCGAACGGTAAGGAGTCCGCGTAGTCGGTGGCGGTGCTCTCCCACGCCACGGCGTCCATGCCGAGCAGACGCACCGCCAGCGTCTGGACGCGCTGGTTGAGGTCACCCTGGTGGACCTTGCCGATCGAGCTCTCCGGTCCCGGCGTCCGGCCCGCCCGGGCCTGGGCGCGGACGCGCTCGTTGGTCCAGGCCCGGATGCGCTCCTCGCTGTACAGGCGCATCAGCTCCTGGCGGATGACCAGATCCGTTGACTCCGCATGCCGGCGCGACAGGTCCAGCAAGTGCGAGGCGCCCGCTCCGCCGATGCGGTCGACACCGCCGGATCCTTGGCCCGAGACCATCTGGCGCTCGCCCGAGAGCGTCGCGGCCGCGACGCGCCAGCCGTCTCCGATGTCGCCAACCCGCTGTGAGTCGGGCACCCGCGCTCCGTCGAGAAACACCTCGTTGAAATCGACTTCTCCGCCCAGGTGGCGTAACGGACGCACGTCCACGCCGGGCTGGTGCAGATCGAGCAGGAAGTACGTGATGCCCTTCCGCTTCGGAACGTCGGCATCGGTGCGGGCGAGCAGCACGGCGAAGTCCGACAGGTGCGCCCACGTGGTCCACACCTTCTGGCCTGTGACGACCCACTCGTCACCGTCTCGCACCGCGGTGGTGGCGAGCGACGCCAAATCCGAGCCCGCGCCCGGCTCGCTGAACAGCTGGCACCACTTCTCTTCGTTCCGCACGATCGGCGGCAGGAAACGAAGCCGCTGCTCTTCCGTACCGTGTTCGAACAGGGCCGGCGCGGTGAGGTTGAGACCGAGCGGGTTGAGCCGACCGAGGTTGTAGAGCCGCAGCTCTGCTTCCGCACGGCGCGCCACGGCCGGCTCGAGGTCGAGACCGCCGTACTCCACCGGCCAGGTCGGCACGGCGAGCCCGGAACGGGCGAAGACGGGGTACCACGCTTCGTACTCGGCGCGCGACCGGACCTCGCGAATCGCCGGCGCGCCCCCACGGCGCGCCGCCTCGCGCCACGCCGCCGGGACATGCGCCTCGATCCACGCCCGCACGACGTTGACGACCTCATCGGCCGAAGTGCCACGACCGATTGGAAGACGCTCAGCACTGGCTTCGAACCTCGCGACGAGGTCTCGCCGCAGCACCTTGCCCACCTCGTTGCGGGGGACCGCTTCGACACGGTGAAAAGCTACGGGCACCTTGTACGCGACGAGCTGGTCCCGGCATCTCGACTCGAGCGCGACGGGGTCGGCGTCACCGACGAAGAACGCCACCGGGACCTCCCCGAGCCGCTCGTCGGCCACGCCCACCACCGCCACGTCACGTACTCCCGGCGCGGAGCGCACCACCTCTTCCACGTGGGCCGGGACCACCTTGTTGCCGCCGCGGTTGATGACGTCGCTGACGCGATTCTCGATCCAGACGAAGCCGTCGTCGTCGACGCGCGCGAGGTCGCCGGTCCGGAGATATCCCTCGGCGTCGAGTCGGTCCTCGAGCGCGCCACCCCCGACGTACCCGGTAGCCATCCGCGGGGGGCGAACGGTCAGCTCGCCGATCTCGCCCGCGGGGACGCGGTTGCCGTCCTCGCCGACGACTTTGATCTCGACGCCAGGATGCGGGCGGCCGACGGCGCCGAGCTTCTCGGGATGTCTGCGGGCATCCGCCGCCGTCCAGCCGATCACCTCGCCGATCTCCGCCTGCCCGTAGCCGTTGAGCACGACCACGCCGAACCGGTCCGCGAACCGGCGGGCCTCGCCCGGCGGCAGCGGCGCGGTGATGCTGCGCACGTACCGCAGCGGCGCGAGGTCCTCGATCGTCTCGTCGTCGGTCAGCATCTTGATCGCGGCCGGCGGCAGGACCGTCGAGCGAATCCCGAAGCGGCGCACGAGATGCGCGAACGCGCCGGTCTCGAAGCGCTCCATGATCACGAGCGGCGCGCCGGCCCGCAGCCCGAACAGCACGTTGTAGATCCCGGCGTTGAGCGCGAGCGACACGGGGATCAGGTTCGGCATCGGGGCCGCTTGCGTGTCTCTGCTTTCAGCGCGCAGCTCCCCGAGCACCCGGTCGAGGAGCTCGAGGTAGGCGGAGTGCGTGTGCAGGATCGCCTTGGCGTCACCCGTCGTCCCCGAGGTCCACTGCACGAACGCGGCGTCCGGGTCGCACTTCTTGCCGCCGTCGCGCATGCGAAGGCCACCGGCCTGGATCACAGCGGCGGCGTCAACCGCCTTCACGCTGCGTTCGACTTCGGTAGCCGGCCCGCGCACGTTCATCGGGACGAACACCGCGCCTGCCAGCCACACACCGAACATGGTCGTGACCATCTCCGGTGCGTTCGGGAGCTGCACGGCGACGAGTTGACCAGACCGAAGGCCTGCATCGTGCAACCGTTCGGCAACAGCCGCAGCCGACCGCCGCGCCTCACCGGCGGTCATGCTGCGGTCGATCGTGTGGAGCAAGGGCTCGTCGTCACCAAACGGGTGCGAGACGAGCAAGTCAGCCAAGCTCACACATATTCTGTATCCAACACCGGCGGTCCTCGGCAAGGAGGCGTGTGTGTCCGAAGGTCCGTCGATCACGGACGAAGGCGTCGAACGGTTGCGCGCGCGGATCGGCGTGCCGCAGCCTCACCCGCAGCCGCCGCACTATCGGTGCCCGAACGAGGACGCGTTCCGCCACGTGGCCGAGGCATACGGAGACGACAACCCGTTGTGGGGCGACCCCGCGTACGCGGCGAAGACGGTGTGGGGCGGATCGATCGCGCCGCCGCCCCTTGTCGGTGGCGACACGCTGATCGGGGAGAACGAGGTGGTCGAGGTCGACGTCGCGCACCGTGCGCTCCTCAAGGGTGATCCCATCCGCGGCGCGCACGCGTACTACGCCGGCAGCTTTCGTGAATGGTGGGCGCCGCTGCGACCGGGGACGCGCGTGACCCGGCGGAACGCACTGGTGGGCGTGCACGACAAGCAGAGTGAATTCGCCGAACGCGCCGTGCACGAGTGGACGGCGGAAGTGTTCGCCGCCCCCGGCGAGGTGCTGTCGGCGCAGTACCGCCTGATGATCCGCACCGAGCGCCAGAAGGCAGCTGATCGTGGGAAGTACGACGAGACGACCATCGAGCCGTACACCGACGCGCAGCTGCGCGAGATCGACGACGGCTATGCGTCCGAGCCGGCACGCCGCCGGGGCGCGGAACCCCGTTGGTGGGAAGACGTCGAAGAAGGTGATGAGGTCGGTCCAATGGTGAAGGGACCATTGCGCGTCACCGACATGGTGTGCTGGCACGCCGGTATGGGCATGGGCTTGTACGGCGTCAAGGCTCTCCGGCTCGGCTACGAGCAACGTCAGCGCGTGCCGCGCTTCTTTCGTCCTGACGACCTCAACGTTCCGGACGTCCAGCAACGTGTGCACTGGGACGCCGACTGGGCGCGGCGAGCGGGAAACCCTGCGATCTACGACTACGGCCGGATGCGCGAAACCTGGCTCATCCACCTGTGCACCGACTGGATGGGTGACGACGCGTGGCTCTGGAAGCTCGACTGCCAGTTCCGCTGGTTCAACTACGTCGGAGACACGCACTGGATGCGTGGACGTGTCGTGAGCAAGACCCTCGCCGATGGCGATCGGCCCGCTGTCGAGCTCGAGCTGTCGGGCGAGAACCAGCGCGGCGAGCTCACGACGCCAGGCCGCGCGACGATCCTGTTGCCGAGCCGCACCTACGGACCGGTGCGATTGCCCGAGCCGCCCAGCGGCGCGACAACCTGTCAGGACACACTCGACGCGCTCGTCGAGCGCTTCGCGGTCGAGGAACGCGCATGAAGGAGTACCCGCCGCCGCCCGAAGGCCTGCTCGTCGAGCACGCCGGCCCGGTGTTGGGACTCCGCCTCGACCGGCCCAAGCGCCGGAACGCCGTGACCGACGACATGGTCCTGGCCCTGGTCGAGACGATCGAGGCCGCGGGGAGCGACGAGTCCATCCGGGTCATCGAGCTGTCGGCGACCGGTGAGAACTTCTGCTCCGGCTTCGACCTCGGAGAGCGGGGCGGCGCGGACGAGAGGCCGCGAGTGGGCTCGACGCAACGGCGAATGCGCTGGCAGGTCAACCGCCTCATCCCCACGATGCTCGAGACGCAGACGCCCATCGTCACCGCCGCCCGAGGGTGGGCCATCGGCCTGGGGCTGCACCTCGTGCTGGCGTCGGACTTCGCCGTCGTCGCCGAGGACGCGCGACTCCGTTCGCCGTTCGCCACGATGGGCTTCACGCCGGATTCCGGCGGGTCATGGTTGATCCCACGGCTTGCCGGGATCGCCCGCGCCAAAGAGATGATCATGCTCGGTCACGAGGTCAGCGGCGCGCAGGCGGCGGAGTGGGGGATGGTGCACCGAGCTGTCCCGAGCGACCAGGTCGACGTCGTGGCCAAGAGCCTGATCGACGAGCTCGCATCGGCTGCAACCGTCGCGGTCGGGCTGTCGAAGCTGCTGATCCACCGGGCGTGGGGAGCCGACCTCGAGCGTCATCTCGCCGACGAAGCGATGGCGATCGAGCTGTCGAGCCGGTCCGACGACTTCCACGAGCACGCCCGCGCTCGCCGCGACAAGCGCGACCCGAAGTTCCAAGGGCGATGACGGAAGGCACACTGCCGCTCCCGCGAATCACCCCGACCGGCTAGGCCATCCGCTCTAGATGTGCCGATCAGTGCGTGCCGACGCGCCGTCGCGAACTTCGTTCTGGCGCGCGTTCTGTGCTGCAGCCTTGACCGCGGATCGGCAGATATGGCGTTACGTGCGCACCGTGTCGACAGAAAGCGAGGCCGAAACGGGCCGAGGGTTATGGTCCGTCGTGATCACGCAGAAACCTCGTCCTTCATCATGGCGTGAAGCTGCACGCGCAGTTCCGGACCATCCACGTGGCCGTGGGTGGTCACCGCGTGCTCGGCGGCGGCTTGCAACACCTCGAACTCCCGGCCCGAGATCGTCAGCGTGCAGTTCGTCTCACTCGGAAAATCCCGGCAATCGACGACCTTTCGCGTCATGTTCGCCTCCCTCCCATGGGACCTCGCTAGGCGGCCAGCGCCTGGGCCGCGCCGGCAATTTTGTCAGCACCAGAGTCGGTGTGGTCGTTCACGATGCGGAGAACGTTGGGGTGCTCCAACCCCGATACGAGGAACGTCCAGCGGTAGGCGCGCCGCTGGTGAGCGCGAATTTCGTCCCGCTCCTCGTCGGAGGGACGACCGGCTGCTATGGTGTCTACCTACTGGTAGGTAGGGGGCCCGGACACTGCTGATCGCCGCTCCCGCAAGGAGTCGCGGGAGGTTCCATGGAACATGCCATCGCGCGAGGCCCGGACGAGCGCGTCAACGTCCGGTCGTCGATCCCCTTCTTCCTACTCCATCTCTTGCCGCTGCTGGCGTTCGTGACCGGGGTAACGACGACGGCCGTGGCGCTGCTAATGGTCACCTTCTTCGGCCGGATGTTGTTCATCACGGCCGGGTACCACCGGTACTTCGCGCACCGCAGCTACAAGCTCGGGCGTGTGGCACAGTTCGTGATGGCGTTCGGTGGCGGGACGGCGTGCCAGAAGGGCGTGCTGTGGTGGGCCGGGCACCACCGCCGCCACCACCAGTTCTCCGATACCGAGCGTGACCTCCACTCACCCCGCAAGGGCTTCTGGTGGAGCCACGTCGGATGGATCCTCTGCGACAGATACTCGGCGACTGATACCGACGCGATCAAGGACTTCGCGCGCTACCCCGAGCTGCGTTTCCTCGACAAGCACGACTGGATCCCGATGTGGGCACTGGGCGTGACGTGCTATCTCGTCGGCGGGTGGAGTGGTCTGATCATCGGGTTCTTCCTTTCGAACGTGCTTCTGTGGCATGCGACGTTCACGGTGAACTCGCTGGCGCACGTGTTCGGCCGACGCCGGTACGACACTCCCGATACGAGTCGGAACTCGCTGGTCGTCGCCCTGCTCACTAGCGGTGAGGGATGGCACAACAACCACCACCACTACCAGTCGGCGGCGCGGCAGGGGTTCTTCTGGTGGGAGATCGACGTCACCTATTACATGCTGAGGCTGTTGCGGGCCGTCGGGATCGTGCGTGACCTGCGCGAACCGCCTCCGCGTGTGCGCGATCCCCGGCCTTTGGCCGCGCAATCGGAGGGCGAGCCCGAGGCGAGAAAGCCGGTCGCGATCCAATACGCACGGCGGGGTCTCGACAGTCCCCGCGGTTGAGTAGATACCCCCCATGCGTCCTGGTTGGCCGGATCGAGGCCACACACAGAACGACGCGCCAGAACGAGCGCCTCCAACCTCGGAGCGCGCACCGAGCCGGCGATCGGTCGCGGGGCGCGCCCGAGGTACCGATATGTGCGCGCTAACCCGTCGTGAGCGCGTCGTTCCGGCGCGACGTTCTGTACTGCAACCACGAGCGCGGATTTGGCAGTTCGGAGCGCGCGCCTCCCGAACTCAGCTACGTCCGGTCCGCGCGGCGCCCCTGACGGCGCCGGTGACGACGCAGGACGCCCAATCCGAACCACGCGATCGCCCCCACCACTGCCATGACGAGGCACAGCAGCCAAAGCGGCCAAGTAAAGCTCCAGAACAGGAAGTCGAGCTTGGCGTCGTCGGTGTTCTGGATCATGAAGATCAACAGCAGCCCGATGCCGGAGAGCGACGCGATCGCCCCGCCCGTGAGCCGACGCGTGGTTGTGCCATCACCTGGACTCCGCTCAACCATGAAAGCTCCCCCGATTCGTGACTGTCGCGCCAAGCACAGATTGCCTCATGTGGGCCCGCGATGCTCCGGCCGGCGCCACACAGAACTATGGACTCGGTTCGCAATCAAGGTGGCCGACGCCCACCACCCCGCGGGCGTGGTGATGGACGCCGTCGGCGTCGAGAACACGCTGGCGTTGCTGGTCCTCAGGGTTGGTGGAGGTGATAGGACTTGAACCCACGACTTCTACGTTGCGATTGTTGTCGAAACGGTCTACGTCGCCCCAGGGACGAGCGCCGAGGCGGCGTGCGAGCGCATCGGACTCGACATCACGTTCCAAGCTTCGCAGGGCTGCTGCAGCGGCGCTCGTGCTCGAACGGGTAAACCTCGAGATGGCGAATGCCCGGCCGGCGACGACGAGGAGGACTGATGATGCCATCCCTCAACTGGCATGACCTTGACAGCTTCGAGCCGGGAGCGTTTTACCGGCATATGGAGTCGGGCGAGACCGTGCAGTTCGTCGGCGTCGCTTCCATGCCCGAACTGGACGGCGAGGACGTCGGCGTCTTCCGCTTCGTGAAGGGCGGCAGGTGCCTCATCGCCACGAAGCGGCGCTACGACCAAGGAGAGACGTTCACACCAATCGCCGAATACCAGGAACCGGACGACGCCACGACGGCCGAATGGCGCGCCTTTGTCGAAGGAGACGAGCCATGAAATCCGGGCTCCGTGCCTCCAGGACGCCTGAGCCCGATCTCGAGGCGATCGGAATATCGAGAGCGAAGCGGCGGGTGTCGCGGAACGGTTTGCCCGGGTGTCGAGGGACTCGAGCCGCTCCCAACCGGCGTTCGGTATCCGCCGGCATCGCAATCCGGCGAGGGTCCGGTTGTGCACCGAGCGGTTGGGGACACAAACCGGCGCCATAGGCCCACTTCGTGTCCCAACGCCGGAGGATCGTGCGGTCGCGTAACGTATCGACATGAGCGTGCGCGCCGATGAGATGATCCTCGCCTCGGTCGACGACCACATCTGCGAGCCCGCCGACATGTTCGTTGCCCACGTACCGGCCAAGTACCGCGATCAGATGCCGCGTGTCGTCGACGAGCCCGACGGCTCACAGCAGTGGTACTACGGCGAGATCCGCGGCAGGAACCTCGGGCTGAACGCGGTCGCGGGCAAGCCCCCCGAGATGTTCAACGTCAACCCAACGCGCTACGAGGAGATGCGACCGGGTTGCTACGACGTGCACGAGCGCGTGCGGGACATGTCCGCGGGCGGCCAGCTCGCAGGGCTGAACTTCCCCAACTGGACGGGCTTTTCGGGTCAGGTCCTCAACGCCGGGCCGGACCGCGACGTCAACCTCGTCATGATCAAGGCGTACAACGACTGGCACGTCGACGAGTGGTGCGGCGCGTATCCCGAGCGGTTCATCCCCTGCGGCATCCTGCCCTTGTTCGACGTCGACGAGGCGGCGAAAGAGGTGCGACGGCTCGACGAGAAGGGCTGTCACGCGGTCACGTTCTCGGAGAACCCCGCCGGGCTCGGGATGCCGAGCATCCACACCGATTCCTGGGACCCGTTGTTCGCGGCGTGCTCGGACACGGGGACCGTGCTGTGCTGCCACGTGGGGTCGTCGTCCAAGAGCGCTTCGACGGCCCCCGACGCGCCGCCGCCGGTCCCGATGAACCTGTCGTCGGCGATGAGCATCTTCACGCTGGGGGACCTGCTGTGGGCCGACTTCTGGCACCGGTTCCCGAAGCTGAGGTTCGCGCTTACCGAGGGCGACATCGGCTGGATCCCGTACTTCCTCCAGCGCGGTGAGCACACGCTCGACCGGCACAACGCGTGGATGGGCCACGACCAGCCGCAGGGGCTGCGGCCGAGCGAGCTGTTCCGAGAGCGCATCCTGTGCTGCTTCATCGAGGACCGGGTCGGCGTGAAGCTGCTCGACGAGTTCAACGTCGACAACGTGTGCTGGGAGTCCGACTATCCCCACTCCGATAGCTCGTGGCCGACCGCCCCCGAACGGATGCAGGCGCTGCTGGGCGGACTCGACCGCGAGGTCGTGGACAAGCTCACACACCGCAATGCCATGCGTCACTACCAGTTCGATCCCTTCGCGGTGCGCTCCCGCGATCAATGCACCGTGGGCGCGCTACGAGCCGAGGCCGCCGACGTCGACACGGTGACGCACGTCGGCCGCCTCGCCGACGAACGCGACGTCGAGACATGGCGCAAGATGACCGGCACCGCGCCACGGTCGCGCTAAGGCGCGTGGTCCAGTAGTGACCGATCGTGTTCGCCTCGATTACGACGGCCCGATCGCGACCATCACGAACGACAACCCCGAGAAGCACAACGCGTTCGACGACGAGATGGACGCAAGGCTCTTCGAGATCCTCGGTGAGCTACGCAACCGGCCCGACGTACGTGTGGTCATCTGGCGCGGCGAGGGCAAGTCCTTCTCTTCGGGACGCGACGTCAGCTCGATCGGCTCGATGCAGGTCCCGCTTTCGCACCACGAGCTGATGCAGAGGGGTCATCGGGGGATCCAGCAGCTCTGGGACCTCGACGCCCCGGTGGTCGTGGCGTGCAAAGGCTGGGTGATGGGCGCTTCGTTCCAGCGGGCGCTGCTCTGTGACGTGCGGGTCGCCGCCGAGGGGACCCGGTTCCGCCTGCCCGAGCTGAGCTACGGCGTCATCCCCGACACCGGCGGTGTGGGAGTGCTGTTCGAGATGTGCGGCCCCGGCGTCGTGAGCGACCTCGTGCTCACCAGCCGCGTGCTCGGCGCCGACGAAGCGCTCACCCATGGAATCGTCAGTCGCGTCGTGCCCGAGGACAAGCTCGACGCCACCGTGCGCGAGATCGCCGAGCACATCGCCGGGCTCCCGGCCGTGACCGTGAAGATGGCCCGCGAGGTGATCCGGCACCTCGCCGTTCCGAACATCCGGTCGTCGATGGCCGACGAGATGATCTACCAGACGTTCATCAACAAGAGCGACGACATCGCCGAGCTCCGAAAGGCGCGGACCGAGGATCGCGAGCCGCGCTACACGGGCAGCTGAGCACGGACGGAGGGGGAGCGCGTGAGCGACGTGATCGGACTGCCTGAACCGCCGCCCGTCGGTGAGACCGCGCTTCCGCCAGGAACGTTCGACGGCGTCAGCGTGCTGGTCACCGGGGGAGGAACCGGCCTGGGCAAAGCGATTGCGGCCGAGTTTGCGCGCCTTGGCGCGTCGATCGTGATCGCGAGCCGCAAGGAGGAGCACCTCACGGCAGGGCGAAAGGCGATGGAGGAGCTCGGCGCGCCAGTGGAGGTCCTGCCGTGCGACATCCGGCAGCCCGACGAGATCACGGCCGCGTTCGATGCCGCCGAAGACGCATTCGGTCTGCCCGGGGTTTTGGTCAACAACGCCGCTGCCAACTTCCCGGTCCCCGCCGAGGACATGTCCCCGAATGCGTGGCGCACCGTCGTCGACATCACCCTGAACGGCAGCTTCTACTGCGCTCGTGAGTTCGCCCGGCGGCATCTCGCCGCGGGTACTCCTGGTTCGATCATCAACGTCGGCGCGTCATACGCGTGGACGGGCGGGCCCGGCTTCGCGCATTCGGCCGCGGCAAAAGCGGGCATCAAGAACCTCACCGAGTCGCTCTCGGTCGAATGGGGCCCGTACGGGATCCAGGTGAACGCGCTCGTGCCGGGACTCTTCCCGCACGAGGACATGACCGCCGACATCCGGAGCAACCTCGACCGGACGGACGACAAGGGCCCGTGCCAACCCGCTATGCGAGTCGGACGCCGCCAGGAGCTCGGCTGGGCGGCGACGTTCCTCGCCTCGCCGTACGCGCGGTTCATCTCCGGGCACACGCTCGTCGTCGACGGTGCCAACTGGCAGCGTCGCACCCTCACCAACCCGCCCGTGATTCCGGTGCGCGAGCAGATGGGCAAAGGCCCGTTCAGCCCCGGTTGACGAGTCGTGCCCGAGATTCTTGCAAGGGGCACCTTCGGCAGGCGCCGGGGTTCCCCCGGCGCCGGAAAGCGAATTCTGTTGGCTGGAGCGCAAGCTCCCGCTTGCGCGACCAGAGGATCAGTAATGCTCGAAGTTGCGGCGGCGTTCCCAGTCGGTGACGACGCGGTTGAAGCCGGCCCACTCCTGACGGGCCGTGTTGAGCAGGTGCTCGTGCACCTCGGCGCCGAAGGCCTTGATGGCCACCTCGCTCGCTTCGAGCTCGGCGATCGCGTCCACGAGCGTGTCAGGAACGCGTGCGACGTCTTGCGCCTCGTACGCGTTGCCGTCGCAGCGGAGACCCGGATCGAGGCCGTGCTCGATGCCGTGCAGGCCGCCCGCGATCGTCGCCGCGAAAGCGAGGTACGGGTTCACGTCGGCGCCGGGGAGGCGTGACTCGACCCGGAATGATTGTCCATCGCCGACGATCCGGAACCCGCACGTGCGGTTGTCGCGGCCCCACGCGAGCGCGGTGGGCGCCCACGACTCGGGCAGATAACGCTTGTACGAGTTCACGGTCGGGGCGAACAGCCACGCCAGCTCGCGGCCGGTTGCGATCAGCCCACCGAGCCAGCCTCGGAACACGCCCGAGAGCTCGTCGGGCGCGGCCGCGTCCCACATCAGCGACGTCGAGCCGTTGCCGTCCCACACGCTCGAGTGGACATGGCACGACGAGCCGACTTCCTCCATCGAGTACTTCGCCATGAACGTGATCGACCGGCCCGTGAGCGACGCGATCTCCTTGGCGCCGTTCTTGTAGATGACGTGCCGGTCCGCCATCTCGAGCGCGTCGGCGTACTCCAGGTTGATCTCGTGCTGGCCCCTGCCCGCCTCGCCCTTCGAGAACTCGACCGGGACCGCGGCGGCGTCCATCGCGTTGCGGATGGAACGGATCAGGTACTCGTCCCGAGTCGTCTGCAGCAGGTGATAGTCCTGGATGACAGAGGAGTGGGGCTCGAGATCCGCGTATCCCTTGACTGCGGCTTCCTCGTACGAGTCGCGGAACAGGAAGAACTCGAGCTCCGAACCGATCTTGATCGTGTATCCCGCGGCCGCCGCCCGCTCGACCTGCCGCTGCAGGATCCGCCGGGGCGAGACCTCCACCGGGGTGCCGGTCTCGTGATCGACGAGATCGCACAGCACCAGCGCAGTCTTTTCGAGCCACGGTACGGGGCGCAGCGTCGTGAGATCGGGCACGGCCTTCATGTCGCCGTAGCCCTGCTCCCAGTTGGCGAACCGGTAGCCGGGCACGGGCGTCATGTCGACGTCCACGGCGAGCAGGTAGTTGCATGCCTCGATGCCGGTGCCCTCGGCGACGTGGTCGAGGAAGTAGTGGCCGGTCACGCGCTTGCCCATGAGCCGGCCCTGGAGGTCGGGGAAGGCGACGAGCACCGTGTCGACGTCGCCAGTGCCTATCTGTTCGCGAAGGGTGTCGAGCCGCAGCGCGCTGCTCATGTCGTTTCCTTGGCCTATTCGGGTGTCACGTACGCCGCGGAGATGCCGCCGTCGACGACGAGCGCCGCACCGGTCATGAACGACGAATCGTCGCAGGCGAGGAACAGGGCGGCACGCGCGATCTCTGCCGCCTGCCCCGGGCGTCCCATCGGGATGTGGACGAGCCGGCTTGCTGCCCATTGCGGGTCGGCCATGAGCTCGGCGAGCAGCGGGGTATCGATGGGGCCCGGGCACAAGACGTTGGCGCGGATCCCGCGTCGCGCGTACTCAACCGCGATCTCCCGCGTCATCGCCAGGACACCACCCTTGCTCGCGGTGTACGCGATCTGTGGCACGGCTGATCCCATGAGCGCCACGAGCGACGACACGTTCACGATCGACCCTCCGCCCGACTCGAGCAAGGCGGGAATCCCGTACCTGCAGCCGAGCCAGACCCCCTTGAGGTTCACGGCCATCACGCGATTCCACGTCGCCTCGGCTGTATCGAGCGTGCCGGCGTCGTCGGACGGCATGATGCCGGCGTTGTTGTAGAGCACGTGCAAGCCGCCGAACGTGTCGAGCGCGAAGCGCACCATGGCTTCCGCCTCGCCGGCGTCCGACACGTCGGCCTTCACGAACGCGGCCTGCCCACCCGCATCGCGGATGGCGTCGACCGCAGCTTTCCCACCTCCTTCGGCGACGTCGGCGATGACGACCGGCGCGCCCTCGACGGCAAACAGCTCTGCTGCGACCCTGCCGATCCCGCCGGCCGCGCCGGTTATCAGCGCCACCCTTCCATCGAGACGTCCCATGTTTCCTCTCGTCGCCGTCGCAAGCTCCGGCCGTGTCATCATCCCGCATCGTGCAGGTCTCCATCACGATCTCCGGTCTCACACGGCTTTTCGGCGGCGACCCCGCCGCCGTGCTCGACGCCGCGCGGGCCGCAGACGAGGCCGGCATCCACCAGCTCGTGCTGCCCGATCACGTGGTGATGGGGTCTCGCGTCGACCGGTACCCGTTCGGCAGGTTCCCCTATGGACCCGAGGAGCCGTGGATCGAGCCGCTCACGATGCTCGCTGCGATGGCGGCGGTGACGCGGCGGGTGCGCCTCGCGACGGGAGTGCTCATCGCGCCGCTCCGGCCCGCCGTGTTGCTCGCCAAGACCGCCGCCACGCTCGACGTGCTGTCGGACGGGCGCCTCGATCTCGGGGTTGGTACGGGATGGCAACGTGAGGAGTTCGACGCGATCGAGGTGCCGTTCACCGGTCGGACGGCCCGCATGGAGGACACGGTGCGCGCGTGCCAGGCGTTGTGGACGCATGAGCCGCCGGTCTCGTTCTCTTCGCCCACGGTGTCGTTCGAGGACTTGTGGTGCGAGCCCCGTCCCACGCAGCCGGGAGGCATTCCGGTGTGGTTCGGGGGCGGCGCGAACGAGGCCACGGCCCGCCGCGTCGCCGAGCTCGGCGCGGGCTGGATGCCCATCGGTCTGATGCCGCGCGACGAGCTCGCCCGGGCAATCGAGCTCTTGCGATCCGCCTTCGAGAACGTCGGGCGCGACCCGGCCACGCTCGCCGTGCGCGCGGGCATCGCCGCGGTCACGCACGACGACCGTCACCTCGACCTGGACCGCACCCTCGACCCCGTCCCCGACCTCGGAGTCATGGGCGTCACGATGGTTTCACTCGGGCTCGGGCGCTTTCTGCGCGACGCCGACGGCGTCGAGCAGTTCTTCGCCGAGGTGGGCGCCGCGTTTAGAGGAAGCGCGTGAGCTTCAACCGGTTGGCACGACGATCAGTGATCGCGCTTGCAACGGCTGCGGCAATGATCTGTCTCACGGCCGGGCCGGGTGTCACCGGTGTTCGCGAAGGTTCGTCGACGACGACAGAGTCGTCAGGGCCGAACCCGCCCCCTCTCACTTGGACCCCGTGTGAGGACAACGCAGAGTGCGCAACGTTGTCGGTCCCGCTCGATTATGCGCACCCGAAGAGAAAGTCCATCGAGATCGCGCTCCTTCGCACCCGAGCCACCGATCCCTCACGCCGCATCGGCTCGTTGCTCGTCAATCCTGGCGGCCCTGGCGACGCGGGGACTCCACTGCCGTTGAGTCTCCGGAACGCTGCGCTTCGGGCCGGTGGTTCGAGTGCGGAGATCTTCTCTCGTTTCGACGTCGTCGGTTTCGATCCCCGCGGCGTAGGAAAAAGCACGTCGATCTCGTGCGGCGATGCCATCAATTCGTATGAACGGGCGGATTTCACACCGACGAACAAGAGCGAAGACAGGACGCTTGTCGACGAGACTCGAAGCTTTGTCCGAGCGTGCCGGCAGAACAGCGGTGACCTCCTCGCATTCGTCGACACGACGAGCGCTGCCCGAGACATGGACCAGATTCGCCGAGCCCTCGGGGAGAGCACGATCAGCTATCTCGGCTTCTCGTACGGCACCGAGCTGGGCGCCGTCTACGCCGACCGGTTCCCGAAGCAGGTGCGGGCATTTGTGCTCGACGGGGCGGTAGACCCGAAGGAGTACCTCGGCGGCGTGGCGTCCGTCCGTGACCAAACCCGGGCAATCGACGAAGCGTTTCGAGCGTTCGCCGCCGACTGCGGCGCGCGGCCCGATTGCCGGTTCTACTCCGGCGGCGATCCGGTGGCGGGCTTCGACGCGCTGCTCCAGTCGCTCGACAAGCAGCCGCTCGCGGTGAGCTCGCAACCCGGTCGCAGTATCACGCAGAACCAGCTGGTCGCCACCACCGCACTCGTCCTCTCAGGTTTCCCCCAGACTCGGGGGCTTCTGGAGACCCTTCTGGCCCAGGCGCAGGCCGGTGACGCGTCCGGCGTCGCCTCGACGTACGACAACGTGTTCGAGATCGAGCCCGACGGCACGCGCGCGAACCTCCTCGAGGCGAACACCGCCATCGTGTGCCTCGATTCGCGCTGGCCTCGCGGCGCCGCGGGCTACGACGCGTTGATCACGCGCTTGAACAAAGAGTCGCCACGGTTCGGCCAAACCTTCCAGGCTGGACAGCTGCCGTGCGCGTACTGGCCGGTCAAGCCCAAGCCTCCTCGCGCACCGGTGGCGAAAGGCGCACCACCCATCCTCGTCGTCGGCTCCACCGGCGACCCGCTCACCCCGTACGCAGACGCCCAGGCGATGGCCAAGCAACTGAGCTCCGCCGTTCTCATCACCCGCGACGGTCCGGGACACACGGCATATCAAAAGAGTCCATGCGTCGATGACGTCGTGAATGCGTACCTGATCGATCTCCGAGCTCCGGCAGCGGGTACATCCTGCTCCTGAGATCGGGCAGTGCGCCGCGCGCGTCCAGCTTGTGAGCGCGCCTCTAAGCTCGCCATGGATGCTCCGGTCCTCCCGCGTGACGGCAGCCGTCGTCGCGCTCGCCGTCTTGATCGTCGCGCCCGGCACCCCGACCGTGGCGGCGTCGCGGGCGCGCGAGCCGATCGCGGCAAAGCCGTCCCTCGAGCTCGACTGGAAGAGCTGCCGGGACGAGGGCGAGTGCGCTCAGCTCACGGTGCCGCTCGACTATCAGCACCCGGACAACGGCCAGACGCTGAAGGTCGCGCTCTTCCGTCTCCGTGCCACCGATCGAAAGCACCGGATCGGGTCGCTGCTCATGAACCCGGGAGGCCCCGGCGCGCCGGGCGCGGAGTTCGTCCGCAGCATCGGGAGCGTGCTTCCGGACGAGATCAGGAAGCGCTTCGACGTCATCGGATTCGACCCGCGCGGGAGCGGTGGCACCCATCCCGTGAAGTGTCGCGACAACCTCGACGACGTCTTCAACCTCGACTACTCGCCCGACACGCCGGACGAGCGCGTTCGCCTCGATGCCGGGTTGCAGCAGCTCGCGCAGTCGTGCGAGCAGCGCAGCGGCGACGTTCTGCCCTATGTGTCGAGCGAGAACACGGCCCACGACATGGACCGCATCCGCAGGGCCGTCGGCGACAAAGCGCTCACCTACGTCGGCTACTCGTACGGCACCTACATCGGGACGCTGTACGCCAAGCTCTTCCCGAAGAAGGTGCGAGCGCTCGTCTTCGACGGCGCTCTCGACCCGAACCTCAGCGGCGTCGAGCTGGCCTTGGAGCAGGCCGTGGGGTTCGAGCGGTCGCTCGACGTGTTCCTCGCTCAGTGCTCGCGGAACAACCGATGCCCGTTCTACAACGCCGGTGACTCCGCCGGCGCGTTCGACCGCCTGATCGCGCAGGTCGACTCGCAACCGCTTCCCGGGCGCAACAACCGAATGCTCGGCGGGGGAGAGTTCGACCTTGCGGTCGCGCAAGCCCTGTACGTAGGGGACGCGGGATATACCCAACTGGAGCAGGCGCTGGCCGCTGCACAACGGGGCGACGGCGACAGGATGCTCCGGCTCGCCGACCAGTACACCGGTCGTCGACGCGACGGCACGTACGACTCGAGTCAGCCCGCGTTCTGGGCGATCGGCTGCCTCGACGGGCCCGTCATCGGCGGACCGGACGCCTTCGAGGCCGCCGAAGCCCGGTTCCGCGCCGCCGCGCCGCGCATGGGTGTGCCGCTGCTCAACGCCGGTCTGATCTGCGCGTACTGGCCGGTGCCGCCGGAGCCGAGCCCGGCTCCGGTCCGCATCGACGGCGCACCCCCGATCCTCGTCATCGGTACCACCCACGACCCTGCCACCCCGGTGCAGTGGGCCGAGGGCCTCGCCGGCGAGATCTCATCCGGGGTGCTGCTGACCGCCGAGGGCGCGCAGCACACGTCCTTCCTGCTCGCCGGCAACACGTGCGTCGACGGCAAGGTCCTCAAGTACCTCGTCGATCGCACACCCCCGCCCAACCACACGAAGTGCGGCTGAGGGCGCGCCTTCCTGGCCGCCACTAGAATCTGACGACCCGTCAGATCTACTGCCGCCCGGAGGAACCTTTACGTGGCCGACGACTTCCCGAAGAGCGTCAGCGTCGACGACCACGTCGTCGAGCCGCCGCACGTCTGGGAGGCGTGGCTTCCCGAGAAGTTTCGCGAAGCCGGGCCCCGGGTCGAGCGGCGCGGCATCGGTCACATGAAGCACGTCGGCGGGGGAACGTACGAGCAGACCTTCGACCCCGAGGGTCCGCAGGCCGACTGCTGGGTCTACGAAGACCTCGTCTACATCCACAAGCGCCACGTCGCCGCGGTGGGTTACAGCCGTGACGAGATGACGATGTCGCCGATGACGTACGACGAGATGCGCCCTGGCTGCTACGAGCCCAAGGCGCGCGTCGACGACATGGAGCTGAACTGGGTCGAGGCATCGCTTTCTTTCCCGACCTTCCCGCGCTTCTGCGGGCAGACGTTCCTCGAGGCCAAGGACCGCGAGCTCGCCGAGGCGTGCGTGTACGCGTACAACGATTGGATGGTCGAGGAATGGTGCGGCGACAGCGGCGGCCGCCTCATCCCGCTGCCGATCATCCCGCTCTGGGACGCCGACCTGGCCGCCGCCGAGGTGCGCCGCAACGCACAGCGCGGTGCGCGGGCGGTGTGCTTCAGCGAGATCCCGCCCGCGCTGGGTCTGCCGAGCATTCACAGCGGCGAGTGGGACCCCTTCTTCGCCGTGTGCGAAGAGACGGGCACGGTCGTGTGCATGCACATCGGATCGTCGTCGAAGATGCCGGCGACATCCGCGGACGCGCCCGTCGCCGTCGCCGCCACGCTCAGCTTCGGCAACGCGATGTCGTCGCTCACCGACTTCCTGTTCTCGGGCGTGCTCGTACGGTTCCCGAAGCTGAAGCTCGCTTACAGCGAAGGACAGATCGGCTGGATCCCGTACATCCTCGAGCGTGCAGACGACGTGTGGCTCGAGCACCGGGCCTGGGGCGGCGTGCGCGACATCGTGCCCGAGCCGCCGTCCACCTACTACTACCGCCAGGTGTTCGGCTGCTTCTTCCGCGACCGGCACGGCGTCGCATCGCTCGAGACCGTGGGTGTCGACAACACGACGTTCGAGACCGACTACCCGCACACCGACTCGACTTGGCCGGACACGAAGCAGGTCGCCCAGGAGCTCATGGCGGGGCTTCCCGATGACGTCGTGTACAAGCTCGTGCGCGGCAACGCGATTCGGATGCTCGAGCTGGAGCTCGACGGCCGGCTCCGCGACACCGCGGCGGCGGGCTAGCCGGCGGGCGCGACGTCGTGGAGCTCCGGTACTCCGAATCCGACGAAGAATTCCGCGCCGAGCTCCGCGACTGGCTCGAGCGGACGCTGCCCGAGCTTCCGCCCCATCCCGCGTGGACCGACTGGTCCGGCCGGCGGCGCTTCGACACCGACTGGCAGCGTCGCCTCTTCGACGCCGGGTACGCGGGGATCAACTGGCCCCGGGCGTACGGCGGTCGCGACGCGTCGCCGTCGGAGCAGCTCGTGTTCCTCGAGGAGACGACCCGGGCCCGGGCGCCGTACGTCGGCGTGAACTTCGTCGGCTCGCTCCACGCCGGGCCGACGATCATGACGCAGGGCACCGAGGAGCAGAAGCGCCGGTACCTGCCGCCGATCCTGCGGGGCGACGAGGTGTGGTGCCAGGGCTTCTCGGAGCCGGGCGCGGGCTCCGACCTCGCGTCGCTCCGCACCCGAGCCGTGCGCGACGGCGACCACTACGTCGTCAACGGGCAGAAGGTCTGGTGCTCCTTCGCGCACATCGCCGACTACGGCGAGCTCCTTGTGCGCACGGATCCTGATGCGCCGAAGCACCGTGGCATCAGCTGGCTGATCCTGCCGATGGACTCACCCGGGATCGACATACGCCCCATCGACACGGTGCTGGGTTCCTCGGAGTTCTGCGAAGTGTTCCTCGACGACGTGCGCGTCCCGGTGGCGAATCGCGTCGGCGAGGAGAACGACGGCTGGCGCATCACGCAGGTTACGTTCGCGTTCGAGCGAGGCACGGCCTTCGTGAGCGAGCTCGTCGAGGCACGACGGATGGCCGAGGACCTCGCCGCTTCGACGAGCGATCCCGCGCACCGTCACGAGCTCGGGCACGTCGTCGGCGAGCTCGACGCCGTGTGGGCCCTCACGAAACGCAACGTGTCCCGTGCCGCCCGCACCGGCTCGCCCGGGGACGGCGCGCTCATGGTCAAGCTCGCGTACTCGGAGAGCCGGCAGCGCCTCGGCGACCTGTCCGTGCGCGTGCTCGACCGCAGCGCATTGGACGTCGACAACCCGTTCGTGGTCGAGCGGTTGCGCACCATCGCGCTCACAATCGCGGCGGGCACGTCGCAGATCCAACGGAACATCATCAGCGAGCGACTGCTCGGATTGCCCAGGGAGCAAGCGTGGACTTCGACCTGAGCGCCGACCAGGTCGCGCTGCGCGACGGGATCCGCAGCCTGTGCGAGGGCCGCTTCCCGATCAAGCGGGTGCGGGAAGGGTTCGATCGGTCGGCCCACGCCGAGCTCGCCGAGGCGGGCGTCTTCTCGCTGCGCTCCGACGGCTTCGGCGTCGCCGACGCCGCGGTCGTGTTCGAGGAGCTGGGGCGGGCGGCCGTGCCGGGGCCGCTGGTCTGGGCGTACCTCGCGCACGGCGTCGTCGACGGGATCGTCGGCGGGCTCGAGGTCGCGCACCGTCGGCCACCATGGATGATCGAGCACATCGACGCGCTCGACACCCTGCTCGTCGTGGACGAGAACGGCGTCCGAGCCGTGCCGGCCGGCAAGATCGCCGGTGCGGATCCGGTGAAACGCCCGCTCGACCCGCTGACGCCCGTTCACCGCGTCGACGACCTGCCGACCGGCGAGTCCGTCGGCGGTGATGAGCTCCTGGCGCGCTGGCGGCTGGAAGGCCCCGTCGTCACGGCGGCGTTCCTCGTCGGCGCGGCGCAGGCGTGCACGGACCTTTCGGTCGCCTACGCCAAGGAACGGCGTCAGTTCGACCGTCCGATCGGGTCGTTCCAGGCGATCAAGCATCTGCTTGCCGACATGCTCGTGCGCACCGAGGTCGCACGCGCATCGGTCCACGCCGCCGCGTGCACACTCGACGACCCCGATGTCGGCGACGTCGCCCGCGCCGTGGCCGGCGCCAAGATGCTGGCGGGCGAGACCGCGATCGCGAACGGCAAGACCGGCATCCAGGTGCACGGCGGGATGGGCTTCACCTGGGAGGTCGACGTCCACCTGTACCTGAAGCGGGCGTGGGTGCTCGACACCGTGTTCGGTTCCGTCGACGAGCACGCCGACGCGGTGGCCGCGACCGTCCCGAACGCTCGGCAATGACCGACTGGGACCCCCTGCTCAAGGACCTGCAGCAGCGCCGCGACACGGCGCGCGCGATGGGCGGGACGGAGCGGCTCGAGCGCCACCGCGCGGAAGGCCGGCTCGACGCGCGAGCGCGCGTCGAGCGGCTCCTGGACCCTGGCACATTCGTCGAGCTCGGCGCCCTAGTCGGCTCCGTGCATCGCGGCGTCGTGCCACCGGTTCCGGCTGACGGGCTCGTCGCCGGGCACGGCGTGATCGACGGCCGGCCGGTCCTCGTCGGCGCCGAGGACTTTACGGTGATGGGCGGCTCGATCGGGTTGGGCACCACCGCCAAGCGGCAGCGGCTCGCCGAGCTCGCCGGGCAGGAGCGGGTGCCGCTCGTCATGCTGCTCGAAGGCGCGGGCGAACGCGCCCAAAATGCGTTCGAGCGGCGGGGGCGCGCCCCGAACGACCTGCAGACGCTCGCGCAGATCTCGGGTCTCGTACCGACCGTCGCCGTCGTCATGGGCGCCTCGGCCGGGCACGGCGCGCTGACGGCGCCGCTCATGGACTTCGTGGTGATGGTTGAGGGCGCGTTGCTGTTCTCGGCCGGACCGCTACTCGTGAAGGAGGCGACCGGCGAGGACGTGACCAAAGACGAGCTGGGTGGCGCCGCCGTGCACACGACGGTGAGCGGCGTGGCGCACAACACGGCGGCGGACGACGTCGCCGCGCTCGACCTCGGTCGCCGGTACCTCACGTACTTCCCGTCGAACGCGTGGCAGTACCCGCCCGCATCGCGCGCGTCATCCGACACGGGACCCCGCGATCTCGACGACCTCACCGAGCTGATCCCCGCCGACCCCCGTCGTGGCTACGACATCCGGCCGGTCGTCGAGCTCGTCGCCGACCGCGACTCCGTGCTCGAGATCGAGCCCGCGTTCGGTCGTCCCGTCGTCACCGCCCTGGCGCGGCTCGGGGGAGAGCCGGTCGCGATCGTGGCGAGCCAGCCCGCCGCCAAGGCCGGCGCCATCGACAGCGATGGAGCGGACAAGGCCGCGCACTTCCTCGAGGTCGCCGACGCGTTCCATTTGCCCGCCGTGTTCCTAGCGGACAACCCCGGTGTCCTCGCCGGAACCGCCGCCGAGCGGGCCGGCATCCTGCGTCACGCGGCGCGCATGTTCGCTGCGCAGGCGCGCATGCGGTCACCGAAGTTCCATGTCACGCTGCGCAAGGCGTACGGCTTCGGCAGCTCGCTCATGGCCATGAACCCGTTCGACCGCCAAGCCGTCACGCTCGCGTTCCCCGGTGCACGACTCGGCGCCATGCCCGCCACGGGTGGGGGAGCGGCGGCGGGCGTCGACGGCGACACACAGCAGCTCCTCGACCACGCTGAGCTCGGCGGCGCATATTCGTCTGCCGACACGATGAGCTACGACGACGTGATCGAGCCGCGCGAGTTGCGCAACGCGCTGCTCGCAGCCCTGCGTCTGACGTCGGCACGCCGGTCCAAGCCAGCACGCCCCGCGCGCCATCACGGCATCCGGCCGTGAACTAAACGATCCAGACCTCCGGCTCGACCACCACGTCGGTCTTCAGGCTGTTGGCGATGAAGCACTCGCGGTGGCCGACCTCGACGAGGTGTTGGATGCGCTCCTCATTCACGTCGCCGCGCACCGTGATGCGAGGGCGCAGCGTGATTCGCGTGATGCGCATCGGCCGCTCGTCCTCGGGCATCTCCCCTTCGGCGTCGTCCTGGTAGTCGACGACGTCGACACGCGCCCGCGCCGCGACCGCGAGGAAGGACAGCAGTTGACAGGAAGCCGCCGCCATGACGAGCAGCTGCTCGGGGTTTTGCAGGTCCGGCGTGCCGCGGAATGCCGGATCGGCCGACATCTGCAGCGTCGCGTCGGCTGGCGGCGCGTGCGCCTCGTGCGACCGGTCGTAGGCCTCGTATCCCGCGCCGGTCGACCCGTGCCAGGCGCACGAGACGTTGTAGCGGTGGGTGCCGATGGATGTGACGCTAGTGTCAGGTCCCGTGACCGCGCGCCCGCAAACGACAGTGCTCGAGGCGCTGAGCCGCCGTGTCGACGTCGACCCCGACGGTCCGTACCTCGACTTCGAGGGCGTCGAGTACAGCGCACGGCGCATGGACGCCGAGAGCAACCGGCTGGCGCACGCGCTGGCACGGCTCGGCGTCGGGAAGGGTGACCGCGTCGCGACGCTGCTCGAGAACAGCCCGGCCCAAGTGGTGTCGTTCTTCGCCGCGCTCAAGCTCGGGGCCGTCCAGGTGCCGGTCAACACGGCGTACAAGGGTGACTTTCTCCAGCACCAGCTGGCGGACTCGGGTTCCAAGGTGATCGTCGTGCAGGGCGACTTCGCCGGCCGTGTCGCGCCCGTTGTCGGGGCGGATCTTCCCGAGCTCGAGGCCGCGGTCGTCGTCAGTCGGCCCGACGAGGTCATCGACGACGTGCCAGCGCACGACTGGGACGACGTGCTCCGCGCGTCGTCCGACGAGCCGGTGCCCGACGCCGGCGTGCGACCGGCCGACCTCGCCTGCTTTATCTACACCGCCGGCACGACCGGCCCGTCGAAGGGCTGCATGCTCCCGCACAACTACATCGTGGCGTTGGCCGATCAGATCGCCCCCGCGTGGCAACGGCAGCCCGACGACGTCGTCATCACGCCACTGCCGCTGTTTCATTTCAACGCCATCTCGGTCTGCGTGGTGGGAACGCTCGTCGTCGGCGGTAAAGCGAGCATCGCCCGGCGCTTCTCGGTGTCGCGCTTCTGGCCCGAGGTGCGCCGGACGGGGGCGACGATCGCGTCGATGCTCGGTTCGCTGGCGATCCTCATCGCCGACGCCGAGGATCATCCCGACCAGCACGGGCACCGGCTGCGGTTGTGCGCGGCGGCGCCGATACCGCCTGACATCGACCGCATCTGGAACGAGCGTTTCGGGTGCAAAACGTTCAGCGCCGGCTACGGGCTCACCGAGGCGTCGCTGATCTCCATGCTGCCGGCCGGCGAAACCAACAAGCCGGGCGCCGCCGGCAGGCCGAACGCGGTCGACTTCGAGGTGCGGCTGGTCGACGACGACGACGTCGAAGTCCCGGTGGGGAAGATCGGCGAGATCGTGTGCCGGCCGACGGGACCGAACCTGATGTTCGCCGGCTACTGGCGCCGGCCCGCCGAGACGGTCGCCGTGCTCCAGAACCTGTGGTTCCACACCGGCGACCTCGGCCGCCTCGACCACGACGGCTTCCTGTACTTCGTGGACCGCAAGAAGGACTACCTGCGGCGCCGGGGCGAGAACATCTCGAGCTTCGAGATGGAGCGCACGTTCCATGGCCATCCGGCGATCAAGGACGTCGCCGTGCACTCGGTGCCGAGCGAGATCGGGGAGGACGAGGTCAAGGTCACCGCCGTCCTCCAACCCGACGCGCCGTTAGACCCAGCGGAACTGTGCGAGTGGTGTGCCGAGCGCGTGCCGTACTTCGCGATCCCGCGCTACATCGAATTCCGTGACGACCTGCCCCGCAACCCTGTCGGCCGGGTGCTCAAGTACCAGCTGCGCGACGAGGGCGTCACCGCCACCACTTGGGACCGCGAAGCCGCCGGCGTCACCTTCGAACGACGCTGATCAAGCCAGCGATGCTGCACAGATCGCCGGCTATGGGCACGGTCGAGCGGCCGTCGTCAATGTCGTCATGGCGCGGGTGGGGGTGAGAAGTGCACCTCCAGGACCGGGACGCGCAAGGGTGCCCGGCGGTGGCCACCGGGCGCCCTTGCTGGACCCGTCGGATCGGGGGGTCTACCGGGCGGTTCCGACGGGCTCGGTGGGCTCTGCCTGTTCGAGCTCCTGCAGCTCGCGGTCGAGCTCGTCCTCGACCACGTCGACCTTCACCCGGGGCAGGATCCGGTCGAGCCACTTCGGGATCCACCAGTTCAAGTCGCCGAGCAGCTCCATCGTCGCCGGGACGAGGATCAGGCGGACGATCGTGGCGTCGAGGAACACGGCGATCGCGAGACCGAAGCCGAAGAGCTTGATCGCGCGGTCGTCGCCGAGCACGAAGGCGCTGAACACGAAGATCATGATCGCGGCCGCGGCGGTGATGACTCTCGCGGTCGCGGCAAGACCGTCGGCGACTGCGGTCGCGTTGTTCCCCGTGCGGTCGTACTCCTCTCGCATGCGAGACAGCAGGAAGACCTCGTAGTCCATCGAGAGGCCGAAGACGATCGCGAACAGCATCATCGGGGCCCACGCTTCGACGGGACCGGCCTTCGCCACGCCGATGAGGTCCTTCAGCCAGCCCCACTGGAACACCGCGACGATCACCCCGTACGCGGCTCCGATGGACAGCAGGTTCATGATCACCGCCTTCAGCGGGACGAGAACGCTGCGGAAGACGACCATGAGCAGCAGGAACGACAACAGGAGCACCAACCCGATGAACACCGGGAGGCGTTCTGCGGTGTAGTTCGAGTAGTCGGTCGCGCCGGCGGTGATACCGCCGACCTTCACGTCGACATCCGTGCCGCGCGTCGCCGCGGGGACGACATCGTCGCGCAGACGATCGACGAGGTTGGCGGTCTCCTCGCTTTGCGGCGAGCTCTTCGGGAACACCTGGAGGATTGCGGCGTTGTCGGCGCCGTTCGGCTGGGGCTGGGTCGCGAACGCCACGCCCGGCGTCTTGTTGAGCTCGCTCGAGAGCTGCTGGAGCGTCTGCAGGTCGCCCTGGCCGCCCCGCATGTCTGCCGCGAGGATCATCGGACCGTTGAAGCCCGGTCCGAACCCGTCGACCAGCAGGTCGTAGGCCCGGCGCGTGGTATCGGACGTCGGCCGGTTGCCGGCGTCGGCGAACGCGAGCCGCATCGACAGGACCGGCGCCGCCAGCACCAGGAGGACGACCAGCCCGGCGATCGCGGCCGGCCACGGACGCCGCTGGAGGACGCGGCTCCACCGGTACCAGAACGACTCCCGAACCTCGCCCTCGGCGCGCTTCTTGTGCGGGAGGCCGAGCTTGTCGATGTTGCGCCCGACGAACCCGAGGACCGCCGGGAGCAGAGTGACGGCGGCGAGCATCGTCATGAGGACGCCGAGCGCGATGCCGACCGCGAGACCGCGCACCGCGGGCACGTTGATCAACAGCATCCCGAGCACCGCGATGACGACGGTCGTGCCGGCGAAGACGACCGAGCGGCCCGCGGTGTCGGCGGCGAGCGCCACCGCGCTCTCGGGCTGATGGCCGTCGCGCAGCGCCTGCCGGTA
>Ga0137372_10000533_pt1 | contig 35788 bp, 34 predicted proteins | sample SagtaG_6_FD_104911 | JGI IMG/M metagenome (GOLD analysis project Ga0137372, IMG submission 104911) | Vadose zone soil microbial communities from Sagehorn Ranch, Mendocino, California, USA - Sage1_R_60_16 metaG | ecosystem: Environmental > Terrestrial > Soil > Vadose zone | place: USA...
CCGGCTCGAACCCGAGCGCGACGGCGCAGCCCGGCCTCACCCCGCGCACCGCCGCGAGCGGCGCCTCCAGCTCGTCGGGGGCGTGGTTGGCCCCGCGCACGATGACGACGTCCTTGGCACGGCCGTGGACGAAGAGCTCCCCGCCGTCCACGAACCCGAGGTCGCCCGTGTCGAGCCAGCCCCCGGGCAGCGCGCGCCGCGTCGCCTCCGGCTGTCCGAGGTAGCCGCTCATCACCGAGGCGCCGCGCACGAAGATCCGGCCCAGGAGCCGCTCCGGCAGCGCCTCGCCGCGCGCGCCGCGCACCTCCACCTCGACGCCGGGGACGGGCACGCCGACCGACACGACCTCGCGCGGCCCCTGCTCCACCTCGCCGCGCGCCGCGAGCGCGACCGGATCGACGCGCCGCGATCGCCAGGTGCCGCGGCCGGCCGGTGTGAAGGTCACGGCCAGCGCCGCCTCGGAGAGGCCGTAGACCGGGAGGAGCGCGCCGGCGTCGAAGCCGAAGGGCGCGAACCGCTCGGCGAAGCGCCGCAGCACGTCGGCCGCGACCGGCTCGGCGCCGTCGAGCGCCACGCGCCAGCGGGAGAGGTCGAGGCCGGCGAGGTCCTCGTCGCGCACGCGATCGGCGGCGTAGGCGTAGGCGAAGCTGGGCGCCGCCGAGATGGTGCCGCCGTGGCGGGCCAGCGCGCGCAGCCACAGCGCGGGGCGCGCCAGGAAGTGCTCCGGCGGGATGAGCACGAGCGGCCCGGGGTAGCTCGCGGCGCCGAGCAGGCAGCCGATGAGGCCCATGTCGTGGTAGAGCGGCAGCCACGACACGAGCCGGTCCTGGGGCGTCGGCCGGATCACCTCCAGGATGGACGCGGTCTGCGCGACGACGGCGGCGTGGGTGAGGGCGACCGGCTTCGGGTCCACCGTCGACCCCGACGAGAACTGCACGAGCGCGAGGTCGCCGGGCCGGGACTCCCGCGCCAGCTCGCGGTGGCCGCGCTCGAGCGCGTCCGCCGCCCTGCAGCCGAGCTCCGGCCGAGCGCGCGCGACCACCTCGCCCAGGAGGCGCCGCACCGCGCCGTGCGCGAGGACGAGCCGCGCGCCGGCCACCTGCACCATGCGCGCGGTGGCGGCGACGTACTCCTCCATGCGGCCGAGGCGCACCGGCGGGTAGAGCGGCACGGGGATCGCGCCGGCGAGGAGGGCGCCGAAGAAGGCGTCGAGGAAGGCGGGCTCGGTGCGGAGCACGATCGCGACGCGATCGCCCGGGACGATCCCGAGCGCGTGGAGCGCCGCCGCTGCGCGGCGGGCGCGCGCGTGGACCTCCGCCCAGCCGAGGTGCAGCTCGCGCTCGCGGAGGTCGAGGAACGTGACGCCGGACGCGTGGCGCGCCGCGAGCGCGAGGAGCGCGTCCACGGTGGCCGCGCGCGGCACGGGCTGCGGCGGTCCGGCGAGCCTCACGGCGGCGCCTCCGCCGCCGCGCCGCCCACCTTGCGCGCGACGAGCCGCGCGAGATCGGCGAGGCTCCGCGTCGTCACCGCGTCCTCGTCCGTGATCTTGAAGCGCCACCGGTCCTCGACCGCGACCACGAGCGAGAGGAGCGCCAGCGAGTCGAGGCGGCCCGCCAGCTCCTCTCCGTCGGCGCCGTCCCACTCCAGCCCGAGCTCCTCGCGGACGAGCCGCCGGATCTCGCGCGCGATCTCGAGCTCACGACCCGTCACGGGTGCGCTCCCGGCAGGAGCCGAGGCTTGGAGCCGAACGCGCGCGCCCACTCCTCGCCGAGCGCGCCCTCCTCGGCGCGGATGCGCACCGCCAGCAGGATGGCGTTTCCGGCGGAGAACGCGAGCGCCGTGCGCCAGGCGCCGAAGGCCAGCGGGACGCAAGCGATCTCCAGCACGACGGCGAGGTAGTTGGGGTGCCGCAGGAACCGGTACGGTCCGCCGGTGACCGGCGCGGCGCCGCGCAGGACGATGACGCGCGTGCACCAGCGCTCCCCCAGCGTCGCGATGGCCCACCAGCGGAGCCCCTGCGCGAGGAGCGCGCCCCCCACCGCTGCGAGCGCGGCCGGTGGCGCCGGCGCGGGGTGCGCGGCGGCCTCGGCGGCGCAGGCGACGAGGAACGCCGCGTGGAAGAGCACCATCGGCCGGTAGTGACCGCGGCCCACCTCCACCCCACCGCGCGCGAGGAGCCGGCGGGCGTGGCGCGACGAGACCACCAGCTCGGCGCCGCGCTCGAGGGCGAGGGCGAGGAGGAAGCCGAGGTAGGCGTGGAGGGTGATCACCATGCCAGGAGGACGATCTCGGAGCAGAAGCCCGGGCCCATGGCGACCATGACGCCGAGATCGCCCGGCCGCGCCTCGCCCGCGTCGAGGAGGTCCGCCAGCACGAAGAGCACCGAGGCCGAGGAGAGGTTTCCCACCTCGCGCAGCGACCGCCAGGAGCGGGCCAGCGCGCCCTCGGGCAGCGCCAGCGCGCCCTCGAACGCCTGCAGCACCTTGGGTCCCCCGGTGTGCGCGATCCAGTGCCGCACGTCGCGCCGGGCGAGGCCGTGCTCGCCGAGGAAGGCGTCCACGTCCCGGCCGACGTGCTCGCGCACGATCTCGGGCACCTTCGCCGAGAGCACCACCTTGAAGCCCGACTCCACGACGTCCCAGCCCATGACGCGCTCGGTGTCGCGGTAGAACACGGAGCGCGTGGCGAGGACGCGCGGGCCCGCCCGCGACCTGGCGCGGGCGCCCCCCTCCAGCACGAGCGCCGCGGCGCCGTCGCCGAAGAGGCCCGAGGCGACGATGTTCGCGACGGAGAGGTCCTCGCGCTGTAGTGTGAGAGAGCCGGCGTCCACCGAGAGGAGGACCGCCACCTCGCCCGGGAAGGCGCGCAGGTAATCGGCGGCGCGCGCCGTCCCGGCCGCGCCGGCGACGCACCCGAGGCCGAAGATGGGCGTCCGCTTCACGGTCGCCTTCATCCCGAGCCGGTTCACGAGCTTCGCGTCGACGGAGGGCGTCGCGATGCCGGTGACGGTGACGAAGAAGAGGTGGTCCACGTCGCCGGGGGCGACGCCGGCGCGCTCGAGCGCGTCGCGCAGCGCCGCCTCGCCGAGCCCGGTAGCGGCGTCGATCCACGCGTCGTTGCAGCGCGCGAAGGTGTCGAGCCCGACGTACCCCTCGAGCGGCAGCGCGAGGTACCTCCCCGAAACCTGCACGGCGCGGTGCAGGTCCTCGAGGCGATCCACGTTGTAGTGCTTCGCCGCCCAGAGGCCGCGCAGCGCGGTGATGAGCGCTTCCTGGTCGAGGTGGTTCTTGGGGAGAGCGCGGCCGACCGCGCTCACGCTGGGTGCGGCGTCGAGGTGCAAGGATCCTCCGCTGCCGAGCAAGGGATGGGCGCAAGCGGGCATCTTTTCAAGGACCATGGAGGGCCCGGTCAGGGTGTCGGCCCGGAGCTCGCTCGGCCTTCGCCCTTACGAGGGCACCCCGCCAAGAAGGATGCGCGATACCGCCGCGCCGTTACACGATTTCCATGCGCATCGCCTACGACGAGCTCGTCCCCGATGGAGAAGAGGTGGCGTGCGTCGGGCTGGCCCCCAGCCTCCACGACGCACGCCAGATGAAGGAGATCCTGGAGCGCGAGCACCTCGACTTCGCGATCGAGGTCGAGTCGCACGCCTCGTTCCAGGTGAAGGGAAAGCACGGGCTCTGCCGAGCCGCGTTCTTCGTGGCGGCGTCGGACGCGCCCCACGCGCTCGCGGCGCTGCACGACTGCGCGCACGGCGCAGCGCTGCACGCGGTTTAACGCCCGTCGGCGGCGGGCTCTCCCGCCCCGGGCAGCGTGGCCGCGGGCAGCGTGAAGGAGAACGTCGAGCCCTCGCCCGGCGCGCTCTCTGCCCACACGCGCCCGCCGTGCGCCTCGACGAGGAGCTGCACGATGTGGAGGCCGAGGCCGAGACCGTCGGACTTCTGCGTGCGCCGGCCGCGGTAGAAGCGCTCGAACACGTGCGGCAAGTCCTCCGGCGCGATGCCGATGCCGCGGTCGGCGACGGACACGAGCAGCTTGCCGTCGTGCACCCCTGCCGTCACGCGCACCTCGGTCGTCTCGGGCGAGTACTTGAGCGCGTTCGCGACGAGGTTCAGAAAGATCCGCTCCAGGCGCGCCGGATCGCCGCTGGCGGCCGGCACACCGGGCGGCAGCTCGACCTGCACGCGCGCGACGTCGAGCGCCCCCGCCGACTGCGCGAGGAGCCGCTCGAGGAAGGGACCCAGCTCGACGGGCTGGACCGACAGCGCCAGCCGCCCGTTCTCCATCCGCGCCGCCTCGACCAGGTCGCGGATCATGACGCCCATCTGCTTCGACGCGTGGGCGATGCGCTCCGCCGAGAGCCGCTCCTTCTCGTGCGCGCTGCCTGCAAGCAGCCGCTGCAGCCGCTCCGCCTGGAGCAGCACGATCTGCAGCGGGTTGCGGAGGTCGTGCGAGACGGCGCGCAGGAGGTCGTCGCGCTGGCTCTGCAGCGCCTGGATGGTCCCTATGTCGGCGAAGGCGGCGACGGCGCCGTCCAGCCGTCCGTCCTCCGCGCGCGTCGGCGCGGCGCTGATGGAGACCCAGAGCCGCCGGCCGTCCGCCGCCTCGAGCGAGGCGGGCACGCCCGGCACCGACTCGCCCCGGAGCGCCCGCACCACCGGGTTCTCCTCGATCGAGAAGGGCTTCCCGTCCGTGGTCTGGATCTTGAGGCGGGCCCAGCGCTGGAGGAGGGTCTCCTCGCTCTTCTCGGGACCGCGGCGCAGCAGGCGCTCGGCCGCCGCGTTCATGCGCACGATCTCGCCGCTGGCCCCGTACACCACGATCCCGTCGGGGACGGCCGCGATGGCGGCCTCGAGCTCGGCGCGCGCGAGCTGCTCGCGCGCCGACGACTCCTCGAGGCGGGCGATCGTCGTCTCGAGCTCGCCCGCGACGTGGGCGCGCAGCGCGTCGAGGCGCGCGTTCGAGCTCGCGAGCTCGCGCGTCGCCGCGTCGAGGCGGCGGTAGGGATCGAGGAGCGCCGCCACGAACAGCGCGTCGAACATGAGCGTGGACGCGACGAGCGCGTAGGCGTGGCCGAGCAGGTTGTGGAGGTCGTACGCGCTCGCGTACATCGTGAAGCAGAGCTCGGAGAGCACCACCACGCCGAGCGCGGCGGCGATGCGCAGCAACGTGCGGTCGCCGCTGGCGCGGAAGCGGCTCCAGTGGAGGGCGGCGCCGCCGAGGGCGACGAGCGCGATGCCGAGCTCGATCGTCACCTTGGTCGCGGTGAGGCCGCTCCCGGGCTCGAAGAAGACGCCCGTCGAGCCGGGGAGCGAGCTCTCGATCGCGACGACCGCCGCCGCGATGGCGAGGTTCCAGACGAGGAGCGGCCCGCGGCGCAGGAGCGGGTGGTCGCTGCCGGGGGGGATGAACGCCGCGGCGAGGAGGGTGATGACCGTCCACGCGCGCGCCACGAGCCAGTAGGTGATGCCCCGCTCGACGGTGCTGTGGCCGAGGAACCCCGGCATCCCCGGGAAGACGAGCAGGTGGATGGTCTCGACCACCGCCACGCCCAGGAATGCGCCGCCGATGAAGCGGCCGCGCGCCTCGTGCACGCCGCGGGCGCTCGCCGCGTACCACTGGACCGCGAAGGTGGCGAAGCCGACGAGCGCGATCGCGATCTCGGCGAGCGCGTGGATGGGTACGTAGGTCGCCGCGTCCCAGGCGTACTGTACACGGAGCGCGCGCAGCGCGAAGAGCGGGAGCGCCGCGATCGCCCAGGCCGTGACGAGCCACACCCCTGCGCGCTCGTCGGGCGAGGGCGCCGGAGCTACCCCGGTCGACGCTGCGTCGGTCACTGGGCCCATGGGGACCGTTTTCCTTACCACGGGCGGTGGACCGAGCGTCCACCCCCTGTCGCAAGCCGGTATTTCCTGGGGTTTTCCTGCGTGCGCTCGCCGGGTTGTGCGCTTGCCAACGTGACGCCGGCCCTTACGTTGGCGGCATGAGACCCGAGAAGCTGACCATGAAGGCGCAGGAGGCGCTCCAGGCCGCGCAGTCGCTCGCGCGCCGCCGCGACCACCAGGCGGTCGACGTGGAGCACCTCGTCCTCGCGCTCCTCGAGCAGGAGGACGGGATCGCGCGGCCGGTCCTGGAGAAGATCGGCGCCGACCCGTCGCGCGTCGCGGCGCGGCTCGAGGACGAGCTGCGCGCGATCCCCAAGGTGCACGGGGCGGAGCCGTACTACGCGAACCGGCTCCTGAAGCTCGTCGACCGCGCCGAGGATGACGCGAAGAAGCTCAAGGACGAATACGTCTCGACCGAGCACTTCCTCCTCGCGGCGAGCGAGGAGAAGGGTGGCGCCGGCGAGGCGCTGCGCGCCACCGGCGCGACCCCCGACCGCGTGCGCGAGGCGGTGAGGTCGGTGCGCGGCGGCGCGCGCGTCACGAGCCCGGAGGCGGAGAGCCAGTACCGCGCGCTCGAGAAGTACGCGAAGGACCTCACCCAGCTCGCCCGCGACGGCAAGCTCGACCCGGTGGTCGGGCGCGACGACGAGATCCGGCGCGTCATCCAGATCCTGTCGCGCCGCACCAAGAACAACCCGGTGCTGGTGGGCGACCCCGGCGTCGGCAAGACCGCCATCGTGGAGGGCCTGGCGCGCCGCATCGTGGACGGCGACGTCCCGGAGGGCCTGAAGGGCAAGCGCATCCTCGGCCTCGACCTCTCCGCGATGGTCGCGGGCACGAAGTACCGCGGCGAGTTCGAGGAGCGCCTGAAGAGCGTCCTCAAGGAGGTCACCGCGAGCGAGGGGCAGGTCATCCTCTTCATCGACGAGATGCACACCATCGTGGGCGCGGGCGCGGCCGAGGGCGCCATGGACGCCGGCAACATGCTGAAGCCGGCGCTGGCGCGAGGCGAGCTGCACGCCATCGGCGCGACCACCGTCAACGAGTACCGCAAGCACGTCGAGAAGGATCCCGCGCTGGAGCGCCGGTTCCAGCCCGTGTTCGTGGGCGAGCCCTCCGTGCAGGACACGATCTCGATCCTGCGCGGCCTCAAGGACCGCTACGAGGTCCACCACAAGGTGCGGATCCAGGACGCGGCGCTCGTCGAGGCGGCGCGCCTCAGCCACCGCTACATCGCCGATCGGTTCCTGCCCGACAAGGCGATCGACCTCGTGGACGAGGCGGCGAGCCGGCTCCGCATCGAGATCGACTCGATGCCCACCGAGGTGGACGAGGTGCGCCGGCGCATCGGGCAGCTCGAGATCGAGAAGCAGGGCCTCATGAAGGAGAAGGACGAGGCCTCGCGGGCCCGGCTCGGGCAGGTCGAGAAGGAGCTCGCGGCGCTGAACGAGCAGTTCGCGGGGCTCAAGGCGCGCTGGGAGAACGAGAAGAAGGCGATCCAGGAGGTCGCCGCCGCCAAGGCGGAGATCGACAAGCTGAAGAGCGACCAGGCCGCGGCCGAGCGTGCCGCCGACTTCAACCGAGCCGCGGAGATCAAGTTCGGGCGGCTGCCCGAGCTGTCGCGCCGGGTCGAGGAGCAGCAGGCGAAGCTCGCCGAGCTGCAGAAGGGCGGCGCCATGCTGAAGGAGGAGGTGACGCCGGAGGAGATCGCCGAGGTCGTCTCGAACTGGACGGGGATCCCGGTCACGAAGCTCATCGAGGGCGAGGTGGAGAAGCTGCTCGAGATGGAGGAGCGCCTCGCTCGCCGGGTGGTCGGCCAGGAGGAGGCCATCCGGGCCGTGTCGGCGGCGGTGCGCCGCGCCCGCTCCGGGCTGCAGGACCCGCATCGGCCCATCGGCAGCTTCATCTTCCTCGGCCCCACCGGCGTGGGGAAGACGGAGACCGCGCGCGCGCTCGCCGAGTTCCTCTTCGACGACGAGGCCGCGATGGTTCGCCTCGACATGAGCGAGTACATGGAGAAGCACGCCGTCTCGCGCCTCATCGGCGCGCCCCCCGGCTACGTCGGCTACGAGGAGGGGGGCCAGCTCACCGAGGCGGTGCGGCGGCGGCCGTACTCGGTGATCCTCTTCGACGAGATCGAGAAGGCGCACCACGACGTGTTCAACGTGCTCCTCCAGATCCTCGACGACGGGCGGCTCACCGACGGTCAGGGGCGGACGGTCGACTTCCGCAACGCGGTCGTCATCATGACGTCCAACATCGGCTCGGAGCAGATCCAGCGGCTGGCGGGGCGCCCCGGTTCGCAGGTGCAGGAGATCCGCGAGGCCGCGCTGGAGCACCTGCGGGCCGAGTTCCGGCCCGAGTTCCTGAACCGGGTGGACGACATCGTCGTCTTCCGCCCCCTCGGGCGCGACGACCTCGGCCGAATCGTCGAGATCCAGCTCGGGCGGCTGCGGCAGCTCCTCGCGGACCGCAAGCTCACCCTCGAGCTCACCGAGGGCGCGCGCGAGACCATCGCCGACGCGGGCTACGATCCCGTCTATGGCGCGCGGCCGCTCAAGCGCGCCATCCAGCGCCTGCTCCAGGACCCGCTCGCCTCCCAGATCCTGCGCGGCGAGTTCAAGCCGGGCGACCACATCGTGGTCGCGGAGGGCAAGGGCGCGACGCTCGACTTCAAGAAGGGCGTCCGCCCACCGGAGCCGGTGGAGACGGTGCACTGACGATCAAGACCGCGACAGCCTCAGCACGTCGTCGGCGAAGCGGCGCGCGAACTCGGCGGGCTCCGCAGGGGCGCCCGCCGCGCGGGTCCGCTGGCGGAAGCGGTGCCAGCGGTCGGCGATCGCGGCGTCCATGAGCGGGCTCCAGTGGAGCTGCTCGCGGACCGTGCGCCGCCAGTCGAGCGCCTCGCCGTAGAGCTCGACCACGGCGTCCCACGCCTCCTCCCTCTCCTCGGCCGAGAGCTCGCCGATCACGTCGAGCGCGTACGTCTCGATCACCGCGAGCTCGGGGTTCGCGACGTACCGGCCGACGGCGGGATCGCCGCCGGCGTCCAGCTCACCCAAGACCTTCATGTCCGCCCCACGGGGCGGCCCGGCGGAGGGTCCGGCGGCGCTCACCTGGCTGGCGGATCTAGCGCGGGCCCGTTCGCCGCGCCGTCACCGTAGAACACCTCCTCCAGCACGAGCCCCTGAGGAGGTGCCGTCCGCCCGGCGCGCGTCCGGTCTCGCCCGGCCAGGAGGGCGGGGATGGAGCCCGCGTCGCGCCGCCCGAGCCCCACCTCGACGAGGGTCCCGGCGATGTTGCGCACCATGTGCTTCACGAATGCGGTCGCCTCGATCACGATCGCGATCTCGGGGCCGGCGCGCTCCACCTCGAGCCGCCGCACCTCGCGCACCGCGTGCGCCGACTCGCAGTCGGCCGCCTGGAACGCCGCGAAGTCGTGCCGTCCGACGAGCGGGGCGGCCGCGGCGCGCAGGGCGGCCACGTCGAGCGGCCGGAAGACCTGCCAGGCTCGGTGCCGCTCGAGCGGAGCGCGGGTGGGCACGTTCAGGATGCGGTACCGGTAGCGCTTGCCGCGCGCGCTGCGCCGCGCGTCGAAGCCGTCCGGCTCGACGCTCGCGGCGCGCACCGCGATGTCGTCCGGCAGGAGCCCGTTCATCCCCTGCACGTACGCGGCGAGCGGGAGCGGCGCCGGCTCGGCGAAGCTCGCCACCTGCCCGAGCGCGTGGACGCCTGCGTCCGTTCGGCCAGCCGCCGTGACGCGCCTCGGCGCCTTGTGGAGCGTGGCGAGGGCGCGCTCCACCTCGGCCTGGATGGAAGGCCCGTTCGGCTGCACCTGCCACCCGACGTAGCGCGTCCCGTCGTACTCGAGCGTGAGCTTCACCACCGGCACGCCCCAGAAGTTAGCACGGGCGGACCGCTCGCTCCGGGCGGCGCACCCCGGGCTGGCCGCCTCACTTCGATCCGGCCGGGCAGTAGAGGGCGGAAAGCACAACCGTGTTGTTGCTCGTGTCGCACTCGCCGACGACGCCCTGGCCCGTCCCGTCGTCGTTCAGGACGATCACGAGGTCGATGGGCGTCGTGGGCGCCGGCGCCACGTCGAGCGAGACCACGCCGCGCCCGCCGGGGAGTATCGCGCCCGCGGTGTGCGAGACGGCGAGGAGCTTCCCGCCCGCGCGCCCCTCGTAGAGCGCGACGGGCACGCCGGACGTGACGAGCACCGCGCCCCGGTTCCAGACCTTCACCTCGAGGCGGAGGTGGCCTGGGCACCCCGTCGCGTCGAGCGCGACGTCCGCCTGGGTGGCCTGCAGATCGGGCGCGCGGAAGTCGCCGTTGCCGATGGGGTTCATGCGGAAGTCGTTGAGCGCCTCGCCGAACCAGCCCGTCGTCCAGTTGGGCGGCTCGACCGCCGGCACGGACGCGTCGTCGAGGACGTTCGTCACGTGATACGCGTGCTGGTTCCAGATCGAGCGCGTCGAGACCCAGTGGTCGCGCAGGTCCTTGTACACGGTGACGCCGTGCTTCCCCGACGAGGTGTGTCCGCCCCACGGGCACTGGATGTTGCAGACGCTGTTCGTCGCGACGACGATCTCGGCCCGCCCGTCCTTGTCCACGTCCGCGATGACCGGGTTCTCGTGCACGGTGCAGCTCGGGTTCGGCGACTCGAAGAGCGTCGAGCCGGTCGTGCCGTCGTAGACGCGCGTGTAGCACTCGTCGCCGTAGACGACCTCGGCCTTGCCGTCGTGCTCGAAGTCGAAGACCGAGCTGCCCGTCACCATGCTCTGGTCCTGCGTGGGGCGCGACCAGAGGATCGGGTCCGGCGCGAACGGCTTGAACACGGTGTACGAGGAGAGGCCCGCCACGCCGATCTCGAGCTTCCCGTCGCCGTCGAAGTCGGCGACGGTGGGCGGCCCGCCGCCGCGCCCTCCGCCCGGGATGGCGACGGGGCCCCAGATGATCTGCCCCTGCCAGTCCTGGAGACGCACCGTGCCCTCGGAGACGACCACGATCTCCGGGTGCTGATCGCCCGTGAAGTCGGCCACCGCGACGAGCCCATCGGCCTGGCCGTTCGGCCACCCCGCCTTCGGGTTGCAGTGGTTGTCGTAGACGGTGTTGCCGGTGACGATGTCCGGGACGCCGTCGAGGTCCACGTCGGCCACGGTCGAGACCGGCCCCAGGAAGTTCTCGCCGATGCCGCCCGGACCGCCGCCGTTCGCGCCCTGGCAGACGACCTGACCGTGCGCGTCCACGACGGTCGCGCCGATGACGATCTGCGCCTCCTTCCCTCCGTACAGGTTGGCGATGGACGGCGCGCCCCAGAAGACGCGGATGCCCTTCACCTCCCAGAGGAAGCGCCCGTCGGCGTCGAATGCGGCGAGGCCGTCGTCGAGGGGCGGTCCCTTGTGGAGCGGGTCGGTGGCGGGCCAGGTCGAGCCGAGCCGCGCCGTGACGATCTCCGTGTGCCCGTCGCCGAGGAGGTCGGCCGCGGCGATCGCACCGAGCCCGTTCACTGGATGCGACGGATCGCTCGTCCACAGCTCGCTGCCGTCGAGGCCGGAGACGGCGACCACGACGCCCGGCACCGTCGACCCCGCGCCGCGGTCACCCAGGATGGCGTTGAAGACGACCGCCGGCGGCGCGAAGACGTCGGCCGAGGTCCGCTGCAGCGGGACGACGACCGGCGTCATGAGGACGTTCGCGTACTCGGGCCGCGCCGCCGAGCCGGTCCACTGCCACGCGATGCGCGGCGTGAAGGCGCCCTTCGGCGGGCGATAGCTGCACGCGCCATTCGCGGACACGCACTGACCGGCGATGCAGGCGAGCCCGCCGTCGCAGGTGCCGTTCGCGCCGCAGGGGGTGACGCTGCCGGTCCCGCCGGAGCAGAGCCCGGGGGCGAGGCAGGCGTCTCCCGCGGCGCAGCACACCCCTCCGCAGATGGTGCCCGCGCACCCGGGCACGCACGTGCCCCCTTGCGAGGTCTGGCCGGGGCCGCACGATCCGGCGCCGCCGTCCCTGCAGCTCGCCACCGCCATGATGACGAGGACCGCCAGCACCCAGTGAAGGATCCGGACCATGCCTCTCCCTCGCGCGGAAGCGCCCGCGCCCGGGATGTGCACGGGTCACGCCATGGCGCCGCGACGCGGGGATCGGCGCGCCCGCGATCGCGCGAGGCGTCCCCTGCGGGGCTCCGCTCGGCGCGGGTCGAGGCCGCGGGATGAGAACATTTCTTCCCGCGATGGGAACGGCGCGCCCCGCGAGCGCTTCACCCCCGGTGAGGGCCGGGCCCGTTCGTTGACCCAGGGGACCCGACCGCGCTATATGGCTTCTTCACTTTTTTTTGAAGTTCCCGGAGAGGGAGCATGAGCCGAGAGCAGGCCATCCTGTCGCAGCTCGATGCGAGCGCCGTCCGCGGGGTTCGCCCCGAGAAGGCACAGGCGGCGCTGCAGGAGGTGCCGCGACTCGCAGGCGAGCTCTCGTCCCTCGAGGAGCAGCTCTCGCGCGCCACCGACGACGCCGAGGAGACGCTGCGCGCCGCGGCGCGCCACCTCGTCGGCTCGGGCGGGAAGCGCATCCGCCCGACCGTGACGCTGCTCGCGTGCGGCGCGTGCAGCGGCGAGCTCCGCGCGGCGGTCCCCTTCGCGTGCGCGGCCGAGCTCACGCACTCGGCGACCCTCCTCCACGACGACGTCATCGACGACGGCCCGATGCGCCGCGGGCAGCCCGCCTCGCGCGTCCTGTGGGGGAACGCCGTCTCCGTCCTCTCCGGCGACTGGCTCCTCACCCGCGCGCTCGAGATCGTCGCCGCCGAGCCGGCGCGCTCGGCGGCGCTCCCGGCGCTCCTCGCCACCATGCGCCGGCTGGTCGAGGGCGAGGTGCTGCAGCTCTCGCTGCGCGGCAGCTTCGAGGCCACCGAGCAGGACTACTTCGACGTCGTGCGCGGCAAGACCGCCTCGCTCTTCGGCTGGAGCGCCGCCGCCGGGGCGTGGGCGGCCGGCGTGCGGGGCGAGGTGCCGGACGCGCTCGCCCAGTTCGGCGAGGGCATCGGGATGGCCTTCCAGCTCGTGGACGACGCGCTCGACTACACCGCCGACCCCGACCTCCTCGGCAAGCGCCTCGGGCAGGACTTCATCGAGGGCAAGGCCACGCTGCCGCTCATCCGCGCCTTCCAGCAGGAGCCGCCGCTGCGCGAGCGGCTCACGCTGCTCGTGGACGGCAAGGTGGACGGCGCCGCCGTCGCGGCCGACGTCATCGCCGCGGTGAAGCGGACGGGCGGCGTGGACGCGGCGCGGGCGCTCGCGCGCGAGCACACCGCAGCCGCGATGAAGGCGCTCGAGAAGGTGCCGGACGGCCCGCACCGCCGAGCGATCGCCGACGCGGCGCGGAGCCTCACCGACCGCGCGTTTTGAGCCAGGCGAGCGGTTCGCGCTCGCCGGACCCGGTGCCCTGAACGGCGCGGCGTCGGGCGTCCGCACGCTCTTCTCGGGCGCCACCCGCCGCGGTGGGTGGCGAGGGGGGAGGAGCGCTCCCTAGCTTCTCCCCGGCATGGCGCGAGCAAGGGTGAGGCGGCGGTCCGACGGTGTCCCCCAGATCGTCCGACACCGGCGCCTCGGGAAGCTCGCCATGGCGCTCGGGACGATGCTCGCGGCGCTGACGGTCGCCTTCGCCGTCGCGGCCGCCTTCACCATCTACGTGCTCGTCGCCATCCCAGTCGTCCTGCCGGCGGCGTTCTTCCTCGCGCTCCACCGGTGGCAGCGGCGCGCGCGTGCGCTGGCGCCCACCCTCCGCTTCCCGCTGCAGCGCGGCGAGGACGATGGCCCGCGGCCGTCGCCCGTGCCCGGGCACGCCGTCTAGATTTATTCGTCCTGGTACTCGGGCTTCACGTTCGGGACGAGGCCGCGCTCCGCCGCTTCCTTGAGGAAGAGCGCCACTGCCCTGCGCCCCTTCTCGCCGACGCTGCGCGTCCACCCGTTCACGTACATCCCGACGAAGGCGTCGGCCCGCTTGCGGTCGAGCCCCCGCGCGTAGGTCATCGCGTGGTCGAGCGCCTTCTCGCGGTTGTCGAGGCCGTAGGCGATGCTCTCCGAGAGGACGCGCGCGAGCGTCTTCCGCACCGGCTCGGGCAGGTCCCTGCGCACGCCGTTCATGCCGAGCGGGAGCGGCAGCCCCGTGCGGTTCTTCCACCACACCCCGAGGTCCTCCACCACGTGGAGGCCCTCCTCGTGCGCGGTGAGCTGGCCCTCGTGGATGACGAGCCCCGCGTCGACCTCGCCCCGCTTCGCCGCCTCGCCGACCTGCTTGAAGTCCATGATGACCGGCGTGTGCAGCGGCAGCCGCAGGGCGAGCGCGAGCGCGGCGCTGGTCCACTTGCCCGGGATGGCGATCCGCTTGCCGGTGAGGTCGCCGATCACGCGGATGCTCGACCCCTCGGGCACGACCACCGTCGGGCCGTAGCCGTCGCCGAAGGAAGCGCCCGAGTCGAGGAGCAGGTACTTGTCGTGGAGGTAGGCGTAGGCGTGGACGGACAGCGCCGTGATCTCGTAGCGCCCCTCGACGGCCGCCTTGTTGAGCGTCTCGATGTCGCGCAGCTCGTGGACGAAGTCGATGCCGGGCGCCTTCACCGCCCCCGAGGCGAGGCCGTAGAACATGAAGGCGTCATCGGAGTCGGGGCTGTGCGCGAGGCGGACGGAGAGGCTCATGGGCGCCCGTCATATCATTTCAACGATCATTGAAACAAGAGGAGAACAGGAGTAGATACGTCGGCCTCATGCCCTATCGCTCGCTGCGGAGCTTCCTCGAGCGGCTCGAGCGCGCCGGCGAGCTGGTGCGCGTCGCGGAGCCCGTCGACCCGGTGCTGGAGATGGCGGCGCTGGCCGATCGCGCCGCGAAGCAGGAGGGGCCCGCGCTCCTCTTCGAGCGGCCGAAGACCGGGCGGCTGCCGGTCGCGATGAACCTCTTCGGAACCCGGCGGCGCACCGCCTGGGCGCTCTCCTGCGAGGACCTCGAGGAGCCCGCGAACGAGCTGCGCGAGCTGCTCCACCTCGCGCCGCCGGTGAGCTTCTGGGAGAAGCTGAAGCTCCTCCCGAAGCTGGGCCGCCTCGCCGCCTTCATGCCGAAGCACGTCGGCGACGGCCCGGTGCGCGAGATCGTGGAGCGCGAGCCGGACCTGCGCACGCTCCCGGTGCTCACCACCTGGCCGCACGACGGCGGCCCGTTCATCACGCTGCCGCAGGTCGTGACGCGCGACCCAGACACGGGCCTCCGCAACGTCGGGATGTACCGCATCCAGGTGCTGGGGCCGCGGCGGGCCGCGATGCACTGGCAGCTCCACAAGACCGCCACCCAGCACTACCGCGCCTACAGGAAGCGCGGCGAGCGGATGCCGGTCGCGATCGCGCTCGGCGGCGATCCCGCGCTCACCTACTGCGCCTCGGCGCCGCTCCCGCCCGGCATCGACGAGTACCTCTTCGCCGGCTTCCTCCGGAAGGAGGGCGTGCCGCTCGTGAAGTGCGTCACGCACGACCTCGAGGTCCCGGCCGAGGCCGACCTCGTCATCGAGGGCTTCGTGGACACGTCCGCGCCGCTCGTGCGCGAGGGTCCCTTCGGGGACCACACGGGCTACTACTCGCTCGCGGACGACTACCCCGCGATGGAGGTCACCTGCGTGACGCGCCGGGGCGACGCGGTCTATCCCGCCACCGTCGTCGGCCCGCCTCCCATGGAGGACCTGTGGCTCGGCAAGGCCACCGAGCGGCTCTTCCTGCCGATGCTGCAGCTCGTCTTCCCCGAGGTGGTGGACATGTCCTTCCCGGCGGAGGGCGTCTTCCACAACCTCTGCTTCATCGCCATGCGCAAGGAGTACCCCGGCCACGCGAAGAAGCTCATGCACGGCATGTGGGGCTCGGGCCAGATGGCGAACACGAAGACGCTCGTCGTCTTCGACGAGGACGTGGACGTCCACGATCACGCGCAGTGCGCCTGGCGCGCCTTCGCGAACGTGGACGCGAAGCGCGACCTCATGGTGGTGGACGGGCCGGTGGACGTGCTCGACCACGCCGCGCAGCACTTCGCGCTCGGCGGCAAGATGGGGGTGGACGCGACCAAGAAGTGGGCCGAGGAGGGCGGCCGCGAGTGGCCGGAGCCGTGCGTCCACCCGCCCGAGGTGCTCGCCCGGATGGACGCGCTCTACGAGCGGCTCGTCCCGGCCGCGCCCGCCCCGCGCCGCCCGAAGATCCCGGCGCCGCCCGCGGCGAGCTGGATCCCGAAGAAGGGGGCGGCGTAGATGTCATCGGTCCCGCTGCCGGGCGAGGCGAACCGTGGACACGCGGTGCGCGCGATGTTCGACCGCATCGCGCCCTCCTACGACCTCCTCAACCGCGTCATGACGCTGCGGGTGGACCAGCGCTGGCGCCGGCGCCTCGTGCGCGACCTCGCGCTCCGGCCCGGCGAGCGGCTCCTCGACCTCTGCGCCGGGACGATGGACGTCTCGGCGGAGGCGCGGCGGCAGCAGCCGGCCGCCCTCGTCGTGGGCGCCGACTTCTCGCTCGAGATGCTGGCGCGCGGCGCGCGGAAGACGGGGCTCCCCGCCGCCCAGGCCGACGCGCTCACCCTGCCCTTCGCGACCGCCCGGTTCGACGCCGCCACCGTCGCCTTCGGGATGCGCAACCTCGACGCGCTCGACCGCGGCCTCGACGAGCTCGCGCGCGTGCTGCGCCCCGGCGGGCGGCTCGGCGTGCTCGAGTTCTTCCGGCCCGAGTCGTCCGGCTCGCGCCTCGTCCACGGCGCCTACAACCGGCTCGCGCTCCCGGTGCTCGGGCGCGTGCTCTCGCCCGATCCCGAGGCGTACCGCTACCTCGTCGCCTCGATGGAGCGCTTCGCGTCGCGCCCCGAGTTCGAGGCGGCCTGCCTGCGGGCCGGGTTCACCGAGGTGCGGGGCGAGACCCTCTTCCCCGGCGTGTGCGGCCTCGTCGTCGCGGCGAGGCGCGCGTGAAGCTGGTCGTCGCCGTGAGCGGCGCCTCCGGCGCGCCCTACGCGAAGCGCCTCCTCGACTTCCTGGCGGCGGAGGGGACGGCGCACGGCGTCCACGTGGACCTCGTCTTCACCGAGACGGGCAAGCAGGTGTGGAGGCAGGAGATCGGCACCGAGCCGGCCTACCCGTTCGCCACCTGGAAGAACCGCGACTTCACCGCGCCCTTCGCGTCGGGAAGCGCCCAGTACGACGCGATGGTGGTGGTGCCCTGCTCCGCCGGGGCGATGGCGCGCATCGCGCACGGCGTCTCGCTCGACCTCGTGGGTCGCGCCGCCGACGTCATGCTGAAGGAGCGCAGGCGCCTCCTCCTGTGCCTGCGCGAGACGCCCATCTCGCTCGTGCACGCGCGGGCGCTCACCGCGGTCATCGAGGCGGGCGCCTTCGTCATGCCGGCGTCGCCGAGCTTCTACTCCAACCCGAAGGACATCGGCGAGCTGGTGGACACGGTCGTGTCGCGGCTCCTCGATCGCCTCGGCATCCCGAATGACCTCATGCGCCGGTGGGAGGGGCTCTCGCCCCGCTCGCGGGCGGAGCCGGTGGAGGACTGACCATGCTCTCGACGCTCGCGCAACGCGCCCTCGACCGCGCCGGGCTCGGCGGAATCCGCGACAAGGTGCTCGCGCGCCAGCGCCTCACCGAGGAGGACGCGCTGCGCGTCCTCGAGGCGCGCGATCTCGCGGCGGTGGGCGCGCTCGCGAACCACGTGCGCGAGGAGCGGCACGGCGACCTCGCCTTCTACAACCGCAACGTGCACCTCAACTTCACGAACGTGTGCGTCGCCTCGTGCAAGTTCTGCTCGTTCGCGCGCCCCGACGACAAGGCCGCGAGCGAGGGCTACACGATGACCGTCGACGAGGCGGTCGGACACGTGCTCTCGAAGCGCGAGCTCGGCATCACCGAGGTGCACATCGTGAACGGGCTCCACCCGGACCTCGGGTGGGACTTCTACCTCGAGGTGCCGCGCCGGCTCCGCGCCGCCTGGCCGGAGCTCAAGATCAAGGGCTACACCGCCGTCGAGATCCACTTCTTCGCGGAGAAGTTCGGGAAGAGCTACGAGCAGGTGCTGCGCGAGCTGCAGGCGGCAGGCGTCGACACGCTCCCCGGCGGCGGCGCCGAGATCTTCGCGTCGCGCGTGCGCCGGAAGATCTGCGACGACAAGGCGACGGCGGAACAGTGGCTGGAGGTGCACCGGGTCGCGCACCGCCTCGGCATGAAGACGAACGCCACGATGCTCTACGGCACCATCGAGACGCTCGCCGAGCGCGTGGACCACATGGCGCGGCTCAGGACGCTCCAGGACGAGACGGGCGGGTTCCAGGTCTTCATCCCGCTCGCCTTCCACCCCGAGCACAACATGATCGGGAAGGCGTTCCCCAAGCCGACCGGCCACGACGGGCTGCGCACCTACGCCGCGGCGCGCCTCTTCCTCGACAACTTCGACCACCTGAAGGCGTACTGGGTCATGCTGGGCGAGCGGCTCGCTCAGGTGGCGCTCTCGTTCGGCGTGGACGACCTCGACGGCACCGTCCTCGAGGAGCGCATCTACCACATGGCCGGCGCGAAGACGCCGCAGGCGCTCTCGGAGTCGCAGCTGCACCGGCTCATCCGCGCCGCCGGCCGCGTGCCCGCCGAGCGCGACAGCCTCTATCACGTGCTGCGGGTGCACGCCGCGGCAGCGCCCCCCGCCACGTCGAGCGCGCTCCGGATCACCGCGTAGCCTCGAGGACACGCAGCCATGCCCAAGCTCCGCGCCGCCGCCGTCTCGTTCCTCAATGCCCGGCCCCTCACCGTTGCGCTCGAGGGGTCGAAGCGCATCGACCTCGTCCTGGCGGAGCCCTCGATGTGCGCCGCCATGCTGGACCGCGGCGAGGTGGAGGTGGCGCTGCTGCCGGTGGGCGGCCTCGCCGGGCGGGAGTACGAGATCGTCCCCGGCATCGCCATCGGCTCGGACGGGCCCGTCACGACCGTGCTCCTCGCGGGCGAGCAGTCGCCGGTGGTGTGGGACGAGGTCTTCCTCGACACCGCCTCGCGCACCTCGCAGATCCTCGCCAAGATCGTCCTCGCCGAGCGCGGCATCCACCCCAAGTTCACGCCCATGCCGGCGGCCGACGGGCTCGCCGCGGCGCGCGGCACGAAGGGCGCGCTCGTCATCGGCGACCGCGGCTTCGACGTGCAGGCGAACCAGGTGCTCGACCTCGGGCGCGAGTGGACGCACCTCACCGGGCTCCCGATGGTGTACGCCGTGTGGGCGGCGCGCCCGGGCGTGCTCGCCCCCCAGGACGTCGCCGAGATCGCCCGTGCGGCGCAGCAGGGGCTCGGGATGCGCACCGAGATCGCGCAGGCCTTCGCCCGCGAGAAGGGCGGCGACCCCGAGAGGTACCGCCGGTACCTCACGCACCGCATCCGCTTCGGGCTCGGGCCCTACGAGGTGCAGGGGCTGGAGGCCTTCCTCGCCCGCGCCGCGAAGCACGGCTTCGCGCCCGAGACCAAGCTGCGCTTCGCGGACGACCTCGTGCGGACGGTCCGCGCGCGCCGGCACGTCTCGCTCGACACGGCGCTCTCGAAGGGGGCCGAGGGCGAGCGCCTCGACGCCGACGAGGCGGAGATCCTCGACGAGAAGGCGCCGCTGCTCGAGCTCGGGCTCGCGGCCGACGCGCGGCGCCGCGCCCTCCATCCGGACGGCGTCGTGACGTACATCGTCTCGCGGAACGTGAACTACACCAACGTGTGCACGACCGCGTGCCACTTCTGCGCCTTCTACCGGCCGCGCGGGCACAGCGAGGCGTACGTGCTCACGCGCGAGCAGCTCGCCGAGAAGATCGAGGGGACGCTGGCGGTGGGCGGGATCGAGCTGCTCCTCCAGGGCGGCCTCCACCCGGACCTCGGGATCGGCTGGTATGAGGACCTCTTCCGGTGGGTCAAGACCAACTACCCGAGCATCAACCTGCACGCGCTCTCGCCGGAGGAGATCTGGCACATCGCGCGCACGAGCGATCTGCCCCTCGACGCGACGCTCTCGCGGCTCATCGCGGCCGGGCTCGACTCGATCCCCGGCGGCGGCGCGGAGATCCTCGACGACGAGGTGCGCCGGCGCATCGCTCCGCTCAAGTGCTCCGCCGACGAGTGGCTGGCGGTCATGAAGGCGGCGCATCGGAAGGGGCTCCGCTCGACGGCGACCATGATGTTCGGGGTGGGCGAGGAGCCCCGGCACCGCGTCACCCACCTCCTGCGCCTGCGCGAGCTGCAGGACGACACGGGCGGGTTCACGGCGTTCGTCTGCTGGACGTTCCAGCCCGACAACACGCGCCTCGAGCCGGGCGACAACAGCGCGCACGCCTACCTGCGGCAGAACGCGATCTCGCGGCTCGTGCTCGACAACGTCCCGAACCTCCAGGCCTCGTGGGTGACGATGGGCGGCGGGGTCGCGCAGGCGGCGCTGCACATGGGCTGCAACGACTTCGGTCAGGTCATGATCGAGGAGAACGTCGTCTCGGCCGCCGGAACCACCTTCAACATGGACTCGGACGAGGTCGAGCGGCACATCCGCGACGCCGGCTTCACGCCGGCGCGGCGCAACATGCGCTACGACCGGCTGCCGGAGAAGGCGGCGTAGATGGGCGTCCGCGTCGTCAGCGCGCCGTGGGTGCTGCTCGGGCGCGACGCGAACCCGGGCGTCGTCCGCGACGGCGCCATCGCCCTCGACGGCGACCACGTCGTCGCGGTCGGGCCGCGCGCCGAGATCGAGGCGCGCTTCGGCCGCGGGGAGGCGCTCGACGCGGTCCTCCTCCCCGCGCTCGTGAACGCGCACACGCACCTCGAGCTCTCGCACCTGCACCGCCGGATCGGCGGCGGCGAGGGGCTCGTCCCGTGGATCCAGCTCCTGGTGGCCGCGCGCGCCGCGGAGGACCCGCACGCGGGGGCCGCGCTCGACGAGGCGATCTTCCGCCTCGACGAGGCGGGCGTCGCCGCGGTGGGCGAGGTGACGAACACGCTCGCCGCGCTGCCGAAGCTCGGCCGCGCCGGCGTCGCCGGCACGCTCTTCCACGAGGTCTTCGGGTTCTCGGGATCCCGCATCGAGGCGGCGCTCGCGACCGCCGCCGAGCTGCGCGCCCGCGCCGGCCCGACGCCGCCCGGGCTCGCCATCGCGCCCTCTCCGCACGCCGTCTACTCCACGAACCCGCGCGTCCTCGCCCAGCTCCTGCGCGCCGGACCCGCCTCGATCCACCTCGCGGAGGATCCCGCCGAGCGACTCTTCTGCTCGCGGATGTCGGGGCCGTTCGCCGGGCTCGTCCGCGCCCTCGGCGCGACCGACCTGCGGCCCCTCGGCCGCTCCCCGGTCGCGGTCGCGGCGCCGCACCTCGGGCCGCGCTCGCTCGCGGTGCACGCCGTGGACCTCGACGCCGAGGACGTCGCCGACCTCGTCCGCTCGCGCGCGACGGTGGTGCTCTGCCCGCGCTCGAACCTGCACATCGGCGGCCGCGTCGCCGAACTGCCCCGCCTCCTCGCGGCCGGCGTCCCCCTGGCGATCGGCGCCGACTCGCTCGCCTCGTCGCCCTCGCTCTCGCCGCTCGCCGAGCTCGCCGCGCTGGCGCGCGCCTTCCCGGCCGTGCCGCCGGACCGCCTCCTCCCGCTCGCCTGGAACGGCGCCGCCGTGGGCGCGCCCGGCGTCGGCCGGCTCGCGGCGGGCACCGCGCCCGGGGTCGTCGCCGCCGCGCTCGCCGGCGCCCGCCCCGCCGACCCCGCCGCCTGGCTCCTCGGGAGCTTCGGCGCCGAGGAGCGCCCGCTCACCTGGATCGCACGCCACCGCCCGGAGGCCCCCGCCGCATGAGCATCGCCGCCCTCTCGCGCATGGTGAAGTTCGAGCACTCGCTCTTCGCGCTCCCGTTCGCCGCGAGCGCCGTCGTGCTCGTGGCGGCCGACGCCCGCCTCGACCCGCTCCGGCTCGTCCTGGTCGCCGTCGCCGTGGTGGCCGCCCGCACCGCGGCCATGGCGATGAACCGCCTCGCCGACCGCGCCTTCGACGCGGAGAACCCCCGGACGAGGGCGCGCGAGCTCGTCACGGGCGCCGTGTCGCCGCTCTCCGCCTGGGCGCTCCTCGGCGCGGGCGCGGCGGCCTTCGTCGCGGCGGCCTGGGCCATCGCGCCGCTCTGCGGGGCGCTGGCGCTGCCGGTGCTCGCGGTCCTGCTCGGCTACTCCTACGCGAAGCGCTTCACCTGGGCGGTCCACCTCTGGCTCGGCGTCGCGCAGGCGCTCGGCCCGATCGGCGTCGCGATCGCGCTCACCGGCCGCGCGCCTCCGGCGGCCCTCGTGCTCGGGGTCGGGGTCGGCGCGTGGGTGGCGGGCTTCGACGTCCTCTACTCCTTGCAGGACATGGAGTTCGACCGCGGCGCGCGGCTCCACTCCATCCCCGCGCGCTTCGGGGTGGCGGGCGCGCTCCTTTGGGCCCGGCTCCTCCACGCGGTCGCGGCGCTCGCGATCGCCGCCGCCGGGCTCCTGGCTGGCCGCGGCGCCGGCTGGCTCGCCGGCTCCGTGCTGATGGTGGCCGTGCTCGGCGCCGAGCACCTGTACGCGGCGCCGGGCGGTCAGCTCAGGAAGGAGCGCATCGGCGCCGCCTTCTTCAGCTTCAACGCGTTCGCGTCGGTCGCCTTCGCGGCCTGCGCCCTCGCGGACCTCGTCCTCCGCGCGAGGGCGCCATGACCGAGACCCTCGTCCCCTCCCGCGCCGGCTCCTACGCGCTGCAGCGGGCCGAGCTCGCCGTCGCGGACGCCGTCGGCGAGCTGATGGAGCTGTGGGGCTTCCGCCGGCAGCTCGGGCGGATCTGGGCCGTGCTCTTCCTGTCCGAGCGGCCGCTCGCCGCGCCCGAGCTCTGCGAGCGCCTCCAGATCTCGACGGGCCTCCTCTCGATGAGCCTCTCCGAGCTGCGCGGCTGGGGTGTCGTGAAGAGCGTCGACGTCCCGGGCGACCGCAAGGAGCACTTCGAGGCCGAGACGAACATCTGGTCGCTCGTGCGCCGCGTGCTCGCGGAGCGCGAGCGCAAGGCGGTCGAGTCGGCGCTCGCGACGGTCGAGGCGGCGCTGCGCGAGGTGAAGGGCGCGCTGGCGGACGTCGACCCGCGCGTGAAGGCGGCGGCCCGCTTCCGCCTGCAGCGGCTCGAGCAGCTCGCGCAGCTGTGCCGGGTGGGCCTGAACCTGCTCCGGATCCTCCTCGACAGCGCGCGGGTGGACGTCGCGCCGCTGAAGCTCCTGAGCGAGGCGCTGACGAAGCGCTCCGGTTGAGGAAGCGCGGCAGGGGACGTCGTGGCGCAGCTCACGATCGAGCGTACGCCCCGGGCCGCACCGCGCTCGCCGCCGCCTCGTCACGCAGCGGCAGCGAGACCGTGAAGGTGGAGCCCTTCCCCGGCTCGCTCGCGACGGCGAGCGAGCCTCCGCACGCGTCCAGGATCTGGCGCACGATCCAGAGCCCGAGCCCGAGCCCGCCGTAATTGCGGGCGCTCACGGCGCGCTCGAACCGCTCGAAGATGCGCACCTGGTCGTCGGGCGCGATGCCGATGCCCTGGTCGGCGACGGAGAGCTGGGCGCGGCCGCCGTCGCGCCGCAGCGCGACCGAGATGGGCTTCCCCTCGCCGTACTTGATCGCGTTGGCCACGAGGTTCGTCACCACCTGCTCGAGGCGCAGCCGGTCGCCGTCCACCTCGAGGCCGGGCTCGATCTCGAGGCGCAGCTCGGAGCCGCGCTTCTGCGCGGTCTCCGCGAGCCCGCGCGTGGCGGACGCCACCAGCTCCGAGAGGTCGAGCCGTTCGCGCTGGGTGACGAGCTTCCCGCTCGCGATGTGCGAGACGTCGAGGAGCGCGTTGACGAGCGCGCCCAGGCGCTCGACGCTGGCCGCCGTCGCGCCGACCCGGTCGGCGAGGTGCGCGACGCTCTCCGCCGGCTCGCGCCTGAGCTGGCGCTGCACGTTCTGGATCTGGAGCTGCGCCGCGGCGAGCGGCGTCTTCAGCTCGTGGCTCGCCACCGACACGAAGACGTCGCGCGCGTGCAGGGCCTCGATCTGCATCTGCTCGGCGCGCTTGCGCTCGCTGATGTCGCTGCTCTCCGCCACCCACTCGAGCACCCGGCCGTCGCTCCCGAGGACCGGCGCCCCGTGCGCGAGCATGTGCATGTAGCTGCCGTCAGCGCGCCGCACCCGGTACTCGAGCTCGTAGGCGCGCTTCGCCGCGATCGCCTCGCGGCAGGTGCGCGCCGCGCGCTCGCGATCCTCGGGGTGGAGCGCGTCGACCCAGCCCCACCCGCGGAACGACTCGAGGGACTGCCCGGTGAACCGGCGCCACGTGGGCGAGTCCTCCACCACCCCGCCGTCGGGCGCGGTGGTCCAGATCATCTGCGCGCTCGCGTCCACCAGCGTGCGGAAGCGCCGCTCGCCGCGGAGCGACGCGGCCGCGAGCTCGGCGCGCTCCTCGTAGCCGTTGCGGAGCGCCCAGGTGATGAGCGCGAGCAGGGACGCGACCACGATGAAGAACCCGGTCGGGACGAAGCTCCCGGGATCGGCGCCGGACCAGCCCTGCGGGGCGATGAACCAGGAGTGGGCGACCGCGGCCGAGACGCCGACCGTGACGAGCCCGACGGCGAAGCCGCCCACCCACGTCGCGGCGACCACCGCGACGAAGAAGACGATGAAGGGCGCCGTGTAGATGTAGGGCCGCAGGGCGAGCTCGATCGCGAAGGCGACGAGTATCGCCAGCACGGCCGCCGCGAGCGCCACGGCCAGGCCCACGCGCGGGGGCGGCGGGATGCGGAACGAGCGTTTCACGCGCGGCTGCCTACATACCCCGATCCCGCGCGGCAGTCGAACGGCCCCATGGGCGCCCGAGGATCCCGCCGGGTGGTGAAGCCTTGCCCCCGGAGCGACGGAGCGGTTAAGAACCCGTTCCATGCTCTCCCCCGAAGTGCTCAGGAAGCTCGATGCGATCGAGGCGCGGTTCGAGGAGCTGACGCAGCAGCTCTCGGATCCGGCGGTCGTCTCCTCGGGCGAGCGCTACAAGAAGGTGGCGAAGGAGCGCGCCTCGATCGAGGCGACGGTGAACGCGCTGCGCGCATACCGGAAGCTGGTCGAGGACGTGGCCGACAACGAGGCGCTGCTCGCGGAGAAGGACCCCGAGCTCCGCCAGATGGCGAAGGACGAGCTCGCGCAGCTCACGCCGCGCATCGCGCCCGCCGAGGAGCAGCTCAAGCTCTACCTCGTGCCGAGGGATCCCAACGACGAGAAGGACGTCATCCTCGAGATCCGCGCCGGCGCGGGCGGCGACGAGGCGGGGCTGTTCGCGGCGGAGCTCCTCAGGCTCTACCTTCGCTACGCGGAGCGGCGCGGGTGGAAGTACGAGCTCGCCGACACCTCGCCCGGTGCGCTCGGCGGCATCAAGGACGCGACCGTCACCATCTCCGGCGACGCCGTCTACTCCTCGCTCAAGTACGAGTCGGGGGTTCACCGCGTGCAGCGCGTGCCCGCGACCGAGGCGCAGGGGCGCATCCACACCTCGACCGTCACCGTGGCGGTGATGCCCGAAGCGGAAGACATCGACATCCAGATCAACCCCGCGGATCTAGAGACGGACGTGTTCCGCTCCACGGGCGCCGGCGGCCAGTCGGTCAACACGACCGACTCGGCGGTGCGCATCACGCACAAGCCGACGGGCGTGGTGGTGAAGTGCCAGCAGGAGAAGTCGCAGCTCAAGAACCGCTCGATGGCGATGAAGATGCTGCGCGCCAAGCTCTACGAGATGGAGACGGAGAGGCAGCGCAGCGCGCGCGACGCGGCGCGGAAGAGCCAGGTCGGCTCGGGCGACCGCTCCGAGAAGATCCGGACCTACAACTTCCCGCAGGACCGCCTCACGGACCACCGCATCAATTACACGCGCCACAACCTGCCCGCGGTGATGGACGGCGACGTGCAGGACATGATCGACGCCTGCCGCACCTTCTTCTCGGCGGAGGCGCTCCGCGAGGCGTCGAAGCAAGAGGCGCCGAGGCAGGCGGAGAAGCGCGCATGAGTCGCGGCGAGCGCAGGTTCGGTCGGAGGAGGCCGAACCGGAGCGAGCGGGGGGTCCGGGGGCGCCTCATCCTCCGGGGGGGCCTCATCCTCCGGGGGGGCCTCATCCCCCCGGTATGAACGAGACGTGGACCCCGCTGAAGCTCCTCGCCTGGACGCAGGGCTACTTCGCCCGCGCCGGCGTGGACGCGCCGCGGCTCACCGCGGAGCTCCTGCTCGCGCACGCGCTCGGGTGCGATCGCGTGCGGCTCTACCTCGACTTCGACAAACCGCTCGCCGAGCCCGAGCTGGCCCGCTTCCGCGCGCTGGTGAAGCGCCGCGCGGAGGGCGAGCCGACCGCCTACCTCACCGGCGTGAAGGAGTTCTACGGGCGCGCGTTCCGCGCCGACACGCGCGCCCTCATCCCGCGCCCCGAGACCGAGCTCGTCGTGGAGGCGGCGCTGGCGGCGCTGCCCGAGCGCGGCACGGCGCTCGACCTGTGCACCGGGTCGGGCTGCATCGGCGTGACGCTCGCGCTCGAGCGTCCGGGCGCCCGCGTGCTCGTCGCGGACCTCTCCCCGGATGCCCTCGCGCTGGCCCGGGAGAACGCGGAGCGGCTCGGCGCGAGGGTGGAGCTGCACCAGGGGGACCTCTTCGCGCCCATCCCCGCCGACCTCCGCTTCGACCTCGTCGTCGCGAACCCGCCCTACGTCCCGGCGCCGGAGGTGCCGGGCCTCGCGCGCGAGCTGCAGCGGGAGCCGGCCCTCGCGCTCGACGGCGGTGAGGCGGGGCTCGCCGTGACGCGCCGCCTCGTGGCCGAGGCGCCTGCCAGGCTCCGCCCCGGCGGGACGCTCGTCGTCGAGATGCACGAGAGCCACCTCGAGGTGCTCCCCGCGCTCTGCCTCGCAGCGGGCTTCGCCTCGGCCGAGGCGCGACGCGACCTCGGCGGACTGCCGCGGTACGTCGTGGCGCGAGCGAAGGCATAGCGAAGCAAGAAGGGTAGGAAGGGCGCGCGGAAGCGACTAGACTCCGCGCCCTCTCGGAAGAAGGGCGGATGGACAAGATCGTCATAGAAGGCGGCGTGCCGCTGCGCGGCGAGGTGCAGGTCTCGGGCGCCAAGAACGCCGCGCTGCCGGCCATCGCCGCGTCGCTCCTGGCGGAGGGCGACCACGCCGTCTCGAACGTGCCCGACCTGGCCGACGTCCGCACCATGGGGCGGCTGCTCGCGCACATGGGCTGCGAGGTCGGCCGCGGCGATCGCCACGAGATCGGCGTGCGCGTGCCGCGCTCCGTGAACCCGGAGGCGCCGTACGAGCTCGTGAAGACGATGCGGGCGAGCGTGCTCGTCCTCGGTCCGCTCGTGGCGCGCTGGGGGCGCGCGCGCGTGTCGCTCCCAGGCGGCTGCGCCATCGGCGCGCGGCCCATCGACCAGCACCTCAAGGCGCTCGCCGCGCTCGGCGCCGACATCGTGCTCGAGCACGGCTACGTCGAGGCGCGCGCGCCCTCCGGGCGGCTCCGCGGCACGACCTTCGTCTTCGACCTGCCGACCGTCACCGGCACCGAGAACGTCATGATGGCGGCGGCGCTGGCGGAAGGGCGCACCGTCCTCGGGAACTGCGCGCGTGAGCCGGAGATCGGCGACCTCGCCCGGGCGCTGCGCGGGATGGGCGCCCGCATCGAGGGCGACGGCACGCCCGAGATCCGCATCGACGGCGTCGCCCACCTGCGCCCGATCCGCCACGCCGTCATCCCCGATCGCATCGAGGCGGGCACGCTCCTCGTCGCGGGCGCGCTCCCGGGCGGCGACGTGCTCGTGCGCGGGTGCGTCCCGGACCAGCTGGAGGCCCTGATCGAGAAGCTGCGCTCGTCGGGCGCCACGGTGACCGCGGTCGAGGGCGGCGTGCACGTCGCCGGCGACGGCCGCCCGCGGCCGGCCGACTTCCGGACGGCGCCGTTCCCGGGGTTTCCCACCGACATGCAGGCGCAGCTCATGGTGCTCCTGGCGGTGGCGAACGGCTCGTCCGTCGTGACCGAGACGGTGTTCGAGAACCGCTTCATGCACGTGCAGGAGCTGACGCGACTCGGCGCGGACATCACCATCGACGGGAAGACCGCCCTCGTGAAGGGCGTCGCGCAGCTCTCGGGCGCCCCGGTCATGGCGAGCGACCTGCGCGCGTCGGCGGCGCTCGTCCTGGCGGGCCTCGTCGCGAGCGGCACGACCGAGGTCCTGCGCGCGTACCACCTCGACCGCGGCTACGAGCGGCTCGAGGAGAAACTCGCGCCGCTCGGCGCGCGCATCCGGAGGGTGAAGGCGTGAGGGCGCGGCCGAAGAAGCCCCTGGAGACGATCACCGTCGCGGTGCCGAAGGGCCGCCTCCTCGAGGAGTCGTCGGCGCTGTTCGAGCGGGCGCTCGGCGTCTCGCCGCACGCCCTCCTGCAGGGCACGCGCAAGCTCGCCGCCGATGCGCCGGAGCAGGGCCTCCGCTTCATCTCCATCCGCGCCGCCGACGTGGCGAGCTACGTGGAGCACGGCGCCGCCGACGTGGGCATCGCCGGGCTCGACGTGCTCCGCGAGGAGCCCCGCGACCTGTACGAGCCCCTCGACCTCGGGATCGGGCGCTGCAGCATCATCGTGGCCCGGCCGAAGGGCGCGGCGCCGCTCCCGAAGGGCGTCGCCCCGCGCGTCGCGACGAAGTACGTGGCGCTCGCCGCGGAGCACTTCGCGAGGAAATCGCTGCCGGCCGAGATCATCGAGCTGCACGGCTCCATCGAGGTGGCGCCCTCGCTCGGCCTCGCCGACGCCATCGTGGACATCACCGAGACGGGCGAGACGCTGCGCGCGAACGGCCTCGTGGTCGAGGAGACCGTCCTCGAGGTCTCGGCGCGCCTCATCGTCAACCGGGTCGCCCTCAAGCTGCACGCCGAGCGGCTCCGGCGCCTGATCGCCGCCCTGCGGGCCGCCGCCGCCGAGGAGCCCGGCCGAACTGGTTGATCATCGGGCGATGTTCCGCCTATCCTGAAATTCGCACACCGGCTCACACCCCAACAGTTGTCTGGCTTGTCAGGTCCGAAGGAGACCGTCCTCCCCATGGATTGCCCGCGGTGCAGCGTCGAGATGACCGAGATCGCGACCGGCGAGACCACCCTCCAGCGCTGCTCGCAGTGCGGAGGTCTCTGGATCGACAGCGCCGATCTGAACCGGGTCCTCCTGCACGCGAACCTGCCATCGCTCTCGGCGGTGGGCGGCTACGTGAACCCCGACGAGATCGCGGGGATGTGCCCGGCGTGCAACGTCGACCTGGTGGCGGTCGAGGGGGGTGAGAAGCGCTCCCTCCACTACGACACCTGCGAGTCGTGCGGCGGGATCTGGCTCGAGGGTCCGGACCAGGACGACGTGGCGGAGACGATCGACTGGAAGACGGCCGAGAAGGAGATCGTCGGCTTCTACCGGTCCTTCCGGAAGAAGTGACGGCTCGCCCGCTCCGGGCTCACCAGCTCCGCTCACCAGCTCCGATCGTCGCGCCAGGGGTGCGCGGTGTTCGAGTAGCCCCGGATCTCCCAGTAGCCGCGCCGATCGTGGGTGAGGAGCTCGAGCCGGCTCACCCACTTCGCGCCCTTCCACGCCCAGAGCTGCGGGACGACGACGCGCACCGGGCCACCGTGCTCGGCCGTGAGCGGCGCGCCCTCGACGGTGTGCACGAGGAGCACGTCGGGCTTGAGCGCCTCCTCGAGCGGAAGGTTCGTCGAATAGCCGTCGCTGCCGTGGGTCATGACGTGCGTCGCCTGTGGGAGCGGCCGGGCCAGCGCCACGACGGTCTCGAGGCGGACGCCGCGGAACGCGACGTCGAGGATGGACCAGCCCGTGACGCAGTGGAAGTCCGCCTCCTCGTCGGCTTGCGGGAGCCTCAGGAGCTCCGCGTACCCGAGCTCGAGCGGCGCCTCGACGGCACCGTCCACGACGAGGCGCCACCGCTCGGGCGCGATCCCCGGCGTCTGGCCGAGGTCGAGCACGGGCCACTCGCGCTTCTCGAAGACGTTCTGCCCGGGCGGCTCCTTCGGCATACCGTGGCGGTTCGGCGGTCCTTCGCCCTGCGGCGACGCGTCGGCGAGGCTCGGCGTCGCCCGTAGCCGGTCGCCGAAGCGCTTGCGCAGCGCGCGCCGTGCCTCCTCCAACCCGGCGAGGCGCGCCTCGAGATCGTCGGCACGGTCGGCCACGCCTCGGTTCTAACGCGCCGCCGCCGCGGCGCCCGCCGCCTCGCCACTCCCCACGCGCGCCTTGACTCGAAGGGCCGTTCGCGGCAGAAAACGAGCGACAGGTTTCGCGGGAATAGCTCAGTTGGTAGAGCATCAGCTTCCCAAGCTGAGGGTCGCGGGTTCGAATCCCGTTTCCCGCTCCAAGTAAATCAAGGGGTTCCGTCGCGAGGCGGGACCTCTTGGCGTCTCTGGGCAACCGTCTGGGCAACCTTTTTTCGCGATCAGGTTCGTTCGCGACCGGCTGAGCGGAGTTCTCGGCTGCAGCGCTAACGTTCACGGTCGGTGTGCTCGGCGCCGGCGGCGCCACGCCGATCGAGACTACGTTCCGCGCGCGCGCCAGGCGCTCGGGCAGTATGTGCTGATAGAGCCGCGTCACGCTCTCCTCGCTGTGGCCGAGGACCTGCGCGAGGAGCCCGACGTCCGGCTGCCCGACGAGGAAGTGAGACGCGAAGGTGTGGCGCAGCGTGTGAGGCCCGCCCCGAAGTCCGGCGCGCTTCCGCGCCCGGTCGAACTGCAGCTTCGTCCAGCAAGCCCAGCGCTCGCCGGTGCTGCAGGGGAACACCCACTTGTCCGACCGACGCGGCCCCGTGAGGTACGGCCAGAGCGCATCGGAGATCGGGTGGAGACGCTCCTGCGCACGCTCATCGAGCACTTCGCTGCCTTCGGCGGGATCCCGCTCAGCTTGCCACCTGGGGCGTGGAGGTGAACACCACCCATCGACGGTCCGATCCCGTACCTCTTCCTCGACGCCACGTTCCTCGACGCCCGATGGGCGCGGACAGTGGAGAACATCTCGGCGCTGGTGGCCTACGGCATCGGCCTCGATGGCCACCGCCAGCTCCTCGCTGTGACCATTGGCGCCGAGGAGTCCGAGGACTCGTGGAGCGAAGGAGGTCGTCGTCGCCAAATCCGCGTGAAGCAAACGAGGAGCTTCACCGTGAGTCCGTTCCCGAGGGAGCACTGGCACCGCATCCGCTCCACGAACGGGCTCGAGCCATGGTCGGGGCCAGGAAGTGGGAACGGCATGCTCAGCGGGTCGACAGCCGGAACGGCACGTACCTGCGCCGGCTCATCACCTCGATGGGCGCGATCGACCTCGAGGTCCCGCGCGCTCGCGAGGGCGGCTCTGCCGGCGGCGCGCGGATCTCGTCCTCCAGCGCGACTTCCAGAGCCACGCGGATGGCGCCGAGTTCACGGAACGCACGTTATCCGTCCTACCCGCCGAGCCGGGTATGGTGATGACCGAAGAAGCAGACCCGCGGGCGAACGCGGTCGAGCACAACGTCGAGGCCCGCCGCCTCGCTCACGTATCCGGCGCCGCGCCGGTGGCGATCGAACTTCACGCCCGCGGGGGCATCGTGCACGAGCAGAACGTCGATCCCGGAGCGCATACCGAGCTCGTCGATCTCGTCGCGCGTGTAGTGGCGCTTCGCGTAGCCCTGGAGATGCTTCGACCGCCGCTCGTAATCGGACGGACCGAAGCAGCCGCCGATGCCACCGACGCGCACGACGTCGCGCCCCTTTCCGAGGTCCATCGCCCGTCCGTTCCGGAGGTAGAAGAGCCCGGGAAGGATCTCTTCACGATCCCGGGAGTCGAGCCACACGAAGTCCTCGTGGTTCCCCTTGATGAAGATTGTCTTGCGCGGCACCGCACGGCGCCCGGCGAACCAGGAAGGGAAGTCGCCCGCGCCCTCGTGCTTTCGAGTCGCCTTGTCCACTCGGTCGGGATCGGGCCAGACGCCGAAGTCTCCAACGTGCAGCACCCACTCGAACCGGCGGCCGAGCGCGCTCTCGAACGCGAGAACGTCGTCGTAGAGTCGACCGATGGCTCCATGAATGTCGCCCGCAGCACAGAGAAGCATCGGCGATCGCCGTTCGTCGCTGACGAGCCGCTTCACGGCCGCGCGGCAGCAGGCACGCGAGCGATGATCTCGCGGACGACCTCGCGCGCGACGGCGATGGCCTGGTCGACCTCGTCGAGCGCCGGCTCGTCCGGGATCCCGGGGTAGCGGAACTTCCACGCGTACTCGGCGAGTGGCGCAGCTCGGTCGATGACTGGCCGAAGCGACAGGTCGATCGCAACGGCGAGCTCGCCGATCTCCTCGATGCTGTGCGTCTTCCGGAACGGACGGGCGTGGAGCGTGAGGAATCCCTTGATCGCCTTCTCCGCCGCCTGCTGGCAGTGGAACACCGCGGCGTCGCGCAGCGGGGGCTCGGCAGCTCTCGCAACCTCAGCGGCGCGAACATCCTCCGAGGCCTTGTGGAGCCAGGAGCGGGTCTCGACGTAGACGGCCGGGTCACTCGCCAAGGAGGACCCGCCCTTCACGAACGACCGTTGCGGGCAAGGAGGTGACCACGCCGAGTCGCTCCTCGAAGGCCCGGCGTGTCCAGACCAGCACGTCGGCGGCGACGCCAGTGCCACGGAGGACCTCGTAGGCCAGGCGGGCGCGCCGGCGCTCGGGCGGCGCGTCATCCGGCACGACGAGCAGGATGTCGTAATCGCTGTCCGGCCCGGTCTCGCCACGCGCTCGCGAGCCGAAGAGGTAGACGCGCTCCGGCTGGTAGGCGGGAACGAGCCGACGGAGCAGCTCCGCCAGCGTCGGATCGCTCACCCTGTCCGGGACCTCGCCCACGAGGATCATTCTACCCGCGCGCGTCAAGAATGGCTCTCCGCCCGGCCCTGGCCGAGAACGTCAACAGATCTCGATGGAGCGCGATTTTGGCGAGGGACAACCAGAGCCTCGCCCCAGACCGAAGAAGTGCTAGATCAGATCACGACTGCGAACCGGCACCAGGTGCGCTCGCTTCCTCGATCAGGTCCAGGAGCTCGCCCACGGTCTTGATCAGAAACAGACGGTCCAGCGGCAGCTGGACCTCGAATGCCGCGGAGATCCTGGACACCGCGTACGTTAGGGAGACGAAGCTGTCGCCGAGCTCCCGGAGCCGTGTCTCCTCGCGCAGGCTGCCCGGCGGGCGTTCCAGCGTCGCGATTAGCCGGGCCAGGCCCGGACGTTGCTTCTCGTCCATGGCCTCTACCGGACGAGCATCCCCGCGAGCGCATGCCATGCGGCGGTCTTGGAGATGGCCAGGCGCAGCGGCACGGAGACGAGAATGAACGCCCCACCCCACCAGTAGACCTCGTGGACGCGCCGGCGCGACGCGAAGTCGTAGACCCCCGCCGCGATGACGAACAGGAACATGAGGCCGAAGAACGCGGGCGGACCCAGGGGCAGCACGCCGGGCAGGCGCGCCACCGCCGCCACCACGATGCTGATGTAGGCCAGGAGCATGAGCCGCTTGTGCGACTCCTTGTGGCGCTTCTTCACGAGGGCGAGCGTAACGAAGGTCGCGAAGAGGACGAGGTCGAAGAGGGGGATGACGAGGAACGAAAGCGGATCCGTCCCGACGGGAGCCCCGCCGCGCCTCGCGGTCGCGATAGCGGTGAGAGCCCCCACCCCGATCATCGCGCCCGCGAGCACCGCCCCCGCGATGCCCAGCCGGCGGTGCACGGCCACGCGGTGGGTCGCGACGAGGGTCGTCTGCACGATGAACAGCAGGACCCAGCTCGAGAAGAGCGCGCCGTGCAGGTGGAGGAGCCCGGTGAACGGTCCACCGCTGAAGGTGGCCCGGGGGCCTCCCGCAACGAGGCGCAGGTAGTAGGTCGACGAGAACCCGGCGAAGACGGTCGCGGCCAGGACCACGGCCATCCCGCCGTAGAAGAGGCGATCGCGCCCGCCGACTGGCACCGGTGCGGAAGCGTTCGGGAAGGGCTTTGACGCCGCGGCTACGGCCATGAAGGGCCTCCGGGTAAGGACGGTGTCCGCGTCGAGCGCGAAGACGGTCAGGTGGCGGTGCTTGCAGCGAAGCGACTGAAGGTGAACAAGGAGAAGCGCGGGAAGGTCGCCGCTTGATCAGCCGCGATCCACCATTCTTGACCCTATCTCTGATGAGGCTCCCCGGATCCGGTCCGTGAGCGCACTACCGATATGCAGGCACATGCTTGCACGTCGAGGGCCCAGGTGGGATGCGCGCGTCGAGCCACTCGAGGCGATGTTTACGGAGAGGCTGGCAGCGTAGTCCAACTGTCCACCGAACCGGATCAAGCCCACACGCGGGGAAGCGCTTCTCCAGCAGGTCGTGGAGTCGGATCACTGTCGAGTCGGTCAGGATCACGTCGCGGAAGGCGGCCAGCGGCCCCTCCAGGCCGCGCGCCACGCCGCAGCACTCCTCGAACGCCCGCGTGTAGACGGCGGCCAGGTCCAGGTCCGCCCCGTCATGGGCGGCCTGTGAAGGACATCCGGGCCTTCATGGACACCGCCAACGGCATCGGCGGCAATCCGGAGCGCAGCAACGCGCAGATCGCGGCGCACTGGCTCGAGGCCTCGTCGCGGCACGGCATGCCGGTCAAGACCGCCGGCTTCCGCATGTTCACCGAACAGGACGTCTCGACCTGGCCGATGTGCGAGGCCTTCGAGGCGGCGAAGCTGCAAGGGGAGGCGGCGGGCAGCCGGTACCTTCGCCGGCTCCGCGAGGCGACCGCCGCCGAGGCCCGACAGACCAACCGCGTCGAGGTCCAGGCAGAGGTCGCCACCGAGGTCGGCCTCGACCTCGGCCGGTTCCTCGGTGCGCTGCGCGACGGCACCGCTCGGGCGGCCTTCGAAGCGGACCTCGCCGAGACGGCTCGGTATCGCGTCCGCGGCTTCCCGGCGTTCCTCTTCGAGGGCGATCGCCAGATGATGGTCCCCGGCTGGCTTCCCTACGAAGGGTTCCGCGAGGTCCTCGGCATGGTCTCCGGTGGGGAGCTCGTCGAGACGGCTCCGCCCAAGACCGCGGAGGCCATCGCGGCGTTCATCCGGCGTCATGGCCGCGTCGCTGACCGGGAGATCACCGTCACCTTCGGCCTGAGCGACCAAGCCTGGGGCGCCCTCGAGCCCGAGGTCCTCCAGGCAGCGGGGATCGAGGTGGAGCCCGCGGGCAACGGGCGCTTCCTCCGTGTTCGCGGGCTGGCCGTGGGAACCTGCGATCCGACGACCGGCGCCTGCTCCATTTGACTGTGCCGCGCGAGGTCGTTCCGTCCTCGAACTCCTCTCCCGGTTCACGGCTGACCGCGAGGGCCAGCCCAACCTGAACGGTTTCCTTCATGCCGTGCGCGGGGGAGAGAAGGTGCGGCTCGCGGAACTTGATGAAGCGTTCCATCGGATCACGGACGAGACGAAGCGGCGGCTGTTCCCGAAATCGCCGCAGGCGGGGTGATCCAGACCGCGTCGGACCACCCCACCGTCACTTGTTTGCGACCACCGAGAGCCATCCTCGCCCGCTCGGGCACGACGATGACCTGGCGTCGGAGGAGGACGCCCTCGCCGCGCTGCAGGCCGCCGAGGTGGAGCGACGAGGTCGCGCGTCAGGTGTCGGTTCGCGTACTCGAGCGCGATCGCTGCGCCGCCGATGATCACCATCGACGCCTCGGTCTCGAGCTCGGCGTCGACGAGCTTGAGTAGACGCCGCCAGAAGGACCCGGGGAAGGTCCCGCTAGCCATGGTGCTTGGCGAGGAACTGCCGGAAGGAAGACTCCGGCATGTTCATGCGGAAGCCCCATCGGGCCA
>Ga0137372_10000534_pt1 | contig 35717 bp, 34 predicted proteins | sample SagtaG_6_FD_104911 | JGI IMG/M metagenome (GOLD analysis project Ga0137372, IMG submission 104911) | Vadose zone soil microbial communities from Sagehorn Ranch, Mendocino, California, USA - Sage1_R_60_16 metaG | ecosystem: Environmental > Terrestrial > Soil > Vadose zone | place: USA...
CCTGTAGATTCTTGTTTGCTGGTGGGGTCCAGCGGGCCTACACTCCCAGCGGCGTATTTGTGCATCGTTTCACAAACGCGCACCCTTGGAGGAGCGAGCCTTTGAGCGATCGGTATGACGCGCTCGTGGTGGGCGGCGGCCCCGGCGGAGCCGCGACCGCGTACCACCTGGCCCGGGGTGGGGCCCGGGTGCTGCTGTGCGAGCGGGCCACCTATCCGCGCGAGAAGGTCTGCGGCGACGGCCTCACCCCACGGGCGGTGGGAGCGCTGGACGCCATGGGCCTGCGCGAGGAGTATCAGAGCTGGTCGCGTCACGCCGGCCTGAAGGTGCACGGCGGCGGGGTGGTGATCGAGCTTCCCTGGCCGGAGCTGGAGGGGCTCCCCTCCTTCGGGCTGTGCCGCCCGCGCACCGACCTCGACCAGCTCCTGGCGCGCCAGGCGGTACGCGCGGGCGCCGTCGCGTGGGAGGCCACCGACGTGGTCAGCCCGCTGGTCGAGGCCGGCCTGGTGCGCGGCGCGGTGGTACAGCGCGAGGGCGAGGACCCGGTCGACATCCGGGCCGAGGTGGTGGTGGCCGCCGACGGGGCCTCCAGCCGCTTCGCGCAGGCGCTCGGCCTGACCCGGGACCCCAGGCGGCCGATCGGCGTCGCGATCCGCCAGTACTTCCGCAGCGAGCGGCACGTCGACCCCTGGATCGACTCGTATCTCGAGCTGTGGGGCGACAACGACCTGCTGCCGGGCTACGGCTGGGTGTTCCCCATGGCCGACGGCACCGTCAACGTCGGCGTCGGCCTGCTCAACACCTCGGCCCACTTCCGCAACCTGAACTACCGCAAGCTCCTCAAGGAGTGGGCACCGACCGCGGGCAGCGACTGGGGCTTCGGCCTCGACGACGCCGAGGGCAGGCCGCGCTCGGCTCCGCTGCCGATGGCCGCCAGCCGGCACCCGCCGCTGCACCGTGGGGTGATGTTCGTGGGCGATGCGGCCGGTCTGGTGAATCCCTTCAACGGCGAGGGCATCGACTACGCCATGGAGTCCGGCCAGCTCGCCGCCGAGGCGGGTCTCGCGGTCCTGGCCAGCGGCGACCGCACCCACCTCGACCACTACCGCCTCGCGGTCGAGCGCCGCTTCGGCAGCTACTTCGCGCTCGGCCGCCTGTTCGTCAAGCTGATCGGGGAGCCCAACGTGATGCGGATCGCCACCAGCTACGGGCTGCCGCGGCCGTACCTGATGAAGATCGTCCTGAAGCTCCTCGCGAACCTGTACGAGCCGCGCGGTGGGGACGCGGCCGACCGGGTGGTCAGGGCGTTGACCGCGATGGCGCCTTCGAGGTGAACGCCGTGCGTGGACACCGCCTTCTCGGGTATACGCTGCCGCAGGACCACGGCGGTCGCCGTGGGGGCCGTCACGAGAACCGCTCCGCATTGAGAGGCTGCCCGTGAATCTCGGTGCCTTTGCTCCGATCATCGCACTGCTGGTTCTGGCGACCGGGTTCGCGGTGCTGTCGATCCTGGTGTCGGGCTGGATAGCGCCGCGCCGGCCGAACCGGGCCAAGTACTCGCCCTACGAGTCGGGCATGGAGCCGGGCCGCCTGCCCAGAGGCGAGCGCTTCCCGGTCAGGTTCTACCTGACCGCGATGCTGTTCGTGGTCTTCGACGTCGAGGTGATCTTCCTGTACCCCTGGGCGGTGGTGTTCCGGCAGCTCCGCCTCTTCGGCCTGCTCGAGATGGGGATCTTCCTCGGCCTGCTGGTGGTCGCCTACGTGTACGAGTGGAAGCGCGGCGGACTGGAGTGGGATTGATGAGCAGCGGGAGCGGTCTCGAGAAGCTGCCGGGCGGCATCCTGGTCACCACGGTCGAGAAGCTGGCCAACTGGGCGCGCAAGGGCTCGCTGTGGCCGGCGACCTTCGGGCTGGCCTGCTGCGCGATCGAGATGATGGCCACCGGTGCCGGGCGCTACGACCTGGCCCGCTTCGGCATGGAGGTGTTCCGGGCGTCGCCGCGGCAGGCGGACCTGATGATCGTGGCCGGTCGGGTGTCACAGAAGATGGCCCCGGTGCTGCGCACCATCTACGACCAGATGCCGGAGCCGAAATGGGTCATCTCCATGGGGGTGTGCGCCACCTCCGGGGGGATGTTCAACAACTACGCGGTGGTCCAGGGCGTCGACCAGATCGTTCCGGTGGACATGTACGTGCCTGGCTGCCCGCCACGGCCGGAGATGCTGATGGACGGGATCATCAAGCTCCACGAGAAGATCGTGAAGGGTGAGCCGCGCTCCAAGCTCGTCCTCCAGGAGGCGTGAGCGACCGATGCAGCCGCCTGACGCCATCCAACCGGTGCTCACCGGACTTCATGAGCGCTTTCCCGAGGCCGGGGTCCAGGTCGGCGGGCACCGCGGCGAGGTCACGGTCGAGCTCGACCGCAGCCACCTGGTGGCGGTCGCGACCTGGCTGCGGGACCATCCCGCGGCGCGCTTCCGGCTGCTCTCGGACCTGTGCGGCACCGACTACCCGGAGCGCCCCGACCGCATCGCGGTCGACTACCACCTGTACTCCCTCGACCACAACATGCGCCTGCGGCTCAAGGTCCGGGTCTCGGTGGAGGACCCGCACGTGCCCACCGTGACGGCGGTGTGGCCCACCGCCAACTGGCACGAGCGCGAGGTCTACGACTTCTTCGGGGTCCGCTTCGACGGCCACCCGAACCTGGTCCGCATCCTCATGCCCGAGGACTGGGAGGGGTACCCCCTCCGCAAGGACTACCCGCTCGGCGGGGTGGACGTGCAGTACCAGGACGCCCACGTGCCCCCTCCCGACACCAGGCGCTACAAGGGAGGCTGGACCAGCACATGAGCGAGCGCGGAGAGCTCGAGGTCTCGGTGCCGCCCGGCGAGGCGCTCGACCTTCCACCCAGGCCGCCCGCCCGGCGGATCACGCTGAACGAGCGCCGGGCGCAGCAGGTGATCGCCACGGGCGGCGGCGACTGGGCCGAGGTCACCGCGCGCGCCCACGCCGCCGGCGACGACGAGCTGATGGTCGTCAACATGGGGCCGCAGCACCCGTCCACCCACGGCGTGCTCCGGCTGGTGCTCGAACTGCGCGGCGAGGAGGTGGTCTCCTGCCAGCCGGTGGCGGGCTACCTGCACACCGGCATCGAGAAGTCGGCCGAGTACCGCACCTGGATTCAGGGCGTCACCTTCGTGACCCGCATGGACTACCTCGCGCCGCTGTTCAACGAGACCGCCTACTGCCTGGCGGTGGAGAGGCTCCTCGACGTCGAGGCGCCTCCCCGCGCCCAGGCTCTGCGGGTGCTGCTGATGGAGCTGAACCGCATCGCCTCGCACCTGGTGTGGATCGCCACCACCGGCATGGAGCTCGGCGCGCTGTCGATGATGCTGTACGGCTTCCGCGAGCGTGAGCAGATCCTCGACATCCTGGAGGAGATCACCGGGCTGCGGATGAACCACGCCTGGGTGCGGCCCGGCGGCGTCTCCCAGGACATGCCCGAGGGCACCGATGACAAGATCCGCGCGTTTGCGCGCGAGATGCGGGCCAAGGCTGACGAGTACGAGGACCTGCTGACCCACAACCCGATCTGGATGGAGCGCACCAGCGGCGTCGCCCGCCTCGAGCAGGAGCGCTGCATCGAGCTCGGCGTCACCGGACCGATGCTGCGCGCCGCCGGCCTCGCCCACGACGTCCGCAGGGCCGAGCCCTACTGCGGCTACGAGCAGTACGACTTCGAGGTGCCGGTCGCCGAAGGGGCCGACGCCTACTCCCGCTACCAGGTGCGCGTGGCCGAGATGCGCGAGAGCCTGAGGATCGTCGAGCAGGTCCTCGAGTCGCTGCCCTCGGGGCCGATCATGCACCCCGACCCGAAGATCGGCTGGCCGGCGCGCCTGGCGCTGGGACCGGACGGGCTCGGCAACTCGCCAGAGCACGTCCGCCACATCATGGGCGAGTCCATGGAGGCCCTCATCTACCACTTCAAGATGGTCACCGAAGGCTTCAAGGTGCCGACCGGCGAGGTCTACGTGCCGGTCGAGTCGCCCCGCGGGGAGCTCGGCTACCACGTGGTGAGCGACGGGGGGAACCTGCCCTACCGGGTCCACGTGCGCGACCCCTCGTTCGTCAACCTCCAGGCCGTCCCGGACATGGTCGTGGGCGGGCTGGTGGCCGACGTCATCGCCGCCCTCGCATCGGTCGACCCGGTCATGGGGGGGGTGGACAGGTGATGGCGTGCCGCTGACCGAGAAGACCCTCGCCAGCGCCGACGAGCTGATCGCCCGCTATCCGGAGCGGCGCTCGGCGCTGCTGCCGCTGCTCTTCCTGCTGCAGGCCGAGGACGGCTACGTCTCGCCGGCGGGCATCGCCCAGGTGGCCGGCCTGCTCGGCCTGACCAGGGCCGAGGTGGCCGGGGTGGCCACCTTCTACAACATGTTCCGGCGCCGGCCGGTGGGGAAGTACCTGGTCTCGGTGTGCCGCACCCTGCCATGCCAGCTCCGCGGGTCCGGCGAGATCGCCGGGGCGCTGTGCCGGCGGCTCGGCGTGCCGCCCGGCGGGACCGACCCAAGCGGCGCGGTCACCGTCGAGGAGGTCGAGTGCCTGGCCGCCTGCGACGGTGCCCCGGTGCTCCAGGTCAACACCGAGAACTACGAGCGGCTGAGCAAGGATGAGGCGCTGGCGCTGGTGGAGCGGCTGCTGCGCGACGAGCTGCCGCCGCCGACGCTGGCCGGCGACGGCGCAACGACCGAGCTGTCCACCGCCAGCCTGCACTGGCGGCTGGCGGGCGTTGGCGACCCGCCGTCGGAGCTGGCCGGGCGCAGGCCCTCACCGGAGGGATCCGGGGGTGAGCTGCCGTGACCGAGCCTGTCAGCGTCCTGTCGAGCCGCTGGCGCGACGGGCGGGCGCACGAGATCGCGCGGTACACCGACCTCGACGGCTACGCCAGTCTCGACCTCGCCTTCGCCAAGGACCCGGCCGAGCTGGTGCAGATTGTCAAGGACTCCGGCCTGCGCGGGCGCGGCGGCGCGGGGTTCCCCACCGGCATGAAGTGGGGCTTCCTGGCCAAGGGCACGGGCAGGCCCATCTACCTGGTGGTCAACGCCGACGAGAGCGAGCCGGGCACCTTCAAGGACATGGAGCTGGTCGAGCGCGACCCGCACGCGCTGGTCGAGGGCACGATCGTGTCGGCCTACGCGATCGGCTGCCAGCAGGCGTTCATCTACCTGCGCGGCGAGTGCGGCTTCGCCGGCCGGCGCCTGTCCGCCGCGATCGGGCAGGCCTATGAGCGTGGCCTGCTCGGCCGTGACATCAAGGGCTCCGGCTTCGACCTCGAGGTGGTGCTGCATCGCGGCGCGGGCGCCTACATCTGCGGCGAGGAGACCGCGCTGCTGTCCTCGCTGGAGGGCGAGCGTGGCCAGCCAAAGCTGCGGCCGCCGTTTCCCGCGGTCGAGGGCCTGTACCGGGCGCCGACCACGGTCAACAACGTCGAGACGATCGCGAGCGTGCCCTGGATCTTCCGCCAGGGGGTGGACTGGTTCCGCTCCATGGGGACGGAGAAGTCGCCTGGGCCGAAGCTGTTCAGCGTGTGCGGCGACGTGCGGCGGCCGGGCAACTACGAGTACCCGCTCGGCACGCCGGCCAGGGAGCTCATCGCCGGCGCGGCGGGCGGCATGCTCGACGGCAAGGAGCTCAAGGCGTGGACGCCGGGCGGGTCCTCGACCCCGATGCTCACCGCCGACCACCTGGACACGCCCATGGACTTCGAGAGCATCCAGCGCGCCGGCAGCCTGCTCGGCACCGGCGCGCTCATCGTGCTCTCGCAGGACGTCTGCATCGTCCGCGCCTGCCTGAACTTCACCCGGTTCTACGCGCACGAGTCGTGCGGCAAGTGCACGCCCTGCCGCGAGGGCACCGACTGGATGTGGAAGATCCTCACCCGGTTGGAGGGCGGCCAGGGCCGCCGCGAGGACATGGACACGCTGGCGGACATCTGTGACTCGATCTTCGGCCGCTCCTTCTGTGCCCTCGGCGACGGCGCCACCAGCCCGATCGTCTCGGCCCTTCAGTACTTCCGTGCAGAGTTCGACCAGCACGTCGACGGTCACGGCTGCCCCTTCGGCGGGGCGCGCGTGGCGGTCGGCGCGCATTAGGGAGACCTAAATGGCCGAGAACCCGCCGACGATGACTGTGAAGATCACCATCGACGACCAGGAGATCGAGGTCGCCCCCGGCACGCTGGTGATCCGGGCCGCCGAGCAGATCGGCATCCAGATCCCGCGCTTCTGCGACCACCGCCTGCTCGCGCCGCTCGGCGCCTGCCGGCAGTGCCTGGTCGAGGTCACCGGGCAGCGCAAGCCGCTGACCGCCTGCACCACCACCGTGACCGACGGCATGGTCGTCAAGACCCAGCAGACCAGCGAGATCGCCCGCGCCGGGCAGGAGGGCACGCTCGAGCTCCTGCTGATCAACCACCCGCTCGACTGCCCCATGTGCGACAAGGGCGGGGAGTGCCCGCTGCAGGACCAGGCGTTCGCCCACGGCCCTGGCGAGACCCGCTTCGTCGAGACCAAGCGGCGCTACGAGAAGCCCACCAAGATCGGCGAGACGGTCCTGCTCGACCGCGAGCGCTGCGTGCTGTGCGCCCGCTGCACCCGTTTCTCCGCCGAGATCGCCGGCGAACCGTTCATCGAGCTGTTCGAGCGGGGCTCGCTCGAGCAGGTGGCGATCTACCGAGATGATCTATATAGAAGCTACTTCTCCGGCAACGTGGTGCAGATCTGCCCGGTGGGCGCGCTGACCTCCCCGTCGTACCGCTTCCAGGCGCGCCCCTTCGACCTCTCCTCGGCGGACGGGGTCTGCAACCACTGCGCGGCCGGCTGCAACCTGCGCATCGACTCCCGCCGGGGGCTGGTGACCAGGCAGCTCGCGCGCGACAACGACGACGTGAACGAGGCGTGGAACTGCGACCGCGGCCGCTACGGCTTCGCCTACGGCCAGGACCCTGAGCGGGTGCTCGTCCCGCACCTGGAGGAGAACGACAAGCTGCGCACGGCCTCGTGGAGCGAGGCGCTGCGGCGCGTCGCCGACGGGATCAGGGCGCAGCGCCGCAAGGGCGTCGGTGTGCTGGTCGGCGGCCACCTGACCGACCAGGACGCCTACGCCCTTCAGAAGCTCGCGCGCGTGGCCCTGAGCACCAACAACGTGGACGTGCGCACCTGGCCGGGCAGCGAGGCCGAGACCGCGGTGGCCGCCCGCGTCGCCGGGATCGGGCCTGACAAGGGGGTGACCTACGGCGACCTCGAGGCTGCCAGGGCGGTGGTGGTCGTCGACCTCGACCCGCACGAGGAGTCGCCGATCCTGTTCCTGCGACTGCGCAAGGCCGCGCTTCGCGGGGTCAGGGTCGTGGCGGTCGGCGCGCGGCCGGGCCGGCTGGCGGAGCTCGCCACGGTGGTGCCGACCGAGCCCGGTGCCGAGGCCGCGGCGCTCGCGGCGCTCGGGCGCGGCGAGGGTGAGGTCGGCGGGCTGCTGACCGGGACCCCGGAGCCGGGCGCTGGGCCGGTCGTCGTCCTCGCCGGCTGGCGCGCGGCGGGGACCGGCGCGCTGGCCGCGGCCGTGCGCCTGTCCGAGGAGCTCGGCGGGGCCTTCGCATGGGTGCCGCGGCGGGCCGGCGACCGCGGCGCGCTGGACGTCGGGGCCCGGCCCGACCTGCTGCCCGGCGGTCGACTGGTGAGCGACGACGGCGCCCGCGCCGAGCTGGGCGGGGCCTGGGCGGCTGAGCTGCCGGCCGAGCCGGGGCTCGACGGGCCGGCGATCGTCCGCCGGGCGGCCGAGGGGCGGCTCGGCGTGCTGCTGCTCGCCGGGGTGGACCTGGTGCGCGACTACGGCCCGCGCCAGCTCGCCGAGCAGGCCCTGGACAACACCTTCGTGATCGCCATCGACCACAGCGTCAGCCCCACCACGGAGCGTGCCGACGTGCTGCTGCCCGGCGTCCTGCACGCTGAGACCGAGGGCACCTACACCGACTGGGAGGGTCGGGTGCAGGCGCAGCGCCCCGCCGTGCCGGTTGGCGGCTCCGCGCAGACCGTCTGGGAGCTCGCCGACCAGCTCGCCGTCCGCCTGGGGGTCGATCTCGGCCTGGCCACCTCGGACCGGGTCGCGGCCGAGACCGAGCGCTTCCGGTCGCGGCCGGCGAGCCTGGCGGCTCCTGTCCTGCCCGTGGCGCGCGCCGGCGCGGCGGCCGGGGAGCCCGGGGACGGGCTCGCCCTGGTGACCTACCCGTTGCTGCTGGACGGCGCCTCGATGCTCGCCCGCGCCGCCGACCTGAACCGCGAGACCCTGCCGGCCTTCGTCGAGGTCCACCCGGACGACGCCGACCGGCTGCGGCTCAGCGACGGCGCCAGGGTGGAGGTCGACTTCGGTGAGGACCGGGTGGTCAAGCTCCCGGTCAGGGTCAGCGGCGCGGTCGCGCCCGGCTGCGCCTTCATCCCCGCCAACCAGCCGGACCTGGCCCTCGGCGAGCTGCTCGGCGCCGAAGCTCAGCCGGCGCCGCGCGTGGTGCTGCGCGCGGTCGAGGGGGTGGCGGCATGAACTGGTGGGACCTCCTGATCATGCTGGTCAAGGTCGTCGGGATCTTCGCCTTCCTGATGCTCACCGTGCTGTTCGTCATCTGGCTGGAGCGCAAGGTGGTGGCCTGGATGCAGACCCGCGTCGGGCCCAACCGGGTCGGCCCGGCCGGCCTGCTCCAGTCGCTCGCCGACGGCATCAAGCTGTTCTTCAAGGAGGACGTGCGGCCGAGCAGCGCCGACCGCTGGCTCTACGGCCTGGCGCCGGTGGTGCTGATGGTGCCGGCCTTCCTGGCCTTCTCGGTGATCCCCTTCGGCCGCAACTTCGGCACCGAGCGCGCGCAGCTCACCGACCTGAACGTCGGCGTCCTGTTCGTGCTCGCCATGGGCAGCCTGCAGGTCTACGGCATCGTGCTGGCGGGCTGGGCGTCGGGGTCCAACTACCCGCTGCTCGGCGGCATCCGCTCCTCGGCCCAGATGATCAGCTACGAGATCGCCCAGGGCCTGTCGCTGGTCGGGGTGTTCATGCTGGCCGGCACGCTCTCGGTGCAGGGCATCGTTGCCGGCCAGCACGGGACCTACGAGATCCCCATCGGCGGCTCCCAGATCCCGGTCTTCCCGCACTGGTACGTGGTGCCCCAGCTGCCGATGTTCCTGGTCTTTCTGATGGCGGGGATCGCGGAGACCAACCGGGCGCCGTTCGACCTGCCCGAGGCGGAGCAGGAGCTGGTCGGCGGCTACCACACCGAGTACTCGGGCGTGAAGTTCGCGCTGTTCTTCCTGGCCGAGTACCTGAACATGATCACCGTGTCGGCGGTGGCCGCGACCCTGTTCCTGGGCGGGCCGGACGGTCCCATCTTCCACAACCCGAGCTGGCTGCGGTGGCTCTGGCCGATCCTGTGGTTCGTCGCCAAGGTGTTCCTGTTCCTGTTCCTGTTCATCTGGCTGCGGGCGACCCTGCCGCGGCTCCGCTTCGACAAGCTGATGGCCTTCGGCTGGAAGGTGCTGATCCCGGTCGCGCTGTTCTGGATACCGGTGACGGCGCTGACCATCATCCAACCGTTCTCGACGGGCTCCAGGAAATGGCTCGCGTTCGTCGCCGCCGCGCTGCTGATCCTCCTGCTCGCCTCGCTGCTGTTCAGCCGGGAGCCACCGGCCGAGGAGCGCGGCACCGCCACGAGAGGTTCGACGCCATGACCCCCGAGATCCTCAAGGGACTGTCCGTCACCTTCCGGAGCATGTTCCGCAAGCGGAACACGGTCCAGTATCCCGAGGAGAAGCGACCGATCGCGCCGCGCTTCCACGGCCGGCACCTGCTCAACCGCTACGACGACGGCCTGGAGCGCTGCATCGGCTGCGAGCTGTGCGCCTACGCCTGCCCCGCCGACGCGATCTACGTGCAGGGCGCCGACAACACCCCCGAGGAGCGCTGGTCGGTGGGCGAGCGCTACGCCGCCATCTACCAGATCAACTACAACCGCTGCATCTTCTGCGGGCTGTGCATCGAGGCGTGCCCGACGAGGGCGCTGACCATGACAGGCGAGTACGAGCTGTCCGCCGCCACCCGCGGGGAGCTGGTCTACTCCAAGGAGCGGCTGCTGGCGCCGGTGCCGGCCGGGGCCGAGCCGCCGCCGCACCGCGACGCCGGGGACGCGACGCCGACGATCGCCCGCTACGGCCCGCAGGCTTCCCTGTCGCAGGAGTCGGTCGAGCCGGTTTGGGCACTCCTCCAGGCGCAGGAGTCGCGCCAGGCCGACCGTGACCTGCCCGGCGACGAGGCGGTGCCAAGGTGAACCCGGTCAGCACCGCCTCCGTGCTCGCGGCCACCACCGCGGCGCAGCGGGCCGAGCTGATCATCTTCGTGATCCTCGCCCCGGTCTCGGTGCTCACCGCGCTCGGCATGGTGCTCAACCGCAACGCCGTCTACTCGGCCCTGCTGCTGGTGGTGAACTTCTTCTGCCTGGCGGTCTTCTACGTGCTGCTGCAGGCGCAGTTCCTGGCCGTGGTGCAGGTGATCGTCTACGCGGGCGCCATCATGGTGCTGTTCCTGTTCGTGCTCATGCTGCTCGGCATCTCCAACGAGGACGTGCTCAAGGAGACGATCCGCGGCCAGCGCCCGGTCGCGGCCGTCCTGGTGGCGCTGCTGCTGGCCGGGGTGGTCTGGGCTCTTTTCACCAAGCCGTTCAGCGGCGCCGGCGTCGACCTCAACCGGGTCGCCAACGGCGACAACGTCCGCGCGATCGGGCAGCTCCTGTTCACCCGCTACGTGTTCGCCTTCGAGACCACCGGCCTGCTGCTGGTGGTCGCCGCGGTGGGCGCGCTGGTGCTCGGCAAGCGGAGGCGGCCATGAAGGTGGCGCCGAGCTGGTACCTGGTGCTGTCGGCGCTGCTGTTCACCATCGGCGTCGCCGGCGTGCTGATCCGGCGCAACGCGATCGTGGTGTTCATGTGCGTCGAGCTCATGCTCAATGCGGTGAACCTGTCGTTCATCGCCTTCTCCAAGCTGAACGGCGACCTGAACGGCCAGGTCCTGTCGTTCTTCGTCATGGTGGTGGCCGCGGCCGAGGTGGTGGTGGGCCTGGGTATCCTCGTGGCCATCTTCCGCAAGCGCTCGTCGACCAGCGTCGACGACGTCAATCTCCTCAAGGGGTGACCGGCTCCTGAACGCTACCGGCGCGATCCGCCTCGTCTGGCTGGTGCCGCTGCTGCCGCTGGGCGGCTTCGCCGTCAACACCCTGGTCGGGCGGCGCCTGGCGCGGGCGGCCGGCTGGCTGGCCACCCTGCTGCTGGCGGCAGCCTTCGCGATCACCGTCGCGGCCCTGCTCGAGCTGCTCGGCAAGGACCCCGACTCGCGCGTGGCGATCCTGCGTGGCTACGCCTGGTTCGTCTCGGGTGACCTGCGGGTCGCCTTCGACCTGCGGGTCGACCCGCTGTCGATCACGCTGGCGCTGGTGGTCACCGGAGTCGGGTCGCTCATCCACCTCTACTCGATCGGCTACATGGCCGCCGATGCACGCAGAGGCACCTACTTCGCCTGGCTCAACCTGTTCGCCGCGGCGATGCTGATCCTGGTGCTGGCGCAGAACTTCCTGGTGATGTTCCTGGGCTGGGAGGGCGTCGGCCTGTGCTCGTACCTGCTGATCGGCTTCTGGTTCAGCCGGCCGGAAGTGCCCGCGGCGGCCAAGAAGGCGTTCATCGCCAACCGCATCGGCGACGTGGGCTTCCTGATCGGCATGTTCCTGATCTTCGCCACCTTCAGGAGCCTGGACTTCGACCAGGTCTTCGGCCGCGCCGGCAGCCTGGCTGGAGGAACGGCGACCGCCATCGCGCTGCTGCTGTTCCTGGCGTGCACCGGAAAGAGCGCGCAGATCCCGCTGTACGTGTGGCTGCCGGACGCGATGGCCGGCCCGACCCCGGTCTCGGCCCTGATCCACGCGGCCACCATGGTGACCGCGGGCGTGTTCCTGGTCGCCCGCACCCACGTGCTGTTCGAGGCATCCAGCGCCGCCGGCGCGACGGTGGTCATGATCGGCGCCCTGACCGCCATGCTGGGCGCCCTGATCGCCATCGGCCAGGACGACATCAAACGCATCCTGGCCTACTCGACCGTGTCCCAGCTCGGCTACATGTTCATCGCCGTCGGGCTCGGCCCGATCGGCTACGCCGCCGGCATCTTCCACCTGGCCACCCACGCCTTGTTCAAGGCCCAGCTCTTCCTCGGCGCGGGGTCGGTGATGCACGGCAACGACGACGCCACCGACGTCAAGCAGTTCGGGGGCCTGCGGCGGCTGATGCCGCTGACCTTCGTGACCACCATGGCGGGGTGGCTGGCGATCATCGGCTTCCCGTTCACGTCCGGCTTCTACTCCAAGGACCAGATCCTCGGCGCAGCCTTCGACCACGGCGGGGTCGGCATGGCGGCGTGGGCGATCGGGGTGCTGACCGCCGGGCTCACCGGCTTCTACATGTCGCGGCTGGTGTTCCTCACCTTCTTCGGCGAGCCGCGCTGGCCGGAGGGCCGCCACCCGCACGAGTCACCGCCGGTCATGACGGTCCCGCTGCTCGTGCTCGGCCTGCTGGCGCTGATCGCCGGTTTCACCCTGAGCACGTTCACCGGGGTCGGCGGCCGCGTCCAGGACTTCCTGCAGCCGGTCCTCGGCCAGGCCCCTGAGGCCGCCACCGCCTCGCTGAGCGCCTTCTGGCTCAGCGTGATCGCCACTGGGCTGGCGTTGGTGGGCGTCGGCATGGCCTGGTACGTGTACGGCAGCGGGCGGGTGTACTGGCTCGCCCCGCGAGCGCGCTTCGCGGCCGGGTGGCGGGTGCTCACCGGCAAGTTCTACGTGGACGAGCTGTACGAGCTGTTCACGGTCAGGCTCGGGCGCGCGCTGGTCGGGTTCCTGGCCGGGCCGGTGGACGTCGGCGTCATCGACGGCGCCGTGAACGGCCTGGCCGGCGCGGTATCGAGCGCCGCCGGCCGCGGTCGCCGGCTGCAGACCGGCCTGGTGCGCACCTATGCCGTGGGCGTGCTCGGCGGCGCCGTGCTGCTGCTCGCCTTCCTCGTCCTGAGGACCTCGTCATGAGGGAGGAGAGTCCACACCCGTGCTGCTGACCTTCACCGTCTTCGTCCCCCTCGCAGGGGCTCTGGCGCTGCTCGCGATCCCGGGCGAGCGGCAGCGGCTCGCCCGCTGGGTCGCGCTGGCGTTCAGCCTGGCCGCCTTCGGGCTGGCGGTCGCGCTGGCCGTCCGGTTCGAGGTGGGCCGCGACGGCTTTCAGCTCGGCGTGACCGCCGACTGGGTGCGCTCGCTCGGGGTGCGGTTCCGGCTCGGCGTCGATGGTGTCAGCCTGCCGCTGGTGCTGCTGACCACCGTGCTCACGCCGCTGGCGATCGTCGGCTCATGGCGCATGGAACGACGGCTGCGCATCTATCTGGCGCTGCTGCTGGTGCTCGAGACCGCCCTGATCGGAGTGTTCGTCTCCCTCGACCTGTTCCTGTTCTACATCTTCTGGGAGGTCGTGCTCGTCCCCAGCTACTTCCTCGTCGGCGTCTGGGGTGGCCCGCGGCGCATCGCCGCGGCGGTGAAGTTCTTCGTCTACACCCTGTTCGGCGGCCTGCTCATGCTGGTGGCCATCGTGGTCCTCGCCTACCTGCACGCCAAGGCGACCGGCACGGCCAGCTTCGACTACGAGACCCTCCGTGACCTCTCCAAGGACCCGGTGACGCAGCGCTGGCTGTTCCTCGCCTTCTTCGCGGCCTTCGCGATCAAGACGCCGCTGGTCCCCTTTCACAGCTGGCTGCCCGACACCTACGTGCAGGCCCCGACCACCACCACCGTGCTGCTTGCCGGGGTGATGTCGAAGATGGGTGTCTACGGGCTGCTGCGGTTCGCGCTGCCGCTGTTCCCGGACGCCGCCCACTGGTTCCAGCCACTGCTGCTGACGCTGGCCGTCGTCAGCATCCTCTACAGCGCCCTGGTCGCGGCCGGGCAGCGCGACTTCAAGCGGCTGGTCGCCTACTCGTCGGTGTCGCACCTCGGCTTCATCGTCCTCGGCATTTTCGCCTTCACCGTGCAGGGCCTGCAGGGCGGCGTGTTCTACATGGTCGCCCACGGCCTGCTCATCGGCGGGCTGTTCTTCATCACCGGCATGCTGCAGGACCGCCGCGGCACGACGGAGATCGGCGAGCTCGGCGGCCTGCAGCAGGTGGCGCCCCGCATGGCCGGGGTGACGCTGGTCATCACCCTCGGGGCGGTGGCCCTGCCCGGCCTGGTCGGCTTCGTCGGCGAGTTCCTCACCCTGATCGGTGCGTTCCTGGCCCATCGCGCCTACGCGGTGGCCGGCGCGACGGGGGTGATATTCGGCGCGGTCTACCTGCTCTGGGCCTACCAGCGCATGTGGCAGGGCGCGCTGACCAGGGAGGAGAACCGCGCCATCGGCGACCTCGACGGGCGCGAGTGGACGATCGTCGTGCCGCTGCTCGCGGCGATCATCGCGCTCGGGGTCTTCCCGCGCCCGCTGCTCGAGCGGATCGAGCCGGCCGCCCGGCAGGTCGCCCAGATCACCGCCCAGGCGGCCGGCCAGCGCTCCGGCAGCGCCCTGGAGGCGGGCAGTCCCAACCAGTCCACACCGTGACCGCCCGGGGCACCGGCCCCGGGCTCGATGGAGGAGCCCGTGCACCTGCTGGCCCAGACCGCTGACGTGCCGCTGGACGCGCCCCAGATCGCCTGGCGCGCGATCGCGCCCGAGCTGGCCCTGGCCGGCGCCGGGGTCGTCCTGCTCATGGTGGTCGCGTTCTGGCCGAACGCGCGCCGGAGCCTGCTCGCCCTCCTGACCCTCGCCGGCCTGGCGGTGGCCGCCGGCCTGGTCGCCTGGAACTGGGACCTGTCCGAGGTGGCCTTCGGCGGCGCCGTGTCGCTTGACGGCATCACCCGCTACTCGCGGGTGGTCCTGCTGGCCGTCGGCGCACTGACCGCCCTGATGGCGGCGGCGGAGGGGCCCGAGGAACGCGAGGAGCCGGAGCGCGCATCGCCGCCAGAGGTGTTCCCGCTGATGCTGTTCGCGCTCACCGGGATGGTGCTGCTGGCGGCCGCCTCGGACCTGCTGGTGGTGTTCATCGCCCTGGAGCTCCTCTCGCTGGCGCTGTACATCATGGCGGGGGCCAACCGCCGCGTCGCCGCGCAGGAGGCGTCCATGAAGTACTTCCTGCTCGGCGCCTTCTCCTCAGCCTTCCTGCTGTACGGCATCGCGCTGTGCTACGGGGCCGCCAAGAGCACCAACCTGGCCGCCATCGCCCGCGCCACCGCCGGCACCGAGATCAACGTCGCCCTGCTGCTGGCCGGCGTGGCCATGCTCGCGGTCGGCTTCTGCTTCAAGGTCGCCGCGGTGCCGTTCCACATGTGGACCCCGGACGTCTACCAGGGCGCGCCAACACCGGTGACGGCGTTCATGGCGGCCGGTACCAAGGCGGCCGGATTCGCGGTCTTCCTGCGGGTGTTCGCCGGTGCGCTCGGCGGCCTGGTGCTCGAGTGGCGGCCGGTCATCGCGGGCGTCGCCGTGGCCACCATGCTGGGCGGGTCGCTGCTGGCGATCGTGCAGTCCGACGTCAAGCGCATGCTCGCGTACTCGTCGATCGCGCACGCCGGCTACCTGCTGATCGGTCTGGCCGCTGCGCCGACCAACGCCGAGGGCATCTCGGCGTCCATGTTCTACCTGCTCGCCTACGCCTTCATGGTGATGGGAGCGTTCATGGTGGTGCAGTACGCCGCCCGGCTGCCCGAGGTGTCCAGGAAGCCGGTCCCGGCGGGCGACGGGGCCGCGGCGGGGGACGGGGCCGCGGACGCTGAGGAGCGCGAGCGCTCCTCGCTCGACGACCTCCGCGGGTTCGGGCGCCGCCACCCCTGGCCGGCGGCGCTGCTGGCGCTGTTCATGTTCGCGCTCGCGGGCATCCCGCCGCTGTCGGGGTTCTGGGCCAAGTACTATGTCTTCCAGGCTGGCGTCAACGCCGGTCTCACCTGGCTGGTGATGATCGGCGTGGTCAGCTCGGTCATCTCGGCGTTCTTCTATCTGCGCGTCATCATGGTGACGTACCTGCAGGAGCCGGCAGCGCCGGAGGAGCCGGTCATCGAGCCGGGCGGGCAGGCTGCCCCCCCGCTCGTCCTGGAGGCGGCCGGCGGCCGGCCCCAGGTGGCGCTGGGTCTGGCGCTCGGTGTGGCGGCCGTGCTCACCGTCGCGATCGGCCTGGCTCCGCAGGTGCTCGTGACCGCGGCACAGACGGCAGGAAGGATCCTCGGGTAGGTGTCACCAGCAGCACGATCGCTTCTCTCCGCCGACCTGGCCGCCCTGGAGGCCAGGGTCCGAGCTGGGCTGGAGCACGTCGAGGTCGCGCTGGCGGAGGCGGTGGCCAGCGCCGACCCGTTCATCCAGGAGGCGGGCGGCTACCTCGTCCGCGCCGGCGGCAAGCGTTTCCGGCCCACCCTCGTGCTGATCTGCGGTCACCTCGGCGATCCCGAGGAGCCACGCCTGATCGGCGCGTCGGTGGCGATCGAGCTGACCCACCTTTCGACTCTCTACCACGACGACGTCATGGACGAGGCCGAGGTGCGGCGCGGGGCGCGCTCGGCCAACGCCCGCTACGACAACAAGATCGCCATCCTCACCGGCGACTACCTGTTCGCCAGGGCCTCGGACGTGACCGCGGACCTGGGCGCCGAGCCGACCCGGGTGCTCGCCCGTGCGATCGGCCGCGTGGTCCAGGGCGAGATCCGCGAGGTGCGCGGCGTGCTGCCGGACGAGGACCCGGTCGAGCACTACCTCAGCGTGCTGCGGGACAAGACCGGCGCCCTGATCGCGGCCGCCTGCCGGCTCGGCGCCTGGCTGGCCGGCGCATCGATGGACATGGTCGAGGTGCTGACGGAGTTCGGCGAGCGGGTGGGGGTCGCCTTCCAGCTCGGCGACGACCTGCTCGACATCACCGCGGAGACCGAGCAGGCGGGCAAGGAGCCAGGCACCGACCTGCGCGCCGGGATCCGCACCCTGCCAGTGCTGTACCTGCTGCGCCGCGGCGGGCGGCAGGCCGATCGGCTCGCCCGGATCCTGGAGGCCAGGCGCGACGACGACGAGGCGATCGCCGAGGCGCTCACCCTGCTACGCCGGTCGCCCGCCCTGGCCGAGGCCCGCGACGTCGCCCAAGCCGAGGTCGACCGCGCCAAGGCCGCCCTGGCGACCCTGCCTTCCGGCGCCCCCCGCCTGGCCCTCGAAGCCGTCGCCGACCAGGCCTTCAACCGCCAGGCCTGAGACATCGGGGGGACCTGGCCCCCCCTGACGCCAGGTCCCCCGTGATCGGCAGCGTGGCTGCCGCTGGCCAGCCCGGCCGGGTCCACCGCTTGCAGGAGTTGCGACCGGGCATTGACTGACCGCTATGCAAGGTGATAGCAGAGCACTCCTTGCCGGTTTTGACATTTCTTGCCAACCAGGTGCGAAGGGGCTGGACGCGCGTGAGCGGGGATTTCGCGTGAGCGGGGATTTCCCGAGCTTCGGGCACGCCCTCAAGTACCTGCGCCGGCGGGCCCGCCTCACCCAGCGCGAGCTGGGGCTGGAGGTCGGCTACAGCGAGGCGCAGATCTGCCGCCTCGAGCAGAACCGGCGCCTGCCCGACCCGGTCACGCTGGCCGCGCTGTTCCTGCCCGCGCTCGGGCTGGAGCGCGAGCAGGCGCTGGCCGCCCGCTTCCTGGAGCTGGCCGCGGAGGCGCGCGGCGAGCGCCGGGCTGCCTCCCACCCGGCGCGGCCGGCGCCCGAGCGCGGGCTCGCCGCGCACCTGGCGCCGGCGCCACCGGCCGCGCCAGCCGAGGTGCGCGAGCTGGACGCCGTCCCGGCGGCGCCGCGGTACGCGGTCCCGCGCGCGGGCGTGCTCGCCGAGCTGCGCGAGCGCCTCGACAGCGACGGTGCCGTGGCGGTGCTCGGCCTTCCCGGCATGGGCAAGACCACGCTGGCGGCCGCGCTGGCCCGCGGGCACGGCCCGGAGCCGGTCTGCTGGCTCACGCTCAGCGCCGGCCTGACCACCTCGATCGACTCGCTCCTCGGCCGGCTCGGCCGCGCCCTCGGCGTTGAGGAGCCGAGCCCTCCGCCCCCACTGGAGGCGCGGCTGGAGCGGTTCGCCACCGCTCTCGCCGCGCGCCCGCTGCTGCTCTGCCTCGACGGCGCCCAGCTCATCCGCGATGACACCACGGTGCTGCGCGTGCTCGGCCACCTGATCGAGGCCACCCCGGCACGCCTGCTGCTGACCAGCCGCGAGCAGCTTCCGCTGCCAGGGCTCGCGGTGCTGCGGCTCGGCGGCCTGGAGCCGTCCGAGGCGCGCACGCTGGTCGACCGGCTCGGCGGCCCGCTCCCCGCCGGCCTCGCCGAGCGGCTGATCGCCCGCACCGGCGGCAGCCCGATGCTGCTGCGGCTCTCGCTCGCGCGGCTGCGCACCGCGCCCAACCCGACCGAGCTGGTCGAGCACCTGGAGACCCAGCCGGAGGTCGCCGCCTACCTGCTCGACACCACCCTTCGCCAGCTGCGCGAGCCGGCCGCCGGGCTGCTCGCGCTGCTGGCCATCTACCGCCAGCCGGTCGACCTCCACGACGAGACCCTGGTCGACCTGTACCAGGCGTCCGAGGGTCCCTGCGACCTGCTCGAGGATCTCGCCGAGCTGCAGCGTCACCAGCTTGTCGACCATCCCGCGCAGGCGCGGCTCCACCCGCTGGTGCGGGACCACGTCTACGCCCGCCTGGTGGGCGACGTGGCACGGCGCCGCCGCCTGCACCAGGTGGCCGCCACCTGGTACGAGCTGGTCCGCGAGGATGCGCTGGAGGCCGGCTGGCACTTCAGCCAGGCTGGCGAGGTCGCGCAGGCGACCGAGGTGCTGATCGGCCAGGTCCGCGCGCTGGTCCGAGCCGGTCAGGCGCTGCCGGCGGCCGACCTGGCGGGGGCGCTGCTGCGGCGGGCGCGCCGCGCCGGCGCAGGGCCCGACCTCGTCCGCCAGCTCCTTCAGGCCCAGGGGGATCTGCTGGTCAACACCGTTCGCGCCGGCGAGGCCGAGTCGGCCTACCGGCAGGCGCTCGCCCTCGGCGCTTCGCCGGCACTGCACGCCCAGGTGGCCTGGCGGCTCGCGGAGAACCTGCTGCAGCGGGCCCAGGTGGGCGAGGCGCTCAGCCTGTGCCTCCAGGCCAGCGCCGCGCTTGACCCCTCCGACACGCTGCTGCTCGCGCAGCTGGCCGCCACCGAGTGCCGCGCGCACCTGATGCTCTCCGCCTACGACGATGCCGTGCGCCGCGGCGAGCAGGCGCTCGACCTCGCCGCACGGCTCCGCGCCGTCGCGCCGCGGAGCGTCGCCGGGGTGCGCGCCCGCGCCCTCGCCGTGCTCGGCATCGTCGCGCGCCTGCACCGCCGCTACGACGCCGCCCTCGACCACCTGCGCCGGGCGATCGCCGCGGCGCGTGAGGCAGAGCTGCACGAGCTCGCCAACCGCTGCCTGTTCAACATCGGCGCGCTCCGCTTCGAGCAGGGCCAGATGGAGGCCGCGCTGGACGTCTACGCCGAGGTGCTCGCCGAGATGCGGGCGCTCGGGGACAGCTTCGGCGTAGCCCGGGTGCTGCACGCCCTGTCGCAGGTACAGCGCAACCGCGGCGACGCGGAGGCCTCGATCGCCCTGCTCGACGAGGCGTGTGCCATCAAGCGGCAGCTCGGAGACGCGCAGGGTCTCGCCGTCTCGGAGAACAGCAAGGCGATGGCGCTGCTCTCGATCGGCAGGATGGCGGAGGCACGGGCGCTCTCCGAGCGGATCCTGGTCGAGACCGCCGACATCGGCGAGCGCTGGTTCCGCAGCCACTTCCTCGACACCCTCGCCATGATCGACCTGGTCACCGGAGACGTGGGTCGTGCTCGAACGCTGCTGCGCGACGCGCTCGCCCTTCCCGGCCTCACCGATCCGCGCATCCGCGCCCTGATCGCGATGCACCTGGCGCTGGCCGAGCTGGTCGAGGGCTCCGTCGAGCTTGCCGAGGCGCTGCTGCGCGAGGACGTGCCCGCCGAGCACGGGCCGGAGGTCGCCCTCGACCATCGGTTCCTGGCTGGCGCGCTGGCGCTGGCGCGGGGCGACGTCGCCGCGGTGCGGGACGCCGCCCGCGCCATGGCCGACCAGGTCGCAAGCTCCGGCTTCGCCCTGTACGCCCCGGTCGCCGCCGGGCTGGAGGCCGCGGCCTCCGACCCCCCGCCGCTGAGCGCCCTGCCTCGCGTGCTCTGGGTGATCAGCGAGGCCACCCTGGACCGTCGCCCTGGTCGAGGCGGCTGACGGCCTGGCGGGCGAGCCGCACCACCGCCGCGGCCGGGTCGTGCGCGCGCGAGCCGCTCAGCACCAGCTTGAGCACGCACTCGCCGCGGCGGGCCACGCACACCTGGCCGGCGCGCAGGTACCCCTCGTCGCCCACCCCTGGCACCGCCCGACCGAGCCGCCGTTCCAGGCGCACGGTGTGCGCGGCCAGCGGGCCGCCGATGGCGGTGAGGGTCAGCGAGCCGCGGCCGGCCGCCGGCCGCCACAGGCAGATCTGCATGGCGCTCGGTCGCGGGGTGAGGATGCAGATCGGTGGCCGCACCAGCTCACCCAGCGCGGCGATGACCTCGCCGGGACAGAGGAGGCGGCCGAGCTCCGGGCACGGCATGGCGCGCGGTCCTTCGGGGTGGGCTGCGACGCTGATGCGCTGTTGATAGCAAGCAACCGCCCCGCCGGTTGTGACATTTCTTGCCAACCCCCCGACCGAGCTGATTCCCGACCGAGCTGATTCCCGGCCGCGTTCCTGGATCCGCCACCTTGGTCCGGCTCCGGGCCGAGCTTGTTCGTTCGTGCGGAAAACCAGCATCTACCTGCCGGTTTACGATTGGCTGCGGTTACCGAGAGTGGCATAGAATGCCGGCAGCCAGGCGCGGCCTCCCGCCCTGCCTGGTGGGGACGCCGAGGCCGGCCGTCCCGGTGTGGCGCACCGGGGTCTGGCTGCTCGGTGCGAGCGACCGAAGGTCGAATCGAGGGAGTCGATGACCCAGTACTTCCAGGCGTACGGCACGCTGGCCGGGCTGCTCGTGCTGGCGGTCGGGTTCATCGCCCTCGCCTTCGGGGTCAACTGGGCGCTGCGGCCCAACCGCCCGAGCGCGGGCAAGCTCAGCACCTACGAGAGCGGCATGTCGCCGATCGGCACGGCCTGGTCCCAGACACAGATCCGCTACTACGTCTTCGCCTTCCTCTTCGTCATCTTCGACGTCGAGAGCGTCTTCCTCTTTCCTTGGGCGGTGGTGTTCTCCTCGCTCGGGGTGGCCGCGGTGTGGGAGATGGTGGTGTTCATCGCCGTCCTCGCCGTCGGTCTGCTCTATGCCTTTCGGAAGGGTGTCCTCAAATGGGTCTGATCGACACCGTCGAGTTGCCCCAGCCGATCAAGTTCATCTTCAACTGGGGGCGGAAGTACTCCCTCTGGGTGTTCAATTTCGGGCTGGCCTGCTGCGCGATCGAGTTCATCGCCACGTCCATGGCGCGGCACGACTTCATCCGCCTCGGCGTGATCCCGTTCGCCCACGGCCCCCGGCAGGCCGACCTGCTGGTGGTCTCGGGAACGCTGACCGACAAGATGGCCCCGGCGATCAAGCGCCTCTACGACGAGATGCCGGAGCCCAAGTACGTGATCTCCTTCGGCTCCTGCTCCAACTGCGGCGGCCCGTACTGGGACTCCTACTCGGTCACCAAGGGCGTCGACCAGATCATCCCGGTGGACGTCTACGTGCCCGGCTGCCCGCCGCGGCCGGAGGCCCTCCTGCACGGCATCGTCAAGCTGCAGGAGCGCATCGGCAAGGAGTCGCTGCGCGACCGCTACGCGCGCGGCGAGCTGGCGCCGATCGTGGTCGGCGGCGGCGACCCCGTGCCTGGGGCACCGGAGGACCTGATGTCCTCCGAGAGCACGCCGGTGGGCGCCTAGTGGACGCCGAGGCCCTGCGCGACCACCTGGTCGCGGAGCTTGGAGAGCACGCGGTCACACCCGAGATCTCGTTCGGTCTGCTGACGGTCACGGTCGCCGGCGGCGACTGGCGCCGCGTGGCCGAGCTCGTGCGCCGCGACGTGGACCTCTCCTGCAACTTCTTCGACTTCCTCTGCGGCGTGGACGAGGAGGCGGCCGGCATCGGGGTGGTCCTGCACGTGTATTCCACCAGCCACCGGCATCACGTCCAGGTGCGCAGCGTGGTGCCGCGCGACGGTGGCCACCTGCCGACCGTGCACGACCTGTGGGCGGGCGCCGACTGGCACGAGCGTGAGACCGCCGAGCTGTTCGGCGTGGTCTTCGACGGCCACCCGAACCTGGCCAAGCTGCTCCTGCCGGAGGAGTTCGAGGGCTTCCCGCTGCGCAAGGAGTTCGCCCTGATGGCCAGGGAGGCCAAGATCTGGCCAGGGGGCAAGGAACCGGGGGAGTAGCACCGTGGCGATCGAGCAGCGAGGCGGGAACGGCGGCCCCCGGGGCGCCGGGGGCGACGCCGCCGTCGGGGGTGCCGCCTTCCAGGCGGCCGACGGCACAGGGGTCGGCATCATCCTCCGGGACAAGGCCGACCGTGCCCTGCACACCCAGGACATGACGCTCAACGTCGGCCCCCAGCACCCGGCCACCCACGGGGTGCTGCGGGTGCTGGTGACGCTCGACGGCGAGATGATCGAGGACGCGCAGCCGGTCATCGGCTACATGCACCGCGCCTTCGAGAAGCTCGCGGAGGCGCGTGACTACCGGCAGATCATCGCCCTGGTCAACCGGCACGACTGGGTCTCGTCCATCTGCAACGAGCTGGGCGTGGCCCTGATCGTCGAGAAGCAGATGGGGCTCGAGGTCCCGGAGCGGGCGACCTGGATCAGGATGCTGATGGCCGAGTGGACGCGGGTGCTCAACCACCTGATGTTCGTCGGCTCCTATCCGCTCGAGCTCGGTGCGATCACGCCGATGTTCTACGCCTTCCGCGAGCGGGAGGAGATCCAGGCGCTGATGGAGTGGATCACCGGCGGCAGGCTCCACCTCACCTACTGCCGTGTGGGCGGGCTCAAGCAGGACCTGCCGCGGGGCGCCATCCAGATGTCCCGGGACCTGGTCCCCAAGATCCGCGGGCGGCTGCGGGAGTACGAGGACCTGGTCCTCGGCAACGAGATCTTCATGGCCCGCACCAGGGGCGTCGGCCTGCTCCCGGCCGACGTGGCCTGCTCCTACGGTGTCTCCGGGGCGCTGCTGCAGGCCTCGGGCGTGCCCGAGGACTCCCGCAGGACCGAGCCGTACTGCTTCTACGACCAGGTCGACTTCGACGTGCCGACCGGCTCCAACGGCGACTGCTACGACCGCTTCCACATGCTGATCGCGCGGATGAGGGAGTCGCTGAGGATCATCGAGCAGGTCCACGACCGCATCCCGCCGGGGCCGGTCAACGTCAAGCTGCCGAAGATCGTGCGCGCGCCGGAGGGGCACGCCTACGTGCGCTGCGAGAACCCACTGGGTCAGCTCTCGTACTACATGGTCTCGCACAACGAGAAGACGCCCTGGCGGTTCAAGATGCGCACGCCCTCGTTCAACAACGTCTCGTCGCTGCCGTACCTGCTGAAGGGAACGCTGGTGCCCGACATGATCGCGGTGATGGGCTCAATGTTCTTCATCGTGGGGGACATCGATCGATGATCGACACCCTCAGGGACTGGCTCTCGCATTACTGGGTGCTGATGCCGGTCAAGGTCGTGGTGATCCTGCTCGTGTTCCTGACCGTCCCCTTGGTCGTGGGCTACCTGGAGCACAAGGTCATGGCCCACATGCAGGCGCGCCTCGGCCCCATGGAGGCGGGTCGCTTCCACGGCGTGCTGCAGCTGGTGGCCGACGGGATCAAGTTCGTCCAGAAGGAGAGCATCGTCCCCAAGGCCGCCGACAAGTGGGTGTTCGCGCTGGCGCCGGCGGTCGCGCTGGTCCCGACGATCCTGCTGTTCGGCTTCCTGCCCTACGGCCCGGACCTGGTCCCGATCCGCTCGGACGTGGGCCTGTTCGTGGTGCTGGCGCTCGGCAGCGTCAGCGTGATCGGCGTACTGATGGCGGCATGGTCGAGCGCGAACAAGTACTCGCTGATGGGGGGCGTCCGGGCGGCGGCGCAGCTGATCGCCTATGAGCTGCCGCTGGTGCTGGCCGCGGCGGCCGTGGCCATGCAGGCGGGCTCGGCCGACCTCGCGGTGATCGTCGAGCGCCAGGACACCGTCTGGAACATCGTCTACCCGTGGCATTGGTTCGCGTTCCTCATCTTCGGCGCGGCGGCGATCGCCGAGCTGACGCGGCCGCCGTTCGACATGCCGGTGGCCGACTCCGAGCTGGTGTTCGGCCACCTGACCGAGTACACCGGGCTGCGCTTCGCGTTCTTCCTGCTCACCGAGTACGCCGGGATCGTGGTGCAGTCGGCGGTCGCGGCGACGCTGTGGTTCGGCGGGTACAAGGGCTTCATCGTCCCGTCCGGCCCGTGGTGGCTGCTGCTCAAGGTCTTCGCGCTGTCGTTCGTGGTGATCTGGCTGCGCGCGACCTTCCCGCGGCTGCGGGAGGACCAGCTCCAGTCCTTCGCCTGGCTCCGCCTGGTGCCCGTGTCGCTCCTGCTCATCCTGGTCGTCGGCTTCGTGAAGGTGGGGTTCTAGATGCCAGCGCTCAAGGGGACCGGGCTGATCAAGGGGCTCGGCGTCACCTTCAGGACGATGTCGCGACGGGCCGCCACCGCGCAGTACCCGCACGTCCGGCCCAAGCTCCCGGCCCGCACCCGCGGCGTGATCGCCCTGGTCGAGGAGAACTGCACGGTCTGCATGCTCTGCTCGCGCGAGTGCCCGGACTGGTGCATCTACATCGACTCCCACAAAGAGGTCTCGGCGCCCAAGGAAGGCGGGCGCGCTCGCACCCGCAACGTGCTCGACCGCTTCGCGATCGACTTCGCGCTGTGCATGTACTGCGGGATCTGCGTCGAGGTCTGTCCCTTCGACGCGCTCTACTGGAGCCCGGAGTTCGAGTACGCGGAGCACGACCACGAGTCGCTGACCCACGAGAAGGAGCGCCTGCGCGAGTGGGCCTACACCGTGCCGCCGCCCGACCCGCTGGAGGAGGGCGCCGCCGAGCCGGCCGAGCTCGTCGCCGCCCGCAAGGCGCAGGAGGCCGCCGCCGCCAAGGGGGCCGCGGCCGCACCCGCCGCGGCCGCACCCGCCGCGGCCGCACCCGCCGCGGCCTCGGCCGCCGCTGAGCCGGCGGCTCCGCCCTCGCCGGCGAGGGCGCCGGACGTCCACGTCGAGCCCGGCATCGACCAGGAGACCTACGATCGGCTGATCGCGTCGGGCGAGCCGGAGCGGACCGCCCGGGCCAAGGCGAAGGCCGCCTACATGCGCAAGGCCAAGGCCGAGGCGCGCGCCAAGCTCGCCGCCGAGGAAGGTGGCGGGTCATGACCGGGCAGGAGGTCGCCTTCCTGATCCTGGCGGTCATCGGCGGGATCGGTGGCCTGCTCGTCGTGACCACCCGCAACATCGTCCACGCCGCGCTGTACCTGGTGATCGCGCTGGCCAGCGTGGCCGCGATCTACCTGCTGCTGGCCGCGCCGTTCATCGCGTTCGTGCAGGTGATCATCTACGTCGGCGCGATCGTGGTGCTGATCCTGTTCGGCATCATGCTCACGCGCGCGCCGGTGGGACGGCTGGTGCTGGACAACAGCGTGCGCGCCCGGGTCGGCGCGCTGGTGGTCGCCGCCGGCATGTTCGCCATGCTCACCTTCTTCCTGGTGAGGGCCTTCGGCGGGGAGCGGATCGTCAACCGCTCCGGCACGGCGACCGCGGCGCTCGGCACCTCGATATTCAGGAACTTCGTGCTGCCCTTCGAGGCCGTGAGCGTGCTGCTGCTCGCCGCCCTGGTCGGCGCCATCGTCCTCGCCCGCCGCGACTGACTGGAGGAGAGAGCCCCCGATGCGACTGCTCTACCCGCTGGTGTTCGCCGCCTTCCTGTTCAGCGCCGGAATCTACGGGGTGCTGGCGCGGCGCAACGCGGTGATGGTGCTGATGAGCATCGAGCTGATGCTCAACGCCGTCAACGTCAACCTGATCGCGTTCAACGCCTACCTCCAGGACAAGCTCCTCTCGGGCCAGGTGTTCGCGCTGTTCGTGATCGCCGTGGCCGCCGCCGAGGTGGGCATCGGGCTGGCAATCGTCCTGCTGATCTTCCGCAACCGGGAGACCGTCAACATCGACGAGGTGGACCTGCTCAGATGGTGATCCTGGCATGGCTCATCCCCGCCCTGCCGATGCTGGCATGGGCGGTCATCCTGCTCGCCGGCAAGCGCACGCCGGGCAAGGGCGCCCCGATCGGCATCCTGGCCATCGGGACCGGCTGGGTCCTGTCCATCGCCATCCTGGCCCGCGTGGTCGGCGGGGGGGAGTCCTTCCACGCGAGCACCACCTGGGCGCCCCTGTCGGCGGACCTGGTCATCCCGATCGGCATCCTCGTCGACGGGCTGGCCGCGGTGCTGCTGTTCGTGGTGACCACCATCTCGCTGCTGGTGCAGGTCTACTCGGTCTCGTACATGCGCGGCGACGAGCGCTACACCTTCTTCTTCGCCAAGCTGTCGCTGTTCACCTCGGGCATGCTCATCGTCGTGCTGGCCGACAACCTGCTCATGCTGCTGGTCGGCTGGGAGATCATGGGAGTCTGCTCGTACTTCCTGATCGGCCACTACTGGGAGGACCACGCCAACTCCCGCGCCGCTGTCAAGGCGTTCCTGACCACCCGCGTCGGCGACCTCGGTTTCATGGCCGGCATCTTCGTGCTGTTCTGGGCCACCCACAGCTTCGAGATCCCCGGGATCGTCGCGGCGGCCCACAGCGGCCGGCTCTCCAGCGGGACCATCACGCTCGGGGCCGTGCTGCTGTTCTGCGGCGCGATCGGCAAGTCGGGCCAGTTCCCACTGCACACCTGGCTCCCCGACGCCATGGCCGGCCCCACCCCGGTGTCGGCCCTGATCCACGCGGCCACCATGGTCGCCGCTGGCGTGTTCCTCGTGGCCCGGATGTACCCGGTGTTCGAGGCGTCGCCCGCCGCCCTCAACGAGGTCGCGCTGATCGGCAGTCTCACCATGCTGATCGCCGCGCTGCTCGCGCTGGTCCAGGACGACATCAAGCGGGTGCTGGCCTACTCGACGGTGTCCCAGCTCGCCTACATGATGGCCGGGCTCGGCGTCGGCGGGTACGGCGCCGGCATCTTCCACCTGTTCACCCACGCCTTCTTCAAGGCCCTGCTGTTCCTCGCCGCCGGCGCGATCATCCACTCGATCCACACCAACAACATGAGCGAGATGGGTGGCCTGCGGCGGGTCATGCCGTGGACCTTCGCCACGTTCACCATCGGCGCGCTGTCCCTGGCCGGCATCATCCCGCTCGCCGGGTTCTGGTCCAAGGACGAGATCCTGACCCAGGCGTGGAGGGTCGGCTTCGGTGGCGGGGCCGAGGGTGTGGCGACGTCGACCGGCGTCGCCCAGGTCGTCTTCGTGGTGGGCGTGCTCACCGCCTTCCTCACCGCGCTCTACGTGACCCGCATGCTGTGGCTCGCCTTCGGCGGCGCCTACCGCGGCCAGGGGCACCCGCACGAGGCCGACGGGATCATGCTGGCACCGCTGGCGGTGCTCGCCACCGGCTCGGTCGTGGCCGGCGTGGTCGGCTCACCGCTGGTGGGCACCGACAACATCGGCAAGTGGATCTCGACCGCGCTGCTGCCGAGCGAGGGCGCCGTCACGGTCAACTGGGGCCTGGTGGGATCCACCACGCTGGTGGCGCTGCTCGGGATCCTGGCCGGCTCCGCGCTGTACCGGCGCGGCCTGCCGGAACGGGAGTACCTGGCCCGGATCCCTCCGCTCTACACCCTGCTCGAGCACAAGTACTACCTCGACGACCTGTACGAGGGCGTCTTCGTGCGGGCGGTGACCGGCCAGCTCGCGCCCGCCACCTACTGGTTCGACCAGCGCGTGATCGACGGCATCGTCAACGGGTCGGCCCTGGCCACGCGCAGGCTGTCGCGCGGGCTGCGCTACGTGCAGAGCGGCCAGGCGCAGTGGTACGCGGCCGCGCTGTTCGTCGGCGTGGTCGGCATCGCGGTCGTGGTGACGCAGGTGATCGGCAGGTAGGTAACGGCCAACCCGGTGCCGCCACCCGGCGGCGCCCGACACAGGAGGAATGCTGAAGCCGTGGAGTGGTTCGACAGCTCGGCCCTGAGCCTGGCGGTCTTCCTGCCCCTGGCCGGCGCGATCGCGATCGCCCTGCTGCCAGCCAGAGCCAGCAGGGGCGTGGCGCTCGCGCTCACCTTCCTCCCGTTGCTGGTCGGCGCGGGGATGCTCGCCCGCTTCGACTACGAGGCGGGCAAGGCCATGCAGTTCGAGGTCAAGCGCTCCTGGATCGCCTCGGTGGGGGCCGGTTACCACCTGGGCGTCGACGGCATCGCCCTGCCGCTCCTGGTGCTCTCGCTGCTGCTGACGTTCCTCTGCGTGGTCTACTCCACGCGGGTCCTGCCCGAGCCCCGCAACCCCAAGGCCTTCCTGGCGCTGCTGCTGGCGCTCGAGACCGGGATGAACGGCACCTTCGCCGCCCTGGACCTGATCCTGTTCTTCGTGTTCTGGGAGCTGGTCCTCATCCCGATGTACTTCCTGATCGCAGTGTGGGGCGGCCCGCGGCGCGACTACGCCTCGTTGAAATTCATCCTCTTCACGCTGATCGGCTCGGTGATCATGCTGCTGGGCTTCCTGGCGCTCTGGTTCAAGAGCGGCCCGGACGCCGCCGGCCGCACCTTCGACATGCTCGCCCTGCAGGGCATGGGCGCCGCCCGTTTCGGCGGCACCTTCGGCACCATCGTCTTCGCCGCCATGGGCATCGGCTTCGCCGTCAAGGTGCCGATGTGGCCACTGCACACCTGGCTTCCAGACGCGCACACCGAGGCGCCAACGGTCGGTTCGGTGCTGCTGGCCGGCATCCTGCTGAAGATGGGCACCTATGCGTTCATCCGGATCGGCATCTCGATCCTGCCGCAGGCGGCCCACACCTGGGCGCCCACCATCGGGGTCCTCGGCGCCATCGCCATCATCTACGGATCGCTCTGCTGCCTGGCACAGCGCGACGTGAAGCGGCTGATCGCCTTCTCCTCGGTGGGGCACATGGGCTTCGTGATGCTCGGCATCGCGACCCTCACCCCCGTGGGGATCAACGCGGCCGTGTTCGGCATGGTCGCGCACGGCGTGATCACCGGAATGCTGTTCTTCCTCGCCGGCTCGATCCACGAGCGCTACCACACCCGCGACATCGTGGAGCTGGGTGGCGGTATGGCCAAGGCCACGCCGCGGCTCGCCGGCATCTTCACGCTGGCCTGCATCGCCTCGCTCGGCCTGCCCGGGCTGGGCGGCTTCTGGGGAGAGATCCTCGCCCTGCTGGCGGCGTGGAACCCGGCCGCCGGCCTCGACGTCGGGCTGTTCCGCACCCTGGCCGTCGTCGGGCTGGTCGGCACGCTGCTGACCGCCGGCTACTTCCTCTGGCTGCTGCAGCGGATCAACCTCGGCCGGCTGCCCGACCGCTGGAGCGGCAGGCCGCTGAGCGACGTGGCGGTGGTCGAGTACAGTGCCTGGACCCCGTTGATCCTGCTGACCGTCGCCCTCGGCTTCCTGCCGCGGATGATCCTGGGCGTCACCAACCCGGCCGTCGTCGGCTGGTTCGCCGACCTGTTCAAATAGAGGAGCCCAAAGGTGCCGATCGACTTCCACGCGATCCTGCCGGAGCTGCTGCTGGGCGGCACGGCGATCCTGGTGCTGATCGTGGACCTGTTCCTCGACGACCGGGCCAAGGTGGTCGACAACTACCTGGCCCTGGCGGGCACGGCGGCGGCCGCGATCGCGCTGGCGACACTGGTCGGCCAGGGCGACCGGAGCACCTTCGGCGGGTCGTTCGTGGTGGACAACTATGCGTTGCTCTTCAAGGGGCTGTTCCTCGGCTCGCTCGTCCTGGTCCTGCTCATGAGCGGCCGCTACATCGCCCAGGGCACGGTCTATCAGGGCGAGTTCTACTTCCTGGTGCTGTCGAGCTTCGTCGGCATGATGCTGATGCCGTCGTCGCGTGACCTGCTGATGCTGTTCCTGTCGCTCGAGATCGTCTCCGCCACCGGCTTCATCGCCGCCGGCTTCCGAAAGAGCGACGCCCGCGGCAACGAGGGCGCGCTCAAGTTCCTGCTGATCGGCGTGCTCTCCACCGCGGTGATGCTGTTCGGGATGAGCCTGGTCTACGGCTTCACCGGCACGCTGAACCTGGCCCAGATCGCCGTGCGCATTCAGGCGATCGGCAATGAGCCGGCCGCGGTGATGGCGATGTTCCTGGTCATCACCGGCTTCGCCTTCAAGGTCTCGGCCGCGCCCTTCCACTTCTGGGCGCCGGACACCTATGAGGGCTCGCCGGTCCCGGTGGCCGCGTATCTGTCGGTCGCCTCCAAGGCTGCCGGCTTCGCCGGCCTGCTGCAGGTCACCTTCGTCGCCTTCCCCTCCTACTCGCGCTACTGGGCGCCCGCCTTCGCGGTGCTGGCGGCCTTCACCATGCTGATCGGCAACGTGGTCGCGCTGGCACAGACCAACATGGTCCGCCTGCTGGCCTACTCATCGGTGGCGCAGGCCGGCTACATGCTGGTGCCGTTCGCGGCCGGCTCCTCCAGCCCGGACGCCCGCGGCCAGGCGTTCCAGGCGGTGCTGATCTACCTGCTCATCTACGCCTTCACCAACCTCGGCGCGTTCGCGGTGGTGACCCTGCTCAGCCAGCGCCAACCGAGCAACCTGATCGCCGACTACGCCGGCCTCGGGCGGCGCTCCCCGGCCCTGGCCATCGCCATGAGCGTGTTCCTGCTGTCGCTGGCGGGCCTGCCACCGCTGGCTGGCTGGTACGCCAAGTTCGTGGTGTTCAAGGCCGCCATCAACGGCAACCACGCGAGCCTGTTCGCGCTCGCGGTCTTCATGGGCGTGATGACGGTCGTGGCCCTCTTCTACTACCTCACCATCGCCCACAGCATGTGGATCGGGAGGCCACCCGAAGAGGCCGGAGAAGCCGAAGCGGCCCCTGCCGAGCGCCTCACCCCCTCGCCGAGCCTTGGCCTGGCGATCGGCCTGGCCACCGCGGGTGTGGTCGTGCTCGGCATCCTGCCCAACCTGCTCGTCCAGTACGCCCCCATGTCCACCCTGGTCGCCAGCAGATGAGCTGAACAACATGACGGCCGATCGGCGGGAGGGGCGCTCACTCAGTAGTTGCCCAGGTGAGGCTGAAGACCTGCCGGCCCGTACTCGTGCAAGCTCAGAGCCGCACATTCCCAGCAAGGAACTCCGTCATGGTCGACGAGGGCCGCTCGCCGACGTAGGCCGGTTACCAGAGGCTGGGTGGCCCCCGATACCCCTTGGCCAGCATGTCGTCGTAGATGAGCTGCGCCCCTGGGCTGTCGAGCACGCCCTGTGCGACGGCGCCTCGGAGCAGCTGCCAGGTGGTGAGGACCTTCGTCCCTGGGCTGCGTCGGAGCAGCGTCTCTCTAGCCAGGGCGTCGTCCATGGCGGCCGTCCAGCCCCTGCTCTCTGCGATGGCGATGACCGCGGCCTCGCCCTGTCCCAGAGGTCCCGCAAGCCCGACGCTCTTGGTATACCGAGGGCTGATCAGCTCGGAGAATGCCCCAAGCTCATCGTCTTCAAGGTCGACGATGCGGATGTCGTCCCTGGACCGCAGCTTGCGGAGGCGGTCCCAGTTCTGCATCGCATCGGGATCCACTGACCGTTTGGCCCAGTAACGCTCGCTCCCGGCGATCTCGCTGACGAGACTCTCGATCCCATCTGGGTCCTCATCGGGATCAATCACTTGCCGGGGAACGCGTACCTCACCGCCGAAGACCTGCACCAGGATGTCGAACTGGCCGACGAGGGCGAAGTACCTGACCGGTGTGGTGTTACAGACGACGGGCTCAGGCTGACTCACGGAGATATTGGAACTCCTCTTGTTCCTCTGGTGATGTGGGGCGCTCAGCGAGGAACTCCTCGATGTCCTCCTGGGCGAGTCCAGTCATGGAAGCCGCTCCGCCGACCGTGATCTTCTGGTCGGCTAGGGCGCGGCGGAGCAACTGGAGGAACCGTGGTGGGAACCGGCCGAGCCCCCACCGATCCGGGTCCTGTCCCCACTCGTCTGCTTCGATCGGGTAGCCGAGCCGCTGCGCCAACTGGACCGGCTGGACCCCTCGCAACCGTGCGATGTCGGCGTCCGGAGACAGGTTTGCCACCTCCAGACGTACCAGCATCATCGCGTAGGAGACCCGGAACAGACGCTGGAGGTAAACCACGACCTCCGCGTCTTCAACCTTCGCCAATCCCAAAGTCTCCACCACACTCCGGAGGCTCTGGATGGGGACCAGGAACTCCGCTGCAAACTCGTTAGCGAACCGCTCCGCCAACTTCCGACGTCCGAGATACCCGACGTAGATATGGTCACCGTGGAACAGGGCGTGCGCGAGCTCGTGGGCAAGGGTGAACTGCCGTCGCCCTGGGGTCGTCTGCGAGTTCACCACGATCGAGAAGCCGACCCGGTCATGAGGCAGAAAGGCGCCAGACACAGTTCCCCGCAGGTCTGTCCCCAACGGCGCTTGGTAGACCGTGACGCCAGACAGATCCGCAAGGGTCCAGAGATCCCCGACCGGGCCGTCGCCCAGGCGGAAGAACCGTCGTGCCTCCTCGGCCTTCCTGCGGATGTCGTCCTTGGAGAGGAAGCCCTCTCGGAGGGAGAGCGGTGACCGCATCATTCCCGGAGCAGCATCAATCGCGTCCAAGAGGTGCCCGTAGGCGTCGAGGAACGAGAGGAACCGCTGGATCTGGAACTTGGCTGAGGGGTCCAGGCGTGCTCCAGCATCGCGGAACAGCAGCCGCTCGAAGTCGGGCCTCGCGTGCTCCTGGGTCCTGCCGATCAGCTCGTCCAAGGGGATTCGATAGATGACCGCGAGCTTGGCCAGTTGGGCTGAGTTCGGCCTCCGGGTCCCGTGCTCCCAGTTGGACACGACCGGTCGGGGCTGACCCAGGAGGACGGCCACATCGTCCTGGGTGAACCCGGCGCGTTCCCGCGCAGCAGTCAGGCGGGGGCCAAGCGACAGCCGATCGTTCGTCAACGTGAGCATCTCCCTATGATACACTCTCGACAGAGCGGAAGCGAAGTTGTAGCAAACGTATGTTCAGAGGTGAGTGGATGAGCACGACTACCATGACCATCACGGTCACCATAGAAGGCAAGTCGTACAGGCTCGAGGATCGGGAGTATCGGGGATCGGAGCTTCGAGGCATCGCCAGCCTGGCTCCGAAGGACAAGCTGGTCCGCGAGGAGGCGGACGGGACGGAGACGCCCATTCCCCCTGGCAAGAAGATGCGCCCTCGTGAAGGCGACAACTTCTTCGTGTCCGTGCGCTTCCGGCGCGGCTGACCATGCACCCCCGAGTGGCCGAGGAGTGGCCCGAGATCGCCAGCGTATACCCGGGAGCCCGCCACGTACCCAAGCCAGAGCGGGTAGAAGTCGAGGTGGACCTCGAGGCTGGCATGTACGATCGGCCCCACACCTCTGTCGCCGTCCTTATCCCGCCCGGGTACAGGGCGACGTCTCCGGATGGATTCCTCGTCCCCGTGGGGCTCAGCTTCGCGGACGGATCGGACCTACCCGCAGGTGACGCCACAGGCGTTGGCATGCCCGGCTGGCTCCTGGTGTCGTTCCACCTTATCGACGAGTCCGGTGCCTCGACGTGGCGGCCGACCGCCGACTTCCTGCGCGGGGACAGCCTGATCGGCTACCTCGCGTCCACCGAGTCGTTCCTCGCCCGTCGGTGCAACTGATGGAACTTCGGGCCGCCGCCACGGATCTCGCCACACTCCACCGGCAACTCCTCGCCCGGGCACCGGACGAAGGGGCAGCGTTCATCGCGGCCGAGCCCAGCGGACCCGGACTCCTGCTGCGTTCCTACCGTGTGTTCGGGGAGAAAGAGCTGGATCCTGCGTCCGGCGAACTATCGGTCACCGACGCAGCCCAAACGGCAGAGCTCGCCGCCCTGAAGCGAGGCGGCCATGCTCTCATTGAGGTGCACACCCATCCCGGCTCCGGGTCGGCTGTCAGCTTCTCCCGATTCGACGAGGAGCAGCTCCCACCGTTCGCCCACTACGTGCAACTGAAACTGCCGGGGAGGCCGTTCGGCGCGCTCGTGCTGTCCGAGCAAGGGTACGCCGGACGGGTCTGGACGGACGCCAGGTTCGAGCCACTCACCATCCGGCCGGTGGGGCAAATGCTCGCGATACCCGAGTGGGCGGATCCTGAGGACGTCGGTCCGATTTCACAGGCCAAGGGGCGCCAGGTCAACGGGCGGTTCGATCGGCAGATCCGTTCATTGGGGTCGGATGGGCAGGCCAGGATCCGGGCGCTCCGGGTTGCGGTCGTCGGTCTGGGAGGAACAGGGAGTCAGGTGGTCCAACAGCTCGCCCATCTCGGCGTCCGTAGGTTCGTCCTGGTTGAGAACGACGTCGTGGAAGCGAGCAATCTTGCGCGCTTGGCGGGAGCAACCCGATGGGACCCGCTGCTTCGCCGTCGTAAGGTGGCTGTGGCGCGTCGCACGATCCGCAGGCTCTCGCCCACCGCGGCAGTGAGATGCCCGGGGTATCTCCGGCGGCGGTCGGCCCTTGCCGCGCTCAGCGACGTCGACGTGATCGTTGGCTGCGTGGACAACGACGGAGCACGCCTGGTCATGACGGAACTGGCCGGCGCATACCTAATTCCCTACCTCGACATCGGCGTCGGCATTGAAGGCGAGCAGCCGACGAGGGCTATCGGAGGGAGGGTATCGTTCTACCTGCCCGGTGGACCGTGTCTCGCCTGCGCAGACGAGATCGACTTCGGCGAAGTAGCCGAAGATCTGGAGAGCGAGGCACTCCGGAGCGTCCGCATTCAGCGCGGCTACGCGCGGGATCGTCGCGTGGAACCTGCGCTGATGCCGCTGAACGGGGTGGTCGCATCACTCGGGATGATGGAGTTCCTCGCCTTCGCGACCGGCCTTCGTCCGGTGATCCCCTTCAGCCGATACGACGCGATGGAGGACCGCGTCGTACGCCAGTCAGTGGAAGTAAGCCCGGATTGTGTGGTGTGCCGACCGGCCCATGGTATGGGAGACCGCCAACTGATTGACCGGTATGCGCTTGACGCTCAAGAGAATTTAGGGAGGCTGGGGAGCCGGCTTCGCAACGTGGGATCCCGTATCACTGGAGGACCTACACCTATGCCTTCACCGAAGTAGCCAGAGGAAGGAGCGCTCGCGGGTGCGCTCGACCACCTCGCGCCGCGCGGTCAGCCGGCGCCCCTCATTCGTCCAGGCGGGCGACGGCGCGCATCTTGTTCGCGGCGTCGAGCGCGGCCACCTTGTACGCCTCGGCCAGCGTGGGGTAGTTGAAGACCGCCTCGACCAGGTAGTCGACCGTGCCGCCGTTGCCCATCACGGCCTGGCCGATGTGGACGATCTCGGTCGCGTTGGTCCCGAACACGTGCACGCCGAGCAGGCGC